>Ga0209698_10001039_pt1 | contig 32049 bp, 18 predicted proteins | sample LitLauG_LLR_2012_FD_187203 | JGI IMG/M metagenome (GOLD analysis project Ga0209698, IMG submission 187203) | Freshwater sediment microbial communities from Pennsylvania, USA - Little Laurel Run_MetaG_LLR_2012 (SPAdes) (version 2) | ecosystem: Environmental > Aquatic > Freshwater > Creek >... | reverse complement strand
CGCCTGGCCCCCGGCCTCCGCGTCCTGGCCGGCCATGGCCTGTTGTCCCGGTACGCCCGGTGCGCCGAACGGGTTGCCGGGTTCGGCGGCGCCACCGGGCGCGCCCGCCACCGCCAGCGGCTGCGAAAGCGATGCCGCCGAGTTCACCACATTCTTCTTCGAGTTGGATTCGGCCGTCGCCATGATACGGTCCACATCGGCCTGCTTCATTCCCAATCCCGCCAGCAGTTGGCGCATGTCGATCGAGAAGATGACGTCGAATTTCTTGGACGGGTCGCCGGAGAAGACATCCGATGTCGCCGTCCCGCTCATGGCTTTGATCTTGCCCTGGAAACGCTTTTCCGGTATGGCATCGAGTTGCAGCAGGGCTTCCTGCCCCTCCTTCAGATTGGCCCGGTCCAGTTCGCCCACCTTGGCCCAGACTTCCAGTTCCGAAAGGTCGAGCACATCGACCACGGGCATGCCCGGCTGCAGGGTGTCCCCCTCGCGAATGTCGGGCAACTGCTGGCCGAAATTGAAGTTTCCGGCACGGTTCTGTTTGATGGCCACCAGCCCCGTGATGGGCGCCAGCGTCTTGGTCTGGGCGATGCGCTGTAACTCGCGCTGCACGTCGATCAGGCTGCGGTTGCGCTGTTCCTGCAAGACCGCCAACTGGGAATCGGCCTGCTCCTGGCGCGACTGGATATCCGACTCCAACTGCTGCAGCGCCCGCTTGGACTGCTCCAGCGTCAGCAGGTTTTTCTTGCCGTCAATCGCCGAAATGATGGGATTGCGCTGCACTTCCAACTGGGCGCGCCGCACGTCGTAGCGGGTCTTGAGCAGGGTCACTGCATCTTGGCTCTGCTGGATGGCCAGGTCGGCTTTGGCTTTCTTGATCTGCTCGTCCACCGACTGCACCGAGAGCTGCGCTTCCTCCAGCGCGGCCTTGCGCTCGGAATCGTCGTACTCCACCACCAGGTCCTTCTCCCTGGCCAGCGATCCCATGGGAGCAAGGCGGGTGGTCTGCACGGTGCCGAACAGATTGGGAGCAGTCAGGGTCACCGAGCGCACGGCCCGCAATTCGCCGCGTGAATAGGCGCGTATCACTACGTCGCCTCGCAGCACCTTGGAGATGGGAATCTGCTCCTGCCGCTCCGGCAGTTGTTTAAAGAATTTGTACCCGCCCCAGCCGGCCCCGGCCAGGATCGCTAGTCCGATTAACCTGTAAATTACCTTTTTCATGTAAGACCTTGGCAGGACAGGCCGGAGGCCCGCCCGCTTACAGTTTCTTCTTGGCTCTCTTGGCGGCTTCAGCCGGGCTTTCGAGCGTGACCATATCGCCCTCTTTGAGGCCGCCGGTCACGATGATGTCTTCGTCGTTCTGCTTTCCAACTTGAATGGCGCGGGTGGCGAAATCCTTGCCCTGCTGGATGTACACCGCGGGCTTGCCGTTCTTGGAGAAACTGGCGCGCACCGGAATCAGCAGCGTGTTGGGCTCCCGTTCGATGATCACTTCCGTGCTGGCGCTCATGCCGGGCCGCAAACGGGGATCCAGGCTCTTGAGCGTGGCGCGCGCCGGGAAGGTCTTCTCCGGGGTGGATCCGCCTTTGAAAACCAGGGCTGCGATGGGGCTGATGTAGTCCAGGTCGGCTTCGAATTCCCGGTCGGGGATGGCATCCACCCTGACTTTCACCATCTGGCCGAGCCGCAGTTTGCCGCGATCCACCTCTTCCAGCTTGATATCCACGTACATTTCCGAAAGGTCGGGAATCTCCGCGATCTCGGCGCCGGTCCAGACATTGTCGCCTTCCTTGAAGGGCGGGGTGGATTGGCCGAAGGATCCACCCGAACGGAAGTTCGGCAGCACGTTCACGATGCCGTCGTTAGGCGCCTTCAATTGCATCATGAGCAGATAGCTCTGCGCCAGCTTCATATCGCGGACGGCTTTGTCTTTCCTCTGGTTCAAGCGGCCCAGATCGGCTTGATGGCCCACCTGATGGGAATTGATGGAGGCATTCACGGTCTGCAAGGAGCCCTCGGACACGCCAACCTGGATGCGGTTCTTCTCGCCGTCGATGGCGGAGAGCACTTCGGCCTTGCTGGCATCCAGCTTGGCCCTCTCCAAGTCGTACTCGGACGCCATCTTGCTCATGGCGTCGGCTTCGTCGTCCATTTTTTGGGTGGCCTTGGTCTGGACAATGTCGCCGTCCGCCGCCCGCACATCGGTGGTCCGGGAAATGACGTTCTGCTCCTGCTGGACGCCGTCGAATTCCACAACGACTTCGCCCTTGCGCACCGGCCTGCCGTTATCGGCGAGGTGCACGATGCGCAACTGCGGCACTTGCGGTGCTTTCAGGATCACCGACCGGGCGCTCTTGATGTCGCCGCGGGTCCGCACGCTGATGATGAAGTCGGCCCGCCTCACCCGGGCCACGGCAACCTCCACTTCCGTAGTCCCGGTGTACCGGTACGCAGCGACAACGCCGCCTCCGCAGATCAACAGCGCCAGAGTCCACGTGAGGATTTTCACCCGTTTCGGGTGGGATTTGCCGAGGCGTTGCCCAGGTCTTTGATCCTTTGATGGCATAGTGAACTTTCCTGTGGTAGTCCGAACAGCAGGCGAATTCGGCCGGCCGGTTACCCATGCGGTTACATGGGACGCTGCAGTGCGATTACATCATCCTTTTGCACACCCGAACGGACTGCGACGGCCGTATGATTCGGCAGCCCAAGCTCGACCTTCTTCTTGGTCCAGGCCCCTTCAGGGCCCTGCACGAAGACGAACGGGCCTCCGTCTTCGTCGAAAATCGCCGCGCGCGATACCAGCGGCACATTCTTTTCGGAACTAACCACGATTTCAGCGCTCCCGGTGAGATCGGGGATGACGCGCGTATCCATTTTGTCGATCTTCAGCCGGATCGGGATCTCACCCACCCAACGGGCGCGGAAGGCGCTGGTCTTGGCCATGGCGCCGATGCCGATCAGCGAACCGGGCAGTTCGATGTCGGGATAAGCGTCCAGCCGGACGGTGGCTTTCATCCCCAGGCGAAGCTGCTCGGCGTCCACCTGGTTGACGGTGGCGTTCAGTACCATAGACCGGGGGTCCACGATGGACATGAACGGTTGGCCGGCGAAAATCTGGTCGCCCTCGCGGATCTGGCCAAACTCACCGCCAGGACGCACGATGCTCTGCATGACCACAATGCCATCCATCGGCGATTTGATCACCATTCTCTGGACATTCAGCTCAGCCCGCTGCAGTTCGATCTTGGATTGCGACAGGTTGAGTTGCGAAATCCGAATTGCCGCCCGCTGCGATTCCTCCAACAGCGACGATTCGTAGACCAGTTGCTTGTACTTGGCTTCGGTCTCTTCCACCGCCAGTTTAAACTTCTCGGCATCGATGGCCGACCGGATATCCGCCGTCTTCAGGTCTAGCACCGCTTTGTCCCAGTCGGCTTTGGCCGACCGGACGGTCTGATCATGCGCCTCTTTGGTGGCAGCCAGGTTGGCGACCATCTTCTTGATGCTATTTTCGGTTTGGACCACGAAGTCCCGGTAGTCGTCCTGACGCTGCACCTGGAACTGGGGGTCAAATTCGGCCGCCACGTCGCCGGTCTTGACGTGGGTGCCAGCCGTGGCAAGGTGCATCAGGACGAGGCTGAAATCGCCCCCGGGACCGCCGCCGCCACCACCCTGATTACCGCCGCCGCCACCGCCGGCGCCGCCGCGGTTGAAGTTGCCTCGGCTGCCCATGATGCGGGGCGCTAGCAGCGACGCAAAGTTTTGCGCCGACACGGTACCGTTGACGCGCACGGTGGCGCTCAAGTCTCCCGTGGCGACCACAAAAGTCGGTACGGTGAGGATTGGCGTCCCTCCCGCAACTTTTTCTTGGGACTGGGTGTTCAGGTAGTAAGCAGCACCGCCGGCGAGCAAAGCCAGTGCGAGGAGGGTTCCCCAAAGTGCGGTCCGGCGTTTCCCCGGCCGCGGTTTCGGCGGTACCACCGCCGGTCCAGGAGGCGGCACTTTCGGTTGTACGCCGCTGCCTGAGTCGGGCGCGGGCACACTGCTCAACGTTGACATGGCTTCCTTCCAAAGCCCAGAGGGGCCCCGTTACTGCGAAGGTTCTTCACCGAAATGACGATACGAGTTCGCCAAAGGTTATCCCGGGTACGGCGGAACTTCATTTTTTTGTGTAGCTCACCGGATTTACGGTTCATTGGAGCTTGATTGACCGGTCAGTGTCAAGGGGGGCCATGGCCTGGACATTATCACGGCGCGAAGCGCCTTGGAATGTGCGTGTTCCAAAGAAGAGCACGGGCGGCTTGACGCCTCTTGGGGCGAGCCCGGGCTGTCGCGGCCCTGCGCGCCGTACTACACTATACGCTTGCCACCCTTGAGCTACAGTCGCGGCCCGGAGGTCCCGCTGCTCGACGTCACCATTTCCCAGGCTCTCGCGGCGGCGGCCGGACGGTTCCCCGAGCGCGAAGCCCTGATCGTCTCCCATCAGTCCGCCCGCTTCACGTGGGCCGAACTGGATCGCGAAGCCACCCGCACGGCCCGCGGACTCGCCGGCCTCGGTCTCCGCGCCGGCGACCGCGCTGGCATCTGGGCCAGCAACTGCCTGGAGTGGGTGTTGCTGCAATATGGCGCCGCCCGCGCCGGCGTGGTCCTGGTCAACGTCAACCCGGCTTACCGGTCGCACGAACTGCGCTACGTACTGCACAAGTCGCGCATCCGCGCCCTCTTCCTGCGCGAACGCGATGCCCGCGCCAACTACCGCGAAATCCTCGACGAATCGCGCCACGGCCAGTCGCTTCCGCTGGAGCACGTCGTCTGGTTGGGCGACCCCTCCTGGGACGCCATGCTGGCCGGAGGCGTCGACTTCGCCGCCGGCGCCGCGGTCTCCGGCGATGTCGCCAACATCCAGTACACCTCCGGCACCACCGGCTCGCCCAAGGGCGTGCTGCTCACGCACCGTAACCTGGTCAACAACGGCATGGCGATCTCGCTCGCGCTCGATGCCACCGAGCGCGACCGCATTTGCGCGCCCGTGCCCCTCTACCACTGTTTCGGCTGCGTGATCGGGTGCATGGTGTCGGTGGTTAGCGGCGCGGCGCTCATTCTGCCCTCGGCGCAATTCGACGCGTTGGCGGCGCTCGAAGCCGTACATGCGGAGCGGGCCACCGCCATCTATGGCGTCCCCACCATGTTTATCGCCGAACTGGAGCACCCTGAGTTCGCCCGGTTCGACCTCACCTCGCTGCGCACGGGCGTCATGGCCGGCGCGCCCTGCCCCATCGAGATCATGCGCCGCGTGGCCGACCGCATGCACTGCCGCGAGATGACCATCGCCTACGGGCAGACCGAGTCGTCGCCGGTGATCACCATGTCGCGCGTGGACGACCCGATGGAACTGCGCGTCACTACCGTGGGCGCCGCGCTGGCGAATACCGAGGTGCAGATTGTCCATCCGGAAACGCGCCAGGTGGCGCCGCTGGGCGAGACAGGCGAACTGTGCGCCCGCGGCTACCTGGTGATGGCGGGCTACGACGGCGACGCCGCGGCCACCGCCGAGGTCATCGACGCCGAAGGTTGGCTGCACACCGGCGACCTGGCGGCCATGCACCCCGACGGTTACTTCAGCTTCAAGGGCCGCGCCAAGGACACCATCATCCGCGGCGGTGAAAACATCTACCCGCGCGAAATCGAGGATTTCCTGCACACCCACCCGAAGGTTGCCGACGTCTACGTGATCGGCCTTCCCGACGCCAAGCTGGGCGAGACCGTCGTGGCCTGGGTGCAATTGAAGCACGGCGAGCAGGCTTCCGAAGAAGAGATCCGCGCCTTCTGCCGCGGCAAGATCGCCTACTTCAAGATCCCGCAATACGTCCGGTTCGTGGACGAGTTTCCGCAGACCGTGACCAAGAAGGTGCAGAAGTACCTGATGCGCGAGCAGGAAATCCGCGATCGCGGGTTGGAGCGAGTGGCGCGGCAGCAGACGGCGTAAGCGAGCTCGCGGCGCGAGAGAAGTGATTCTGCGCGGTGGCGTTACACCAACGCCAGCGGGCGGATCGGCGCACCCGTCGCGCCGCGCAACTTCAGCGGCGCGCCTATGAAGACGAACTCGCGCACGCCATCGGCCGCCAGTTCGTCCAGGTTGAGGCACTCGATGATGTGGATCCCGCTGTCCACCAGCAGGTGCACGTGCGCGGGCATGGCGGGCGCCGGGACCTTTTCAAATGCCACCGTATCGGCGCCGGCCGCGAAGATTCCGCGCACGCTCAGCCATTGCGCGCCGGCCAGCGACGGTCCGGGGCCGTGCGCATCGTGCACATACCGCCGGGCATCCTCGAAGTATCGAGCCCAACCGGTGCGCAGCAGCACCACGTCGCCCGCCCGGATCTCCACGCCTTGCGCGCTGACCGCGGCGTCGAGGTGTTCGGGCTTCACTTCGAAATCCACCGTCAGCGGCTCGCCGCCCAGCGCCGCCGCGATATCCAACAGCACGCCCCGCCGCAGAATCGGCGTAATCGTGTCCACGGAATGCTGGCGCAGCCCGCCCACGTACGACTGCAACTGGGCTACGTCGCCGCCGCCGTGCAGTTTGCCGCCGCAGGAGAAATGGCAGAGCGCATCGATGTGCGTGCCCACGTGGCTGCCCATGGCGATGGCGTCCGCGGCCGCACTGTTTCCCGCCGGTCCCACTGCATCGCCGTGCTGCTTGGTCAGACCGAAAAGGAACGGCGGATGCGTCGGGTAGTGCGGCATCCCCGTAAAGTAGGGCTGCGCCAGGTCGTACACTTTGGCGGCCGCGAGCAATTCCAGCAGGCTGCTCATCAGAAGGAATAGTGTAGCCCGAACTGCACCACGCGCGCGTTATAAAACACGGAACTGATGACGCCAAATTGCTGGGTGATGGCGCCTGAGCTGTAGTCGAAGTTGTTGATGTACTGGTCGCCCGGATAGAACGTGGCGTGGTTCAGCGCGTTGATGGCGTCCATCATCAGCACCAGCTTCCGGGTCTCCGTGATGGGGATGGCCTTTTGCATCCGCATGTCGATGTTGAACGTCCAGGGGCCGCTGAACATGCGGCGTTGCAGCGTGCCAAGCTGGCCGGCGCCCGGGTTGAAGAAGACCTGGCCTGGAAAGGGCGCCTCGCCATCGCCGCTGACGCCGCTGCCATCGGCGGGGTTGATGGCGGATTGCGCGATGATCATGGGCCCGTTGCCGGTCATGCGGAAATTGACGATGCCGGCAAGCTGCGATCCGGTCAGCGTAGTGTTGGCGGTATTGTAGTACGACCGCACCTCGCGGTTGAGCGTGCCCCGGGTCGAAAGAATCGAAAACGGCGCGCCCGATTGCCACACCATGATGCTGCCGAAGGTCCAACCGCCGATCAGCCGCTCGAGCGGCCGGTAGTTCCATTTGTGGCCCTTGCCGAACGGCAATTCGTAGGAGCCATCGGCCTTGATCATGTGGGTGAGGTCGAAGTTGGCGCGCGAGCGCTCGATCGACGGGTTATTTACGTCCAGGAAATGCTGAATCCGCGACTGGCTGTCGCCATCGGCGTCACTCAGCACCTTGGAAAAGGTATAGTTCGCCTCCACGCTAAGTCCCTGGCGCGTTCGGTGCCGCACTTCGAGTTGCAGCGCGTTGTAGCTGGAGCTGGAATAGTTCGTCAGCATGTCCGAACCCAGTGCGTTCGGGTTCTGGAAGAAGTTCACCGAGCCGTTCCAGGCGTTGACCTGGTAGGTTTCGGCCAACTGCGCTGCCTCGCCCTGCTGGATATAAGTGCGCACCGTGCTGTTCGATAGCAGTCCGCCCTGAAACAGCTTGGGGAACACGGTGAGCGGCTGGCTGCCGGGGATGCCGGCGTTGTACGCCGGGTTGAATACGCCATTGCGCGCCAACGCGAGGAAGCCGTTGTTCTGCGCTTTCTGAAAATCGGTCAGGAAGCCGTTCTGCCGGATGATCACCTGGTTGAAATCGAAAGCGCGGTAGGCGCCCACGACGTGGTTGCCCACGTACCGGGCTTCCACCACCGTGCCCTTGAAATCATGCTGGATGCCGATCGAGTATTGCTGCACGTGAGGGTGTTTCAGGTTCGGATCGATCAGGCCCACCGTGTTGAACGGATTGTTCGCATAGTTGTCGGCCACCGTGGTCGGGACCTGGAAGTCGGGAGGGATGATGGCGGGCACACCCGTGGCCACGCGCGATCCCAGGCCGGTCGCGGTGGCGAGGCCCTGCAGGCCGGAATTCGCCTCCAGAATGCTCTCGGGGGCAAGAATCGACTGGTCGTTGACGTAGCTCAGCGAGTAGCCGCCGCGAACCGCGGTCCTGCCGTCACCGAAAACATCCCAGGCAAGACCGATGTTTGGCGCGAAATCATGCCATTCGCGGTTGGTCCAGGGCCGGCCCGCCGAAGAACCGGCGAAATTCAGGGTCGCGTTGGAAAGCAGGGTCTGGACCGCGCTGCCCTGCATGACCGGCGACAGCTCGAGCGAGTCGCGCTCATCCACGATGCCGGGAACCTGGTAGCGCAGACCCACGGTCACCGTCAGGTTGGGCCTCAGCTTCCATTTGTCCTGTACATAGAAGGCATAGTCGTTGTCCAGAAAGTGGCGCAGGAATGGCGCCTTGGCCACGTATCCGGAACTACGGCTGGTCATGTTGAAGGTCTGGCTGAATCCATCGATGAAGCCCCCTAGCGTGGCCAGCAGCCCGTTGGCAGCCGCCAGGTCGGTGCTGTTAATGCCGGCGAGTTCATTGCGGGCCAAAGCCTTCTGGCCCGCCCCCATGGCTAGCGAGTAGGTGGGAACCACGCCGGAGGCGTCGTACGATTCCACGCCGATGTGCTGTAAGTGGAAGCCAAATTGAATGTAGTGGCGCCCGCGCTGGTAGGCCGCGTCGTCGGAGAGATTGTAAGTGTTGGTAGTCCGGCCCTGCGGCTGAAACTCGTTGACCGGATCGCTGTATAACATGCCCGTAAGATAGTAGTTGCCGAACTGCTGCGCAGACAGGAAGTAGCCATAAGTCAGGTTGAACCCTCCCCGGACTTCGTTGGTTAAGTGTCCCGAAGGCGTCCAGCGCCAGGAGGCGGCCAGCAGCTTAGCGTGGGTCGGGTTAGTGACTTTAGGGATCACCGAATAATCGTTCTCGGCGTCGGGCCGGTCCGTATTATCGCGGTTCCACGAAAACGACCCGCTGAGGGCGTGGTGAAGATTGGCGCTGTAATCGATCTTGCCGGTGACGTTGTCGTTGAGCCCGTTGGCGCGCTGGTTGAAGCGGTAACCGCCGGTGTTGCGGCCATCGCCCACCAGGTTGCTGTTGATTTTGCTGCCGTCGGGGACCTGCGCTAGCAAGGCCTGCATGACCGGGTCGATGGTGATGTTGCGCAACGCCAGCAGGTTCACCTGGTGAAGGGTGTTGGCGTTGTCGCGATAGGTGAAGATCCCGTTGCGCGCGCTGGTGGTGAGAATGGTGTTGGTAACGGGCGTCTGCTGGTGGGCGCGTATCCCCTCGAAGCTGCCGTAGAAGAACAGCTTGTCCTTCTTGACGGGCCCGCCGATCAAGCCGCCGAACTGGTTCTGGTTTAGGAACGGCCGCGCGATTCCCGACTGGTTGTTGAACCAGTCGTTAGCCGCAAAATGGCTGTTGCGGTTGTACCAGAACGTCTCGCCGTGAAATTCGTTGGTGCCCGACGGGGTGGCGAACGCGGTCTCCGTGGCGCCGCCCGATGCCGCCGCATTGGCGTTCGACGTGATCATGGTCACCTGCCGCACCTGGCTGACGCGCAGCTTGTTGGGCGTATAGTCGAGGGCGTTGTCGCGGATGTAATTGTCCTGGATGTTGATGCCGTCGAGCGTCATGTTCGAATACGAGGTGCGCAGCCCGTTGATGACAGTGGCGGAGTTGCCGTTGGAGACCACGCCCGGCTGGGTTTGCAGGATCCCGAGGACGTCGCGGTCCAGAAGCGGGAGGTTCTTGATCTGCTCCATGCTGATGGTGTCGGCGACCTCCGCGCTGCTGGCATCCACGCCCTGCACCTCCGCGCTCACTTCGACGGTTTGCCGGGTGCCGGCCAGTTCCAGTTTGATGGGCGGGAGGGAAGTTTCGCGCGCCGGGTCCACCGAGACCCCGCGCAGCGTGGATTTGAGGAAACCTCTCGATTCGACCGTGAGGTCATAGTAAGCCGGACGCACGCCGATGAAGTGGAAGAGTCCCTCGGCGGAAGTGGTGGTGGTCAGCAGCGGCCTTTTGCCGCCGGCCAGGTAGAGTTCGACGGCAGCCCCGGGCACCACCGCGCCCGAAGCGTCCATGACGGAACCGGTCACGCGTCCCGACATCTGGGCTTGGACCGGAGTCGCCTGAAGCAGGAACAACAACCCGCACAGGTATCGCATATAGTTTATTGAACCCTATATTGAGACGCGCGTCGCACGCTTTGGGGTAGGCCTTCGGCCAGGCTGGGAGATGGGCCGGGGCATTTTGTGTCGCATCTTGCGAGACTACTGCGAAATAGTTCGTTCCGTGCTAGTCTTCCCTTCGTAAGCCCAGCCATGGCCCAACCCAGGTCACCCACAGTTCGCCTGCTTGCGGGGCTCGCCATCACGCTCTCCGCCGTGGCCCTTTATTCCGGCTACACCATCATGCAGCTTCACGGCCTGGAACAGCTCCAGGCCGGCATCATCGACCGCAATCGCGCCGATTCGCTCCTGCTGCTGCGCATCCAGAACGACCTGAATTCGCTGGGCCTCGCCATGCGCGACATGCTGGAGGGCACCGAGCCCTATCCGCTCACCGCCTGGCAGGGCCAGTTCCGCCGCATTCGCACCGATCTCGAAGACGCCATGGCGCGCGAGGCCCGCTCGTCGCCGCTCGACCGCGATGCCGAGCAGCGCAAGTATCTGAGCGACTCGCTGGGCCAGTTCTGGGACGCGCTCGACCGGATCTTCGCGCTCGCCCAGGGCGGCCAGGAGACCGAAGCCCGCACTTTGATCCGGCTGTCGCTTCAGGCGCGGCAGGAGGCCCTGAGCACTGCCGTGGCCAGGCTGCTGGTGCAGAACAACGAAACCGAGCAGCAGGCCGCGGCGCGCATTCGCAGCGTGTATGCCGGCGTGGAGCGTAACGTCTACCTGTTCGTGGCGGCCATGCTGGTGCTGATTCTGCTCACCAGCCTGTACCTGGTGCAATACAACCGGCGCCTCTTCCAGGAAGTGGCCGTGCTCTCGGCACGGCGCAGCGAATTGGCGCAGCAACTGATCGCCATGCAGGAGAACACCTTTCGCTCGATCTCGCGCGACCTGCACGACGACTTCGGCCAGATATTGACGGCCATTGGAGCCATGCTGCAGCGCGCTGCACGACGATACGCCAACCCAGGCCAGGAGGCCTACGCCGCTGAGCTGCGCGAGGTCCAGGAGATTGTGCAGGCCACGCTCGACAAGGTGCGCGCCCTCTCGCACGCGCTGCACCCGGTGGTGCTCGACGAAATGGGTTTCGAGGGCGCGGTCGATCAATATCTCCCCGGCTTCCAAAAGCAGACCGGTATTGAGGTACGCTACGAGAAGTCGGGCACGACCCGCGAACTCGAGCGCGAGGTCGCCATCCATCTCTACCGGGTGATGCAGGAAGCTTTGAACAACATCGCGAAACATGCGCAATCCAAGCGGGCGGCGGTGCGCCTGCGATACTTGCCCGATGCCGTGGTCCTCGAAGTGGAGGATCACGGCGTCGGCTTCGCGAGCGCGCACGCTTATGGCATGGGGCTGGTATCCATGCGCGAACGCGCCGACCTGGTGAACGGCCGGCTGGACCTGGAGAATTGCGATACCGGTGGCGCACGGGTCAGGCTAACGGTTCCGGCTACCCAGGAGACCCATGCCTGAACCGCCGATCACCGTACTTCTGGTGGACGACCACAGCCTGGTGCGGCGCGGCTTCCGCCGCATGCTGGAGGACGATCCCGGAATCGTCGTGGTCGGCGAAGCCGAGGATGGCCACCAGGCGGTCCAGCTTGCCGCCGAGCTCGGCCCGCGCGTGGTCGTCATGGATTTCGCGCTCCCCAGTATGAACGGCGCGGTGGCGGCGCGCCAGATTCTGCGGACCGCGCCCGAGACGGCCATCCTCATCCTGAGCATGCACGCCGAGGCTTCATATGTTCGGACCTGCCTGGAGGCGGGCGCGCGCGGATATCTGCTGAAGAACGCCATGGATCTGGAGATGGTGGCCGCGGTCAAACAGGTGGCGGCCGGCCAGCAAGTGCTCGATCCGCGGCTCGGCTCCCTCGGCCAGGCCAAAGATCAGGCCGCCCCGTTGACCACGCGCGAACTGGAAGTCCTGCAGTTGATCGTACACGGCAAATCGAACAAAGAGATCGCGGCTGTGCTGGGCCTGAGCGCCAACACCGTGGCCGTGCACCGCGCCAACATCATGCAGGCCCTGGGCATCCACAACACGGCCGAACTGGTGGTCTACGCCATCCGCCAGGGACTGGTGAGCATCGCGTGACCCGGCGCACGCTGCTTCTCGGCGCCGCGCCCGTCCCGCTCGCCGCCTTGACGGCCGGTCTGGATTTCCGCCTGACCGACGTGACCGCGGCCGCCGGCCTCCAGTTCCGCCACCATAGCGGCGCATTCGGCGCCAAGTATCTGCCGGAGACTCTGGGGTCCGGTTGCGCGTTCTTCGACTACGATGGCGACGGCTGGCTGGACATCCTCCTGGTCAACGGCATGAGCTGGCCTGGCCGCCAAGGCGAGCGCAGCACCATGCGGCTGTACCGCAACAACCACAACGGCACCTTTAGCGACGTCACCGAGCGCGCCGGCCTGGCGGTCGAGATGTACGGCATGGGCGTGGCCATCGGCGACTACAATAACGATGGCTTTCCTGATCTGCTGGTCACGGCGGTGGGCCAGAATCGCCTCTTCCAGAACAACGGCCGCGGCCGTTTCACCGACGTCACCGAAAAGGCCGGCCTGGGCGGCCGTAGCGCCTTCAGCACCTCCGCCCTCTGGTTCGATTTCGACCGCGACGGTTATCTCGACCTGCTGGTCTGCAACTACGTCAAGTGGTCTCCGGAGCACGACGTGTTCTGCAGCGTGGATGGCAAGCGCAAGTCCTACTGCACGCCCGAGGCCTTCCACGGGGAAACCTGCTGGCTCTTCCACAACCGCGGCAACGGCACGTTCGAAGATGTCACGGCGAAGAGCGGCATCTTCGACAGCACTTCGAAATCGCTGGGCGTGGCCCTGCTGGATTACGATCGCGATGGCTGGCCCGACCTGCTGATCGCCAACGACACCCAGCCCAACAAGCTCTACCGCAACTTACGCAGCGGCTCGTTCGAAGACGTGGGCGTGCGCGCGGGCGTGGCCTTCAGTGACGACGGCAAGGCGCGCGCGGGCATGGGCGTGGACACTGCCGATTTCGACAACTCGGGCGCGGAAGGCATCGCCATCACCAACTTCGACAACGAAATGATGGCGCTCTACCGCGCCGGCCGCGATGGCGGCTACAAGGACGCGGCCCAGGCGGCGGGGGTCGGCCCTTCGTCCCGCTCCAGCCTGGGATTCGGCTGCGCCTTCGTGGACATCAACCTGGATGGACGCCTCGACCTGGTAGCGGTGAACGGGCACATCGACGAAACCGTGCGCCGCATTCACGGCAACGTGGGATACGCCCAGCCGCCGCACCTGTTCCTCAACGATGGCCGGGGAATATTTCGCGATGCCGCCGCGCAGGCCGGCGCCGGCTTCGCGTCGCCCAAAGTGGCCCGCGGCCTGGCTTACGGCGATTTCGACCGCGACGGCGCTCCGGATCTGCTGATCACCACCAACCAGGGGCCGGCCTACCTGTATCGCACCGAGATTCTTTCCGGGAACCGCGGACTGCGCTTGCGCTTGACCGGGACCAAATCGAATCGCGACGCCATCGGCGCGCTGGCGCGCGTGTTCGCTCCGGAAGGCGCGCAATCGCGAAGGGTCAAGTCCGGCTCCAGCTACCTGTCGCAATCCGAGTTGACCTTGACCTTCGGGCTCGGCAAGCGCGAGTCCGCGGATCGCCTGGTCATCGAGTGGCCGAGCGGCGCCGTGCAGGAGTTCAAAGACGTGCGCGCCGGGTCGTACCAGTGCACGGAGGGGCAGGGGCTGACTGCCGTTACGGCCGGATAGCGATCGTCGTGCTGGCGTCCATCTGACCGTTCGGCATGGCCACCGAAATCGGCACGTCGTCTCCCGTTGCCGCGCCGGCGGGGACCTGAACGTTAACCTGATAGAGCCCCGCATATCCCGGGGCGACTGCCGAGAGGCTGACGGAAGCGGGCACGCCGCCGATCGTGACACTCGGCGTCGCCACGGTCTGATAGACGATCGATCCATCGGCCGGCGCCACCGTTCCGGTGGGCAGCGGAGTTCCCGCGGGGTCGCCATTCGGGGTCGCTTTGCCGAAGCCGGTGGCGTAGATTTGGATGAAGTCGCCGATCCGTGCCGGTTCGCCGCAGAGTTCCGTGGCCGCGATTCCCGAGCCATGACAGTTGCCGGGAAGCTGCAACTCCTGCGCCAGGGCGTCCGGAATTACCCTCCAGGCAGTGTTGGCAAACAGCGCGATGGCGTTGCGCCGCCTGGAGTTCAGTGCGGACGGAACCACAAACACGCCGGGCGCCGCCGAGGCCATGCTCAGGCTGAAATCGGCGCTCGTGCCGCCGCCGGCCGTGACCGCGACGGCCACCGTTCCACTCTCCGGCAACTCGGAGGGAACCACCAGGTTGATCTGCCCGGCTGAGGCCACGAGGGCCAGGAGCGGGGCCTTGATGCCGTTGAAGGCCACGGAGACGCCGTTGAAATCGCGCGCTGGAAATCCGGTGAGCTGGTTGATCCCCCCAAAATTCGCGCCGAAGACGCTGGCCAGGCTGCCAGGCGCGAGCGGCGCGTTGGCGGCGAAACTCGCGCCGTTTACCACCGAACTGATGGTGGGCGGAACGGGAAGCCCCACCACCGGCAGCATCAACGTCTGGCTATCCACGCCGCCAATGCTCAGAACGACGGGCTGAATGCCGCCAGGCATGCTGAGCGGCAAGGTGAACTGCACCTGGTAGATGCCGGTCTGCGCGGGCGCCGCGCCAGCGAACTGGACGCCGGCGGAAACCCCGCCCACGGTCAGCGTGGGTTGCACTACCGTTGGAATCGCGGGAGTGACCGGCGCCGGAGTACCGGTGGGTACGACGGGATTGGTTGCGCCCAGGCCGACGGCATACAGCCAAAGCGATTCTCCGGGGACCGCGGGGTTGAACCAGTCGACGGGGTCGCCGGTTTGGGAATGGACCATGCTGCGCGACAACAGCCCCGGGGCGTATGGGACCAGGTTGACGCTGAGTGGCGCAGCGTTGCCCACCAGCAGGTTAGTTGGCCCCACAGGGGCATCGACCGGGATCTGTATCACCAGTTGGGTGGGGATGGCCAGGGTCACCGCGCCTGGCTTGCCGGCGACGGTGACGGCGATCGCCGTGTCCGTTCCCAGATTGGAGCCGAACACATCGGCCAGCGACCCCGGAGCAAGCCGATTGTCGAATGACCCGCCGTTGACCACGGAGTTGATGGATGGCGCCGGCTGGGCGCCGAGCCCACTGGCCAGGGCGGCACCTAAGATATGCAGAAAAAAAGCCCCAAGCCATTGAGGCATGGGGCCATGAAGTTCTACAACAATCTGTCTCGGAGGATGACAGACCGGTGTAGATATTATCATCAACGGTTCACCAATGCAACGACAAAGTACCAAGACTCTAGACCCAGGACTAACCGGGCGGTTGGGGGGGTATTCGCCGGCAACCTAGCGAAGTTCTTCCATCACCTGGTCCAAAACCGCCTTGGAGGGCCTGGTTCTGGACTCCGGCAGCGTTCCGACGGGTTCATCGGTGAGGTTTAAGTGTTCCAGGAACGTCGGTTTGTTGGTGTTCACATACAGAACGCCCGTAAGGACTTCACCCTTCGCGTCGGCCTCTGCCAGGAGGGTCAGGGCGGCTGACCGGTCTGTAGGGTCGTACGCGCGGTGCAGCTTGCGGATGCGTAAATGCGAGCCATCGTGCATGGTGACCTCGGTCACCTCGCCTTCGGGGATGTCGACCGCGATGTCTTCGAAGAAGGGGACGAAATCCAGTTCGTGGAGTATGGATTCGTGGTCCTTCATGTAGCTGTAGCTCTTGGTGGAGCCCTGGTGGTCGTTGAAGGTAACGCAGGGGGAGATTACGTCGATGACCGAAAGGCCCTTGTGTGCGATCGCCGTCTTCAGGATGGCTTGCAACTGTTTCTTATCGCCGCTGAAGGAGCGGGCCACGAAGGTGGCGCCCCACCTGAGGGCCAGGGCGCAGCAGTCGAAGGGTGGCAGGTCGTTCACGGTCCCGGTTTTCAGCGTGGAGCCGAGGTCGGCGGTGGCCGAGAACTGGCCCTTGGTCAAACCGTAAACACCATTGTTTTCAATGACGTAGATCATCGGCAGATTGCGGCGCACCAGGTGCATGAACTGGCCTATGCCGATCGATGCGGTGTCGCCGTCGCCGGTGACTCCCACCCCCAGCAGGTTCTTGTTGGCCAACAACGCTCCAGTGGCGATGGCCGGCATGCGCCCGTGAACTCCGTTGAAGCCGTGGGAGAGGCCCAGGAAGTACGCCGGCGACTTGGAGGAGCAGCCGATGCCCGAGAACTTGGCCACCGACCAGGGTTGAACACCGAGTTCGTAGAAACACTCGACGATGCGCTCGGAAATGGAGTTATGGCCGCAACCGGCGCACAGCGTGGTCTTACTCCCCTTATAGTTGAGAACCTCCAGCCCGATGCGATTGACTTTCTTGGGCGGAGGCGCGGCAGCGGTGCTCATTTTCCCTCCTGTTTGATCACTTCGTCGGTGACTGTGCGCGCGTCGAGCGGCAGCCCGCCGTAGTAACGCAGGCTGCGCAGTTTGGCGAGCAGGTCCACCTCGAGTTCCAGGCGCATCAGGCCCAGCAACTGGCCGTCGCGATTTTGATCCACAACGTAGACGCGCTCGTGCCGGCGGATGAAATCGAGCAGATGGCTGGTGAAGGGGTAAGCCTTGAGCCGGAGGTAGCTGGCGTCGATATCGTATTCGTTCTTCAACTGGTCACAGCTTTCGCGAACCGCGTAATCGGAAGTGCCGACAGCCACGAACCCGATCTTGGCGCTTTCGACGATCGTTACCACCGGATCGGGCACATGCCGGCGCATCACGTCGAATTTGTGGGCCAGGCGATCCATGTTATCGACGTAATCGTCTTCGCGTTCGGTGTACTGGGCCTTGGCGTTGTGGCCGCTGCCGCGGGTAAAGTAGGCCGCGTTGGGGTGATCGGTGCCGGGCAGCGTGCGGTAGCCGACGCCATCGCCATCCACGTCCTTGTAGCGGGCGAACCCGCCTAGCCTTTCCAGGTCCGCGGCGTTCAGCACCTTGCCGCGCGCGATGGGTTTCTCCGGGTAGACGAAGGGATCGGCCATCCAGTTGTTCATGCCGAGATCGAGGTCGGTCATGATGAAGGTGGGGGTTTGGAATTGCTCTGCGAAATCGAAGGCTTCGATGGTCAGGGAGAAGCACTCTTCGGGCGAGCAAGGGAAAAACATGGGGTGCCGGGTGTCGCCGTGCGACAGGATGGCGGTGGTGAGCAGGTCGCCCTGCTGGGTGCGCGTGGGCAGCCCGGTGGAAGGGCCGACGCGCTCCACGTCAAAGATGACCGCGGGGATTTCGGCATAGTAGCCGAGACCGATGAATTCGGACATCAGCGAGATGCCCGGTCCGGCGGTGGCGGTCATCGAGCGGGCGCCCGCCCAACCGGCGCCGAGGGCCATGCCGATGGAGGCCAGTTCGTCTTCGGCCTGCACAATGGCGTAGGTGGCCTTGCCGGTTTCGGGATCGTGGCGGAAGCGCCGCATATAGCCGATCATGGTTTCCACCAGGGACGACGAGGGCGTGATGGGGTACCAGGTGACCACCGTGGTTCCGGCAAACATGGCGCCCAGCGCGCAAGCCGCGTTGCCATCGATAATGATCTTGCCCGCGGTTTCGTTCATGCGCTCGACGCGGAAGGGGTCCGTCTTGGCGAAGGTCCTGGAGGCGAAATCGTAGCCGGCCTGGCAGGCGCCCCAGTTCAACTCGGCGGCCTTGGCCTTCTTCTTGCCGAACTGTTTGATAAGGGCTTTGCGGATCTCCACCATTTCGATGGAGAGCAACTGCGCCACCACGCCGTCGTAGATCATGTTGCGCACCAGTTTGCGAAGCTTGGCTTCCGGGCAAACGGGAGCGACAAGTTTATCGAAGGGGACGGGGTAGAAGTGCAGATCGCTGCGCAGTTCGTTGAGCTTCAGCGGCTCGTCATAGACCACGGCGGCGCCGCTGTCGAGGTTCATGACGTCTTCGCGGGCGGTTTCCGGATTCATGGCCACCAGGAAGTCGATTTCCTTGCGGCGGCCGATGTATCCGTGTCTGCTGGCCCGGATGGTAAACCATGTGGGCAGCCCGGCGATATTGGAGGGGAACATGTTCTTCCCCGAAACGGGGATACCCATTTGAAACAGGGAGCGCATCAGGACGGTATTGGCAGTCTGGCTGCCGGAGCCATTCACCGTTGCAATTTGAATACTGAAGTCGTTGATAACGGCGTGGCCCGAGTGGCCCGGCAGAGACTCCGCCGGGGAGACTTCTAACGTTGACATCGATAGGGGTTCCTTGTAGAGGCGAGTGTGGCCCAGTTCACGTTCCCTTCAATTATATGCAAATTGGCGGAGGGGGTGTGGCCGGTGGCCAGCGCGGGGGCGAAGCTCCCGAGTCCGAGTCCGAGTGCAACCCAGATCAGACCTACGGCCGTAACTTGAAGGCAAGCGCCAACAATAGCCCAATTGGTATACGCTTGCGCACCATCAGGTCCTCCTCGGATGCGGCTCTCGCAGAGCGAAACTTGCCTCTCGCACAACTCTTTGAGGCGCGGTACGTCCGCCTCCGGAACTCGACGCCCGAATTTGGCCGGGAAGCCCGCCCGCCCGTTCGCGTCTTTTGCAGTCACACGTTTTTTAAGAATATTTTCGGACCCGTAACTGCCCTATAGATCAACCGGTTACCGCCACCCGCCACCTCTTCGCACCCTTCGAGCCCGTACCCCCGCATGCCATTATGGACGTTAGGGAGGCCTGCGCCTCCCATAGATCTTTCTCAGAAAGAAACTGGTAAACGGGACAAAAATGTCCCGTGCAAACAGCACAAAGCCTTTGTTTTCAGCAAATGTAACCCTAAAAACGGGACATTGATGTCCCGTTTGTCGCCGCGGGGGGTCGCCTGAGGCGCGCCCACCAAGCGCTGCCGGTCCCCCGATCACGGAACGGGGTGGCCTACATCTTCAGCCGCAGGTAGATGGCCCCTTCGGTCGGCGTGCTGGAGTAAGGCCCGGTGCGCTCGAAGCCCATCCGGTCGTACATTTCCAGGGCCTGCGTCATTACCGGCATGGTGTCGCCGAGCATCTCGCGATAGCCGGCGGCGCGGCACTCGCTGATCAGCCAGTCCATCAGCGCGCGTCCCAGGCCGAGGCCGCGAAACTTGGGCCGCACGTAGAGGCGTTTGGCCTCGCACCGCGTGGCGTCGAACTGTCGCATGGCGGCGCATCCGGCGGCCTCGCCATCGACCGTTGCAAGCCCCAGCCTGCCGCCGGGACCCGCGTAGCAGCCTGGCAACGATGCCACCTCCCCGGCGAAGTTCTGGAAGCACGGCGTAAAGCCGAACGAGGTCCAGTATTCCTCGAAAAGGCCGCGCACTTGCTCGACCTGCGCGGCGGTGGAAGCAATGACGATCTCCATGGCTATTCCTGGCTGGAGCCGGACTGGCTCCCCATCCTGGTATTCTACTCGTGGCGTAGCGCAACCATCGGGTCCACACGAGTGGCGCGGCGCGCCGGGACATACGAGGCTAGCAGCGTGACTGCTGCGATTGCCCCTCCGGCCAAAGCCAGCGGACCTGCGCTCTCCGGTTTCAGGCCCTCGACCAGGCTGGCTGCCAGCGGCCTGCTCCACACCACCAGCAACGCCCCGGCCGCCCCGCCTGCTAACACCATCCCCAAGGCAGATCCCAACACCATCCGGCTCACGTCGCCCGACGACGCTCCCAGCGCCATCCGAACTCCGATCTCGTTGGTCCGCCGCGCCACGGTATATGCCAGCAGCCCGTACAACCCAATTCCTGCGAGCACGGCACCCATACAGCCGAAGAACTGCGACAAGGTCGCGATCAGGCGCTCGGGAACGATGTTCGAGTCCACCTGCGCGTCCAGTGTGGTGACTCGCTTCACGGGCACATTCGTGAGAACCTCGCGAGCCATCCGCCGCACCGTGCCGGCCAGCGCCGCGGGATCGGCGCTCGTGCGGAGTTCGAACTGGTCGGAGAGATGGTTCTCTTGAAACATATTGAAGTAGATGGCTGGGTATGGAGCGTCGCGAAGCTCGAACGGTTTGACATCGCCAGCCACACCGATGATTTCGTAAGGCTGATCGTCGCCGAACGGGAAAGGGCGAGGGTCGTGGACAATGGTGACGTGCCGGCCGAGTGGGTTTACGCCTGGAAAAAAGTGCCGGGCCACCGCTGTACTGACGATCGCTACCCGCGGACGCCCCGCATCCCGCAGGCTGAAATCGTGGCCGGCGACGAGCGGGATGCCGAGGGTCTCGAAATACCGCGGGGCCACAAAGGAGACCGCCGGGCGCTGGCGATCCTCGGGCCGCTCGACGTGTCCCTCCGCGATTACATAGCGGCTACCCGACCCGCAGCCCTGGAGCGGAGTACAGCCGCTGAGGGAGGCGGAGCGCACACCGGGGATCGCTCCCATTCTCGACAGCAGCTCCCGGTACGCCGTGGCTAACTGCCCGGGCTGGTAACCGCTATGCGAGGGATCGAGCGTGACCAGCAGAACGTCATCGCTACGGAACCCAAGATCAAAATGGCGCAGCCGCGACAAGTGGCCCAGAAAGACGGCGGCAGCGGCCACCAGGAGAATCGAGAGGGCTACCTGCGCTGCCACCAGGCCTTTCCCGAACAGCCGCCAGAACCACGTCTCGCCGCCGCGCCGGCTCTGGCGCATCCCGGAAGCCGGCGCGGCGCGGAATGCATACCAGGCCGGAGCCAGGCCGAACAGCAGACCGGTCATCAACGCGATCGCCGCCGTGAAGACCAGCAGGTGAAGGTCCGGCTGCACTTCGACGTCGATGTGCTCAAACGCCCGCCCGCTGGCCATAATCCGCACAAGAGCACCAACCGCGAGATAGGCTACCAATACGCCCACCATCGCACCGGCCCCCGAAAGCAGCACCGACTCGGTGAGCATCTGCTGTACCAGGCGGCCGCGGCTTGCGCCGAGCCCAATCCGTACAGCCAGTTCCTTCTGGCGTCCTGCCGACCGCGCCAGCAGCATGCTCGCCATGTTGATGCACGCCAGCGACAGCAGCAGCCCCACCAGACTCAACAGCAGCAGCAGCGGCTTGCCGTACTGATCGCGCACGTGAGCCAGCCCCGCGCCCGCCGGCAACAACTCCATCCTCGCGTCCTTCCTCCGCACCAGGTGTTGCTCCACCCCTGCCCGGTAGAGCACGTCGATTTCGGCCTGCGCCTGGTCCACCGACACCCCCGGATTCAGCCGCGCGATCATGGTGAGGTTGTTATGCTCCACTGGAATCCAAACATCGGTCCGCGACCCCACCCGCGGTCCGAAGTAGGCGCGCGGCGCCACCCCAATCACCGTCTTCGGCGCATCGTTGTAGTAGATCCGCCTTCCCAAGATGCCCGGATCGCGATGAAAGCGGCGGTTCCAATATGACCAGCTCACCACGGCGACATCGCCATCGCCTCGCGCCGGCACATCCTCCGGGCCGATCAAGCGTCCGATCGCCGGTGTCAATCCGAGCACACGGAAGTAATTGCCCGGCACGTTCTCCTCGATCAACGTTTCGTTGAAGCCGTCCGTGCTCACCGAAGCCAGGTTGTCGAACGACATCCCGGTGAGCCCCGTGAAGACGTGGTTGTGGTCCCGGAAATAGGCATACGTCTCCCACCCCCAATATCCGGCCCAGTGAAATTCATCGGGAGAATTGCGCACCAGCTCCACCAGGCGCTCGGGATGCGAGACCGCCAGCGGCCGCAGCACGATCGTGTAAAACAGGCTGTAGATGGCCGTGTTCGCCCCAATTCCAAGCGCGATGGAGAGCACTGCCACAGCGGTAAAGCCAGGGTTGTGCCGCATCAGCCTGAGAGCGTAGCGGAAGTCGTTCCAGAGCATAATCCTTAGAATGATATTGGCTAATCCACCTTGGTCAGCCGGTCCTTGTACAGCGCGAACACGCGCCGGAAGTCCAGGTCGAGCATGGCCTCCACGGGTGTGGCGTCGGGCGCCACCCGGCGATCCAGCGGCACGGTTGAACCATAGAACTGCCCCCATGCGGTTTGCACGTCCAGATACCGCACCTCGGATCTCGTCACAAACTCTGGGTCCAGCAGATAGGCCGCTGCCAGCGAATCCCACATGTAGCCGGTAGCGTTAGGGTCCTTCAGAAAGCCGGGATAGCGGTTGCCGAGGTCTTCGCGGAACAGGTCGGTGATGGGCGTGTGTGCCGCGGCGATCTGGTCGAACTCCGCCTTCCGCAGCGGCGCCTGATTGCAGATGTCGAGGCCGAACATCACCTTCTTGGGGATGTGCGAGCGCAGCACGATGCGCGCCGCCTCGGGGTCAAACCAGAAATTGAACTCGGCCGCCGCCGACGCGTTGCCCGCCACCCGGATATTGCCGCCCATGAAGACCAGCCGCTTGATTTTGCCTTCGATCTCCGGCCTCATGCGCAGCGCCATGGCGAGGTTGGTCATCGGCCCGATGGCCAGCACGGTGACCTCGCCCGGGCGGTGCTCGAGGGCGGAGATCAGGAACTGGGCGGCATCGCGGTGCGCCTTGCGTCCAGTCAATTTCGCGCCCGGCGCCGGCTTCACCGCCGCGGGGTCTTCGGCAAAGGCGCCGGTGAAGGCCAGCGATCCCCATCGCCGTTCCGCCTCCCGGGCCATGGCAGCGGAATGGACAAGCGGCATGTCGGCGCCCGCGTAGACGGCCACCTGCGGCCGCTTCAGCAGGTCCAGTATGTGGAACATGTACTCCGCGCCTTGGGCGGGCCAGACATTTCCGGGAACCAGCGTGATGCCCTCGACCGTCACCTGCGCCGGGCTGCGCAGCAACATCGCCACGGCGGCCCCATCGTCGCCGAAGAGCCCCGAATCGGTATCGATCACGACGATGTCATGCCCCGCCGCCCCCAACTCCGGGAGCAGCAGAATCCCCACGAACCAACGCCACATGTACCCTCAATATAAGCGAATTCGCGGGGACTGGAGGCGCGACGCGTTGGGCTGTCGCCGGATCACGCGATCCAGCCGAACGTGCGCAGTTGGTTCAGGGGCGTCCAGCGCGCCACTTCGGCGAGCGAGGGTGGAGATGGCGTCGAGTTTGTCGGAGACGATCGGGGTCACGAGTTTCAGCGGACGTAGAAAGTCAGCCCGTGCCGCGCTATTCGCTCCTCAAGGTGCGGGCCGGATCGATACGGAGGATGCGAAGCGCCGGCGCCACGCTGGCCAGGAGGGCGACCAACAACAGGAACCCGGCCATGGTCGCGAACGTCTGCGGATCGGTGGGGCGCACGCCCCAGATCAGGCTCTCCAAAAACCGCCCGGCCACTCGCGAAAGCCCGTAGCCCGCGGCCACGCCGGCTAGCGCCAGCATGATTCCGGGCTGGATCACGGCGGCCATGGTCTGCGGAGTGCCGGCGCCCAGCGCCATGCGGATGCCGAACTCGTGCGTACGCTGCGTGATGGATTGCGAGATCAGGCCATAGATTCCGATAGCCGCCAGCAGCACTGCCATACCGGCCAGGATAGAGAATAGCGATGCCAGGTAGCGTTGATCGCGGGTGTAGCGGCCCTGCAAATCGTCGACTGTCTGAAAACCGGCGATGGGTAGTTGCGAATCGATGGCGGCCACTGCCCGCTGTACCTGCGCCGTCAGGTTGCCGGCCGATCCGCCCGAGCGGATTACCCACTTGGGCGAGAACCATACGTGGATCACCTTGAGAAATCCGTCGGCGGCCTGCGCGGCGGGAGTGTAGACCGTCGGTTCGATGGCGATAGGGGCAAGCGCGCGGGTGAGGCCGCTGTGCTGCTGCACGTCCCCCACCACGCCGACAATCTCCAGAGGCTTCCCTTCCACCTTCAAGTGGCGCCCCAGGGCCGAGCCGCCGTGAAACCACTTCGCTGCGAAGGCCTGGCTGACCACCGCCACGTGCGGACTCTCGGCCGTGTCCGATGCCCGTAATCCGCGGCCGCCGAGCAGCGGAATGCGCATGGTATCGAAGTACTCGGGGGTCACGTAAACGAATTCGGCCATATGCATTTCGCTGTTGTCGCCATCGAGGAGACCGAATCCGTCATTGAGCGGCCGCTCGTAGGGCAGGGTCAGCGCCACGGCAGCCGACTGCACGCCGGGAATGCGGCGGATCTGGTCCAGGCTTTGGGTGAACAGCCGGTTGACGGCCCCGCTGGTGGCATAGCGCGCATCCTGCAACGAGGCTTCGGCGGCAATGACGTTGCGCGTGTCGAAGCCGGGCGAGAGACCGTTGAGATAATCGAGCGTTCGGACCAACAGGCCGGCGCTCACCAGCAGCCCCAGGCTGAGCGCGACTTCAGCCGCCACCAGCGTGCTCCGCGGCCAGCGCCGGCGCCCGCTCGACATGCCCCGCCCACCTTCGACGAGCACGGTGCGGATATCGATGCGGGTGGTCTCGAGCGCCGGCGCCAGCCCAAACACCAGACTGGTCAACAGGGCGATCCCCATCATCGCGGCCATCACCCGCGGATCCAGTTGGATGGGATGGAACAGTTGGCTGCGTCCTGCGCCGAGGCGCTTGAGGCCATCGATGGCGTACCCGCCCAGCCCTATGCCGGCCAAGCCGCCCCCGCAGGCGAGCAACAGACTCTCTACCAGCAATTGGCGCAGGATGGCGTAGCGGTTGCCGCCGACCGCCATGCGCGTGGCGATCTCCCGGCTGCGCGCGCCGGAGCGAGCCATCAGCAGGCCGGCAATATTCACGCAACCGATGAGCAGCACGGTCAGGACGGCGGCCCATGCGATCAGGATCTGGGCCCGCGAGTCGCCGGCCATAGTTGACTGGAGCGGCACCACGCGTTCTTCGAAATCCGCACTCTCGCGTGGAAAGCCCGGCTCGTTCCTGAGCCCGGCGCTGAGCGCTTTGAGCTGGCCGGAGGCCGCAGCCCAGGTGACGCCGGGCCGCAGCCGCGCCACTACGCCGTAGTTCGATCCGCCGCCTTCGCCATGGCGCGACGGGCGCAACGGCGTCCAGACATCGATGGGCCCGACGGTGCGGAATTCGCGCGGCATAATGCCGACCACCGTGTATGGTTCGCCCTTGAGATGGATGGCGCGGCCCAGAACGCCCAGGTCGCCATGGAAGACGCGCTGCCAGAAGCCGTAGCTCAACACCACGACGGCAGGGCCATTGGGAATGTCTTCCTGGCGGCTGAACTCGCGGCCGAAATGCGGCGGCACACCCATGACCCGGAAGAAACCGGCCGAAACGCGCTGCTGTTGGATGTATTCCAGCCGGCCCCCGGCGGCGAAGTTGGCGCCGCCCGAGCCGGAGAACGCGGCGGCCTCGAGGCTGGTGGCGCGGTCGCGGACGGCCTCAAACAGGGCGCCGGTCTGCGAATCGTTAATCTCCTCCTTGCCGTGGTCGCGAAAGGCGGTGACCACCATGGCCAGGCGGTCCGGTTCCGGAAATGGGGCGGCCCGAAGCAGCACGGCATCGAGAACGCTATAGACAGCGGTGTTGGCGCCGATGCAAAGGGCCAGAGTGGCGAGAACCACCAGGGTGAAGGCCGGGCTCTTGCGGAACTGGCGAAAGGCAAATCGCACGTCGCTCATGAGTGCCATGGCCGAAGCGTACCACACGGGATACCGGCCGCCTTACTCTTCCCGCAGCGCGATCATCGGGTCCACGCGGGCCGCGCGCCGTGCCGGTCCCAAGGACGCCAGCACCACGGTCGCGGCCAGAATCAACGGCGCCACCGTGAGGGTAGCGCTGTCCGTTGTCGTAACGCCGTACAACAGGGTCTTGAGATAGGGCGTCAGCAGCCAGGCGCCGCCTAAGCCGGCGGCCAGGGCCACCAGGACCAACGTCAGGTTTTCGCCCATCACATGCCGCATGACGTCCTCCGGCCTCGCCCCCAGCGCGATGCGGATTCCCAGCTCTCGGGTGCGGCGCGTCACCAGGTAGGACATCAGCCCGTAGACGCCCGCCGCGGCCAGCACCAGGGCCAGGCCAGCGAACGTGCCGATGAGAATCAGTTGGAAACGCTGCGACGCGGTGGCGTCATCCAGCCGCTCTTCCATGGTCTTTACGTCGAACACCGGCTGGTTGCGGTCCTCGGCGTAAACCTGGGCTTCCACGTCGCGAATGGCGGCGCGGGGCTCGCCGGACGTGCGCACCACCAGCGCCATGCGCGTGAGGAACGGATTGCCTCCCTGGCACTCGCAGCGGTAGACCACGGGCTCGGGATCGGCGCCCAGCGCGGATCCGCGAATGCTTCCCACCACCCCGACAATGGTCCTTGCGCTGCCGTCGCGGCCGAACAGCAACCTCCGGCCCAGCGAATTCTCTCCGGGAAAGATCTTGCGTTCGAAAGCGCGATTCACTACCACCGCGTTGGGCGACTGGCTGTTGTCGCGGGCATCGAAGGTACGGCCGGCCAGCACCGGAATGCCGAGGGTCCGGAAAAAGTCGCGGCTCACTACCGTCGTGCTCGTCTGCGGCCTCTGCGCCACCGGCAGGGGGGCGCGCCCTTCCACTTGAAACGCGCCGCCGAGGTAGGGTTGTTCGCCGCTCAATGGCAGGTCCGTGGCCACCGACGCCGCCCGCACCATCGGACTGGCTTTCAACCGCTCCAGCACATTGTCATAGAACTGCACCTGGCCCTCGGCTTTGGCGTAGCGCGGTCCCACCAGGTTGACGCGCAAGGTGAGCAGGCGGGCCGGTTCGAACCCGAGGTCGGTGTGAGCCAGGTTGAGGAAGCTACGCGCCAGCAATCCGGCGCCAATCAACAGCACCAGCGAGACGCCCAGTTCCGCCACCACCAGGATCTGCCGCACGCGCGCCGCGCGCGGCCCGCTACTCTGCCCGTGGCCGCCGGATTTCAGCGCCTCCTGAATATCGATGCGCGCCGCCGAAAGCGCCGGCGCCATACCGAAGGCGAGGCCCGTCAGCAGCGTCAAGCCGAACATGAACAGGAGGGTCCACAGGTCCATGGAAATCGCCGGGTAGCGTACCAGCATCGCCGGCTTGGTCACGTTCAGCAGCCAGACCACGAGGACGGCCAAACCCGCTCCCGCCAGTCCGCCCGGCATGGCCAGCAGCAGGCTTTCGGTGAGCAATTGGCCAATCACGCGGCCGCGGTCCGAGCCCAGCGCCAGCCTCACCGCCAGTTCGCGGCGCCGCGCGCCGGCGCGGGCCAGCAGCAGGTTGGCCAGGTTGACGCAGGCGATGAGCAACACCAACGCCACGGCGCCGCTCAATACCAGCAGGGCCGGGCGCAGGTCTCCGGTCAAGCGCTTCTGCAAGGGTACCGCGGCGATCGACATGCCCTTGAGAAAACCGGCGGTTTCGAAATCCTTGGGATACTCCGCGCGAATCGTCTGGGTCAGCCGCACCATCTCCGTACGCAGATCGCCGTCACCCACGCCGGGCTTGACGCGGGCCAGCATTCGGACAACGAGCATGGGCCGCATGGCGGAGCGCGGCCGCTCGGCGGCAGCGTCCATCGGCAGGGGGCGCCAGATCTGCGTTCCGCGCGGGAAGTCGTAACCCTGCGGCATCACTCCGATGATCGTGTTCGGCACGCGGTCGAGGGTGATCGTCGACCCCACTACGTTCGGGTTGCTCCCCATCCGGTTACGCCATAGCGCGTAGCTCAGCACCACCACAGCCGGCGCCTTCCGCCCTTCCTCGCCTGGCGCCAGATAGCGGCCCATCGAAGGTTGCGCGCCCATCACGCGGAAGAACGAGGGCGTCACCTGCGCCGCGTCCAACTGCTCGGGCTTCTCGATTCCAGTCCAGTTGAGCGTCAGGGCCTGGTAAGCCGCCACCGCGTCCCACAGGCGGCCCTGCTCGGCCAGGCTGTAGTAGTCGGCGCCCACGCCGATATCCATCTCCCGTCCGAGGTGTTCGCTGAGCCAGTGGATGCGGTCCGCGCCCGGGTACGGAAGCGGCCGCAGCAAAACGGAGTCGACCAGGCTGAAGACCACGGTGTTGGCCCCGATCGAGAGCGCCAGCGTGGCGGTGGCCGCGATCGCCAGAGCCCGATCGCGCCGCAGGCCACGGATTGCATAGCGCAGGTCGTCGAAAATGTTGCCGATCATTCCCTTCCCGAACTTACGGGATCGACCAGAGGCCGTCCTCAGTCACGGATGGAGCGCGGACGTCAACCTTGGTCGCCCGACTGCGTGCGCTGAGCGGCCTCCGCCTTCCTCCGGGCCTTCTTCTCACGCCGGGGCAACCGCGACTTGTTCTTTGGGGCCAGTTTCGGTATCTTCGTGGACTTCGTCCGAGGCGCGGGCCCGGCCGCTACTTGCGGTTCGACGGCCTTCTTTCCGGCGGCCTGGTCACTCGCTTTGGCATCCTTCACCGAGCCGCCTTCGGCTGCCTTTTTCTTGTCTGCCATATAAGGCTAGCATCGTACCACAGTGCCAGGTTCCGCGGCCCGGCGCGGATGTTTGGAACTCGGCCGATCACGATACAGCCAACCGGACGCAACACGGAAACGGGGGCTTGAGATCATCGCCGAACGAAACTACTTGCCGATCGCGGACGGATCGAGAATCAGTTCCGTGCTGATTTGAATAGCCGCTTTCAAGCTGCGGTAAACCGGACAGCGGTCGGCAAAGAACGAGTGGACCCGGTTCGCCGTCTCTCGATGAGACTCGTCGGCTTTGAGTTTGAGCTGCACGTGAATTCTCTTGATGACCAGCACATTGTCCTCGAGCTCCACTTCACCCACCGCCTCGGAGGTCAACCGCTGATTCGACGCATCGATTTGACGCGCTTCCAGCGCGCCTCCAAATGTTCCGGTCAGTCAACCGGCGGCCGCTGCGACAATGTAGTCTAAAGTCGTGGCACGGGGCTCGAACAGGTCCGGGGGAACCTTGTAGTGTTGAGCGACAGCGCCATGAACCCCAAAGATCACCGGTTCTGACTCGGCCGGCAGGTAGGCTCGGCGGACCGGGCCTTTCACACGTTCGATACGAACGTTGGAGCGGTAGACGGCTTCGGACATCCGACCTCCCTGGAATGGCCTCAGTGTACCGTATCCGCCTGCCAGCCAGCATATCGTGCACCAATGTCGCGCACCACCCCTTCATTGACAGCTACTATGTGGCAGAGTAGAATTCCGGTTTGAATCCGGATTCTCGGGTCCGATTAAACAGGGCCGCGAGAGACCCGAGGCCCCGCAAGCGTGGAGGGAAGACGATGAACATGCTCCGATTGAGATGCGCCGGGACTGCGTGCCTGCTGGCGGCCTTGCCTTTGTTGGCAGCCCAGGAAAAGCAGTCCCCGGGAACCGCGCCGTCAGAAACCGTGAGAGTTGTGGTCTCGCCGCCTACCCATGGAAAGAACGACTTCTATCCCGGGAATCGAGCTCCCTTGCTGCCCAGTCCCCTGATTAAACTGCCGGTCGGCAGCGTCAGGCCCGGAGGTTACCTGCGGCGCCAACTGGAGTTGATGGCCCAGGGCTTCACCGGCCACCTGACGGAAATCAGCGAGTTCTGCCGTCGCGACGGGAATGCATGGGTGAGCCGGGACGGGTCCGGACATTCCGGTTGGGAGGAAGTTCCGTACTGGCTGCGCGGCTTCTGGGACCTCGGTTTTATTCTCCAGGACCAACGCATCCTGGCCGAGGCCAACCGCTGGCTGGACGGCGTGCTGGCCAGCCAGCAGGCAACCGGTTACTTCGGCAGCCGGGCGAACCTTGAAGGCGACCGCCTGGCCGGCCGCGCACCCGACCTGTGGCCCAACATGGTGATGCTCTATCCCCTGCGGTCGCGCTACGAAGCCACCGGCGACAAGCGCATTCTGGATTTCATGTCCCGGTACTTCCGCTGGCAGATGACGATTCCCCTGGAGAAGTTTCTGCCAGCAAGCTGGCAGCACTGGCGCGCCGGGGACAACCTGGACAGCGTCTATTGGCTCTACAACCGTACCGGCGAGCGGTTCCTGCTCGATCTGGCGAGAGTGAACCACGAGCGCGCGGCCGATTGGATTGGCGACATTCCCACCTGGCATGTGGTAAACATCGCGGAATGCTTCCGCGAGCCGGCGCAGTTCTATCAGCAGACGCGGGACATCCGTTACCTGCGCGCGACGGAGCGGGTCCTCGACACCGTTCGTGGAATCTACGGTCAGGTTCCGGCCGGAATGTATGGCGCCGACGAGAACGCGCGGCCAGGCTTCACCGGACCGCGCCAGGGTACGGAAACGTGCGCCTTGGCGGAGATGATGTACAGCGACGAAATGCTAACCGGGATCACGGGCAATGCGGTGTGGGCCGATCGGGTCGAGGAGGTGGCCTTTAATTCGCTGCCGGCTTCGATGTCGCCCGATTTAAAAGGCCTGCATTACCTGACGGCACCCAACCAGATTCAACTGGACCGGGAGAACAAGTCGCCCATGATCCAGAACGGCGGCGACATGTTTTCCTACAACCCGTACCAGTATCGCTGTTGCCAGCACAACGTGGCGTTCGGCTGGCCTTATTTCTCGGAATATCTGTGGATGGCCACCCAGAACAACGGCCTGGCGGCGGTCTTCTACTCACCCAGCCAGGTAAGCGCGAAGGTGGGCAGTGGCACGGCCGTGAAGATTTCCGAGACCACCGCCTATCCGTTTGACGAGGCGATCGAGTTCACGGTCTCGCCGGAGAAGCCCGCGCGGTTCCCGTTGACGTTGCGCATTCCGGGCTGGTGTGACCAGCCCGGGATCCGCATCAATGGAAAGCCCGTGTCCGTGCCGCCATCCGCCGCCGGCTGGGCCGTAATCGACCGCACGTGGGCGGCGGGCGACAAACTGCAACTGCGGTTGCCCATGAGGATCACGGTGACTCAGTGGGCCAAGAACCGCAACACCCTGTCGGTCAATCGCGGGCCGCTGACGTATTCGCTGAAGGTCGGCGAACGGTGGGAACGCAAGGGCGGCACGGAACCATGGCCCGGCTTTGAGGTGTACCCGGCCACAGCCTGGAACTACGGCCTGGTGGTGGACAGCCGAGATCCGGCCACCTCCTTCGAGGTGGTGAAGAGCGCCGGGAAATTGGCGGACCAGCCCTTCGCCATCGAGAACGCCCCCATCCTGCTGCGCGCCAAGGGCAGGCGCATCCCGCAGTGGAAGCAGGAGTCCAACGGCCTGGTGGGGGAGGTGCAGCCGGGCTCGGTGCGGTCGAGCGAGGCGGAGGAGGAGATCACACTGATTCCGATGGGCTGCGCGCGGCTTCGCATCTCGGCATTCCCTCAGATAGGCGACGGCGCCGACGCACGCGTTTGGCGCGAGGCCGTCCCCATAGTCCTCGCATCGACCAGCAGCCATTTGGCCCCGCCGACGGCCGCTAACGACGGGATTTTGCCCGCGAACTCGGCCGACCGCAACGTGCCTCGTTTTCAGTGGGAACGCTCGGCATCGGTTGAATGGATCGAGTACCAGTGGTCCGCCCCGCAGCACATTCGTGGAGCGGAAGTTTACTGGGCCGACGAGGGCGGCGAGCGGAACTTCGGCGGTGTCCGGCTGCCCTCTTCGTGGAGGCTCGTCTATTGGGATGGCAACTCGTGGCGGCCAGTCGGCGGCGTCTCCCAGTACGAGATCCGAAGGGACGAATTCAGCCGGGTGCAGTTCGATCGCGTTACCACCACGCGCTTGCGCCTCGAAGTGCAATTACCGGAACGGG
>Ga0209698_10001038_pt1 | contig 32054 bp, 30 predicted proteins | sample LitLauG_LLR_2012_FD_187203 | JGI IMG/M metagenome (GOLD analysis project Ga0209698, IMG submission 187203) | Freshwater sediment microbial communities from Pennsylvania, USA - Little Laurel Run_MetaG_LLR_2012 (SPAdes) (version 2) | ecosystem: Environmental > Aquatic > Freshwater > Creek >... | reverse complement strand
CGCGGCCCGAGCCGCTGGATCACGTTGTCAGAGCCGGCGGGCCCCTGCGCGATGCCGCCCAGCGAGTCGCGGTTCAGCAGGTAGACGTAGCCCTGCTTGCCGTCTGCCACGGCCAGGTGCGGGTAGGTGGCGGTGCCGAAGTATTCACCGGGGAGCCCGGTCACGCCGCCGGATGCGAAGTCGGCGTCATAGCTGTCGAGCGACGTGGCGTCGAACGGCGCGAAGAAGTCAACGGCCTTCAGCGAGCCGTCGGGCTGGACCCTAAGCCGCACGACGGACTCGCCGAGATTCGCGGGCGGCGTGTTGCCGGCGGTCGGCACCGACGGCGCGCCGCCGTTGCCGGTGCTGAAGAGGATCGTTTCGGGCCCGTCGGAGGTGAGCCCGGCTCCGGACTGCCAGATCCCGGCACCTTCTTCGGTCGCGTTGTCGGTGTAGCGCGCGGTGATCTTCCCGGCCGTCGAGACGCCGAAGATCCAGCCCTGCCACGGGTTGTGGTCGCAGTGGCTGCCGAACGCCGCGTAGATGACTCCGTTCATCAGCAGCAGGCCCGGGCGCTGAAGCTGCGTCGTGGGCGCGAACGTGCGTCCCGGCGCGTTCTGCGCAGAGCCGCTCAGTTCGACCGGGAACCCGGGTTCCTCGACGCCGGTGGTGATGTTGACGGCGTCCATGTACCAGCGGGCCGGGCCGGTGGTGCCCGACACGTACGTCTTGTGGGTCAGGTACGCGATGTTGGTCGCGGTGTCGATCACCGGCGTGGAGGTGACGCCGATCGACGGCGTCAGGTCGGCGCAGCTGATGTCGGCCGGGTTCCACGGGGTGCCGAGTTCCAGCGGTTTCGCCCATTTCAGGGCGCCCGTGGCTGGGTCCAGGCCGTAGACCTTGTTTTTCTCGGTGGCGACGATGAGGGTGCCGTTCGCGAGCAGCGGCTGGGCGTAGACCGAGCCTTCCACGTTCGCAGACCACATCTGACCGAACGTGCCGCCGCTCACCAGCTGTGGCGTCAGCGCCGAGTTGCCGGGATACCAGCCGGTGCGCAGGTTGTCTGACGAGTTGGTGACGATCGCGCCGAGCGCCTGTGCCGTCACCACGAGCATCAGCGCCGCGCACACGAACAGCACCCACCTGATACGACCCACGTGACACTCCATCCTTGGCGCCCCCCACCCACGTCTCATGGGTGCCTATGACGCCCGAGGGTACCTCCTCGCCGCTCAAAAGCAAGGAGTTTTGCCGTGTCCCGGTGGTGCTGAAGGCCAGCGTCGGGGCGGTATGGTGACGTTTGGGCAGGTTCGTGTGAGCGCCGCTCTCACTCGCTGGCGCGGGGCGCGCCGCCGCTCAGCCCGAGCCGCCTTGCGCCTCGCGCTCGGAGCGGTAGATGCCGATGAGTGATTGCAGCAGCTTCCACCCGATCACCCCGTTCGCCTCGACGATCGGCTGGAAGTCCCAGAACGTGACCCCGGAGCAGAGCAGGTCCGTCGCCGCCTTGACCGTAGCGGTGCGGGTGCCGGCATCGATCAGCGCCATCTCGCCGAAGTATTCACCGGCGTGCATTACGCGCTTCTCGACGCCGTCGACGAGCACCTTCGCCTCGCCCGAGTCGATCACGAAGAACGCAGCCGCACCCGAGCCCTGCTGGATGACAGTCTCTCCCTGCGCGAACCGGCGCTCCTTGAAGACGCTCGCGACCCGCTCGAGCTCGGCCTCGTCGAGGTCGGCGAACAGCGGTACGCGCGCGAGCACCGCGGCCGTCGCGGCGCTCATGTCCCGGCCCTCGTGACGGCCCGGCACTGCAACAGGTAGAGGGTGCCGCCCGCGATCGCCCACTCGATGTCGCGGGCTGGGCCGTAGACCCGCTCGCAGCGGGTCGCCAGGCGCCCGAGCTCCGCGAGCTCGCCATCGTCGAGGCAGAGCGTTTCGACGAGGTCCGCGGGCACCTGCTCCTCGAACGTGCCGCCCTCCGGCAGCGAGCGGAACGCGACGTCCTTGCGGCCCGCTGTGCGCTCAAGGACCGCTCCGTCGCGACTGACGCGATAGTGGTCGGGTATCACGCGGCCCGCGACGACCGCCTCGCCGAGCCCGAGGCTGGCCTCGATCACACGCTCGTCGGCGCCGGTCACGGGATTCTGCGTGAACATCACGCCGGCTGTCTCGGGGTCGACGAGAACCTGGACCACCACGCCGACGCTGGGGCGCGTGAAGAGCCCGACGCGCTGGCGGTAGGTGATGGCTGAGTCCGAGTTCGCCGACCACCAGACGTCGCTCACTGCGGCGGTCAGCTCGTCGGCGCCGCGGACGTTCAGGAGCGTCAGGTGCTGCCCGGCGAAACTCGCGTCGGCGCCGTCCTCGTCGACCGCCGAGGAGCGCACCGCCAGCGAGCCCTGCAGTCCCTGCACCGCCTCCGCGACGCGCCGGATCGCGTCCTCGTCGCGCCCGGCGACCGCGTCCACCACGTCACCCGCGAGTGCGACACCCGGGGGGACCGGCAGGCCGTCCCGGAGTGCCTGGCCGAGGCCGACCGCCTTGGAGCCGAACAGCGACGTGTCGGCGGCGTCGAGCAGTGGGACGACTCCGCTCACCCGAGCACCGTCACGTGCCCGGTGTCCCCGTCCACCCGCACGCGGGCGCCGTCGGCGATCAGGCCTGTCGCTTCGCGCGTCCCGACGACACCCGGGATCCCGTACTCCCTCGCGACGATCGCCGAGTGCGACAGCAGGCCGCCGCTGTCGGTCACGATCGCGCCGAGCAGGGGCAGCAGGATGTTGAAGGCCTCGCTGGTGGACTCGGTCACGAGCACGTCCCCCTTGGTGATGCGGTCGAATTCGCCTGGGCCCGCGATGCGGCGGGCCGGCCCCTCGTAGACGCCGCGGCTCGCCGCGAGCCCGCGCAGCACGTGCTCCTCGTGCTGCTCCTCCGAGCTCCCCAGCATTTCGCCCATGGCGATGCCCATCGCCTGCATCATCCGCGCGGCGCCGGGCGGCAGCCCGGACGGGTCGGGCGGCGCGGTCGGGGGGTCGCCGAGCACCGCCGGGGCTTCCTTGGCGCTGTGTGTGCGCCGGTATCCGGCGCGCGCCGCGAGCTCGTCCGCGTCCGGTGCCGTGGCTCCCCCCAGCAGCGCGCGCATCTCTGCGACCGTCGCGTCGATCAGATGCTCGGGCTCGGCGATGCGTCCGTCCCGCGCCAGCCGCCGCCCTGCGGCGAGTGCCGCGCGGCGCATCAGGCCCGAGGCCCAGATGTCGCTGAAGACACCCCGCTCGTCGCGGATCCGGTAGGTCAGTCTTGCCTCGCCGAGCAGCTCGTCGAACTCCTCGCGATGCTCCTCCGGTACCTTGCCGCGCACCGCCGCGATCTGAGCCTCGACGCTCGAGGACCCGGAATCGCGGCCCTCGGCGGCGACGCGGATCGCGCGGAGCAGTACGTCGGGCAGTTCGAGCGCGCACGGCCCGGAGATGTCGAATCCGTCGAGCAGCCTCCAGCCGACGAGGTCGAGGTAGGCGTTGATCGCGGGGCCCGCGCCGCCGTCGAGCGCCCGCAGCTCAGCGAGAACCCCGGCCGGGTCAGAGCTCGAGTCGAGCAGCTCCCGCGCGCGGTCGTCGTCGGCGATCGAGGAGACGAGCTGCTCGAGCTCGCCGGATGCGCCGGCGGACACCGGCGCCGCGCCCCGCAGCAGGTCGAGCAGGTCGGCGGGGGGGAGCGCTGTCCAGGCTCCGACGTGCGCAAGGAAGTCACCCGTCGGCACCATCGCCGCGGCGGTGAAGCGCATGTGCTGCGTGATCATCGCCGCGTGGTGCTCGTGGCAGCGCGTCAGGTACGCGGCGAGCTCCTCGTCGGACAGCGCGTCGGGGTCGACGGCCTGGATCTCGCGGTGAGCTGCGACCGAGCGCGGTTTGACGACGTCGTCCCATTCGGTGAGCTGCTCTCGCCACAGCTTGTCCTGGAAGACCTCCTGTGCGCGCGCGATCCGGGATGGGACGTCCTCGGGGGCGGCGGGCTTCATCGACGTGTAGGAGAAGCCGTTCGGGTAGGCGGTGTCGAGCGTGTCGATCAGCATCCCGTAGAAGCGGGTGAATTCACCGAAGCCGCGCCGGAATGGCTCAGGGTGCGTCTCGGCCCAGTAGCGCGTCACGGGGCGGGGGAAATGGACCGGGTCGAGTTTCCAGGTGCCGGGCCCCGGCGGGTCGAAGCGGAGGTCGGTCTCAGTCTCGGTCTGGCTCATTGAACGCCCTTTCAGGTTTGGTGGGGCAAGCGCGCGGCGGCCCGCAGGCAACCCATTCCTACCGCATCGCCGGGTTCGCCGCCCACACGCCGTCGACGGCGTCGGCCGCGCGCACCAGCGCCGGGTGCCGCGGAGCTATGCGCGCCCCGGCGCGCATGTGACGGCGGGTACGCTACGCCCCGTTGCTTGTCAAAACCGAGGAGGCCAGATGGCAGAGCAGATCGTCCCAACGCGGGAGCAGAGCGAGCTTCTCGCCGGCCTTCCGGCCGATGAGCCCGTGTTCATGGTCAACCTGCTGCAGTTCAAGCAGCCGGACGGGCTCGGGCACTATCAGCGGTACGCGGTCGAGGTCGTCCCGCACATGCAGCGGGTGGGTGCAGAGGCCCGCTTCGCCGCCGATTCGCGTGCGTACATCATCGGCGACGGCGCGAAGCCTTGGTGGGACGCGATCCTGGTCGTGGAATACCCGACGCCGCAGGCGTTCGTCTCGATGGTCACATCAGAGGACTACCTGAAGATCCACGTGCACCGCGAGGCCGCGCTCGATCGCGCGGAGCTGATCGCAACGAGCTCCTGGGGTCTCGCAGGCTGATCCTCGCCGCAGCGGGCCATCCCGCACCCGAGAGTCGATCATCGGCCGCGTGCAGCGAGGCAGGGCGCGGCCCGGCAGGGCTCAGGGAGCCGCCGCCGGACCCGCCCGATGTTGCTAGTCCTGCTTGACGGCTGCGATGTCGAGGCTGAGCTTGACCTTGTCGCCGACGAGCGTGTTGCCGCTGCCGAGCGCCTGGTTGAACTTCATCCCGTACTCACCGCGTGAGAGCTGCCCGGTGACCTCCAGGCCGACGCGCTCTGAGCCGCTCTGGGGGTCGGTCTCGGTGCCGCCGACCTCGGCGTACAGCGCGACCTCGTTGGTGACGCCGTGGATCGTGAGGTTGCCCTTGATGTTGTAGGCGTCCTCGCCGGCGGCGCTGATGCTGGTCGACTCAAAGCTGATCTGCGGGTACTGGGCGGCGTCGAAGAAGTCAGGGGAGCGCAGGTGCTCGTCGCGCTGGTCCTGGTTGGTGTCGACCGACGCGGTCTTGACCGTGCCGTGGGCGCGTGCGCTCGAGAGATCCTCGGCGATCTCCAGCGTGCCCTCGAACTCGCCGAACTCACCGCGCACGGTGGCGATGCCCATGTGTTTGACGGCGAAGCCGACCTTGGAGTGGGCGGCGTCGACGTTCCAGGTGCCGGTCGGGATGAGGGTTGCGGTTGCGGTGCTCATTGGTTCTCCTGTTCGCTGGGGGAGGGTTTGCGTGCTCCTGAGGTACTTGCTATAGCAAGCATATCATATAGTTGCGCTGACAAGCAACCACGTGCCAGGCTGATATACTTGCGCTAGCAATCAATGTCAGGGTCGCTGCAGGACTGGACCCGCAAAAGCGAGAAAGGCACGCCATGAGCACCCAGCAGACCGTCGCCGCCCAGCCGGACCTGAGCCGGCTTGCCGAGGACCGGATCCTCTACGGCGCGGTGCACCTCAACGTGACCGAGCTCGAGCGCTCGCTCGCCTTCTGGCGCGACCTGGTCGGGCTGAGCGAGCTTGCGTCCGCGCCCGGTGAGGCCAGGCTCGGTGTCGACGGCCGCCCGCTCGTCGTGCTGCACCCGGGCGCGACGCGTCCCGCCGGGCGCGGGCACGCGGGGCTCTACCACCTCGCGATCCACCTGCCCGACGCGCGCGAGTTCGCCCGCGTCCTTGTCCGCATCGCACAGGCGGGCGTGCCGCAGTCACCGACCGACCACATCTTCTCCAAGGCGACGTACCTGAACGACCCGGACGGGCTGATGCTCGAGCTGACGCTCGAGACGCCTGAGCGCTACCGCTCGATCGAGATCGGGCCGGGCACGATCACGATGCTCGACAGCGACGGGCGCGTGCGCAGCCCGACCGAGCCGCTCGACGTCGCAGAGGCGATCGCGCCGCTCGACGGTGGGGACACCGGTCTGCCGCTGCCGGGCGGCGCCTACATCGGGCACGTGCACCTGCACGTTCCGGACCTGCGCGCCGCGCACGACTTCTACCGCGACGTGGTCGGTTTCGAGGAGCACGCCTACATGGCCGCGATCGGGATGGCCGACCTCGGGGCCGGCGGATCGTTCCCGCACAGGATCGCGATGAACTCATGGCAGGGGCCCGCGGCTCGGCAGGCCCCGCAGGGCACCGCGGGCCTGCGGCGCTACGAGCTCGTGGTGCGCGATCGAGCGCAGCTCGACGCGCTTACCGCTCGCGCAGCGGGCGCGGATGTGGGACCCTCCGCATTGGATGGAGGCGACATCTCACTCCAGGACCCTGCGGGAAACGAGTTCAGCGTGAGCGTCGAGCGGGACCCGGCATGACGCCCCGTGTCTCGGCCGAGCCCGCATGTCCGCTCGGAGCGCAGGCGGTCCAGGTCGCGGCGCGCGCCACCAACATGATGGGCAAGAGCGCCGAGCGCGAGTGGCCCGCCGAGCAGGCGATCGCGTGGGAGGGGCTGCTCGAGGTGTCCCGGCGCCTGCGCCGCGGAGCCGAGGAGCTTCTGCTCGAGCGCTTTGACCTGAGCATCAGCATGCTCGGCATAATCGGCCGCCTCTCGCTGGCCCCCGAGAACACGCTGCGCCAGACTGCGATCGCCGACGCCATGGGGCTCAGCCTGAGCCGCGTTTCGCGCGTCGTAGACATCGTTGAGGAGCGCGGCCTCGTGGAGCGGCACAGCTGCCCGAATGACCAGCGCGCCACAAACGTGAAATTGACCGCGGCGGGCGCGGAGCTGACCTCGCGGGCGCAGTGCGAGCTGTTCTCATACGTGCGCTCGGGATTCTTCGACCGGCTCGAGCCCGCGGAGGTTCGGACGCTGGCGACGGTCTTCGCGCGCCTGCTGGAGGACTCGCAGGAGGGCTAGTCCGGGCCCGTCGGTCAGGGACGCTCGCCGGCGTGCGAGGCGAGGATCAGGCGCATGATCCGGATCGCGTGGTCGATCTGCGGTTCGTCCCCGATTGCGAACGTGGCCCACTCGAGCGCCACCGCCACCTCGACGAGCACATCCAGGTCCTCGTCGAGGGCGCGCGCGGCCGCCGGCGGGCGGGTTTCCGCCACGATCTCCGCGAGCGCGTCGCGCAAGGTGCGCCGGATCACTCCCTTTTCGCCCAGCAGCAGTCGCAGCGAGAGCTGAGGCTCGCGCTCGACGAACGCGCGCACCGGCGGCAGCGTCGCGGTGACGCTCATCAGCCGCCGCGCGAAGTCCAGCACGCGGTCATCGCCCTCGCCGCGGGCGTGGGCCCTCGCGTCGGCGAGGAACTCGCGCGCGATCTCGGCCAGCACCTGCTCGAGCAGCCGCTCGCGCGAGCCGAACCACCGATAGACGGTCGCCTGCGACATGTCCAGCTGGGAGGCGATCGAGGCCATCTCGACGCGGTCGCCCGCGAGGAAGGTGGCACGCGCCAGATCCAGGCCGTCCGCCGGCCTCGGCCTGCGGATCACCGGCCGCGGCGACGGTTTCACTCGTTCCATGACATCTCCGGCACGCCCTGCGGGCATCGCGTCTCCCCCGGTTGACCGTCTCGAATATCGCCGGGCCCACGCGGGCCCGGTGCCACGCACTATATCGGCAGAAAACGGCGCAGATGAGAGAAAATTGACAAATCTCTCATCGGGCCGTAGTCTGTCGCGACCTGGCCGGGGAGAATCGAGCCGGGGGCCGGCAGCCACGGCCGTGTGCGCCAGCGAGCGCCACGGCTGGCGGCGGCCGACAGAGACGGAATCCGCGAACACAAGGGGAGAGAAATGGCGACAGTCGGCCGGGATATCGAGAGCGTCGAACTCGGGGAGCAGGCCCTGTGGGCGCAGGGGCCGCCGTATGAGGTGCTCGCGGAGATGCGCCGCGGCTGCCCGGTGCACTGGACCGAGAAACTCGAGCAGTACCCCGAGGAGGCCGGATTCTGGTCGGTGACTACCGCCGAGGACGTCCACGAGGTCAGCCGCGACTGGCGCACCTACTCCTCCGAACTCGGCGGCGTCACCGCGTTCGCCGAGGTCTTCCCGCTCGAGCTCGCGCGTGGCATGTTCATCGGACAGGACCCGCCCAAGCACGACCGCGTCAAGGCGCTCTTCCAGCGCGGGTTCACCCCCAAGCGGATCGCCGAGCACGAGGACCGCATCCGCGCGATCGCCGTCGACGTGCTCGACGGACTCGCGGGCCGCGAGAGCTGCGACCTCGTTTCCGACGTCGCGCAGCCGATCGTCTCGCGCGTGATCGGCAGCTTCATGGGCCTGCGGCCCGAGGAAGACGCGATCTGGGCGCGCATCGTCAACTCGACGCTCGCGCCTGATGACAAGGACCTCGCTCCCGAAGGCGCACAGGGGGTGCTCGAGAGGGACATACCCGAGATCTTCGAGCGCTGCAAACAGCTGATCGCCGACCGCCGCGCGAACCCGACCGACGACCTCACGAGCGTGCTCGTCCACGCCGAGGTCGACGGCGAAAAGCTCGAGGAAATCGACATCGTGATGGGCTTCTTCCTGCTCATGGCCGCCGGCAACGACAGCACGAAGGCCACCTACTCCAGCGGCATGAGGGCACTGATGGAGAACCCGGAGCAGAAGCGCATGCTCGTGGAGGACCCGTCGCTCGTGCCGGACGCGGTCGAGGAGGCGCTGCGGATGTTCCCGGCGTTCGCGCACTTTCGCCGCACCGCCACGTGCGACACCGAACTGCACGGGAAGAAGATCAAGAAGGGCGAGAAGGTGGTCATGTGGTACGTATCCTCAAACCGCGACGAGGCGCTCTTCCAGGACGCTGACCGCTTCGACATCACGCGCAAACCCGAGCACCAGGCATTCGGAGCCGGGGGCAGGCACTTCTGCCTCGGCACGGCCCTCGCCAGGCTCGAGCTGAGGATCATGATCGAGGAGACGCTGCGGCGCTACCCCGAGATCGCGATCGACGGCACGCCGGTTCCCGCGGCCGCGATGTTCGTCAACCAGCTGAAGAGCCTGCCCGTCAGGCTGGGCCCGCAGGCCGCTTGAGCGGCCCCGGCGGCGGCGCTCACCCGCCCGCGGGCGGGACGCCGCCGCTCGGCGCCACCGGCTGAATGGGCGCCGCGGTCGAGAGCTCCGCGCCGACGCCCATCTCGATCGCCGGCGAGCGCACGGGCCTCATCCAGCGCAGCAGCCGCAGCAGCTCGGGCGCCGGCAGCGACACGCAGCCGGCCGTCGGCCCGCCGGTGCCCACGTGGATGAAGATCGCGCTGCCCGCACCCGGCGTGCGGCGCAGGTTGTAGGCGATCACCGCGCCGTACCGGTAGGCGGGGGTCACGTCCATCGGTTCCGGCGACGCGCCCGGGTCCTGCCTGCGCACATCCACCCAGCGGTTGTAGAGCGCGCTCGCCGGGTCGTCGTCCCAGAAGTCATACCGGTTCACCCGCCTGTAGGGGAAGTGCACTCCCGGGTTCGGCATCACGCCGAACATGAACTGGAACGCGAACGTGCCGCTCGGTGTGCGCCCGTCGCCCTCTCGTTTCTGTCCCGCGGGCGCGAAGCCGGCATAGCCCACGCGCGCCCGCCACGGGCCGAGCGCCGTGCGCGGCTTCCCTCCGGACACCGCGTACGCGGTCAGGGTCGCCGACGATGAGCCGTAGGAGCCGGCGCTGACAACGATCACCTGTTCCGGGGAGGTTGAGAGTGCTGGGGCGCCCGCCGCCTGGCCCGGCACACCCGACAGCAGGAGCAGGGCCGCGCCCAGACAGAGCGCGAGGGCCGTGGGGGCTCGTTCGTGCACCGGCAGACTGTAGTTCTCAAAGCTTTCGCTCCGGCGCGGTTCAGCGCGCACGCGCGATCTGAGGGGCCGTCGCCGGCGAGGAACCGTTGCCGCTGGCGTCGTCCTGTACGCTGAGCGCGCCATGCTCGCCCCGGGACACCCGTGAGCCGGAACGTCGATCTGGTCGGCGGAGCACCCGTCACCTGCACAGACGGCGCGTGCGGTGACATATCCAGGCTGGTCGTTGACCCCGTCGCGCGCGCCGTCACGCACATCGTGGTCGAGCCGAAGCACAGCCCGGGCCAGGGCCGTCTCGTGCCGATCGGGCTCGTCGGCGAGCGCGGCGGGCAGATCTGCCTCAGCTGCAGCGGCGCGGAGTTTGACGAGCTCGACTACGCGGAGGAGACGCATTTCATCTCATCCGAGGGCCGCGACCTCGGGTACGGCGACGGCGAAATCCTCGTCTGGCCCTACTACGGCCTCGGCGCCGAAACCGGTGGTCTGGGAGGGGTGCCCGGCCCCCGCGCCTACTTCGCCTCGCGCATCCCGGCCGGCGACGTCGAGATCCGCCGCGGGGAATGTGTGCATGCAACCGACGGGGACATCGGGCGCGTGCAGGGCCTGGTCGTCGACCCGTCCGACCACCACGTCACGCATGTGCTGCTCGAGGAGGGCCACCTGTGGGGCAAGAAGGAGGTCTCGATCCCGATCGAGTCGGTCACCGAGGTCTCCGACGACGGTGTTCGCCTGGCGCTCAGCAGGGACGAGGTCAGGGACCTGCCGCCGCTGGGCGTCAGCCGGCCGCACTGACCCGCGCGCGAGGCGTTCACTACGCTCCCGGCCATGAAGAGACGCGTGTGGGCTCCCGGCGAGCGCCTCTACCGCACACTTGTGATCGTCGGCTTTCCTCTGATCGTCTGGGCTCGCCTGGAGGTGCGCGGTGTCGACGAGCTGAGCGAGCCGGGCCCGATCCTGCTCGTCTCCAACCATGACAGCGCGGTTGATCCGCTGGCGCTCGGCGCCGCCGGGATGATGGTCCGGCGGCCCGTGAGGTTTCTCACGCGATCGAACCTGTGGCGGTACCGGCCACTCGCGGTGCTGCTGAACGGAATCCACCAGATACCGATCCGGCGCGGCGCCGGCGACAGCGCCGCCCTGGATGCGGCGACCGCCGCGCTGCAGGCCGGGGAGGTCATCGGCTTGTTCCCGGAGGGGACCATCTCCCGCGGCCAGTGGCTGCGCGCCCGCCGCGGCGTCTCACGGCTTGCGCGGGCCTCACCCGATGCGCGCGTCGTGCTCGCCGCCGTCAGCGGCGGAACCGACCTCGTCCGCTTCCCGAGGCGGCCGAGGGTGATCGTCGAGCTGTTCGCGCCCCGCACCGGGCAGCCGCAGGCCGGTGAGGATCACGCCGCCCTCGCAGCGCGGCTGCTCGCAGAGATCAGGGAGCGCGTCCCGCCGGTCGCCGCGGGACGCAGGCCCGGCGGATCGAGACTGCTGCAAAGGCGCGCACGCCGGCGCGCACGGGGGCAGATCGAGCGCGTCTCTGCCCGCGCCCCCGGTGAATGAGGTTCCGCGGCCCGCGCCGGCTGCCGCTCGAGCGCTGCGCGCCATGACGCAGGCGCGATGACGGTCCTGTTCGCGCTGTGTGCCGCGCTCGCGAACGCGCTGTTCGTCACCACCCAGCACATCGCGAGCACGCGCGGGAGCGTCGGCACGGCCTCCGGGCTCCGCCTCGTCGCGCGGCTGCTTCGCAGCCCGCTGTGGATCCTGGGCTGGGTCGCCGGTTTGGCGGGCTTCCTGTTCCAGGCGGCGGCGCTGGGGAACGGGCAGCTCTCGATCGTTCAGGCGGTCCTGGTCAGCGAGCTCGTCTTCGGCCTGCTGCTGCGCAGATTCTGGCTGCACCAGCAGATCAGGCGCGCGGCGTGGGGATCCGCGGCGCTGACCTGCGCGGGCCTCGCGACGTTCGTCGCCGTCGATCAGCCGGAGGGCGGGACGCCGACGCCCAGCACACACGCGTGGGCGGGGGTTCTGATCCTGTTCGGTGGAGGAGCGGCGGCGATGGCGCTCGCCGCACGCTGGGGCTCGCCGCGCCGCCGCGCGGCGCTCTACGCGTCCGCTGCCGCCATCGTGTGGGCGCTTGTCGCGACGTTCATCAAGTCATCGACCGAGACCCTCACTCATTCCGGCGTCTCGGCGATGCTCAGCGAATGGCCCGTCTACGCGCTGATCGCCGGCGGCGTCGCCGGCATCGTGCTCGTGCAGGCCGCGCTGCACGTCGGGCCGCTCAGCGTCTCGCAGCCGCTGCTCGTGATCGTCGACCCCTCGGTCAGTGTGATCCTCAGCATCTGGCTCTTTCAGGAGCGCTACACGCGCGGCCCAGCGCCGATCGCGGGAAGCCTGATCGGCTTCGCGGCCATGTGTGCGGGTGTCGTGGCGCTGACGCGCACCGCGCCGGCGACGATGCAGGCCGCCCTCCCCGCGTCCGATCCTCAGGCGGTCCCGTAGAGCTCCGGCTGCCAGAGCACCTCGATCGGAGGCAGCCCGAACGTCTCCGCGGCCGCCCTCACTCCGGCGGCCAGACCGAGACGTATCGCCTGGCCGGAGCGCTCGATGTTCGACACCCTCGTGCCGGGAGGCGGGGCGATCTGCAGCACGGTGGGGTCGCCGGCGCCGAGCTCTGAGAGGTGGGCCGCTTCCGCGTTGTAGCGCGCGGGGCGTTCCTGCAGCAGCTGCGCTACCGCCGGGTGCGCGGCGCGGCGCGAGAGCTCGATCAGCGCTCTCGGGTAGGGCTCCTGGCGATGCCCCGCGCTGTGCGAGCGCAGCACCAGCACATGGGTCGCCTCACCGAGCGCCGCCCTGTACGGGATCGACTCGATCAGGCTGCCGTCGGCGACGGGCACGCCGCGGTAGGACGCAGGCGGGTCGGCCAGCAGCGGCAGCGAGCAGCTCGCCCTGACGGCCGCGGTCAGGTCCGCAGCGTCCGCGAAGTCGCGCAGGACCAGGACGCCGGAGGTGTCCAGGTCGACGCACAGCGCGCGGAACGCCGGGCCGCGTGCAAGGCCCGCCATGTCATACGGCTTGCGGGTGCCGATCAGGTCGTCGAACAGAAATGCGAAGTCGATCACGGCTCGCCCCGTCAGGACCCGAAGCGGATTCGCGAACTGCGCGCCGGTCACGTCGAGGTAGTTGGTCGCTCCGAGCGCGGCCTGCCCGGACGCCGTGAAGGATCCGTTGAGGGCGCCCGAGGAGGTGCCGTAGATCACATCGACCGCGTCGATCAGCCCCGTCTTCTCGAGCAGCAGGCACATCCCGCCCGAGATCACCCCGCACGAGCCGCCGCCCTCGATCGCGAGGGCGATCGTCGCACCGTCGGGCCGGGATCCCCGGGCGCTCCCCTCGGCGGCACGTTTGAGCATCATCGCGACGACCGGGTGCTCGTCGCCCCGTGCCGTGATCACGTGCTCCCTTGCTATCGCTCGCTGAACGCTCACGGGCGGAGTATCGCTGCCCGGCGTCGCCGTCGCGGCCCGCGACGTGCGAGAGTTGCGCGATGCTCACGGACCTCGTCCTGCGCGGCGCGCCGATCAGGGAGATCGCAGCGCGCGCGGCCGACGTGGAGGCGCTCGGCTTCGACGCGGTCGGCGTGACGGAGACCAACGGGAACCCGTTCCTCGCAGCCGCGCAGGCCGCGCAGGGGACGTCCACCGTGCGCGTGGCGACCGCGATCGCGCTGGCGTTCCCGCGTACGCCGATGGACGTCGCATACACCGCATGGGACCTGCAGGAGCTCTCCGGCGGGCGGTTCGCGCTCGGCATCGGCTCACAGGTCCGCGCCCACGTCGAGCGGCGCTACGGCGCGGTGTGGTCGCACCCCGCGCGGCGAATGCGGGAGTTCGTGCTCGCGCTGGGTGCGATCTGGGACGCGTGGGAGTCCGGGGCGGACCTCGACTTCCGCGGGGAGTTCTACTCGCACACCCTGATGCCACCCAACTTCCGGCCGCGGCCGACGGCGCAGCCACGGCCGCCCGTGCTGCTGGCGGCGGTTCGCGAGCGGATGACGGAGGTCGCGGGCGAGGTTGCCGACGGCTTCCTGGGCCACGCGTTCTGCACCGAGCGCGTCCTGCGCGAGGTCACGATGCCGGCGCTCGAGCGCGGACTCGAGCGCGGCGGGCGCTCACGTCGGGATATCGAGGTGACGGCATCGGTGTTCGTGGCCCTCTCAGGGGAGGAGTGGGAGGCGTGTCGGCGCCGCGTCGCGTTCTACGGCTCCACGCCCGGCTACCGCCATGTGCTGGACCTGCACGGGCTCGGAGGCCTGCACGACGCGCTGCACGCGCTGTCGCGCTCCGGCGGCTGGGCCGAGATGCCCGCGCTCGTGGACGATGACGTGCTCGCGCTGTTCGCGGTGCGAGGAGAGGATCCGGTGGCGATCGCGCAGGAGGTGCGCGAGCGCACCTCCGGTGTCGCCGACCGTGTCGGGCTGGTGAGCGAGCTGACCGCGCCCGCGCAGCTCGCCCCGGTCGCGGCAGCGCTGTAGCCGCCGAAGGGGAACGCCGCAGAGCGCGGGCTTATGCGCACGCGCCGGGCGGCAAGGGGGCCGGCGGCGTGCGCTCAGCCGTGGAGTGCGCGCAGCGCGTTGAGGATCACGGCAAGGTCGATTCCCTCCTGCAGGAGGGCTCCGGCGACGGGCGGCAGGTAGCCGAATGCGGCGACCGCCATCGCCGCGAGGCTGAGCGTCATGCCGGCGATCACGCTCTGACGGGCGATGTGGACGGAGCGTCTTCCTATGTGGATCGCGTCTGCGACCCTGTCGACGCGGTCGACCGTGATCACCGCGTCAGCGGTCTCGGAGGAGACGGTCGCGCCGGCCGCGCCCATCGCGATCCCTAGGTCCGCGAGCGCGAGCGCCGGCGCGTCGTTGACGCCGTCACCGACCATGATCACGGGGCTGAGTTCGGAGTCGGACTTGAGCCTCTCGACGACGCGGAGCTTCTGCTCCGGAGACTGTTCTGAATACACGCGGTCGACCGCCAGCTCGGCTCCGATCCGCTCGGCGACCGACCGGCGATCCCCGGACAGCATCGCGACATGCTGCACTCCCTCCGCGCGGAGCCGCTCGACGATGCGGCCGGCGTCGGGGCGGAGCTCGTCCGCCATCACGATCACCCCGGCGAGGCGGCCGTCGACGGCTACGAGCACGTGTGCCTCCCCCGATCCGCGACCCGTCATCAGCGTCGCCGAGGTGATCTGCTCGCCGGTGACCCCGGAGCCGCCGACGAACGCGCGGCTGCCCACCGCTACCCTGTGGCCCGCGGCGTGCCCCTCGATGCCCTGTCCGGCCTGCTCGCGAACCTGCGTCGCCTCGGACAGGCCCAGACCCCGGTCGCGCGCCGCCCGCACCAGCGCCTCACCCATCACGTGCGTCGACATCTGGTCGACCGACGCCGCGAGCCGCAGCACCTCCGCCGGCGCATGGCCGTCGGCGCCGAGCACCTCGCGCACGTCGGGTGTGCCGACGGTGAGCGTCCCGGTCTTGTCGAACAGCACGGTTCGCGCCTCGCCGAGCGCCTCGACCGCGCCGGCTCCCTTGACGATCACGCCGATATGGGCGGCGCGCGAGAGGCCGCAGACGAGCGCGATCGGCGCGGCGAGGATCAGCGGGCATGGAGTTGCGACCACGACCACCGAGAGCGCGCGGATCGATTCGCCGCTCAGCGCCCACGCGGCGCCCGCGACGATCATCGTGGCGGGAAGGAAGAACCCCGCGTAGCGGTCGGCCATGCGCACGAACGGGGCGCGGTGCGCCTCCGCCTGCTCGACGAGTCGCACGAGCGCCGCATATGCGCTCTCGGATGCGGGCCGGTCCGCGCGCACGTCAAACGGTGAACCCGCGTTGGCGGTGCCGCTCAGCACCGGCATGCCGGCCGACAGCGTGACCGGGAGCGGCTCGCCGCTAAGCGTGCTCGTGTCGAGGACGGCCTCGCCGCTCGCGAGCACGCCGTCGGCGGGGACGACCTCGCCGGAGCGCACCACCACGATGTCCCCGGCTCTGATCTCCGACACGGGCACGCGCTCGATCGTGTCGCCGACGCGGCGGTGAGCCTCCTTGGGAGCGCGGCTGATCAAAGCGGTCAGCTCGCGTCGGGCGCGCGTCGACGCGAGGTCCTCAAGGGCCGCGCCGCCCGAGAACATCAGCCCTACGATCGCGCCGGCGAGCTCTTCTTCCAAGGCGAGCGAGCCGAGCATTGCCACCAGCGCGATCGTGTCAACGCCCAGGTGGCGTTCGACGAGCACGGTGTGGCCGACCTCAAGCGCAAGCTCGGCCGCGAGCAGCACGACCGCCGCACGCCACACCGCGCTTCCCGCCGACGGGTTGCCGGCGAGGTGCAGCGCTCCGCCGGCGGCGATCGCCACCAGCGCCACGGAGGCGAGAATCGGAGCCCGGTGCTCGATCAGGAAGCGAAGCCCGCGGCGGGTCGCCGCCGCGGCGCCCGGCGTTTCCTCAGGTGATGAGGCGGTACCGGTCACCATCTGAGTATCGCCGCCCGAACCGGCGCCGACCGTGGAAGTGAACGGATCTTCGCTGCGGGAAAATCCCGACCATGTGAGCGCGCGCGTCGCGTAGCTTGATGGCGTGAGAGCGCAGGCTTCACGCTCGACACCCGGCGTTCTCTCGGCCACGCCGAAGGCCGCGCCGGGCCGGCGGCGATCAGGTTCACGGGAGTGGGCATCGCGCCCCTCGGACCCGGCCGCCGTCGAATCAGCGGCGCGAGACTGCCCGCTGACACGCGGGATAGTCTGGTGCCCGTGAGCGATCAGGGAGGCGGGACGCATGGGGGCTAAGCAGGCGGCGGCGGGTGCCGTCCTCATGACTCTGTGCGCCGGGCAGTTCCTGATGATGCTGGACAGCTCCGTGATGAACGTGTCGATCGCGACAGTCGCCAGCGATGTCGGCACGACCGTCACGGGCATCCAGACCGCGATCACGCTGTACACGCTCGTGATGGCGTCGCTGATGATCACGGGCGGAAAGATCGGGCAGATCATCGGGCGCAAGCGCGCGTTCTCGGTCGGCTGCGTGATCTACGGCTGCGGCTCGTTCATCACCGCGATCTCGCCGAACCTGGCGGTGCTGCTGATCGGCTGGTCGTGCCTTGAGGGGATCGGAGCCGCCCTGATCCTGCCGGCGATCGTCGCGCTGGTCGCCTCGAACTTCGGTCGTGACGAGCGCCCCCGCGCCTACGGGCTCGTTGCGTCCGCGGCGGCGATCGCGATCGCCGTCGGCCCGATCGTCGGCGGCCTCTTCACGACCTACCTCTCGTGGCGCTACGTGTTCGCGGGCGAGGTGCTTGTCGTGATCGCCATCCTCGCTCTCGCCGGCCGCATGGAGGATGGCCCGAAGCAGAGCGGGGTGCGCCTTGACCTGGTCGGCACGGCGCTGTCGGCGCTCGGACTCGGGATGATCGTGTTCGGGATCCTTCGCTCCGGCACATGGGGCTTCGTGAAACCGAAGCCGGGGGCCCCGGAATGGCTCGGGCTCTCGCCCGTGATCTGGCTGATCCTCGGCGGCGCCTGCGTGATCTGGCTGTTCCTCGCCTGGGAGAACAGGGTGATCGCGCGCGGGGGAGAGCCCCTTATCGACCTGAAGAGCATCCGCAACCCCGTGCTGCGCGGAGGCCTGACCGCGTTCTTCTTCCAGTACTTCGTGCAGGGCGGCATGTTCTTCGCCGTCCCCCTGTTCCTGTCGGTCGCGCTCGGCCTGTCAGCGATCGAAACGGGCGTCCGTCTGCTGCCGCTGTCGCTCACGCTGATCATCGCCGCCGCAGGGATCCCGCGATTCTTCCCGCAGGCGTCCCCCCGCCGCGTCGCGCGGATCGGGTTCGGCGCCCTGTTCGTCGGGCTGACGGTCTTCGTCGGCGCGCTCGACGCCGGGGCGGGGGCGGAGATAGTCACCGGGCCGATGCTGATAGCCGGTGTCGGCGTCGGCTGCCTGGCCTCCCAGCTCGGCAGCATCACCGTCTCGTCGGTCTCCGACGAGCACAGCGACGAGGTCGGGGGCCTGCAGAACACGATCACCAACCTCGGCATCTCGGTCGGCACCGCGCTGACGGGTGCGATCGTGATGGCGGCGCTCACCACCTCCTTCCTGGCCGACGTGCAGCAGAACCCGGCCGTCCCCGAGTCCGTCAAAACGCAGGCCACGACCGAACTGTCCGGCGGAGCGCCGTTCGTCTCAGACGCCGAACTGGAAGCCGGCCTGAAGAAGGCCAACGTGCCGCCGGAGGCGACGAGCGCGATCATCGACGCGAACGAAAAAGCGCGACTTGACGGCCTGCGCACTGCGATGGCCGTGCTCGCACTGATGAGCATCGTGGGGCTGCTGTTCAGCGGCTGGATCCCGGCCGAGCAGCCGGGGTCACAGGCCGCCGCGAGTCCGAGGGGCGACCCTGTCGCGGGCGCCGCGCCCGCCTGAGGCCCCTCTCAGCTCGGGGGCGCCGCGTCCTGCGGCGGGGCCGGCCGGGAGCGGCCGAGGTTCGCGACGATCAGCGAGACGACGGTGACGAGATATATCTGCCCGAACAGCGCCTCTGAGACGGACAAGGTATGGCCGAGGTTCGTGCGAGCCGTGAAGTCGCCGTAGCCCACCGTGGTCAGCGTCGTGAAGCTGAAGTACAGGCAGTGCGCGACGCTCGCTTCCTGGCCGCCGCTGAAGAACGAACCGGCGCCGAGACGGTCGGCCGTCCCGTAGAGGAAGGCGAAGAACATCCCGAGCAGGATGTAGACGCAGAGAACTCCGAGCACCGCTTCCAGCGTGACGGCCTGCTTGGCGCGCAGGCTGCGCATCACGCCGATGACGATCGCCGCCGGCGCGAGGCCGACCAGCAGAGCGTTGGAGATGCGGGTCGCGCTGCCCGCAACGTTGCCCGCTGCGACTTCCACGCAGCTGATGAGGATCAGGACCGCGACGGTCGCCATCGCAGGGCGCATCACGCGCGGGCGCGCGTCGGCCGTTCGCAGCGCCAGCAGCAGAGTCGTCCCCAGCAGCGCGCTCACGAGAATCTGGGACCAGTTGGCAGGCGGCGCGATGCCCTGGATCAGAAAGGCCGAGATGACAGCGCCCAGCAGCAGCCCAAAGCGCTGAACGCGGTCGCCGTCGCTTTCTGTGGGCGCCGTCACGGACAGCGATTCTAGGCCGGGCTCCGGCGTCGCAGACGGCCCTCGCGCTGTGGCGCGCCCGGCCCGCTCATAATGGGCAGATGCCCACACGCCGGCACACCCGGGGCCGCGGCGCCGCCGGGATCTGGGCCGGCGTCCTGGCCGTTTTCATCCTTGGATGCGGCTCGTCGGAGAAGCCCAACACGCCGTCGGTCTCCCGCGCCGTGGCCGCCGCGAGGAGCCCCGCCGACCCGCCCGCGAAGCAGGCGGCCGACCCGCCCGCGAGGACCGCTGCGGCCGGGACGCCGGGACCGCCCAAGGGGATCCCGCCGGCGCATCCGGTCCCGGCCGCGTTCCGCCCAGCTCCCGGCGCGCCGTCCGATGCCGAAGTGCGCAGCGAGCTGGAACAGATGGCGGCGGTCCAGCGCGAGGAACGCCGGCAGGCATTGAGCGCCGCGGCGGCGGATCTCGCGGGGCTGCTGCCATGGTCGATGGAGCCGAGGTCCGGGACGCAGGTCAGCGTCGCGTCGGTGTTCACTGACTACGGCCTCGGGCTCGCGTGCGGCGGCGTGCTCGGCCGCAGCCAGCTCGGGGTCGCCCACAAGACGGCGCCGTGCGGGACCCTGATCACGTTCACCTACGGCGGCCGCAGCCTGACGGTGCCAGTGATCGACCGCGGCCCCTACATCGCCGGTCGCGAGTGGGATCTGACGGGAGCGACCGCGGCCGCGCTGGGATTCCCGGGCCTCGGCCCGATCCAGTGGTCCGTGGCCGGCTGACCGCGGGGCGGGAGCTCGCGAGCGCTCACGCGGCGCGGCAGGCGGCTCCAGAACGCCCGAAGCCCGGCGTTGGTGGCCGGGCTCCGACTCCCCGTCCCTCCGAGGGAGTGCTTGTCTGGTTGCGCTCCAGGGGGCGGCAGCGGCGCACGCGTTGGGGGGCGGCCACTGCGTTTCGTGGCCGTTAACGCGGGAAGCGCGCGAAGGTTGGAAGGGAGGAGAAGAAATGTTGCCCGGCCCGCGCCGCCGCCGCATGCGGTCTCCGGCCAACCTTTCGCGTCCGCGTGCGTCTTATCCGATGTGGCCGAGAGAAATCGGGCGGGTGAACGCGCTCAGACGCGCGGAACGCAGGAGGCATCAGGCACGACTGATTGCACCAATTGGTGCGTAGATTTGGGTAGCGTAGGGAAGTGACGCAAAGACGCGGAGCGGATTGAGGGGAGAGGATCGGGTTGGTCGAGCGCAATCGACTCATGAGTGTCGGTTCTCGGGTCCGGCTGCGGCTGGCAACGGACGACGGCCTCGTCGCGCTTGTCCGCGCGGGCGACACCGCGGCGTTCGAAGCGATCTACGAGCGCTACACCGGAGCGCTGCTCTCGTTCTGCGCCTACATGCTCGGGTCGCGCCACGATGCCGAGGACGCGATCCAGGCGACGTTCGCGTCCGCGTACCGGGCGATCAACGCAAACGATCGGCCCGTGAACCTGCGCCCGTGGCTGTACGCGATCGCCCGGAACGAGTCGCTGAGCATCCTCCGCCGGCGCAGACCCACTGTCGAGCTGAACGGGGAGCCAGCGCTCGGCGGGGACCCGGTACGGGAACTCGAGGTGCGCGAGGAGCTGCGCAGCATGGTCGAGGGTCTGCGCGACCTCCCCGAGCGCCAGCGCGCGGCGCTCGTCCTGACCGAGATGCATGGTCTCAGCCAGGGCGAGATCGGCGACGTGCTCGGTGTCCGCTCCGACCAGGTCAAGGCTTATGTGTTCCAGGCGCGGTCGAACCTCATCTCCGACCGCAGCGCGAGGCAGGATGACTGCCGCGAGATTCGTGAACAGCTCGCGACGGCGAGAGGCGCGGCGCTCCTGCGCGGGCGGCTGCGCCGCCACCTGCGCACGTGCTCGGACTGCCGGGTGTACGCCGATGGTGTCGCCCATCAGCGCCGGCAGGTCGCGGCCCTGCTCCCAATCGCGCCCTCGCTTCTGCTTCGCTCTCGCTCGCTCGGTGATCTGCTCGGTGGCGCAGCCGACCCCGCCGCTTACGCGGGGAGCGCGGTCGTTGGCGGATCGGTCGCGGACGCGGCCCTCGGCATCGCCGGCAGCGGAGTCAAAGCGCTGGCGCTGAAGGTTGCAACGGGCGTCGCGCTGGTCGGCCTCAGCGCGGGCGTGGGGGCGTCGGTGCTCGGCGTCCCGATCGAAGCGGTCGGGCAGGGTACGACGGGACCGTCCGCGCAGACCACCTCAACCCGCAGCTCCGTGGTTGCCAAGATTGGTCCAGGCGCAGGCGCTGTCGGCGGCTCGGACGTTCAGGGGGCCAGGCTCGTCGGCAGCACGGCCACCGAATCGCCTGCGGGCGGCGCGGGCACTGGCGACGCTCGCGGGGGATCCTCCACCGGAGACGGAGCTGGGTCGGCATACTCGCCTGACCAGGGCGCGGCCGGTGCCGTACCTGGCGCGGTCGCGCCCGGTAATGAAGTTCAAGCCGGGGCCGAAGGACACGCGCGCAAGAGCGAACAGGAACGCGCACAGGGTCAGGAAGAACGCGAACACGCCGGCCAGGAACGCGAACGCGCCCGTGAAGAACATGAACACGCGGCGCAGGAACACCAGCGCCTTCACGAACAGCACGAACAGGCCGCCCGGGAACGCCAGCAGGCCCGCGAAGAACGCAAGGCCAAAGGCGTCTCGCGCCCGCCCAAGACCCAGGAAGAACGTCAGCACGCACGCGAAGAACGCGAAGCCAAAGGAATCTCCAGGCCGCCCAGGACCAAGGAAGAACGTCAGCGCGCACGCGAAGAACGCGAAGCCAAAGGAATCTCGCGGCCGCCGAGGTCGCAGGAAGAACGTCAGCGGGCGCGCGAACAGCGCCGCCGCGAACACGAAAAACCGTAGGCGCTCGAGTCATCAGCAGGGCCTCGGCCGAAGGCTTTGGGCGCGCCGCTGAAATGATCAGCAGGTCTCCCCTGCCAAGCCCGGTGCTCGGTGCCGCGGACCTCAGGGCTTGTACTTGAAGTGATCGGCTTTCCCGGCTGCGCTGGTGCCATACGCCGTCGTGACCGTTACATCGACCGTGCCGAGCGGGCCGGCGGGTGATATCGCCGTGACGGATGTCGCGGAGTTGACCGTGACGCTGCCCGCCGCATTGCCTCCGAAGCTGACGCTGGCCGGCGCCGTGAAGTGCTGCCCGGTGATCGTGACCTTCGTTCCCCCTGCCGTCTTGCCCGCCTTGGGCGACAGCTTCGTCACGACCGGTGGCTGTGCCTGGCGCTGTGCGCACGCGCCTGCTTCATTGCTCCACTCCTGCTGGTACCAGTAGAGAGCGCCGTTGATCACCTGGTTGTAGTTCGAGCCGTCGGGTGCCCTTCCGAGTGGTTCGCCGTATTCGGTCGCCGCTTTGAACGTGCGGCACTTGTCGCCGACCTCCTGGCCCTTGCTGTCGTGCCAGGCGTTCATTTCGGGGTCGGTGACAGACTCGCTGTGCTCATGGGCCAGGCCGCCTGCGATCGTCGCGTCGGCGGGGTTGTTGTTCGGGTGTTCTTCTCCGTAGTCGCAGTTCAGGCCGTTGACGTAGGGGTCGTCGGCATAGATCAGCGCCGAGCTGCCGACCGGGATGAAGCCGTGGTAGGCGCAGTATGCGGCGTGGGTGGTGCCGTCGGAGCACTTCTTGCTCGCGGCTTCGAAGCAGCTTTCGACGCCCGGCGGTGTGAGCACGAAGTACTCGTGCTGGAGATCGACCGGCAGCTTGTGAGCTTCGGCGTAGCGTGTGAGCTCGGTGCGGATCTGTTCGTCGCTGAGGCACGCCGCTGCCGCCGAGCAGCCGTTCGCCGGGTACGGTTCGGTATCGACGATCGCACCTCCGAAGTGGGAGTTGTAGTTGGCGAATTCGCCGAGGCCGTCTCCGTATTGCTGGAGCACCGAGTCGGTGTTCAGCAGCCCGCCGCTGTCGTGCGCGAGGTTTTCGAAGTAGCCGTCGAGGGTCGTCTGGTAGCCGGACGGGTAGGAGGGTGCGCCCGCGGGATCCCAGTAGAAGGCGTAGTTGGTGCTGGCCGGCATCACGGGGCCGCCGTGATATTCGACCGGTGTCTTGCCGGCGGCTCTCACTGGTGCCGATGACTGCACCACGGCGTGGGGCGTCGGCTGGTACCCGAGCGTCCGGCCGCCGACCTTGACCAGGACTGCGGAGGCGCTCGATGCGCCGAAAGCGGATGCGGCCAGCACGACGGCGGCGATGAGTCCCGAGCGCCGTGCGACACCCTCGCGTCGAGCGCTCGGCTTCTCGCCCGGCGATGTGTAACGGCGCCTCATCACTCTCTCCCAACCGTGGCAACTGCCGCCACCGATGTCAAACCTGTCCAGCATGTGTCCGGGGAGGGGGGGCCGCTCCCTGGACTGCGCCCGGACGCCCGTTCCTGCCCGCGACCGCCGCGGGTTCAGGCCGGCAGGGGGGCCGTTCAGGGTCGGCGATGTGGCGTTAACGCGGCGAAGGCACGCGGGTTGGCCGGGAAGCCAGTTTTCTTTGAGCTCACTCGCTGGGCCGGCCGAGATGATAGGGCCGGCTCCCATAACTTTTGGCGATGTACCTATGCAGGGGGGCTATGTCCGTGTATTCTGGCCGTGCGGCCAAACAGCCGCGCTCACGGTCTTGCGCACACCACGGCCGTGGAGGAGGGGAGGGGCGATCCGGGGGCGTGACTTTCTCATTCTCCTGCCTCCGGGTCGACCACCCCAGGGCGGGCTGCAGGCTAGCTGCCGGTGTCCAGCGGCAGGCCGAGATCGGCCAGCGCGCGGTTGCGATCCCAGTAGAAGATCAGCCGCACGACTCGCCCGTCGCGCACCCTGAACAGGTTCGCCCGGAGCAGCTCGACGTCGCTGCCGGTGCCGCGCTCGCGGCCGCTCCAGCGCGTGAGGACGAGCACCCTTTCATCATCGACGTCCTCGTAGTGGTCCGCGAGCGCGCGGACGTCGTCGAAGCTGTCCAGAAGCTCGCCGACGGCGTCGTGGATCGCCTCGTGGCCGGTCCAGGCGCCCGCCCCGTCGCCTCCGAAGCGCGCCCACTCGATCCGCTCGTCCGCCCAGCGCGGGGTCTGGGTGAAGTCGCCCTGCTCCCAGTCCGCATAGATGGACTGCACGAGCGTGAGGTTGGCCGGGGTCATTGCGGGATTCTCGCAGGACCCGGCCTTCGGCGCCCGCTCAGCCTTTGAGGACTTCCTGCGCTGCGGTCGTGTAGGCGCCCTTGAGCTGCAGGGCGTGCTGGAGCAGGCCGAAGTAGCCCTCGCGTTCGGTGCTTGCGCCCGAGACGGCCTGGTCGCGGGCCTGGTAGAAGAGATACAGGCCGAGGCGCGGGCCGAGATATGAGCGGATCGCGCCCGTCACCGAGCGCAGCGTTTCGGCCGCTTCCTGGTAGCTCATGCACGGGTTGTAGCCGTAGTTTTCGCTCAGGCAGCGGCCGTTGTCGCTCGCGACGCCCCACTCGGTTATGTCGATCGGGAGGCTGGAGGACGCGCCGTGTTCAGCGGACTGTTTGATGATGTTTTCGAGCTTGTACTTCCACTGCGTGCCATACGGATGGCTGACCCAGCCGCCGATGTAGGAGCCGAGGTTCGGGACGGCAGCGAACATTTCTTTCATCCAGTCGCCCGTCCAGTCTTCGGACACTGCGAGCATCCCGACGGGGATCCCCGTCGCCGAGATTGCCTGGGCGGCTTCCTTGATCAGCGTCGCGTACGAGCGCGCCCGCGCCATGTAGGACGGGGCGCCCGCGCCATCGCCGTACTGGTAGCCGCCGGAGGTCTCGTTGCCGAACTCGATCGTCTGGATCGCGAGGTTCCCATCGCTCTGCCCGGCCCAGAACGTGCCGCCCGGCCCGTAGGCCTTCGCCCAGCTCGCGAGCGCGCGTGCTTCGGCCGAGGAGGGGATCCGTCCGTCGAAGGACGCGAGCGGCGCGACGCGCACCCCCATCGAGGCGTAGCCGGCGATCGTCGGCTTGAGCTGCGCGGCGGTCCATTCGATCGGGAAGTTCACGCGCACGACTCGCGCGCCGAGTTTCGAGACGGCCTGCGTGTCGAGCTGCCCGGTGTAGACCCAGCCCGCGTTCATTCCGGGCTGGAACGCCTGGAAGCTGATCGAGACGTCAGGTGCCCAGGAACTGCCCGCGACATCGGTGCGCACGCTGTATTTGACGGTCACGCCGGGCACCGGGGTCGGGGTGAAGGAGTTCGTGCTGACCGTCGAGAAGCGCGCGCTCTGGCCGGGCACCCGGGTCACGACTTCGTACGCGCTGACGCCGGCGACCGCACGCCAGTGCAGCGTCCCGCCGCTCACGGTCAGTTCCGGTGCGGCGAGCCTGGAGGAGGGCGTTTCGGGTCCGGGGACGCCGATCGTGCCGGCGCCGGGCGCGCCCGTGGACCCGATCTGCCCGCCGATCGCGCCGGGCAGCGCCACGCCGGCTGCGGGAGCGAGAGGATGGTGCGCGGCCCTGCGGTGGCGGCAGTGGTGCCTGCGCTTGCGCGTGCAGTACGGCAGCGGCTTGTGCGTCGCGGAGCGCTTGGCGGTGTGCACGCGCAGCACGGCGGCGGGCGACTGTGCGGCCGCGAAGGCGAGCGCGGCGAGCAGGCACGTGGCCAGGGCAGCGGCCATCGCGGTCGCTGTGCGCCTGATGTCCCTGCGCCCGCGTCCGGGGCGCCTCGGTCGGAGCCCGCTCGGCGAGCCCCAGTTCCCCGCCGAAGTCACGGCCCAACCGTAGCGTGGTGAACCCGACCGGTGCGTTACCAGAGCGTTTACACGACGTGCCGCAGCTTGTGCGAATCGCTGCGAACGTGCGGGCCTGCTGACCGCTTTCGAGCCCGAGACCGGGACGGGGCACCACCTCTCAGGCTGCTGGTCGACCTTGACCGCGGGAACGTTAGCTGACCCGGAACTCGGCACGGGGGCGCATCGGCAGCGCGCGGATGGACCTTGAGAGCGTCGCCCGGGCGCGCGATACTGCTTGCATGCGCTCCCCGGCCCGCATCCGAGCTTCCGACGCAGAGCGTGAGAGCGTCGTCGGCGTGCTGCGCGGGCACTACGCCGCGGGGCGCCTGAACCAGCGCGAGCTCGAGGCGAGGGCGAGCCGCGCGTACACGGCCGAGCGGCGGGGTGAGCTGCTCGTCGTGCTCGCCGATCTGCCATACCAGCGCCCGCGCGGGTTTTCGCGTGAGCTGATCGCGCGGCGCGCGGCGCGCGTCCACCGTTTCCTGCTGCGCGGCCATGCGGCGACGTTCGCCGCCGTCAACGGGCTGCTGGTCGGGATCTGGCTGCTGACGGGCGAGGGGACGTTCTGGCCCGCGCTGTATCTCGTGCCGAGCTCGGCGCTGCTCACGTGGCACTGGTGGGGAGGGCGCATCGTCGCGAGGCGCCTATCGCGCTGGCGCGTCGGCTCGCGTCCCACCTGAGGATCACACGCGCTCTGACGCGGCGAGGATCTCGCCGATCGCGTCGATGTGCTCGTTCAGGTAGTCCCTCAGGCGGTCGCAGTCCGCGGGGCCGGCATCGGTCGCCGGGAACGGCGGAGGCTCAACGAACAGCGCGGCAGCTCCCGCTTGGCCGTTGCGGCTCAGTCCCTCGTGCAGGGCGTTGGCCCACCTCGCGACGGAGCCCGTCAGGCTGACCAGCGCCATGCGCCTGGCGAAGCGCTCGAGGCCGTGCGTCTCATCCTGGAGGTGCTCACGCTGAGCGGCGGCCGCGTGCAGGGCGTGCCTGCCCCATGCGCGTTCGCCCTCGAGCCAGCTGAGGAGCTGGGCGGTGGCATCCGGGTCGGTCCTGCGGGCCACCGATTCACGCCCCGGGTTCGCTCGCGCCCTAGAAGAGGGCGGCGCCGAGCGCCCTGCGGGTCTCGCGCGCGAGCGGATCCTCAGCACCGAGGGCGTCGAGTTCGCCGACGATCGCGCGGCGGATATCTTCGCGGTTCTCGCCGGCGGTCGGGATCGCGTCGAGCAGCGCCCTCAGCCCCTCGCGCGTGTCGCCCGCGTCGAGCGACGCGAACGCGTCGCCGGCGATGCCCGCCTCGGCGAGGCGCAGGCGGGCGGCGAGGCCCTCCGCCTCGAAGCTTCCGGTGACGGGCGCGAGCACCGCGAGCGCCTGCTCGCTCTCTCCTCGCCCGATCAGCAGCCGCGCGAGGGGGATCGCGGCATCGGCCCGTGACGGCTGCAACTCCAGGGCGCGCCGCAGGTCCTCCTCGCCGCCCTGCGCGATCAGCTCGTCGGTCTCGCTCGGCAGCAGCGAGTCGAAGAAGCGGTCGACGACCGGCTGCGGCTGCACGCCGACGAACTCGTCGACGATCTGCCCGCCGCTGAACGCCTTCACGGCCGGGATGCCCTGGATCCCGAACGACGCGGCAAGGTTCGGGTTGGCGTCGGTTTCGAGCTTTGCGAGAACGACCTTGCCCTCGCGGTCCGCGGCGGCTCGCTCGAGGGCCGGGCCGAGCTGCTTGCATGGCCCGCACCACTCGGCCCAGAAGTCGACGATCACCGGCATCTCGCGCGAGCGCTCCACGACCTCCTGCATAAACGTCTCTTCGCTGACGTCGATCACGGTCATCTCAACAGGGTAGGCCGAACTCGGCGCGGGCGACGCCCGGGCGCCGCTACGCCGGGCTCTCCACGACCATCAGCTGGTTGCCGTCGTGGTCGCGGAAGAAGAACATCTTGGGCACCGCGCCCTCACCGCCCATCAGCTCGCCGTCCACGTCCACGCCCTGCTCCCTGAGCTCCTGGTGTGTGGAGGTGACGTCTACGGACTCGAGCGCCACGCCGGTCGTGCGGCCGGTGTCGTAGTTCTCGCGGCGGGGCACCAGCGCTATCGCGGCGCCGCCGCCGGGAGGAGAGACCTCGACCCAGCGTTCTCCGTCGCCGAACGGCGTGTCCGCCGTCAGCTCGAAACCGAGCGGACCGGTGTAGAAGGAGATCGCTGCGTCCTGGTCGGCGACGGGCACCATGACCCTTCCGACGTGTGTGACAGGTGACATGTCTTCTGATCCTCCCGGTTGGGGTCTGTCATTGGGCGGGCTTGGCGGGGTCCGGCTCGACGAACTTGAAGTCCGCGAAGAACTCCGCGCCCTCGATGCTCACATGCGGTACTACCCGCTCGAGCCACTTTGGCATCCACCAGTTCCTCTCGCGACAGAGGATCATGACGGCCGGCACGAGCAGGCATCTCACGACGGTCGCGTCGAGCACGACGGCGACGGCGAGGCCGACCCCGAACTGCTTGATCGTCGGGTCGCCGTTCAGCACGAAGCTCCCGAACACGAACACCATGATCAGGGCCGCGGCGGTGATCACGCGGGCGCTCGTGAGGAGCCCTGAGAGCACAGCCCGCGTGTTCTCCTCGCCGGCGTGCTTGTGCTCCTCGATCTGGCTCACAAGGAACACCTCGTAGTCCATCGACAGCCCGAACAGCACCGCGAACATGAACAGCGGCACATAGGAGACGATCGGCACCGGGCCGCTCAGGCCGATCAGGCTGCTGAGCCAGCCGAACTGGAAGATCGCCGTGAGGATCCCATATGCGGCGCCGATCGACAGCAGATTCATGACGGCGGCCTGCGCGGGCACCACGAGCGTCCTGAACGCGACGATCAGGAGCATGAAGCTGAGCAGGATCACGACCAGGATCTGCAGCGGCAGCTTTTCCGAGATCCGCGAGGCGAGGTCGACGTTGCCCGCGGTGCTCCCTCCGACGTCGGCGCTCATGTCGCTGCCGCTCTCGGCCGCAGGGATCGCACCAGAGCGCAGGCGCTTGACGAGTTCGGCGGTGCTGGGTTCCGCCGGACCCTTCTTCGGGATCGCGTTGAAGAACGCAGTGGTCCCGGCCTCATCGATCTGCACGGGCGTGACCGCAGCCGTTTCCGGGTCCGCGGCGACTTCGTGCTCGAGCTTCTGCAGGCGAGGGTCGCTCGCCCGCGGGTCCGCCGAGGAGGAGGATCCCTGCTGGGAGGGCGCTGCGGATGACGGCGCGGCCGGCGTGCCGAGTGTCACCGCGACCAGCAGCGGCCCGTTGACGCCCGGGCCGAAGTACGTCGAGATGAGGTCGTAGGCCCGTCTCGCGGTCGTCGAGGTGGAGAGGGCGGCGGTGTCCGGCTGGCCGAGTGTCATCGACAGCAGCGGCACCGTGAGCGGGATCAGGATCGCGAGCGCCGCGAGCCCTGCCGCGAGCGGATGCCGAGCGATGTCGCCGGCGCGGGCGGCCCACCATCCCTCGCGCGCCCGCTCCTCCGATGGAGGGGTGCGCACGCGGAGCGAGTTGATCCTCGGGCCGAGGATCGCCAGCAGCGCGGGGAGCAGCGTCAGCGCGGCGAGAACCGCGACGACGACGGCGACCGCGGCCATCAGGCCGAGCGTCGTCACGAGCGGTATCCCGGCGACGGCGAGCGAGACGAGGGCGATCGTCACGGTGCCCCCCGCGAAGAACACGGCCCCGCCCGATGTCGCGGCGGCTCTCGCGATCGACTCGTTCACCTCGAGCCCCGAGCTCATGCCCCTGAAGTGACGGGTGACGATGAACAGCGCGTAGTCGATTCCGACACCCAGGCCGATCATCGTCGCCAGCGTCGGGGCGACCGTCGGCACCGTCAGCACGTGCCCGAGCAGCCTGATGATCGCCAGCGCGAGCGTGAGGCCGATGATCGCGTCGATGATCGGCAGCAGCATCGAGGCGACCGTGCCGAACGTGAACGAGAGGATCACCATCGCCGCGCAGATCCCGATCACCTCGCTGATCTCCGTCGCGGGCTTTGAGACCTTCTGCCCGAGCTGGCCTCCCGTCTCGACCTGCAGCCCTGCTGCCCTCGCGGGCGCCGCCGCGCCGATGATCGTCTGCGCTTCGGCGGTCGACAGTTCACCCGGGCTGACCGCGAGCGTCACCGACAGGTATCCGGTGCTCTGATCCTTGCTCAGGGCGCCGGCGCCCTGAGGCGTGAGCGGGCTGGTCACGGACGCGACGTTGGGCGCCTTGGCGACGGCGGCCGCCGCTGCGCTTACAGCTTCAGCGTTCTTCGGTTCCGTGAGCGTCCCCTTGTAGGCGTGCAGGACGATCGGGCTTGTCCCGTTCGCCTGGTCCGGGAACGAGCTCCGCAGGGTGTCAGTCGCGCGCTGGCTGTCGGTTCCCGGCAGCGACAGGTTGTCGCTGGTGCTTTCGCCGAGCCCGCGCGAGAGGACGACCGCGGCCGCGGTCACGATCAGCCACGCCGCGAGGACGAGTACGCGCCTGCGTATGCAGGCGTGAGCCACGCGATACAGGACGCCGGTCAACCAGTGCAGCCTATCCCCGGGCCCAGACCCCGAGACGGCATCGCTCAGGCCGGCTCGGGGAGCAGCCGGTCGAGCAGCACGCCGGCTGCCCGTGCCGCGATCTCGCTGCTGAGGTCCGCCCGGTAGGACAGCAGCGCGAGGCTCGGCGCGATCGTGAAGTCGGCGACGTTGAGCTGCTCGCCGCCGAGCGTTCCACGCTCGATCCACGCGTCGATGCGGTCAAGCAGCCCGGGGATCGACTCGAGCAGCCGCTGTTGCTCAGCCGCGCTCGCGCGGAACGAGCGGCTCGCCGTGCGTGCCAGCTGCGGGCGCAGCCAGTTCGCCCTCGTCAGCAGGGGACCGAGCCTGCCGTCGCCCGCGCGCTCGTGCAGGTCGTCGAGATCGGTCGCGAGGATTGTGCGCCTGGCTGCCATCTGCAGTACGTCATCGCCCCAGCTCTCCGCCTCCTCCACGTCCAGGCGGTGCTGCTCGTCTGACGGGAAGAGTGCGGGCTCGGGCATCAGGCGATCCAGGAAGCGGGCGATCGCGCGGTTGGTCTGCACACGCTCGCCGGCGAGACGCAGCGCCGGCACCGTGCCCATCCGGTCGAGCAGGGCGAGCTCGCGGTGGGTGCTCCCGTCGACGGTGCGGATCGGTGTGCGGTGGCCGGGGAACCCCGAGGCACGCACGAGCATCGGATGCAGGCCGGTGGGGAGCACGATGCGCCTGTACGGGATGCGCTTGTGCTCGAGCATCAGCGTTGAGGTCCGGCAGGCGTGTGAGCCGGTGATCACATACAGCGTCCCGTTCACCTCGGCCCGTGCGCCCATCGCTCTCAGCGGCCGGCGAGGCGCTCGAGGTAGGCCCGTGCCGCGTCACGGGATTCCGGGTCCGAGAGCGCTGTCAGGAGCGAGTCCGCGTCGTTCCACGACCCGGCGGTCGAGGCCATCTGAGAGCTCGCCGCGTTGACGGCGCGCTTGGTGGCCGTCAGCGTCAGGGATGACTTCGCGGCGAGCTGCGCGGCGAGCTCGGCGACCTCGCTGTCGAGCTCATCCTCGGCGACGACCCGGTTGACGAAGCCGAGCGCCCTGCCCTCCTCGGCAGAGAACGGCCTGCAGGTCAGCACCAGCTCCTTTGTCATCGCTGGGCCGATCTCCCTCACGAGCCGGGGGATGCCGCCCCACGCGAGAGGGATCCCGAGGTCGACCTCGGGGATCGCGAAGCGCGTGCCCTGTGCCGCGATGCGCAGATCGCATGCCGCCGCGAGGACGAGGCCGCCGCCGACGCAGTGGCCACGCAGGGACGCGACCGTGATCGCCCTCATGCCCTCGATCGCCTCGGCCATCATGCGGCCTTTGTCGGCGGCCTCGCGCCGCTCGGCCGTGCCCGTATCCGCCGAGGCGAACGCCGACACGTCGGCGCCCGAGCTGAACGCGCGGCCCCGGCCGCCGACGATGACGACCTTCACCTGCGGGCGCTCGTCGAACCATTCGGCGGCCTGCACGAGCTCGCTGAGCGTGACGGCGCTGAGCGGGTTCAGCTTGTCGGGGCGATCGAGCGTGATGTTCCCGCGGTCACCGGACGCGCCGACGTCGATAGTCGTGAAGCTCATGCGCCACCCTACCCCGTGCGGCCGTGAACCGTGACGGATCTCGTGAGCC
>Ga0209698_10001037_pt1 | contig 32065 bp, 30 predicted proteins | sample LitLauG_LLR_2012_FD_187203 | JGI IMG/M metagenome (GOLD analysis project Ga0209698, IMG submission 187203) | Freshwater sediment microbial communities from Pennsylvania, USA - Little Laurel Run_MetaG_LLR_2012 (SPAdes) (version 2) | ecosystem: Environmental > Aquatic > Freshwater > Creek >... | reverse complement strand
TACCCACGGCGACCCCCTGCTGGCGGCCCTGCGCCAGCGGCTGCGGCAGGAATACGGCTTCAGCCGCGCCCGGGGCAAGGTCGCCCCACCGTTTGGCGTGACCGCCGTCTTTTCCGAAGAACCGCTGCAGTGGCCGGTTGCCCCGGTCGGGTCAGCCGACGCCGATACCCTGGCCACGGCCGGCAGTCCGCTCGCCTGCGGCGGGTATGGATCCGCGGTCACGGTAACGGCCACCATGGGATTCGTGGCCGCTGCCTGCGCGCTGGAACTCCTGCAGACCCGTGCTTGACCATCGCTTGACGCCCATCAAGACGGCTCCCGGTCGTCGGCCCTAGCATGCAGTGAAGGCGTGCTCCCCGTGGCAACCCTGGTCAGCTTGGGCAGGTTGCGCCGGCCGCGCATAACGGGAGTGATAAATGCTGCAGAAAATACTGGTACCTACCGATGGCTCGGAGTTGTCGCTGCACGCCATGCAGGGAGCGGTCGAACTGGCCCGGCGCCTGGGTTCCCGTATCGTCGGTGTAACGGTCGTGGAGCCCTATGCCTACGCCAGTCTTTCGGAATACCGGCCCGAAACCATTGCCGAATACGAGCAACGCGCCGATCAGCTCGGGCGCGAGCGCCTGGGGGCGCTGGAGGCCCGGGCCGGCGCCGCGGGCGTGCCGTTTGAATGCGTCGTATCCCGCTCGTTTTCACCCTACGAATCGATCATCGAGGTGGCAACGCAGACCCATTGCGACGCCATCTTCATGGCCTCGCATGGGCGGCGCGGCCTCAGCGCCTTGCTGCTGGGCAGCGAGACCCACAAGGTACTCACGCACAGTCACCTGCCGGTCATGGTTTATCGCTGAAATCGGCGCGCTTGCGGGGGTAGCGGGCGTCCAGCCGGCATGAATGCGCGATTGGCGCAGCGCCGCTGCACGCGCACGCTGGCCATCCGGGGTCCGCGCGGGAGCCACCCCCGCGCCACGGTCACCCACTCGTCATCGGGAGTTGCATCATGGAAAACATTGCTCTCACCACCAAGGCGGTCAACAGTGTGATCGCAAGTCTGGTATCGCCATCAGCCGGCGCAGCGCCGGGCGCCCTCGCGGATAACGCAAGCACGGCTGACCTGCGTTATTTTGCCGTTGGCTTTGCTCCGATGGATGCCGTGCATCGCGAATTTCATGACCTGCTGGGCGCCCTTGGAGAGCCTGGTGACCAGGGTGAAAAGCTGCTGGCGCTGCACGAACACCTCCTGCGGCACTGCGGGCAGGAAGAGCGCTGGATGATCGACTCCGAATTTGCCGCCTGCGCCTGCCATATCCGCGAGCACGAGACCCTGCTCGAAGTGGTTTCCGAGGTGCGGCGGCGTTTCGATGCGGGCGATTCCGACATCGTCCAGAGCCTCGCCGACGAACTGCCACGGTGGTTCGAGCAGCATGCCAACACGATGGACGCTGCCCTTGCAGCACATCTGGGAACGTTCGCTCAGCGGGGTGGGAGCCTCGAGCGCAGGGCGTCCCAGGAAACCGCTGAAGCCTGACGGTTTGCCGCCGGTTACGGCGTCGTCGCCGGCGCCGTGGCGGCGCCGGGTGTACGCGTGGCGGGTGCAGCACTGACACAGGCCTGATCGGAGAACGTCACCCGGCCCTGGTCCTCGCACTTGAAGACCCGGCCCGGGTCCATCAGCACTTCATCGCGGTGCAGCGGTCCTTGCTCGTGGGTACGGGCAACCGGCGGGGGCACGGCATTGACCTTGCGTGCCACCGCGGTACCGCTGTCGCCGCGGTTCTGGTCGATCCACCGGTAGGCGAGCAGGCTCACGCTGCCGATGAGCGCGAACATGACCAGCGCCGTCAGCAGCCGCAGCGACAGGTCGAAGCTGGCGTCGGCCGCGTTCGCGCCCGGGGACAGTCCGGGCCCGGCGGTAGCGCCGGCCTCTGCGTCCTCGTTCATGCTGGCATCCTCTGACATTCTGGACATCGCTTCCGGCCGGCGTTCCGGCGTTGCTTGCGGCCAAGCGCCACGCCCGATTATGAACCCGCCGGGTCGGGCCATAATCCGGTTCCTGTCCTTCCCACGCCACGGCCCCCCGCGGGCCCGACCTGAGCATGCGCACTGCATCCTTGAACCGGCGCCCGCCGGAAACCCCGTCCACCGGCACTGCAGCGGTCCGCCGCATTTTGCTTCTTGCCGCCGCCGCGGTTGCCGCGCTGGCTGCGACCCTTGCGCCGTCCTGTCCGGCGCGCGACCGCCCGGAACCGCGCAGCATCTCACCCCGTGGGCCTTTGCCAGCGCCGGAGCAGGCGATGGTTGCGCTTTTCGAGAATGCCGCGCCTTCCGTGGCGTATATCACCACGGAAGTCGTGAACCGCGCCGGTTTTTTCGGTGCCGAGGTCGCGCGCGGCGCCGGCAGCGGTTTCGTATGGGACGCGGCCGGCCATATCGTCACCAACAATCACGTGGTCGAGGGTGCGACACACGTCTACGTTCAGCTCGATGCCGGCGACGCCATCGAGGCCAAGGTGGTGGGCGCCTCGCCGGAATACGACCTTGCCGTGGTGCGGCTTCTGCACAAGCCGCGCGACCTTCGACCCATAGGCCTGGGCACCTCCGGCGACCTGAAAATCGGTCAGCTGGTCTACGCCATCGGCAACCCTTTTGGCTTGCAGCGCACGCTCACGCATGGCATTGTGAGCGCGCTCGAGCGCGAGTTGCCCACGAGCTATGGGCGCGAGATCGCGGGCGTCATCCAGACCGACGCTGCCATCAACCCCGGCAACTCCGGCGGGCCGCTGCTCGACAGCGCCGGCCGGCTGGTAGGCGTGAACACGGCAATACGATCGGAGTCGGGCAGCTCCGCGGGCATCGGCTTTGCCATTCCGGTCGATCTGGTCAATCGTGTCGTCCCTTCGCTCATCGCCCGGGGGCGGGCGCCGCTGCCGGGCATAGGCATCACACCCGTACGTCCGGATCTCGTCGAGCGAGCCGGAATTGCCGGCGTGGTCATCGCCGAGGTGCGGCGCGGCACACCGGCGGCCGATGCCGGCCTCAAGCCCATGAACCCCAAGAGCGGCGACCTTGGCGATGTCATCGTCGCGGTCAATGGCAAGCGGATCGAGGGCTTGTCGAGCTTTGTCGCCGAGCTGGGGCGCATCGGGGTCGATGGCGTCGCTGAATTGACCGTAGTGCGCGACGACAAGGAGCGCACGGTTCGGGTACGGGTCATCGAGGTGGGCAGCTAGCCGCCCGCGCCCCGGCCCGCGATGCGCGCCGCGGGCACCCGCCAGCAGGCTGCAGCGTGGAAAGCGCGCCGCCTAGAGGGCCTGGGTAAATCGATGCAGCCAGTCCAGTGCCGGCCCCGTCAGCAGGGGCGCGAGCCGCTCGCGCACGGTCAGGTGATACGCGTCCAGCCAGGCACGCTCGTCCGGGCGCAGCAAAGCCAGGTCGATGCAGCGCCGATCGATGGGGCACAGCGTCAAGGTCTCGAACCGCAGGAATTCGCCGAACTCGCCGGTGACCGCGGTCACCGCAGCCACGAGGTTCTCGATGCGCACGCCCCACAGGCCTGGCCGGTAGATGCCGGGCTCGTTGGACGTGATCATTCCCGGCTCCATTGCCGTCTGCGGCTCGGGCGACAGGTGCGGCGATATGGCTTGCGGCCCCTCGTGCACGTTGAGGAAGTAGCCAACGCCGTGCCCGGTACCGTGGCCGTAGTCGATGCCCGCCGCCCAGATGGGCGCGCGCGCCAGCGCGTCGAGCATGGGCGAGCGCGTGCCACGGGGAAACTGCGCCTGCGACAGCGCGATCATGCCCTTGAGCACGAGCGTGAAGTCGCGCCGCTGGGCGGGCGTCGTGGTGCCGATGGCCACGACGCGCGTGATGTCCGTCGTGCCGCCCTGATACTGACCGCCCGAGTCGATGAGCAGCAGGCCATTGCCGCAGCCCGCAGGCTCGCAGATGGTGGCGTGCGACTCCTCGGAGGCGCTGTAATGCGGTGCGGCGCCGTTGGCATTGAAAGCTGCGATGGTGCCAAAGCTGGGGCTCACGAAACCGGGCCGGCGCGCGCGTTGCGCGGTCACCTGCTCGTCGATGGTGAGCTCGGTGATGGCTTCGCGCCGCGCCAGCGCCTGTTCCAGCCACGCGAAGAACTCGCACAGCGCGGCGCCGTCCTGTTCCATCACGGCACGCACGTTGGCCAGCTCGGACTCGGTCTTGCGGCTCTTCATGAGCGTGCTGGGGTTGATCTGCTCGACGACGCGAACCCCCGCGGGCACCGAATGCACCATGGCGTGCGTGACCCGTCGCGGATCGATGAGCAGGCCGTCGCCCGGGGCGATGACCTGCAGTGCGCCGGGCGCAAGCGCGTAGTCCACCGCTGTCACGCCATCGTCGGCCAGCGCCCTTTCGAGCGCGGCGCTCAGTTTGCCTGCCGCCACATAGAGCTTGGCATCGTGCGGACCGATGAGCACATGCGCGAGAAACACCGGGTTGTAAGGGACGTCGGCCCCGCGCAGATTGAGCAGCCACGCCACATCATCCAGGCTGGAGATCCAGTGCCACTGCGTGCCGGCCTCGGCCATGCGCTCGCGCACCTGTGCGAGCTTGTCGCGCCGCTGCAGGCTCTCGAGCGCGCCATCGCGCGCGAACACCGCAGCCGCCGGCAACGGCGGGCGCTGCGGCCAGATGTCCTCGATCAGGTCCTGGTCGGAACGCAGCCGCGCGCCACGCTGCCGCAGTGCCGCTTCGATCGAGCGGCCCAGGGACAGTCCGAGGCTGGTGCCGTCGACGCCGACATCCGAGCCCGGTTCGACGTTCTGCGCCAGCCAGTCGAACAGCGCCACGCCTGCGGCGCTGCTGGCTTTCACCGCGGTGATTCCCGTACCGGCCAGTCGCGATTCGGCCTCCACCCAGTAGCGGCTGTCGACCCACAGTCCCGCGAAGTCCAGCGTCACGACCAGGGTGCCCGCGGAGCCTGCAAAGCCGCTCAGCCAGCGCCGCGACTGCCAGCGCTCGGGCAGATACTCCGACAGGTGCGGATCCGAACTGAGCGCGATCCAGGTGGATAGGCCCTGGGTGCGCATGCGGGTGCGCAGCGCCTCGATGCGGGCGCGGATCTGGGCGAGCGAGTCGACGAGGGTATCCATGCCGTGTGCCTGATGGAGTTGACGAGCCCCGAGGATAGCGCCAATGACCGTCGGCCCGCGCCGGGCGTCTCAGCGTCCGCGCGCTTCCTTGAGCGTGGTGATGCGGTTGAAAACCAGGCGGTCGGGGCGGTGATCCTTGCGATCCGCAACGAAATATCCATGGCGCTCAAACTGGTATCGGTCGTCCGCCTGGGCCGAAGCGAGCGTAGGCTCGACGAACGCCTGGACGATGCGCCGGCTTTCGGGGTCGAGCAGACTGCGGTAGTCAGCGTCACTGGCGTCGGGATCGGCAACGCGGAACAGCCGGTCATACAGCCGCACTTCCGCTGCCGGCGATCCTGCGACCGGCAGCCAGTGGATGGCGCCCTTGACCTTGACGCTGTCGGCACCGGGCGTGCCGCTGCGCGTCTGCGGCAGGACTTCGGCGTAGACGACGCTCACGTTGCCATCGGCGTCCTTCTCGATACCCGTGCATAGGATCACATAGGCATAGCGCAGCCGCACCATGGCGCCGGGCGAGAGCCGAAAAAAGCCGGCGGGAGCAATTTCGCGGAAGTCGTCGCGATCGATCCAGAGTTCCCGCCGCAGCAGGATCGTGCGGGTGCCGCTTGACGGGTCGTGGGGGTTGACGGCGGCCGTGCACGGTTCTGCGGTGTCCTCGGCAATATTGGTGAGGATGAGGCGCAGGGGTTCCAGCACGGCAATGGCGCGTGCCGCCTTCAGATCCAGGTCCTCGCGGACGGCCTGCTCGAGGATGCCGTATTCGATGCGCGAATCGGATTTGCTCACCCCGATGCGCTCGGCAAACACCCCCAGGCTGTGTGGCGTGTAACCGCGGCGGCGCATGCCCGCCAGGGTGGGGAGCCGCGGATCGTCCCAGCCATCGACAAGGCCTTCCTCGACCAACTGGATGAGCTTGCGTTTGCTCAGCACCACGTGTTCGAGGTTCAGGCGCGAAAACTCATATTGGCGCGGCAGGGCGAAAAGGTCGGGGTGATCCTCCTCGAGCGCATGGGTGAGCAGGGGAGCGAATTGCACGGCCTCGGCTGTGAGCAAGCCATAGAAAGCGTCGAGGCCCCGCAACACCGCGCCGCGGTCGTGGTCCCATTGACCGAAGAGCAGGCGCATGCGCTCCTCGGCGTCACTGGCAAAGAGCTTGTGCGCCTGGTTGTGGCAGTGCAGTGCGAACTGGCGCGCAGCCTCCACGCCCTGGGCACGCAGGGCCGCCACGGCGGCAAGCGCTGCTTGCCATTGCGGTGCGCGCAGCACCGGCACGCAGCGTTCCACGCACCAGTCATACAGTGGCCGGTGATCCTCGAACTCGAGGGTGCAGATGCTGTGCGTGATGCACTCGAGCGCGTCCGACAGCGAGTGCGCGTAGTCGTACATCGGATAGATGCACCAGGCGTCGCCCGTCCGGTGATGGTGGGCGAAGCGGATCCGGTACAAGGCCGGATCGCGCAGGTTGATGTTGGGCGAGCGCATGTCGATGCGCGCGCGCAGCACCATGCTGCCCTCGGCGTGCCGGCCGGCACGCATCTGCTCGAACAGCGCGAGGCTCTCCGCTGCCGGCCGATTGCGGTAGGGTGAATCCCGTCCGGGCTCGGTGAGCGTGCCGCGGGCAAGGCGCATCTCCTCGGCGCTGAGCTGGTCGACGTAGGCGTGGCCATTGGTGATCAGGAAACAGGCGCACTCGTACAAGGACTCGAAGTAGTCCGACGCGAAATACAAGTTGTCTTCGCGGCTGTCCTTCCAGTCAAAGCCCAGCCAGCGCACGGCGTCGACGATGGAATCGACGTATTCCTGCTCCTCGCGCGCCGGATTGGTGTCGTCGAAGCGCATATGACAGCGACCCTGGAAATCGCGCGCCAGCCCGAAGTTGAGGAAGATCGATTTCGCGTGGCCCAGATGGAGGTAACCGTTGGGCTCCGGGGGGAAGCGCGTGCGGATGCGCGCCGCGTCGAGCGGGCCGCCGGCTTCGAACGTGCCGTTGCCGGGACGGCCATTCCAGTGGCGCCGGGAAAATCGGTCAGCTGCGAGGTCCGCCGCAACGATGTTGCGGATGAAGTTGGTCGCGGCAGGGGCGAGCGGTTTTGCGGGTGCCTTTTTGTCCATGATTGGCAAGCATTGTAATGGCCGCGTCATGGGCTGTCGCCGCGGGGCGCCCCCGGGCCTCGTGCTAGACCGGTGGTGCCATTCCCAAGGCAACGCGCAGGCGGGCCAATTCCTGCCGCCACACGGCCCGCAGCAGGGCGCTTGGCGCCCGGGCGGGCGCCGGCACCAGGCTCTGGTCATGCAGCGAGATGGGCCGTGCGAGCTGTCGCGCGCGCCATGAAAAATCCGCCTCTGCCGCGTTGTCGGCCGCAGGGTTGCCGCGTGGATCGACCGGTGTGAAGCCATCGAGCGCCAGGAAGGCGCCGCGGGACACGAAGATGACCTGACCCCGCATGCAGATACCGGTCAGGCGCGAAATGCCATTGGCCAGCGCAGCCGCACACGCCAGCGGCCAGCGCAATGGCCCCGGCGCCGTTGCATAACGGATGTCGAACCGGCCCCAGGGGCTGGTGGAGTTGGCCAGGGCCAGTGCGATGCTCCGGTCCGCCCGAGGCGGCAGCTGCACGCCTTCGGGGAGGAAGACCAGTGCGTCGGCCAGGTCCACCTCGGGCGCCCGGCTGCCCGCGTTGGCCTGGCGCGACCAGCCGGTGGGTGCGTAGACAACGCGGTCGGCGAGGGCTGCCAGGCTGCTGTCCATGCCGGCCGCCGCGCCGTTGACGGCGATCACGCGGTGGCCGCGGCGGCGCAATTCTCCCAGCGCGCGCAGGTTCGCGGCGGCGCGTTGGGGTTGATCTCCCAGGGGCATGATCACGGCCAGGCGCATCAGGGGTCCTTGGCTAGCTGTCGCTGTTGCCGCCGAGCCGGCGCGTTGCCCGCGACAGGAAGGCGAAATTGCGGCGCACGGTGCTGCAGGCATCGCAACCCAGCAGATGCAGTCGCAACACAACCCGCTGGTGCCAGCGCAGTGCGTGATCGCACTCACCCGAAATCAGCCGGTGCGCATGGCGGCAGCTGATGAAAATCCTAGCCATTGCTGTGGGGTCCGTCCGAGGCAAACCAGCGCGATTCCAGGCACTCGCGCAGTCGCATGCGCGCCCGGTAGAGCATGACGAAACAATTGCTCGATGTCACCTGCATTTCCTTGCAGATTTCGGCCGTGTCGAAGTCCATCCATTCGCGCAGCAGGAAGGCCCGGGCCAGCGGGGCCGGCAGATCGTCCAGGCAGGTCTGCAGGACCGCAAAGAATTCCACCCGGTTCAGGCTGCCTTCCGGGTCTCCCCAGGGCACCGGCTGGGTTACCCGGTGGCCGTCGGCCTGGAACAGGTCGTCGAGGTCTTCGCCGTCGCTGAGCTCTTGTTGCGCATCCAGCGATACCTCGCGGCCCGCGCGGCGGAACTGGTCGATGATTTTGTGCTTCAGGATGCCGACCACCCACGTGTCCAGTCCGGAGCGCCGATCGAAGCGGGCCAGGCCCTCCACGGCTGCGACCAGCGTCTCCGAAACGGCATCCTCGGCCCAGGCCGCGTTGCGCAACTGCAGCCGGGCCAGGCGCAGCAGCGTGGGCTGCAACTCGCCAATGCGCTGCAGCGGGTCACCCGCTGCTCCTGCGGCGGCGGACGCAAGCGGTATGCCCGGCTGATCCAGACTCATCGACATGGCTGCTCGCGCAATATCGCCGTCAGAAGCCGCAGGCCTGGCCATCGCGGCGGCTGTCGCTGGCGGCCACATAACCCTCGCGGCCGGGATCGCCCAACCGCCAGATGAACTGGCCCGAGCCAAAATCCATGTAGGAATCGTCGCCGGTGACGATGCGGTGGCCGCGGCGGGCCAGTTCTTCGCGGACGGTCATGGGCATCGCGGGTTCCACTTCGACGTCCAGGGCCTGGTTCCACTTCCAGCGCGGCGCGTCGCAGGCCGCCTGGGGCTGCTGGCGCGCCAGCAGCATGCGGCACAGGGTCTGCACGTGCCCTTGCGGCTGCATGTTGCCGCCCATGACCCCGAAGCTCATTTGCGGGACCCCGGCGCGCGTGAGAAATCCCGGAATGATGGTGTGGAACGGTCGCTTGCCCGGCGCAACGACGTTGGGGTGCGCAGGGTCCAGAGAAAACCCGTGCCCCCGGTTTTGCAGCGCTATGCCCCACCCAGGCACCACGAGTCCCGAGCCGAAGCCCATATAGTTCGACTGTATGAGGCTCACCATTTTGCCTTCCTGGTCCGCCGTGGTGAGGTAGATGGTTCCGCCTTTCGGAGCAATTCCCGACGCCGGGCAGCGCGCCTGATGCATGTCGATGCGAGCCGCCCGTTCGCGCAGGTAATCGTCATCGAGCAGTTCCTCCACGCCCACCCGCATGGCAGCCGGATCGGCTACATGTTCGTAGACGTCGGCGAAGGCCAGTTTCATCGCCTCGATGCCGACGTGATGCCAGTCCGCGGAATCGACCGCATAGCCTGCCATCCCAGTGTGCCGCAAGATCCCCAGGCAAATCAGCGCTGCTATGCCTTGCCCATTGGGTGGGATTTCGTGCAACTCATGGCCATGGAAACCCATGCTGATGGGCGTGACCCACTCGGGTTGATAAGCGGCAAGGTCCGATGCGCGCAGCGCGCCGCCAGTGGCGCGGGAAAAGGCATCGATCGCGGCGGCGATTTCCCCGCGATAAAAGTCCTCGCCTCCCGAAACGGCAATACGCCGCAGCGCGCGGGCCGTACCCGGTATCGTGACATGTTCGCCAACCGTCGGCGGCCGGCCATTGGGCAGGAAATGCTCGGCGAAGCCCGGCTGGTCCGACAGCAGGGCTGCCCCGCGCTGCCATTTATCCTGCGTGATCGGGCTCACTGCGTAGCCGCGCTCGGCGACTTCAATGGCCGGTGCCAGCACATCGGCAAACGGCAGCCGCCCGTAGCGGCCATGCAGGGCGCTCCAGCCCGCAACCACGCCGGGTACCGTGACCGTATCCCAGCCTCGTACCGGCCGTCGCGCCGGATCCGTGCCGTAGCGCGAGGAGAAGTAAGCGGGTGTCCAAGCGGCCGGCGCCGTGCCGCTGGCGTTGAGGCCCTGCAGCCTTTGGCCATCCCAGACCTGGGCGAAGAGATCCGAACCCAGGCCATTGGAGCAGGGCTCCGTAAGGGTGATCGTGGCCGCCGCGGCGATTGCCGCGTCGATGGCATTGCCGCCGCGCGCCATGACGAGCATTCCGGCGCTGGCCGCCAAGGGTTGCGATGTCGCCACGACGTTGCGCGCGAAAACCGGCGCACGCACGCTGGGGTAGGGATTGGCCCAATCAAAGTCGGTCTGGTTGTTCATCTGCTTTTCTAAAAGTGCCGCCATGTACCGTGCCGCGGTCCGGCGCGCCGCGTTTTGCCCCCGGCAATGCAGCCGATCTTAACCGCGCTCATGGCCCGCCGGCTTCAGCACGCCGCAGCCTGCGGTTCGGGCCCCGGATGCCCCTGTGGTTTATTGCACCGGGATAACATGTAAAATGCCAGCGCTGGATCGCTGGCTGCTGCCCCTGGGGCGGTCGCCGGCTTCGGCTGAGGCTGGCTGCGGCGGGTGCGCAGGGGTGAGTACCGCAGGTGAGTACAATCCCTACCCGGGAACCTGCACCGAGCCGGTACCCGTTATTGGCAGCAAAAATAGATATGCCGTGCGTTGTCGCAGCAATCCCCCCGGGGCTGTTGCGCGTCACCGAGCATTCCGGACCCTCGCGTCCCGACGTTATGGCGAAGGCACTGTGCCCGAGCACTTATCGGTAACAAAAATTTCATGAACGACGATCTCGCCGATAAGATCAAGTCCTTGATCGCAGAGCATTTCGGCATTGAACCCGACAAGCTCACACCCGAAACGGAAATATCCAGTTTTGGTATCGATTCATTGGCCATGATCGAATTCATGTTCCAGATGGAAGAGAAGTTCAATATCCGCATGGCAGACTCGCGCGCCCCACTGGCCACCGTAGCCGATGTGGTCGCGGAGATCGAGCGCGCCGTCCGCGATCAGCAGCCGACCCAGGCAGCCTGATATCCCGGCGCGGGCGTTGCGCCGCGGCATCGCGGTCATGCATTGCGTTAAGCTCCGTTTGTCGCGGGCCGGGGTACATATAGCCCAGCCGCAATACGAACCGCCGCGATTGGCACCGCTGCGGTTCAAGTCGTCGCGGCTTGCACCGTATTTAACGCCACCTTGCATCCAGCAATGAGCGCCTATCGCAGAGTCTGCATTACCGGTCTGGGCGCTATAACGCCGCTGGGCTGCGGTGTTCCTGCATTCCTGGCGGGACTGCAGGCCGGGCGCTCGGGCATCCGCGCGATGAGCAGCGCTTTCTCCGACCGATTGGCCTACAACGCGTTCGGCATTGTCGACATGCCCACCGATAGCGTGCTGCCGCGCAGCCGCATGGCCGCGATGGACCGCTACAGCAGCCTGGGCCTGATCGCCGTCCACGAGGCGGTGAAGCAGGCGGGCCTCGACGGACACGCCGCCCTCAACGAGGCCATCATTGCGGTGGGAACCGGCATGGGTGGCGCCGAATCCGTGCAGCAGGGCTACGAGGAACTGCTGTTGCGCGGTGGCGCCCGGCTCAACCCGCTGCTTGTGGTCAAGGGCATGAACAACGCCGCTGCCGCGCATATTGCCCTTGATTTCGGCTGCCATGGCCAGAGCCTCACGTATTCGACGGCGTGTTCCTCCTCGGCCATTGCCATCGGCGAAGCTGCACGGGCCATCCGCGCGGGGCAAGCCGATGTGGCCATCGCCGGTGGTACGGAGGCGCTGCTGACCTTCGGCACGATTGCCGCCTGGCAGGCCATGCGAACCCTGGCCATCCCTGACCCCCAGCACCCGGAGACTGCGTGCCGGCCTTTTTCCAAGGACCGCACGGGCCTGGTACTGGCCGAAGGCGCAGGATTTGTGATCCTGGAGGAAGAATCGCATGCGCGAGCGCGCGGTGTCCGCATTCAAGCCTACCTGAGTGGTTACGGCGCCCGCACCGATGCCGTCCACCTCACCAAGCCGGATCCATCCGGGCAGTCCGCGGCCATGCGTGCCGCGCTGGCCGATGCGGGCCTTCAGCCCGCCGATATCGGTTACATCAATGCGCACGGTACCGCGACGCTGGCCGGGGATATCACCGAAACCGAGGCCATCAAGCGGGTGTTTGCCGAGCACGCGGCACGTGTGCCGGTCTCCTCCACCAAGTCCATGCATGGCCACCTCATGGGCGCGACGGGCGCCGTCGAGTTCATTGCTGCCTTGCTGGCCATGGAATACGGCTTTTTGCCGCCCACCATCAACCTGCATCAGCCCGACCCGGCCTGCGATCTGGACTATGTGCCCAACCGGGCCCGTGATGGTGTCCGGCTGGACCACGTCATGTCCAATTCCTTCGCCTTTGGCGGCAGCAACGCGGTGCTCGTCGCATCGCGCGTTCCCGCCTGAGGGGCCCGGCAACGCCGGCCGCAGCTCTGCTCGCCGCGATGATCTGGCCCTACCCGCGCCTGGTGGCGCATCGCGGCGGCGGCATCCTGGCCCCGGAAAACACCCTGATGGCCATCGATATGGGTTGGCAACGGGGTTACCGTGCGGCTGAAATCGACGCAGCGCTTACCCGCGACGAGATTCCCGTTCTGCTCCACGATGCCACCCTCGAGCGTACGACCAACGGCCGCGGCCGCCTTGACGAGGTCAACGCCGACGAGGTCGCCGGACTCGATGCCGGCAGCTGGCTTGATGCCCGGTTTGCTGCCGCCCGGGTGCCCACGCTGGACGCGGCGCTGCAACGCTGCAGCGAGCAGGGCATATGGCTGAACGTGGAAATCAAACCGGTGCCCGGCCACGAAGTGCGAACGGGCGAGTTGGTAGCCCGCGCCGTTGCGCAATTCTGGACGCGGGCACCGCTCCTGTCGCGCCAGGACGGCCCGGCCACGCCGCCGCCCTTGCTGTCGTCGTTCTCGCCCGATGCGCTGGTGGCCGCTCGCGCGGCTGCACCCGATTTGCGCCTGGGCGTCCTTTTTACCGAGGTGCCGTCCGACTGGCAGGACACGCTGCGGCACTTGGGCGCTTTTTCACTGCACTGCGACCACCACCCTCTGAACGCGCAGCTTGCGCACGCCATTCGGGCAGCCGGATACGGCTTGCTCTGCTACACCGTGAATGACCCGGCGCGGGCGCGCGAACTGCTCGATTGGGGCGTGGACGCGATCTGCACCGATCGCATCGATCTCATCGGGCCGGATGTGGGTCTGCAGCAACCGGCCCCGCGCGTGCCCTTCACGAGGACTTGAGCGCGCTGCTTCCCAGCAGGGCCCGCAGGCCTTCCGCGTTGATGATGCGCACGTGCTTCTGGTCGACGGCTATCAGGGATTCCTGCGCGAAATGCGACAGCGCCCGGCTCACCGTCTCGAGCTTGAGCCCCAGGTAGCTGCCGATCTCCGCCCGCGTCATCCGCAGAACGAACTCCGTGCGCGAGTAGCCGCGCGCTTCGAAGCGCTGCGACAGGTTCAGCAGGAAAGCCGCCAGCCGCTCCTCGGCCCGCATGCTGCCCAGCAGCAGCATCACCCCATGCTCACGCACGATTTCCCGGCTCATGACCTTGCGCAGGTGGTTCTGCAGCGCCGGCAAGGTGGCGGAAAACTCTTCAAGCCGTTCATAGGGTATGACGCAGACTTCCGTGTCCTCCAGCGCCGTGGTGTCACAGGTGTGGCTGTCGGCCGAAATGCCGTCCAGCCCGACAATTTCTCCTGCCATGTGAAAGCCCGTGACCTGTTCATGGCCGTCCGCGGAGACCAGCGTGCTCTTGAGGAACCCAAGACGCACGGCGTAGAGGGAGTCGAACCGGTCGCCGGCCCGAAACAGCACTTCGCCGCGGCGGATCTTGCGGCGGCTGGCCACGATCTGGTCGACCCGGTCGAGTTCCTCGGAACTCAGCCCTATGGGCAGGCACAACTCACGCAAGTTGCAGTTGGAGCAGGCAACCCGCAGGTGGGCCATATTCACGGCAGCAGCACGGTCCATGGTAATTCCCGATACCAAAGCTTGCTAAAAAAGGCCTTGTGGCAGGCGTGCCGGATGCCATAGCCATGCCACCGGCAGGGACGCAGCCGCCCAAGGCTTGATGCGTATCAAGCCTTGCCACACCCAGACTGTCATATTACTCGCCAGCCGGCCGGCGCACCGGGTAGCGTGGCCGAACCAACAATGAAAGCGGGCAGGGAGACGGCAGGGTGGACAACATGGAAAATGCGCAGCTGGGCGAAGCGATCGAGGCTGAGCCGATCGACGATCAGGTCCATCGCCAGGACAGCCAGGTGGAACTGCCCGACCGGGCCACCCTGCGGCGCTACGACCAGCCCGGGCCCCGGTACACCTCCTACCCCACAGCAGATCGTTTTGTCGAAGCCTTCGACGCCGCGGCCTACGGGCGCTGGCTCGCCGAGCCGGGTACCGGGGGGCTGAGGCCGCTTTCCTTGTATGTCCACATCCCGTTCTGCAACACCATCTGTTACTACTGTGGCTGCAACAAGATCGTCACCCGTGATCACACCAAGGCGACGGAGTACCTGCGCTACCTGGAAAAGGAGATCGGCCTCGTCGCCGCGCAGGTCAAGGGCGGTCGCCGCGTGGAACAGCTGCATCTGGGCGGCGGCACGCCCACCTATCTGTCCAGCGAGGAACTGCAGAAGGTCATGGAGCTGCTGCGCGCCCGCTTTGCCATCGACCCACGCGCCGAGATCAGCATCGAGATCGATCCGCGCACCGCCCCGCCGGAGAAGATCCGGGCACTGGGAGCCCTGGGATTCAACCGCCTGTCGATCGGCGTACAGGATTTCGACGCCCAGGTGCAGGCGGCCGTAAACCGCATCCAGAGCTTCGAAGTGACCCAGGCCTCGATCGACGCGGCCCGGGCAGCCGGTTTTACCTCGGTCAACCTCGACCTGATCTATGGCCTGCCGTTGCAGACACCGGCGCGTTTTGACGCCACCCTGGACCGCGTTCTGGAACTCAGCCCCGACCGCATTGCGCTCTACCACTATGCCCACCTGCCGGAGCGCTTCAAGCCGCAGCGGCGCATCGACGCCGCCGCGTTACCGTCGCCGCAGGACAAGCTCACCATCATGATGGAGGCTATCCGCCGCCTTTGCGCTGCCGGATACGAATACATCGGCATGGATCACTTTGCCAAGACCAGCGACGATCTGGCGCGCGCCCAGCGGCAGGGCCGCCTGCACCGCAATTTCCAGGGTTACAGCACGCGCCCCGACTATGACCTGATCGGCCTGGGCGTTTCGGCCATCAGCAAGGTGGGCCCCACCTACGCCCAGAGCGTCCGCACCCTGGACGAGTATTACGAGTGCCTGCGCGGCGGCGTGCTGCCCACCCAGCGTGGCATCCTGCTCAACGCCGACGACGTAGTGCGCCGCGCCGTGATCATGGCGCTGATGTGTCATTTCGAGGTCGCGAAGGAATCCATCTCCTCGGCCCACCTGATCGACTTCGACGAGTATTTCGCCCGCGAACTGGCGGAACTGGCCCAATTCGAGCAAGCGGGCCTCGTCGAGTGCTGCAGGGACTGGATCAGCGTCACGCCCAAGGGCAAGTTGCTGGTCCGGGCCATGGCGATGGTCTTCGACCGCTACCTGCGCGAAGACCGCGCCCGGCGGCCTTACTCCAAGATCGTCTAGTCCGGGCCTGTGCAATGCGCCGCCCCGGCGCTGCAGCGGGCGGCGGGCGGTGCCAGTATCATCCGGCGTCGACGTCCGCATCCAAGCGGCCGTATCCGCCGGCGCGGGTGCGGCCCCCAGCCCATGAACAGTTCCGAAATCCGCGAGCAATTCCTCAAGTTCTTTGCCGACCGGGGGCACACCCGCGTGCGGGCTGCATCCCTGGTGCCGGCCAACGACCCCACCTTGCTATTCACCAATTCCGGCATGGTGCAGTTCAAGGACGTATTCACCGGCCGCGAGACTCGCCCCTATAACCGGGCTGTCTCGGCGCAGAAGTCGCTGCGCGCCGGCGGCAAGCACAATGACCTGGAGAACGTCGGCTATACCGCGCGGCATCACACGTTCTTCGAGATGCTGGGCAACTTCAGCTTCGGTGATTACTTCAAGAGCGAGGCCATTGCCTTTGCCTGGGAACTGCTCACCACGGTGTACCGCCTTCCGGTCGACCGCCTGTGGGTCACGGTCTATATCGACGACGATGAAGCCTTCGACATCTGGACCCGCGAGGTCGGCGTTGCGCCGGAACGTGTCATCCGCATCGGCGACAAGCCCGGTGCAGGCCGTTACACCTCCGACAATTTCTGGCAAATGGCCGATACCGGCCCCTGCGGTCCCTGTTCGGAAATTTTCTACGATCACGGACCTGCCGTCGCCGGCGGACTGCCCGGTTCGCCAGATGCCGATGGCGACCGCTATATCGAGATCTGGAACCTCGTGTTCATGCAGTTCGACCGCGACGCATCGGGCACGCTCACGCCGCTGCCGCGGCCCTGCGTGGACACCGGCATGGGCCTCGAACGGCTGGCCGCGGTGCTGCAACACGTCCACAGCAACTACGAGATCGACCTCTTTCAGAACCTGATCCGCGCCGCGGCGCGCGTTACCGGCGCCAACGATCTGCAGGACAATTCCCTCAAGGTCATCGCCGATCACATTCGCGCCTGCGCCTTCCTGATCGCGGACGGCGTCATTCCGGGCAATGAAGGCCGCGGCTATGTGCTGCGCCGGATCATCCGCCGCGCCCTGCGGCACGGCTATCAGCTGGGTTGCCGTACGCCGTTCTTCCATCGCATGGTGGCCGATCTGGACCGGGAAATGGGCGCGGCCTACCCGGAAATCACCGAGGCGCGCGCGCGCATCGAGTCGGTGCTGCTGCAGGAGGAAGAGCGCTTTGGCGAGACGCTGGAGCACGGCATGAAGATCCTCACGGAAGCCTTTGCCGGGCTGGCTGGCCGGGCTGACCCGCGCATCGATGGTGAAACCGCCTTCGTCCTGTACGACACCTACGGTTTTCCGGTGGATCTCACCGCTGATATCGCCCGCGAGCGCAACATCGGCGTGGACCTTGCCGGATTCGATGCCGCCATGGACCGCCAGCGCGAACAGGCGCGCGCGGCCGGCAAGTTCAAGGCCAGTGTCAGTGTGCAGTTCGATGGTCCGCTCACGCGCTTCGTCGGCTACGACACGCTGCAGACCGGCGCCGTGGTGCTGGGTCTTTATCGCGACGATGCGCCGGTCACGGCGCTGACAGCCGGGCAGAACGGCCTCGTGGTGCTGGACAGCACGCCGTTCTATGCCGAATCCGGCGGTCAGGTGGGGGATAAGGGCACCTTGCGCGCTGCCGCTGCGCTGTTCCAGGTCGATGACACGCACAAGCTGCAGCCGGACGTATTTGCCCACCACGGGCAGGTGCGCGAAGGCGTGCTGCGCGTCGGCGATCGCGTTGACGCCAGCGTCGAGCCCGGCCTGCGCGACCGCACCCGGCACAATCACTCGGCAACCCACCTCCTGCACGCTGCCTTGCGGGCCGTGCTCGGCAGTCACGTCCAGCAGAAGGGCTCCCTGGTCGATGCCACGCGGACCCGGTTCGATTTTTCGCACGACAAGGCCATGACCGCCGACGAGATCCGGCGCGTGGAAGAACAGGTGAACGTGGCCATCCGCGCCAATGCCCCGGTGTCGGTGCGCCAGATGGCCTATGACGATGCGATCCGCGCCGGTGCGCTGGCGTTCTTTGGCGACAAGTACGGCGACGAAGTGCGGGTGGTGGCCATGGGCGAGGGACCCGAGGGCTATTCAACCGAGCTGTGCGGCGGCACCCATGTGTCCCGAACGGGCGATATCGGCTTCTTCAAGATCATTTCCGAGGGCGGTGTGGCCGCCGGCGTGCGCCGCCTCGAGGCGGTGACCGGGGCCGGTGCGCTGGAATACGTGCAGCAGATCGATGCCCGTCTGGGCGATATTGCGGCCACCATCCGCAGCCCGGTTGCCGAGGCGGCACAGCGCATCGCCCAGGTTCTCGAGCAGGTGAAGTCCTACGAAAAGGAAATCCAGCGCTTGCAGCAGAAACTCGCCGCGGGGCAGGGCGAGGAACTGGCGCACCGTGCCATCGATATCGCGGGCGTGCGCGTCATTGCCGCCGTCCTCGAGGGCGTCGACGCGCGGCAGCTGCGCGATACCGTGGACCAGCTCAAGGGCCGCATGGACAAGGCGGCCATCGTCCTGGCCGCCGTCACGGACGGCAAGGTGCAGCTGGTGGCGGGCGTCACCGCCAACGCCACCAGCCGTATCAAGGCTGGAGACCTCGTCAATTTCGTGGCCCAGCAGATCGGCGGCAAGGGCGGCGGACGTCCGGACCTGGCCATGGCCGGTGGCACCGATGTCGCGGCCCTGCCCAAGGCCCTGGCGGGGGTGGAGTCCTGGGCGCGCGAGCGCCTGTGAACGGGCGCGCAGCCCTGTGCAGCCCGTTGGAGAACCCGCGATGAACGACATCCCGCCTGCGTCTGGCCCCGCGTTGGATGAAGGGCCCGTTGACCGTGAGCTCGACACCCGCGGGCTGAGTTGCCCGCTGCCCATCCTGCGCGCCAAGAAAGCGCTCGCCGATATGCAAAGCGGCCAGGTGCTCAAGATAGTGTCCACCGATCCCGGTTCCGTACGCGATTTCCAGGCTTTTGCCCGCCAGACCGGAAATGCACTGCTGGGGCAGACCACGGTCGGCAAGGAATTCGTGCACTACCTGCGCCGCCGTTAAGACCTTCCTCCGCGAGTCCTCAAAAGCAGCCAACCATGTTCAAACGCATCGGTCTCTACTTTCTCCTGGGCGTGACCGCGCTCATCGCCCTCTACCTCGCCGTGGTTTTCAAGTGGTCGTACTCCAGCGGCGAGCGCGCGGGCTGGGTACAGAAATTCAGCCACAAGGGCTGGATCTGCAAGACCTGGGAAGGTGAAATCGCCATGGTGAGCCTGCCGGGTACGGCCCCGGAGATATTTCCCTTCACGGTACGCGATGAAAGCGTCGCCGCCCAGATCACCAAGTCGGTGGGCCAGCGGGTCACGCTGCATTACGAGCAGCACCGAGGCTTGCCCGGATCGTGCTTTGGCGACACGGAATACTGGGTCGATTCGGTCACGGTCATCCCCTGGCAGATCCCGGGTACGACGCAGCAGCCGGCCCCTCCTGCCGGTGATGCTGCACCGGCCAACACGGTGCCGGCAGTGCCGGGCCCCACGCCGGCAGCTCCGGCCGCGCCGGCGGGCAGCGCGCACTAGCAGCGGCTGTTCCCATGCATGCCATGCCGCGGGTATGGAAGGGATATTCCCTGGCGATTGCCGGAGCCGTCGGTTTCTCGGGCAAGGCCATCGTCGCCAAGCTGCTGTATCGCCACGGCATCGACGCCACGGCGGCGGTTGCCCTGCGCATGCTGCTGGCCTGGCCCTTCTTCATCGCCATGGCATGGTGGGGCGGGCGCGGCAAACCTGCGCTGACACGCGCGGAGCATGGCCGCATGCTGGTGCTGGGTTTCAGCGGCTACTACCTGGCCAGCGTGCTGGATTTCTCCGGCCTGCAGTACATCAGCGCCTCATTGGAGCGGCTGATTCTCTATGTGTACCCCACCGTTGTCCTGGTTATCGTATCGCTGCGGTCCCGCCGTCCGGTGTCGCGTCCGCAGGCCCTGGCGCTGGCTGTCAGCTATGCCGGCGTGCTGTTTGCGTTTGGTGACGAAGCCGCCGCCTCGGTCCAGCGCGGCGCCGGTCATATCGTGTGGGGCAGCATGCTCGTGCTGTGCAGTGCCATCTCCTACGGCATCTACCTCGTCCTGAGCGCCGAGACCGTGGGCCGGTTTGGTTCGGTGCGCCTCACGGGGCTTGCATCGGGCGTCGCCTGCGTCCTGTGCGTGGGCCAGTTCTGCCTGTTGCGGCCCTGGCATGCGTGGGCCGAATTCAGCCCGGCCGTCTGGGAACTGTCGATCGTCAACGCCACCGTCTGTACCGTGCTGCCCATGTGGATGGTGATGCGCGCCATGGAACTGATCGGTGCCTCGCACTCCGCCCAGGTCAGCATGATCGGCCCGCTCGCCACCGTGTTGCTGGCCGTCTGGCTGCTGCAGGAACCCCTGACCGGGCCGCTGCTGATCGGTACCGTTCTGGTTCTACTGGGAATCGGCATGCTGTCGCGCCACAAGGTGCCGGCACCTGCACCCGAGGTGCCACCCAAACCGAAGGCCGCCCTGCAACCATGAAGCGTCCGCCGACCAAGGACGGCCTTGTGGTCGCCGCCACGGTCGTGCTCTGCACGGCCATCATTGCCAGCCTGGTCGTGCTCGACAAGAAGCAGCACACCTGGATGGCGCTGCTGGTGTACGCCTGCGTCTACGTTGCCATCGCCATCGCGGAAAAGCGCTCGGGCCGTCCGTAGTCCGGCAGCGCACGGCGGCACGCATGCCGGCGCGCGTTGCGGACTTCAGGCACGGTTGGCGCTGGCCGTTCAGGCGCCGGGTGCCCGCAGCATGCGCCGCAGCACACCGTCGCGCTTGATGTAATGGTGAAAGAAGGCCAGTGCGGCGTGGAGCACCGCGGCAACGGCTACGGTGTTGGCGAGCAAGGCGTGCGTGTCCTCGACTTGCCCGCGCAACTCTTTGTTGCCCGGCGCAAATTCGGGAATGGTGAAAAGCTGGAAGAGGGAATCGCCGCGTACCCAGGCATTGGCGATACCCAGCGACACGGTGGCCAGCAGCAATGCGTAGAGGCCGATATGCAGGTAAGACGCCACGCGCTGCTGGCCGGTGACCGCGGCCGCCGGCAGCTTGCGGCCGCCGGTAGCGCGCCACCAGATGCGAAATACCAGCAGCAGGCCCAGGATCACGCCGAACACGATATGGCCGCTGCGCACGCTGATGCGCGGCGCACCCTTGGGGAACCAGTCGATGGACTGCCCAACGCACCATAGCAGCACCACCAGCGTGGCGCTGGCCCAATGCAGGGCGATGGTGCGTTTGTCGTAGCGAAACCCCTCGGTGAGGTCAACGACATTTCCCTGCTGCTTCGTCTTGTTGCCAGGCTGGTTCACGATGGTCCTTGTTCATGCGACGAGTGGAAAAACACAACGGCCTGCAAGCGCCGGAAACCGCCAACCGCTATCGGCCGGCAAGACGCGCGATCTCTTCCTGGATCTTGGCGAGCGTCGCGCCGCGCTGGGCCAGGCGCTCGCGAAACTGCGCGACGACCTTGGCGGGCGCATTATCGACGAACCCGGGCTTGTCCAGGCTGGCGCGCGTCTGGGCGATTTCCGCCTCGAGCCGTGCCTCTTCCTTGGCCAGCTTGGCGCGTTCCGCCGCCACGTCCACTTCTATGGCCAGCAGGAAACGGCAGTCGTCCACCACCGCAACCGGCGCCGAGCCGGCTTGCGGGTGGCTGGCCAGATCAGCGACCGACTGCACCGAGGCGATTCGCGCTACGCCCATGAGATAGGGCGCGAATAGTTCCACCTGTGCGCTGGGGGGCGCGATCACCATCGGCACCCGGGCTGACGGCGCCAGATTGCGCTCGGACCGCATATTGCGCGCCGCGTCGATCAGCCGCTGCAGGGCCTGCACCTGCGTATCGGCTTGCGGATCGATGCGCGCCGGATCGGCCAGCGGGTAGTCCTGGACCATCACCGAGGTTTCCTCGGCTGCATTGCGCGTCCCGGCCAGCAGCGCGACCCGCTGCCACAGTTCCTCGGTGATGAAGGGAATGAGGGGGTGGGCCAGCCGCAGCAGGCTCTCGAGGACGCGCACCAACGTCTGGCGCGTGCCCCGCTGCTCCTCGGCATTGCCTTGGGCCAGCTGCACTTTGGCCAGCTCCAGGTACCAGTCGCAGTATTCGTCCCAGGCGAAGTGATAGATAGCCTGGGCCACATTGTCCAGCCGGTAGTCGGCGTAGCCCCGGCTGACCTCGGCCGCCGTGCGTTGCAGCGCGCCGATGATCCAGCGGTCGACGAAGGAATACGCGCAGGGTGCGTCGCCGGTGCCGCAATCCTGGCCCTCGGTATTCATCTGCACGAAGCGCGTGGCATTCCACAGCTTGTTGCAGAAGTTGCGGTAGCCCTCGCAGCGCTTGAAGTCGAAATTGACGTTGCGGCCCAGGGTGGCATAGGCCGCCATGGTGAAGCGCAGCGCGTCGGCGCCATAGGCGGGCATGCCGTTGGGAAACTCGCGGCGCACGCGCTGCTCCACCTTGGGAGCGTTTTCCGGCCGGCGCAGTCCCGTCGTGTTCTTCTTGACCAGGGCATCGACGCCGATGCCATCGAGCAGGTCCACCGGATCGATGGTGTTGCCCTCGGACTTGCTCATCTTCTGGCCCTCGGCATCGCGCACGATGCCGTGGATGTACACGTCGCGGAATGGCACGCGCCCCGTGAAGTGACGGCTCATCACGACCATGCGGGCCACCCAGAAAAACAGGATCTCATGGCCCGTAACCACCACCGACGAGGGCAGGTAGCGATCGAAAGCGCCGTCGGGCGCCCGCGGGTCGAGCGTGGAAAACGGCACCAGCGCGGACGAAAACCAGGTGTCGAGTACGTCGGGGTCGCGCCGCAGCACGCCGGCGCCGAGCGCCTTGCCCTTGGCCAGGGCCTCCGCCTCGGTGCGCGCCACGATGACGTTGCCGCGGTCGTCGTGCCAGGCCGGAATCTGATGCCCCCACCAGAGCTGGCGCGATATGCACCAGTCCTGGATGTTGGTCAGCCATTGCCTGTACACCAGGCGCCACTGGTCCGGCACGATGCGTATCTCACCGCTGTCGACCGCATCAAGGGCCATCTGCGCCAGCGACTTGCCGGCGTGCGGCGTGCCGGCCGGCGTGGGCTGGCTCATGGCGACGTACCATTGGTCCGACAGCATGGGCTCGACCACTTCGCCAGTGCGTCCGCACCGCGGCACCATCAGGCGGTGGGGTTTCTCCGCCGCCAGCAATCCTGCCTCGCGCAGCTCCGCCAGCACGGCTTTGCGGGCCGCATATCGGTCGAGGCCGCGGAAACGCTCGGGCGCGTTGTCATTGACGGTTGCGGTCAGCGTGAAGATGGAAATGGGCGCCAGCCCGTGGCGCTGGGCAACGGCGAAGTCGTTGAAGTCGTGTGCCGGGGTGATCTTCACGCAGCCGGTGCCGAAGGCCGCATCGACGAAACTGTCGGCTATCACCGGAAGGGTACGGCCACACAAGGGCAATTGCAGCTGCTTGCCGACCGCCGACTGGAAGCGCGGGTCCTCGGGATTCACCGCCACCGCCACATCGCCCAGCAGGGTCTCGGGGCGGGTGGTGGCTACCACCAGGCCCTCACTGCCGTCGGCGCCGGGATAGCGAATTTCCCAGATGCGCCCGTCCTCCTCCTCCGATTCCACCTCGAGGTCCGAGACGGCCGTCTGCAGCTTAGGATCCCAGTTGACCAGGCGCTTGCCGCGGTAGATGAGCCCCTGCTCATACAACTGCACGAAGGCATCGATCACGGACTGCGAGCGCGGCTCGTCCATGGTGAAGTAGGCGCGTTGCCAGTCGCAGGAGTCGCCCAGGCGCTTCATCTGCGCAAAAATGGTGTCGCCCGAATACTGCTTCCATTCCCAGACCCTGGAGATGAAATCGTCCCGGTCCATGTCGCGCCGCTTGATGCCCTGCTGTTCGAGCTGGCGCTCGACGACGATCTGCGTGGCGATCCCGGCGTGATCGATGCCCGGCAACCACAGGGTGTTGTCGCCCAGCATGCGGTGGTAGCGCGTCAGCGCGTCCATGATGGTCTGGTTGAACGCATGCCCCATGTGCAGGATGCCCGTCACATTGGGCGGTGGCAGCTGGATACCGAAGGAGCCGCGGCCGGGCCGCGCGCCCGCGGAAAAATATCCGCGCGACTCCCATACGGGATACCAACGCCGTTCGATCTCGCCAGGATCGAAGCTCTTGGCAAGGGCTGCTCCGGGTGCCGCTTCCGGCACCGCTGTATCGCTCGAATTCGTCAAAACTAACCTCGGTTGGAAGTGCGCATGCGCTCAAGCTCGGCGCGTACGGCGCGCTCGACAATATCGGCCAGGGACGCCGTGACGGCCAGGTGGATTTCTTCGGCCAGGTTGCCCAGCAGCCGGTCGATGGCCGCCTGCATGCGTCCCTGCACGATGCCGTCGATTTCGCGCGGCAGTTGCTCGGTGATCTGGCGCAGGATGGACGAGCGCAACTCGACCTCGATACGGCCCCAGTGCTGACCCGCTGCGGCCGATGCCGCCATCGACGGTACTGTCGGCTCGACTGCCGCCCCTGCCATCGGCCGCGCCGCCGGTGCTGCGCTCGGAGCCGTCACCGGCCCAGATGCGGGCGCGGCTGCCGGCGGCACCACAACGCCACTGGCCGCCAGCGTTACCGGAGTGGGCCCTGTAGACGGCTGTGGTGCCGTGGTGCGCGCGCCAGCCGGCGGGGCTGCGACCGCGGCTACGCCCGGCGACCGGGTTGCGGTAGGCGCCAATGGCGCCAGCGCCGCCGGCACCGCTGCTTCCGGATAGACGATAGGCGGAAAGGGCAGTGCAGCAATCGGATGGATCTTTGCGTTTGCCGCCTGGGGCGGCGTGTACTGCTGCGGCGGATCGGGCAGTGCGGTCAAGCCCTCGAGCATGGGTTCGCTGTTTTGCCCGGTGGACTCGAGCATCGGCAGCGTAGTATCGAATTCCAGCGGCGGGAGACCCAGGCGTTCGGTGAGAACGGGAATGGAGAGGTCGTCGGGCGCCGGCTCGGGCGGCGCGCCCGGAAAGCGGGGCGGCGGCCGGTTCACGCGGCACCCACTTCGTGTGCGACCGGCGCAAAGCCCGCGTCACGGTAGGCCTTGAAGCGCGCCCGCGCCCGCAGGCGGTCGTCGGGGTCGGCCGAAACCACGTCGATAACCCGCTCGAACCGGGAGAACCAGGTTTGGAATTCCGGCGCCGTGTCCTCGTCGAGCAGCAGCAGCAGATCCCGAGAAACGGCTTCCGGGGTTTGCGTCAGCCAGACCGGCGTTTGGCTGGCACGCGGCGACGGCAGCCGCACATGAGGCAGGAAATCCAGGGCTGAAAAGGTCCACAGCGCCATGTCGAGGCGTACGCAACGCTCGCTGTCGCGCGTGTACACCAGAACCGTCTTGCCGGCCGCGCGGGCCTTGCGCACGACCCGGCAGGCGTAATTGACGCTGTGATCGACGTTGAAATGGAAGTCGATCGTGCGCGCTGCCGCGGCAAGCGCGGCATCCGGGGACTGGGCCTGGTCCACGAGTTGCCTCTTGGCCCTAGCCGGCGCGCTTCATGAGGAACTCGGTCAGCAGCGGTACCGGCCGACCGGTCGCGCCCTTGGCGGCGCCGCCGCGCCAGGCGGTGCCCGCGATATCCAGGTGCGCCCAGCTCTGGCCCTTGACGTACCGGGCCAGGAAGCAGGCCGCCGTTACCGCGCCGGCGTTGCCCGGCAGGCCAATATTAGCCATGTCGGCGAAGTTCGACTTGAGCTGGTCCTGGTACTCCTCGTCCACCGGCATGCGCCAGGCGAGGTCGCTGGCGGCGCTGGCGGCCGACAGCAATTCGCCCGCCAGTGCGTCGTCGGTAGAGAACAAGCCGGTGTGTACATTGCCCAGCGCCACTACGCAGGCCCCGGTAAGGGTGGCAATGTCGATGATCGCAGCCGGCTTGAAGCGCTGCACATAGGTCAGCGCGTCGCACAGGACCAGGCGGCCCTCGGCGTCGGTATTGAGCACTTCGATGGTCTGGCCGGACATCGACGTGACGATGTCGCCCGGTTTGGTAGCGCTGCCCGAAGGCAGGTTCTCGCAGGCCGGGATGACGCCCACCACATTGATCTTCAGCCTGAGTTCCGCGACAGCCCGCAGCGTTCCCAGGACCGTGCCGGCGCCGCACATGTCGTACTTCATCTCGTCCATCGCCGCGCCCGGTTTGAGCGAGATGCCGCCGGAATCGAAGGTGATGCCCTTGCCGACCAGGGCAACGGGATTGGCGAACGCGGTGCCGCCCGCACCCTGGTAGCGCAACACGATGAAACGCGGCGGCTGCACCGAGCCGTTGGTCACGGAAAGGAACGACCCCATGCCCAGTGCTTCGATCTGGCGGCGGTCGAATACCTGCACCTTCAGTCCCCACTCGCGCGCCAGCTTGCGGGCCTGCGCGGCCAGGAATTCCGGCGTGCAGACGTTGCCGGGCAGATTGCCCAGGCGCTTGGTCAGCTCCATGCCGCTGGCGATGGCCTCGCCCTGCCGCAGCCCTTCGTCGAGCGCGCGATCGCGCTTGTCGGCCAGCAGGCTGATCCGCAGTTTGCGGTTCCGCTCGTCGTCACCGGACGCGGCTGTCTTGCTCTTGAGTTCGTCGCTGCGAAATGCGCTGGCCCGGGCGGCGAGCACCAGCGCGCGGGCATTCCATTGCGCCGTGCGCCCCGTCACCTTCCACTCGGTTGCCGCAAACACAATGGTGCTGGCCCCCGCGCCGCACCCGCGCAGCGTGGCGGTGACCACGTCGGCATAGGCCTTGTCGCCGAAGTCCGTCGACTTGCCCAGACCCACCAGGGCCACACGGCTGCAGGCCAGCCCGCCCAGTCCGCGCAGCACGACGACGCTGCCACGCTTGCCCTTCATGTCGCCGCTGGCCATCGCGGCCCGGACAGCGCCACCCGACAACCGGTCTACCCGCCGGGCCGTGGCGGTCATGCCGGAATCCTCGAAGAATCCGACTGCCAGGCAGTCGGCCTTGATCGTCTCGGGTGCTACGGCCTTCGTGTTAAATTCCATCGCCTTGTCCGTTCCCTTGTCCATATCCTACTGTTGGTGGCGCACTGTGCAGCGACCGAAATTTTCCGCTGGAACCTGCGCCATTCAAGCGCCTCGGCCAACATACTGTTGGGCCCGACGCGGCGCTCGCTGCAGCGGTCCGTGGTCCGCCACCGGCGCCGTTGCGATTCGCGCAGCTGCGGTTCGGTCAGCCGCGCCGGAGGCGCCGGGGCATGCTGACCCGCGAGTATAGAGCCTGCACTGCGCGCCGCCGTCCCCTGCCACGGGTGCGTGCCGCGGCCTGCGGCGCGCCCGCAATGCGGGGTAAGACCGCCACCGGCCTGCGCCGCCCCGCGCTCCGATCATGATCTTCCGCCGGGCCATCGTCAGTGAAATCGCCAACAGCGCCGGGGCCGTTTTTTCGGTGCTGTTCTGCATCGTCTTCACCCAGGTGCTGGTGCACATGCTCGGCGATGCCGCCAGCGGCGATGTCGACACCAAGGCCCTGTTCTCCATCGTCGCGCTGTCCACGCTGACCAACCTGCCGCTGGTGCTCACCCTCAGCGTGTTCATCGCCGTCCTCATCGCGCTGTCGCGCGCCTTTCGCGACTCGGAGATGGTCGTCTGGTTTGCCGCCGGCCAGAGCCTGGTCGCCTGGATCCGCCCGGTGCTGCGCTTCGCGCTGCCGGTTGCCTGCCTCGTGGCCACCCTGGCCCTGTTCGTATCGCCGTGGGCTGAGCGCATGATCGCCGAGGCTCGCCAGCGCTTCGAGCACCGCGATGACGTCAGCAAGGTCACCCCTGGCCGGTTCATAGAATCGGCCGCGTCCGACCGGGTGTTCTTCGTCGAGAATCTCGACATCGACGGCGCCCACGTGGAGAGTGTTTTCGCCAGCCAGCGCAGCGGCAATCACGAGATCATCATCGTGGCGGCCCAGGGCAATGTCGAGACGCATGGCGATGGGGCGCGTTTCCTGGTGCTCAGCAACGGCCGCCGCTATGAGGGCGCCGCCGGCGTCGCCGAGAACCGGGTGCTCGAGTTCGACCGCTACGCCATCCGTCTGGAAAGCCAGACGGACGCGCCGCTGGCCAGTTCCAACGCCCGCACCTTCACCACGGGCCGCTTGCTTGCGGACCCCACGGCGCGCAATCTGGGTGAACTGCTCTACCGCGTGTCCTTGCCGGTTGCCGCCGTGATACTGGCGCTGCTGGCGGTTCCCCTGGCCTATGTCAATCCGCGCGTGGGCCGGTCGGCCAACCTGATCATCGCCACCTTGCTCGCCTTGGTGTACCTGAACTCCATCCAGATCATGCAGTCGAATGTGCAGCGCGGGCGCATGGGCTTTGGCACGGCCGTGTGGCTGGCGCATGCGGTAGCCCTGCTGATCCTGGCCGCGCTCTTCTACCGGCGCGTTTCGCTGCGGCGCTGGTTGCCGCGCCTGCCGCAATTGCTGCCCGGCCGATCCCGGCCGCAGGCCTGAGGCAGCGCGCATGCATACCCTGCGCCGCTACCTGTGGCGGGAAATCGCCAGCGCAACGCTCTTCGTGCTCGTGGCGCTGATCGGCATCTTTTCGCTGTTCGACCTGATCAACCAGCTGGCCGACCTCGGCCGGGCCAATTACCAGTTCATACACGCGCTGGCGTTCGTCGCATTGCTGGCGCCGGCGCATGCCTACGAGCTGATGCCCATCGCGGCACTGATCGGCACCATCTACGCGCTGTCCAAGCTGGCCGCCAATTCGGAATTCACCATCATGCGCGTATCGGGCATGACCACCCGGCGTCTGGGTGATGCCGTTCTGGTGGTGGCGCTGGGCCTGGTGGCACTGGCGTATGTGTTCGGCGAAGTCATCGCGCCGCCGGCCGAGGACCTGGCACAGCGTTTCAAGTCCCGGGCCATCGGCGCCTCGATCGGCCAGGAGTTCCGCTCGGGCGTGTGGGTACGCGACCTGCTCCATGCGCCGGATGGCCAGCCTGACCGCGTGCGCTTCGTCAACGTTGCCCACGTCAATCCCGACGGCACGGTCGATGGCTGGCGCATATTCGAGTTCGATCCGCAGCTGCGGCTGCGCGCCATGGCCACGGCGGCCCGTGGCACCTATGTCGAGGGCAAGGGCTGGACCTTGACCGACCTCGTGGAGACGGACCTGCCGCCGGTTGACGCCCGAGGCCGGGCGCCCGGCGACGCAGCGGGTGGCACGCACATCGTCCACGCGGGCACCTCCTTTTGGCCCTCCGATCTCACGCCCGCCATCTTTGGCGTGCTGCTGGTCCAGCCGGAGCGCCAGAGCGCGTACAGCCTGTTTCATTACATCAACCACCTGACCGAAAATCACCAGCGCACCGACCGCTACGAGATCGCGCTCTGGAAGAAGATCTTCTATCCGCTGGTGTGCATCGTGATGATGGCCCTGGCGCTGCCCTTTGCCTACCTGCACGTGCGCGCCGGCACGGTGAGCCTGAAGATCTTCACCGGCATCATGATCGGCGTCCTCTTCTATGCCATGAACAAGCTGTTCTCCCACCTGGGCATGATCAACACCTGGCCACCCGTGGTGGTCGCCGGCTTGCCGGCGCTGGTGGCGTTTGGCTTTGCCATGGGTGCCCTGTACTGGGTCGAGCGCCGCTGAGCCGGGCACCGGACTTCCTGCCGGCGCGCGAACCCGCGAGCGGAATGGCACGGGCCCGCCACTACAATTACCCATTCCCGATCGCCCACCGAGAGTTGCCGAAGGCATCATGCTCACCCACCCGGAATTCAATCCCATCGCCTTCTCCATCGGGCCGCTCGCGGTACGCTGGTACGGTCTCATGTACCTGCTCGGATTCGTGCTGTTCATCGTCCTGGGGCGCCTGCGCGCGCGCGACGCCTGGCGGGGTTTTACCGCCGCGCAGGTCGAGGATCTGCTCTTCTGGGGCGTGTTCGGCGTCATTCTGGGCGGCCGGCTGGGGTACGTGCTGTTCTACAAGCCGGATTACTACCTGCATAACCCGCTCGAGATACCCATGCTCTGGAAGGGCGGCATGGCCTCCCACGGGGGCGTGCTGGGCGTCATCATCGTGTTCTGGCTCTTTGCGCGCCGCTACGGCAAGCCGTTTTTCCAGGTCACGGACTTCGCCGTGCCGATGATCCCGCTCGGACTGGCGGCGGGGCGCATGGGTAATTTCATCAACGGTGAACTCTGGGGCCGGCCTGCCGATCCGGCCGTCTGGCCGTGGGCCATGGTCTTTCCTCAGGCCAACGACCCCATTCCCACGCCGCGCCATCCGTCACAGCTCTATCAGTTCTGCCTGGAGGGCCTGCTGCTCTTTGTCCTGTTGTGGGTTTTCTCGCGCAAGCAGCGCACGCCGGGCCTGGTGTCCTGTGCCTTTCTCATCGGCTATGGCACGCTGCGGATCATCGCCGAGTTCGCGCGCGAGCCCGATAATTTCCTGGGCTTGCTGGCCTTCCAGCTGTCGATGGGCCAGTGGTTGTCGCTGCCCATGGTCATCATTGGCCTGGTCATGCTGGCGGTGATCCTGCGCCGCAAGTCGGCCTGAGCGGGCGCACGACCGTCCCGCCCCGCGCTGCCCCGGTTCCGTCCGCGGCCGGGCGCGCGTCTGTCGCCAGCCTACCATCGCGCCGGCGGCCGGCGCAAGATGGCGTAGCGTTTTTCGCGCACGGCGATATAGCCGCCGGTGCGCAGGTCCTTGAGGATGCGGCTGATCATGTCGCGCGAGGCACCCACGCGATTGGCGATTTCCTGCTGCGTCAGCCGCTCGCGGCTCCAGGCCAGGCCGTCGGCGCCCCGCACGAATTCCTGGGCGAGCAGCAGGCGCGCGACGCGGCCATAGACATCCATCAGCGCCAGGTTCTTCAGGCTCACGGTAGCGTTGCGGTTGCGGTCGATCAGCGTTGCGATCATCCGCATGGCGATCTCCGGGTCGGCATGGATGGCCGAACGCAGCGCGTCGCGCGCCACCACGGAACACACCGTGGCCTCGACGGCTTGCACCGACGCCGAACGTGCCTTGCCATCGAGGGCCATTTCGCCCACATAGTCGCCGGCGGCGTAATCGGCGACGATCATCGCGTGGCCCTGCGTGTCGGACACGTACACCTGCACTTTGCCGCTCAGGATCACGTAGAGCGCGTCGCCGGCGTCGCCCTCACGGATGATCAGTTCACCCTTGGGGTAACTGCGCGACTGGCCGCGCTGTGCGAGCTCGCGCACGAGCGGATCGGAAAATTTCCGGATTGCCTGCTGCCATTGCGCCATGCTGCCTCCGCTGCCGAGCGCGGCTTGGCCGCGCGGTGTCAACCGGCCTATTTGCGGGTGCAGGGGTAGGCGTCGGCCAGTGCCGCGCCAACGACGCCTTTTCCCGCGTAATTGCGCGACTCGGGGTGCCGGTCCAGCCAGTCGCGCACCACATCCCCCAACTGCTCGAGCTTCACGGTTGCAGGAACACAGAACAGAAATCCGTTGACCGGCTCGCCGGCGCCGATGTCGGCCACGGCACCGATATAGCCGCGCGCGATGCCGAGTTCGTAGGGCTTCTTGGACGTCAGACCCAGATAGAGCATGCTGCCTGTGGCGTAGGTCAGGTGAGCCGCGGCGCCGGCTGCGCTAAGCGCCGTTGCTACCGGCAGCAGGAGCAGCAACGCCGCCCCCGCGCGCAGGCGCTGCGCAGTCCCCGTTAAACGGCGCCGCATCATCGGGCGGCCACGGTGCGCCCGCGGCCAAATACGCGCGCGAGCAACTGCAAGGAATCGGTTCCGTCCCACTCGCGTGCCCCGTAGATCTTGTCGAGAACGCGGCCGTCGGCACCCACCAGCACCGTCAGGGGAATTTTCGCGGCGCCCAGCATGTTCTCGATTTGCAGGGCGTGGTCGATGTAATGGCTGATGGTTGCGTTGGAGCGGCGCAGGAAGGCGCGGGCCGGTTCGGGATAGTCGTCGGTGGATACGCCGATCATGGCAAAGGGCGGCCTGCCCTCGGTCCACGCCAGGCGCTCGATCGATGCCATCTCCTCGATGCACGGCCCGCACCAGCTTGCCCATACATTGATCAGCAGCGGCCGCCCGCGAAACTGCGCAAGGCGCCGCGAAGGCCCGTTGAGCCCCTGCAGCGGGGCGTCGCGC
>Ga0209698_10001035_pt1 | contig 32068 bp, 29 predicted proteins | sample LitLauG_LLR_2012_FD_187203 | JGI IMG/M metagenome (GOLD analysis project Ga0209698, IMG submission 187203) | Freshwater sediment microbial communities from Pennsylvania, USA - Little Laurel Run_MetaG_LLR_2012 (SPAdes) (version 2) | ecosystem: Environmental > Aquatic > Freshwater > Creek >... | reverse complement strand
CAGTTCAGGATGTCGCGAGAGTGTTTGCGCGCGGACAATGGGGACGGCTTCATAAGGCGGAAAGTAGTGGCGATCATCGTCGAGCACGAAGAAGTCAAACGCAGGAATAAGACCATCGGTTGTGTTGCCGGCGATGAGGTCAACCTGCTTGTCTTTGAGCGAGCGATTGAGCAAGCCGAGATCCATGATGCGCGGTTGGTCGGCGAAGCGCAACCCGTACGTTGCCACTAATCCTTTGTAGCCGTCGGGGCGCTCCATGAACTCGTAACCGAAGCCGGGCCGCCATTGCGGAGCATAGGCGGAGGCCTGGGAGATGGTTCGCAGGCCTAACCGTCGTGCCTCTTCGCCGCGAATTTCGATCGCGAAGGTGTCGTTGAATCCGAGCGTGGGGCCAACCTCCAGGTTGAAGCGACGTGCGTAGTTAGTCTTGACGTGTTCGAACACCTGTTTGCGGTCGCCCTGCGGTTGCTCCTTCAAGACAGCGGTCAGCGCAGTACCGGTGTATTCCGGATAGATATCAATTCGGCCCGCCAGGATGGCCTGCTGACAAATAAAGGTTCCGGCGAGATAGAAGCGGCGCTCCACCTGGAGCTTGGTTTTCGTCTCGATCTGCTGGGCGATGAGTTCGCCCAGGACGAGTTGTTCGGTGAAGTTCTTGGATCCGATGACGACGACGTTTTCACGCGACGGAAGACATGAAGTCAGAAGAAGGCTGAGGAGGACGGTCAACAATCCGCGCAGGATTGGGAACTGGAAAGTGTTCGCTGAGGATTCGGTCCCGGCTCGGCGCGCGATGCTCATGGGTGATCGGAATCTTGTGTCAGTGAGAGGGCACGCCATCGGCGCCTAGTGCGGCTGAAGCCGCTTTTCCAGCAGCCCGAACCCGAAATCGGCCAGAATGGCCAGCAACGCCGCAGGAACCGCGCCAGCCAGAATGACCTGATTGTTCACCATCGCCAATCCGCGGAAAATGAATTCGCCCAGCCCACCGGCACCGATAGCGGCGGCGATGGTGGCGAGCCCAACTGAGATCACCGTGGCCACGCGAATTCCCGCAATGATCACGCTCAACGCCAACGGCAGTTCGACCTGAAACAAGAGTTGGCGATCGGTCATTCCCATGCCGCGGCCGGCTTCGACGACGGCGTGGTCGACGCCCGTGATTCCCGTGTAAGTGTTACGGATCATCGGCAAGAGGGCGTACAACGTGAGCGCGAGAATCGCCAGGCGGTCGGCACGCTCACCGATCCACGGCGCGGGCAGGAGAAAGCCGAACAATGCCAGGCTGGGGATGGTCTGAATGATGTTTGCGCTGCCAAGCACAGGTTTGTTCAACCGAGGATAGCGTGTGATCAGAATGCCGAGCGGAACGCCGATCAGCACCGCGAGAACGGTGGATGCGCCAACCAGCCACAAGTGCTCCGCAGTGAGTTCAACCACCTGCGAGCGGTTCTGAACCATGAAGTGCCAGAAGTTCACACGACCTCCCGCCGCCTGGAGACTTGCACGCCGGTCTGAAACGCTTCCATATAAGCCTGAACGAGTGGCTCTTTCGATTGCACAAATTCCTCCGGTGTATGGACAGCAACCAGAGAGCCTGCTTCGAGCAAGGCGATCCGCGACCCTAACAGCAACGCTTCGCGCATGTCATGGGTGACGAAGACGACGGTTTTGTGAAGGCGTTCTTGCAACAAAGCAAATTCGCGCTGCAGTTCCGCGCGAGTGATGGGGTCGAGTGCACCGAAAGGCTCGTCCATCAGGAGAATCGGGGGATCGGCGGCCAATGCCCGCGCAACCCCCACGCGTTGCCGCTGGCCTCCGGAAAGTTCCCGGGGATAGCGCGAAGCGATTTGGGAGTCGAGACCGACCAAGAGCAGAAGCTCATCGACACGCTGTTTTGTGCGCTCCGCCGGCCAGCTTTCGATTCTTGGAACCAGTCCGATATTGCGCTCGACGGTGAAGTGAGGGAAGAGCCCGACGTCCTGAATGACATAACCAATCATGCGCCGCAAGCGGATTACATCCCAATCGGTGGTGGGGCGGCCATCTACGCGGACTTCGCCGTCGCTCGGCTGTAGAAGGCGATTGATGAGTTTCAAAGTTGTGGTTTTGCCTGATCCACTGCGTCCCAACAGCACGAGCGTTTCACCGCGCTCGACCTGAAGGTTCAACTCACGCAGGAGCTCATGGGTGCCGTTGATGCGAAAGCTGACCTGCCGGAAGTTGATAGCGGCGACGTTGGCGGGGGCAGAACTCATTAGCAATATTCTCTGATTCCGTTTGGATCGGTAAGCGAAGCCCGAGATGCAAAAAAGTTTCTTGCCGCGTTGAGCCTGGAAATTATGACCGCTGACTGGCAGGGACTGCCCTGATTATCTCAATTCCCAGAATCTAGCTAGGAACGATAAGAAGACTCGGGCAATCCGGTGATCCGTATCCCTGAGTGGCCTTTGTGCCGGATATTGAGCGCGATCAACAACGCCGTCACCTGCTCAACGATGCGCGCGTTCTCCAGCTTGCCGCCGTCGATGGCACGCACTCCGGGAATCTTGACCGCCAAATCGGAAGCGACCTGGGTTGCATTGGGATCGTCGCTACAGATGATGACATCGCATTCGACCTGGGCGTCGCCGTTGGTAAGATCGGCGGAAATATTGTGAAACGCGGCCACGACGGTGACACCTTTGGGGGCGAGTTCGGCGGTCTGTTGCGCCGCGGATCCTTGCCAGACACCAAGAGTACGTGTTGCCCGCCCGCCGACACCGCTCGCCAGTGGGACCGTGGCATCGATGAGAATGCTGCCGGGACGGATAGCAGGTTTGAGTTGCTTCAAAAGTGTTGCCTGGCCTTCGAAGGGAACGGTCAACACCAGGAGGTCGGTGGAGGCGCATGCTGCGGAATTCTCAGCCCCGGTGACCTGAGCGGAGGAGCCAACTTGCTCTTTGATTTTCGCCGCGGCGGCTTGGGCACGAGTTGCGTCGCGCGATCCGATGATTACGGTTTCCCCGGCTCGTGCCCAGCGCAACGCGAGTCCCATCCCCGCCGGCCCGGTGCCGCCGAGAACTGCGATCGGCCTGCTCATGCGAACTCCGGGTCGAGGCTGTGCTCGCTGGTGAATTCCTCACTCGGCAGCTTGATCGTCATACGCGTGTAGGTAGTGTTTCGCTCCGCCGGAATGCGGCCAATCTCGAGAATCAGATTCTGGAACTCTTCCGGACTGGTGTATTGGCCCGCCGTTGCGCCAGCCTCGCGAGAAATATTCTCTTCCATCAGCGTGCCGCCATAGTCGTTAGCGCCCGCGTGCAGGCAAAGCTGAGAAAGATTGCGATTCAATTTCACCCAGGAAACCTGAATATTGTTGATCGATCCAGCCAGCATGACGCGGGCGAGGGCATGAATCTTCAGGTGTTCTGCGAGCGTTGGGCCAGGGCGCGAGAGTCCCTGCTGGAAGAGCAGAGTGTTGTGATGCACAAATCCTAAGGGGACAAATTCGGTGAAGCCGCCGGTTTCGTTCTGAATGTCCCGGAAAAGAAGCAACTGGTTGACCCAATGTAACGGGGTTTCGGAGTGGCCGTACATGAGCGTGGAAGTGGTGCGAATTCCGCAACGGTGCGCGGTACGGATGATCTCCTGCCATTGCGCTGTGGAGAGTTTGTTTCGCGAGAGCACGAGGCGCACTTCATCATCGAGGATCTCAGCTGCCGTGCCAGGCAAGGTGTCGAGGCCGTTGTCGCGCAACATAGACAAGTAGTCGGCGAGCGGCATGCCAGTGAGTTCGATGCCGTACAGAATCTCCATGGGCGAGAAAGCGTGGATGTGCATGCCCGGGGTGCCGTTCTTCACCGCGCGAAGGATGTCACGATAATAAAAGGGAGGCAGACCGTGGGGCAGGCCGCCCTGGATGCAAACCTCGGTGGCGCCAAGTCCCCATGCCTCGCTGGCTTTGCGGGCAACATCCTCGAGAGTCAGGAAGTACGAGTCGGATTCCCGCGGCCCGCGGCTGAAGGCGCAGAACTTGCACCCCACAAAACAAACATTCGTAAAATTAATATTGCGATTGACCACGTACGTGACCAGATTGCCCGCGAGTTCGCGGCGCAGATCATTGGCTGCGACCAGCAATCCGAGCAGGTCGTCGCCCTCGGAGTTCGCGAGCACGAGGCATTCTTCGCGCGAAAGAATGCCGCCGTCCTGACGGTCGAGAACGTTGTCGAGCGCAGCCCGGGCCGCCGGGGTCATCCGCGGCGCAATCTGGCTCCAGTCAAAGGCTGGGAAGTTTTCCAATTCGGTGGTTGGCAAAGTTCGGAGCACGACATCCTCCCTACCGGAACAGATCGTTGGCTGCAGGACGGACTAGATCACGCGCGCGCCCCTTGGCGGGTTGATAAGCAAAGCCGCGAACAATGCATGCGGGCGTGCGAGACAGCTTGCCGCAGAGCAGGCCTGCGGCGCAAGCCAATTCATCGGCTACGGCATCGAGACTCACGCGCAGATCATAACCGTGCGGATCGCGGTGTCCACGAAAATCGTGCAATGCATTCATTCCGGCCACGCCGATTGCGACTTCAGTCAAGCCTTCGCGCCAGGGACGGCCAAAGCTGTCACTGATGATGACGGGGATGGAGAGCTTCAGAATATTTCTCAGATGGCGGTGAAGCTGGGCCGCGGATTTGTCCGGATCCCTTGGCAAGAGCAAGGCATGGTGGCCGCCATCGACGTTGGAGACATCGACGCCGCTGTTCGCGCAAACCAGGCCATGCGACGTTTCCGTGATGAGCACGCCATTCTTGCGCCGTACGATGCGCTTGCTCTCCTTCAGGGCAAGTTCGGTGACACGCGCATCGACATGGTAGCGCCGTCCCCAGTTCCTCGAACTTGCCGATGCCTTGATGCGGTCTAACCTGACCAGCCGTCCCTCGGCCTTGGACACGACTTTGTGCTTCACCACCAGGATGTCACCTGCCTGGAGCGCGACCTTTTGATGTCGCAGGGCATCGAGCAGTTTCTTTGCCAGCGAATCCCCGGGCTTGATCTCGTCGGCTACGGGAACAGGAATGACCCGTAGCCCCTGGGCACGCTTACTCATTGGCGGCCAGCGGGCGATCGGCGAGATTCCAGTGGCGTATGAGGCGCTGGGCACGAGTTTCGCCGGGAGCGTCAGCCAGGGGTTGCAGATCAAATGGATTATCGACGTCCATCGCGATGCCCGGCAGAGACAGCGTGATGCATGGCTTACCTGAAGCATGCGCGGACGCCAGGTGTGGCTTGAAGCTGTCGTTGCCGAAGCGCAGCGGAAAGAGATTGGCCGGACGACGGAAAGCAGCGTTCGTACCGCGACCATCGCCAGCGGGTACGAGGACAGATCCTTGGGGCGGAGCTGATTGGAGAATGGCCTCCAGTTCCCAGGCTTGAATCAGCGGAATATCGGCTGGTATGACGAGCGTGTCGTCATCGCCGCGCTGCAGGCAAATCTCAGTGGCCGTCGCAATCGCATCGGTCTCGCTGACGTTCGCGTCGGGAATGATTTCGAAGCGAAACTTGCGGGCGAGCTCCATGGCAAAGGGATCGGTCGTAACGATGCCAACCTGCGGCCGGTTTTGCCACAGTCCCAGAGCTTCGAGCACATCTTCCGCCATGGCGTTGGCGAGTTCGAAGCGCGCGGTACTGCCAAGCACAGGTGAGAGGCGCTGCTTGGCGTTCCTCAGATTCTTGATGGGGACGAGAATCATGGCCGGTCCGTGGCGGCGCGGGCAGCATCGGCTCCTGAGCTGAGTGAAACTGCAGCTCGGGCCAGCGCGACCCTGTCTTCGGGAGTGCGCATGATTGTGTTGGTGCAATGCACCTGAAATCCGTGGCTCCGCAGCATTTCGGCTGCGGCAGAGTCACGAACGTCGGCGATCAGGAGATCGAGGAAGTCGTGGTACGCCTCGGCCACACCCGCGATCGAAACCGGCAGACCTTGTGCCGCCATCAGGGCGCCCGCAGGTCCCGCCACAGCTGTGTTGCCCACGATCGGGCTGACGGCGATAACCTTCGCTTTGGTCTTGCCCAGCGCCTGCTGAATACCCGGGACGGCGAGGATGGGACCGATACTCGTGATCGGGTTGCTGGGGGCGAGCAAGATAGCGTCTGCGGAGCGAATGGCTTCGAGAACGCCTGGGGCGGGCTGGGCCTCAGCTGCGCCCGCGAAGCGCACCGACTCGACCGGATCCTGGTACCAGCGCTGCACGAAATACTCTTCGAAGCTAAGCTCACCGATCGGCGTGAGCACGCGGGTTTCAACCGGCGAATCGCACATAGGAAGAATCCGGGCTTTCACGCCCAGGTTTTGGGCGATCTCCGCCGTCACCTGCGAAAGCGTTTTACCTTCGCCCATCAACTTGGTGCGCAAAAGATGCTGGGCCAGATCTCGGTCGCCTACCTGAAACCAGATCGGCTGGCCCAGGTGCCCCATGGATTGCTGGCAGAAAAACGTGTCGCCCTTCACGCCCCACCCGCGCTCGCTGCTGAGGATGCCAGCCAGAACGTACGTGATCGAGTCAAGGTCAGGGGAGACGTAGAGCCCCCACCACTTCAGATCGTCTCCGGTGTTGACGATGATAGCGAGTTCTTCGGGCGGCACGACCTGGCGCAGGCCGTCGACAAATTTTGCGCCGCCGGTACCGCCTGTGAGTACAACGATCATGCAGCCCTCCGGGCGTAACCATCCTCCGCCCCAGCGGCGGTCACTCGACTGGCGAGCAGGCCACCACGAGCGATGCTTGCCGGCAGGAACTCGGGATAAGCCGGTAGTCGCGGACAAAGCAGGAAACCTTTTGCCTGGGTACGCAGTTCAAGTTGCTCGAGATGAGGCCAGGGCCGTTCGGGATTAATGAAGTCCGGCGTCAGGGGTGAGACTCCGCCCCAGTCGTTGATACCGGCGTCGAGCAGATCATCGTAATACGGGGCAGAGAGGTTCGGAGGCGCCTGAATGTTGACGTTGGGCATCAAGAGCCGCGCGACGGCAACGGCGCGCAACATCTCGCCGCGAGTGGGCTCTGGCGAATTATGCATAGGGATATTCGGCTTTACCCTGAAGTTTTGCACGATCACTTCCTGAATGTGGCCATAGCGCTCGTGCAGTTCGCGAATGGCGAGCAGGGTGTCGACCCGATCCTCGATAGTCTCGCCGATCCCGATGAGCAAGCCGGTCGTGAATGGAATGCCCTGTTTGCCGGCTTCCTCGATGGTACGAAGGCGCCTCGCGGGAAGCTTATCCGGGGCATTGTCGTGGGCGGCGCCGGGCCGCAGCAATCGATCGTTCGTAGTCTCAAGCATCAGGCCCATGCTGGGAGAAACGGCAGCGAGTCGATTCAGCCATTCGGCACTCATCAAACCGGGATTGGGATGGGGCAACAGCGTCGATTCGCGGAGGACGAGCTCGCACATGGCTTCGAGATACTGAAGCGTGGAGTTGTAGCCCAGCCGCCGCAGAGTATCACGCATCTCGGGAAAGGCGAGTTCAGGCTTATCCCCAAGGCTGAAGAGGGCCTCCGTGCACCCGAGCTTCTCGCCGGAGCGAACCACGGCCAGAACTTCCTCTGGCGTCATAGTATGCGCGCCGGGCTGACCGGGATCGCGGCGGAAGGTGCAGTAACCGCAGTAATCGCGGCAAAGGTTGGTCAGAGGGATGAAGACCTTGCGCGAGTAGGTGATCACGCCGGGCTTGAAGCGTTCCTTGAGGGTGCGTGCCCTGGTGAGAAGATCGGGCAGCTCTTCGTCGGAACAATCCATCAGGCGACAAGCCGCCGCGCGGGAGACTCCCCGGCCGTGGCGCACGTCGATCAGGCAAGAATCCAAGGATTCTTTTTGGTCGAGCAACGAGCGTTCAGAGGCGAAACCCACGATGGTGGCGGCTACGATCTCGAATCAGGCCTGGATATCCCAGAAACGGAATCATACATGAGGCGGCTGGGAAAATTGCGACCTGCGAGGTCGATGAAAGCCGGTTGGCCCGCTTGAGTAGCGACAGATTTTTGAACAAATTCTTCTACGAAAAATCATAACTTCCCAACTATCGTAGTCGAGGATTGTTCAACGTTTCAACACTTGACAAATTGAACATTCCGGAGGAAGATGCCCGCCTTCAGCGCTCCGCCGTTATGGAACGATCGCCCATTCACCGGACCAGTGTCGCGGATCAGGTGGCGTCGATCCTGAGAAAGAAGATTCTGGAGGGCGATCTGCGTCCAGGAATGCCGCTGCAAGAGGTGCCGCTTGCCAGTTCGCTGGGCGTCTCACGCAACACCATGCGGGAGGCAATGCGCGTTCTGGCGATCGAAGGCCTGTTGAAGAAGAGCCCGCATCGCGGGGTTGCGGTGGCCCAGCTTTCTTTGAAGGACGTGCAGGAGATTTACCACGTCCGCCGGATGCTGGAAATACCGTCGGTGCTGGCGGCAAAGAAAGACGAACGCGGCATTCTCAACGAAATGCGTACGGCGGTGGAACAGTACGAGCGGGCTGTGGGTGCAAAGGACTGGGTGAAGGCGGTGACCGTCGATCTGCATTTTCACAGCCTGCTTATTCGTTTTCAGCACAATAAGCGCCTGGAGTCGTTCTACCAGCAGATGATCGGGGAATTGAGGATGGGGATGGTTCTGGTCGACCGCCGCCACGACGACCCGGGCGGGTTGATTCCCGTGCATCGCAGGATGTATCAGCTCCTGACGGCAGGAAAGTTGAAGGCCTGCTCGGAGATTCTGGCCCGGCACTTGGACGACTCTGAGGCCAGGCTGACGCGGGTCATGAACGGATGGATGGCTAAGTCAGACGGGAAACTGGCAACCTGAGCCGGATTCATAAGTGGAATTGCTGTTTGTGACGGATGAGAAGGTGGCTATTTTCGGGGACTGGGAGGGGCAAATGAGATCTACCTTCGCTGAAAGCGCAACGCGGGAACACAACAACATCACCGGCAACTCTAAAGCAGGCGGCTGGCTCGTTTCTGCTCGCAGAAAATCGAAACTGATCGCCCTGCTTCTTGGCCTGACAGTTCTGGCCGGGGCAGTTTTCCTTCAGGCGCAGACCGTGACTGTCACGGTGCAGGGACGCGTCTCTGACACAACGGGTGCGGCGATCCCTCAGGCTACCGTGACTGTGGCGAATGCCGCGACAGGATATACACGTTCGGTCACTTCGACCGCAACCGGTGACTATCAGCTAGCGCTGTTGCCCGTGGGAGACTACACGGTCACCGCAGAGAAGCAGGGGTTCCAGAAGCAGGCGAAGAAGGTGCACCTCGATGTCGGCGCGGCGGCGAACCTCGATTTCGCCCTTGCCGTGGGTCAGGTGACGCAGCAAGTGGAAGTGCAGGACGTAGGCGAAGTGGCGGAGCCTACGCGGAGCATGGTGAGCTCGGTGATCTCGACCAACGAGATCGAAAGCTTGCCGACCAACGGACGCGAGTTCATTGACTTCGCGCTGCTGGCACCCGGCGTCACGATAGGCAACACCACGTCAGGGAGTACGGACGTTATCGTCGAGCCGGTTACGAAGCTGTCATTTGCCGGGCAGAATATACATTTCAATTTTATCGCCGTGGATGGCGCGGATGACATCTCCACGGCATCGGGCATTCAGCGGGGCACTCCGCCGCAAGAGTCGGTGCGCGAGTTCCGTGTGATCAACACGGACTACACGACGGAGTTCGGCCGCGCCACAGCCGGCATCGTGAATATCGTCACCAAGAGCGGCACGAACACGCTGCATGGGTCGCTCTACGAATACTTCCGCAATAACGCGATGGACGCGAAGAGCATCCTTTCCGCGCCGGGATTCAACGTGCTGCGCCAGAACCAGTTTGGTGCCACGCTCGGCGGTCCCATCAAGAATGACCGGATATTCTTCTTTGCCAACTACGAGGCACAGCGGCGTGCGGAGTCGCCGACCTACAATTCCATCGTGTTGAACAACATCGCGGCGATCAATAACGTTAAGACAACCGTGTACGGCCTGCCCGCGGAAAACCTGCTCGTGCTGCGCGACGGGAATACTGACAACGGCTTCGCGCGGCTCGACGCCAACCTCGGCAACAAGAACTACGCGTATGCCCGGTACTTCATCAACGACGGACGTCTGACGAATCAGTCGCCACTCAACAATGGCTTCGATTTGCCCTCGGCGTTCAAGAACAACTTCATTCGCGACCAGTCGCTGGCGGGCGGGCTGACGAGCACACTGTCACCGTCGTGGGTGAACGAAATCCGCCTGCAGTATGCGCACCGGACATTCGATTTCCCGGTGGTGTCGACGCAGCCTCACCTGGAGGTCGCCAACACGTTCGCCGTGGGCGTCAACCGCGGCAATCCGGACATCTACCGCGAGCACCGGTTCGAGCTTGTGGACAATATGACCCACAACGTTGGCCAGCACACAATCAGCTTCGGAGGAAATTTCAGCCGGGTATCGACCTACGAGTCGTTCCCGTTGTTCTATCCGTTTGAGGCTGACTTCTCGAACCTTCCGGCGTTTCTGGGAACCGATGGTGCGGCGGGTTGTACTGGCGGCGTAGCATGCCCCGATCCTTTCGTGGTCTTCTTCCAACGGTTCAGTACCTCCACAACTCCACTGTTCACCGAGGGGGCACTGGCGGGCGGCATCGGCGTCTACCAGGGCGGAGCGATATCCCAGGCCGTCCGGCAACAGTCTTCCGCAACCCTGGACCACAGCTATAGTGGCCTTTACCTGCAGGACAAGTGGCGCGCCAGCCAGAAGCTGACGCTGAACGGGGGAATACGGTGGGAGTTCGAGACCTGGCCCTCGGGAGTGCTGAACACGCAGACCAAGAACTTCGATCCTCGTGTGGGACTGGCCTACGATCTGGGGACTTCTCACAATGTTGTCTTCCGGGCGGGGTTCGGATTGTTCCACGGAATCATTCCGTCACCTTTGCTCATGTGCCAGGCGCCGTCGTGCGGCGGTCAGGCGAAGTATCCTAACCGTCCGTTCGAAGACAGTCTGAATGCCAACACAGGGCTGTTCAGTTTTGCCAGCTCTCCGTTCATTAACTTTCTTGCTCTGAGTTCCCTGCTGACGAAGGGAACGTATCCCAACGGGACGCCGGAGTCGTTCTGCCCGGACGGCACGCTTGCGAGTTGCGGCTTCCTGCAGGACGCGACGATTGTCCGCTTCAACCAGAATCACCAGAACCCTTACGGGATTCAGACCAGCGCGTCGCTGGAGTTCCAGCCGTTCAGGGATACGGTGCTGAGCATCTCAGGTGTTCACCTTCGGGGAGTGCACCTGGGCAGTTTCTACAATGTGAACCAGCCCGATCCTTCCGGCACCGTCAAAGTGTTCAGTTCGGATGGGAAGTCGAGTTGCAAGGATGTTTATTTCAATTTTGCTTTCGTGGGCCTGCCGCCGACCAACTGCACACCTTACCCGGCCGCCTTCGTCATTCCTAACACGCCGCACCTGAATGCGATTCCCGGATTCCGCAACAACCAGTACAGCGTGTTTTTCGAAGCGACCTCGGGCTGGGATTCGGTGTACGACGGGTTGCTGGTGAACTTGAGCAAGAGACTCAGCCGCAACTTTTCCTATCAGGTGAGCTACACCTGGTCACATTCGATCGACGATGGCCCGAACCCAAGCTTCGTGCTGATTCCGCAAGACAGCGCCAAGTTCCGGGGTGAGCGCGCAGGATCGGCGGATGACGTGCGGAACCGCTTCGTAGGGAACGCCGTGTTCTCCAGTCCTTCGAACTGGAATGCTTTCCTCCGCGATTTCAGTTTCAGCACGATCATTACGCTGCAGTCTCCGCAGTACTTCACCAAGTATGCCGGCTTCGACGTGAACGGAGACGTTTTCGGCAACAACGATCGCGTGGGCGCGGAGTCGCGCAACACGTTCAAGGGCGATTCGCTGCAGACTGTCGATATTCGGCTCGAGCGCTCGTTCCCGATCGGCGAGAAGCTGAAACTGCAGGCGATGGCGGAGGCATATAACCTGCTGAACACGGTGAACATCCGCTACTTCAATACGAACTATGCGGCTGCAGACTTTTGTCCGTTGGATTCAGGAGCGCCGGGTTGCAAGGGAGCGCCGGCGTTTTATCGCGAAGGTTCTCCGAATGCATCGTACGGGTCTCCGAGCGCGGTGTTCAACCCACGGCAGTTGCAATTGGTTGTGCGCTTGACGTGGTGAGGAAATTCCAGCGGCGCAGAGTCGATGGCTTCGCCACTGAGCAATCTCGAACTCTCAGGTTTTCGGGCGGAACGAAACACAGCCTCGAGAACCTGAGACTTTAACTGCATATCGACTACAGGGACGCCCGACATTTCATGAGCGTGACTCAGTCTGAATTCCGCAGGGCGATGGGATGTTTCGCGACTGGGGTCACGGTAATCACGGTAGAACAGGATGGGGAAGTGCACGGTATGACGGCAAATGCTTTCACTTCTGTTTCGCTGGATCCCCTGCTGGTGCTGGTTTGCGTCGACCATAGGGCTCGCACCCACGCGCATCTGCACGCGCGAAAACGGTTCGGCGTGAACGTGCTTGCCGCGAACCAGCGTGCGGTTTCCGAATACTACGCGCGGAGTGAGGAGACGCATCAGCGTGCCGAGGAGGCGGGAGCACGTTTTGACCGCACTCAGCATGGAACACCCGTACTTCACGGTGCGCTCGCCTACCTGGAATGCCGTCTGCACAATACCCAGGAAGCCGGGGACCACACGATTTTCATCGCAGAAGTGGAAGACGCTGTCGTTCGTGAGGGCGAGCCGCTGCTCTATTTCCGAGGACAGTACCGAGCACTGCCGCCCGAGGATTCTTCGCAGTTATAGAAGCAGTAGTGTGCACAGTTGTGCCATGAATATGGGGAGATTAACATGAGATTTGGCATCTATTGCGAGATGCAGACGCCGCCGGGGAAATCCCACTATGACTTGACGTGGGAGATCATGCGGCAGATCGAGCACGCAGACGATTCTGGTTTTGACGTTTATTCCGTTATCGATCACCACTTTTTCCAGAAGTTCTCCATCTCGGCGAATCCCTTGGCGATGTTTGCCGCCGCTGCCCAGCGCACCACCCGCATTCGTTTTCGCACTGCCTTGCACACGTTGCCGCTGGAAAACCCGATGCGTCTTGCAGGCATGATCGCCGAGACCGATATTCTTACCAACGGGCGTCTGGAGTGCGGTCTGGGCCGTGGTCACGCATGGCTGTTTGGGCCGTCGGCGCTGCCTTTGGAAGAAAGCCGACCCCGTTATAACGAGGCTATTGAGATTCTGGAGCTGGCTTTCACCAAGGAAAGGTTTTCTTACGACGGACAGTTCTACAAGGTGAAAGATGTCGCGGTTGTTCCGCAGCCGATCCAGAAGCCGCATCCCAAGTTCTATACCGGCGGCACGAGCGACATCACGTATCAGATGGCGGGAGAGAAGGGATGGGGGATTTTTGTCCCTCCACTGCTACCCTGGAAGGTTCTGGAAGCGCCGCTGAACATTTACAAGAAAGCCTGTGCCGAACACGGCCACGAACCGGACATCGTTTATATACGGCCGGTCTATCTCGACGAAGATGAGAAGACGATTCGCCGGGAGGTAGAGCAGGCACTGCATAATTTCCTGGCATTCAACGCGTCGCCGGTTGACTCGATTCAGAGTGAAGAGAAGAAAGCGGAACTTCGCGCCAAGGGCTACGGCTTCTACGCCAGCGGGGCGCTGGAGTCGCTCACCCAGCTTACGTACGAGCAGATTGTCGAGCAGGAAATTGGCTTCATCGGAACGCCCGACAAGGTGATCGGGCAGATCCGCGAACTGCAGAAGAACGGCGGCATCGGCGAGCTGGCAATCGTTTCGAATTTTGGCGGACTTGACCACTGGAAGAGCATCAAGACACAGGATCTGTTCGCCAAGCACGTGATGCCGGCATTCCGCAAGGCTACGACGCAGGTGGCGGCAGACTAAGAGCAAGTTTCCAGTGTCTGGTACGGGGTGAGTTCGGGATAGTTCATGGCGACAGCGGTGACTTCATCGACGGCGGTTGCGACGTTCGCTCCCATGAGCGCGCGGAGAATACTGATCTTTGGCGGGATCGCGCTGATCGTCGGAGGTATGCTGTTCGGCGATATTTTCGCGGTGTTCGTCCTCCACCAGAACGCGGGTATGCAAGGCGAAGCATTGATCGCTGCCACGCAGGCGGTGGCGGCGCAGAATCCGACGGCGGTGAAGGATATTTTCACGAGCCTCGGCGGAATGCTGGAAGATCGTGGAACGAAGGTAGACGCGCACGTTCACATGACCGACGCGGGCTACCTGGCTTTGTTGCTGGCGCTGCTGCAGCCATATATAGCCTTCCCCCAACGCATTAAAAGGCTGCTGGCAGCGCTGTTCGTTACCGGGGGCGTGCTGCTCCCGGTTGGCATTTTTCTGATTCATTACGTCGGCTTGGCGTACAGTCCGTTTGCGGTCATCGGATGGGCCAGCGTGCTGGCGGATTCCGCGGGAGCATTGCTGATTGTTGGGTTGATCGGGGAAGCGTGGGGATTGTGGAAGTATTTGGGCGGCGCAAAGAGTGAAGATGTTGCCGAGACCTTACCGGACAGCGGTTGGTCACGGCGCGCGCTGCTCAGCGGTGGAACGTTGCTGGTGCTCATGGGATTCGTGTATGGGGCCTGGTACGCGGGCGCTGATCTTTACCGGCACGAGGCTCAGGAGGGCGCAATCCTTAACAGGATGCTCGATGCCGCGGGAAGCGCAAATTCGGATGTTGCTGCGCGCGAGGTGACGAACTTCGGAGGTCTTGCGGGGGAAAGAGCGGTCAGCATCGCCGCCCATTCCCATGTCATCGAGTTTGGACTGCTGGCAATTCTCATGTCGTTTGTGCAACCCTACATATTTCTCAGCGAGACCTGGAAGCGGCGCTGGGTAATGATCCTGCTCGCCGGGTCGGTCACTCTACCGGTCTTCGTTCTGCTCGAGCTAAAGCTTGGATTACTGGCGGGTGGGATTGCCGACGTGGGCGGGTTGATGGTAATCGTTGCGCTGGTCGCCATGCTAGTCGGCGTGCTGCGTTACAGCGGCAGCCTTGACCAGGCAGAGGGGCTGCGATGAGCAAGTCCCAAAAATTGCTGATCTTTGGTGGACTCGCGCTGGCCTCATTTGGAATGCTCTACGGACTGCAGTATGCGGTATTCATTGAGCACCAGACGCTGGATAACATGGGCGGCTCACTGGCGACAGCGTTCGTGAATGCCGCCGAGCGCAACACGGCGGGAGCACACAGGTCGATCGACATGTATGCCGCGACCAAGTACAACTATGTTCGCCAGGTGGATGTTCACTCCCACTGGATCGGTTTGGGAATGTTGATGATCGTGCTGGGGGCGGTGTTCGACCGCGTAGGTTTTGCTGAGCGCGGACGCATCTGGCTGGCGATGGCGCTGCTGGCGGGGTCGGTGATTTTTCCACTGGGCGTGATTTTGCAGACCGTGAATCATAGCGGTTTAATTCCCTCGGGCTTTGCGATTGCGGGCTCAGCGCTGGTGACGTTCTCTCTGGCAGTCGTGGCGTGGGGATTCGCACGACCATCAAATCTGTGAAGGCATAAACCATGTATCCGCGAGCGTTTCACTATCACCGAGCCGGCTCACTGAAGGAAGCGGTTACCATGCTTTCGCAAATCGGCGATGATGCCAAGCTGCTGGCCGGCGGCCAGAGCCTGATTCCGCTGATGAAGCTGCGCTTCGCCAATCCGGGGAACTTGATCGACCTGAACTTTATCGGAGGAACGTCCTACATAAAAGAAGATGACGGGTCGCTGAAGTTCGGTGCGATGACGCGCCACGCCGAAATTGAATACTCCCCCGTCGCGGCAAAGATTCCTATCATCCACGACTGTGCCGCGGGAATCGCCGACGTGCAGGTGCGCAACCGTGGGACTATCGGCGGTTCGGTGGCGGAAGCTGATCCCAGCGGCGACTGGGCCACCGTACTGCTCACGCAGACTGCGGAGGTTCGATGCCTCGGCCCCGCGGGTGAACGCACGGTGGCTCTCGACAAGTTCATCACCGACGCCTACACAACCGTTCTGGCGCACGATGAACTGATCAGCGAAGTTGTTGTGAAGCTTCCTCCAAAAGGCAGCGGTGGTGCGTACTTGGCATTCAAGCGGGCGGCCCCCGTGTATCCCACCGCCAGCGCAGCGGTACAGCTTACGCTGGAACAGGACGTCTGCAGGGACGCAGCGATCATGTTGGGGTGCGTGGGGCTGACCGCGATACGGGTGAAGGATGGCGAAGCTGCACTGCGCGGACAGAAGATTACCGACAAACTGATTGCAGCCGTGATGGAGGCTGCGCACGCGGCGGCGGACCCGCAACCAGACATGCGAGGTTCGGCTGACTATAAGCGCAGCGTGGTCGCCACGTTGGTGAAGCGTGCCATTGAAGTTGCCGTGCGCCGGGCGCGAGGCGAGCAAGTGGAAACGAGCCACATCTATGCCTGAGACGATCGATAAAGTTAAAGTCAAATTGAAGGTGAACGGGAGGGCTCATGAGGTGGAGGTAGAGCCACGCACACTGCTGGTCGAATTGTTGCGCGAGCATCTTGATCTGACCGGTACGCACGTGGGATGCGACACGACCTATTGCGGTGCCTGTACCGTGTTGCTCAATGGTGGCGCCGTGAAGTCGTGCACCATGTTTGCGGTGCAGGCCGACGGAGCAGAAATCATGACGGTCGAGGGACTGGAGAACGACGGCAAACTTCATCCCATTCAGAAGGCCTTCGGCGATTCCTACGGACTACAGTGCGGCTATTGCACGCCGGGCCTGATGCTTTCAACGTACCAGTTGCTATCGAAGAATCAGCAGCCAAGTGAGAAGGACATCCGCAAAGCGATCGCGGGCAATACTTGTCGCTGCACGGGTTATCAAAACATCTTCAAAGCGATTCAGTTGGCAGGACAGAATTTGAAGGGGGCCTAGGGCATGGCGATCAAGCTGGGCGGGGAATTTGAAGTGTTACGAACACCGGAGGATGTGTACGACTTCCTCACCGATCCCAACAAATTCGGGCCACTGCTGCCGGATTTTCAGAGCATGTCCGTGCAGGACGCCACGCACTTTGCGGTGAAGGTGAACGTGGGTGTTTCCTACATCAAGGGCGTCGCCGAGATGAAGATGGAGCTGACAGAAGCCACGCGTCCGCAGCGCGCGCAATATAAGGGACAGGGAAGCGTGGTCGGTGGAAATGTTTCGTTGATTTCGGGTTTCAATTTGTCGGCGACCGTGGCAGGCACAAAGGTGGCGTGGGAGGGCGAAGCGCAAGTCTTTGGCCGGCTGACGTCGGTGGCAGGTGGGCTGCTAGAGCCACTGGGAAAAAAGAACGTACAGAAGATGATCGATGCCCTGCAGGCGGCATTGAAGGTAGAGAAGCAGGCCAGCGCGTAGGGGGCGAAGTTGAGTACAAAGACGGAAGGCCAAAACTGGGTAGGGCAATCGCTTCCGCGTAAGGAAGAAGACCGTCTGCTGCGCGGGCGCGGCAAGTTTGCCGACGACATCAAGCTGCGCGAAATGCTCTACCTGCGATTCGTGCGCTCCCCGTATGCGCACGCCAAAATAGTCAGCATCGACACGTCCGCGGCTGACGCGCTGCCCGGCGTCGTGTGTACCTTGACTGGCAAGGAGATTGAGCCCTACACGCAGCCTTTCATCGAAATTGCCCCTGAGCCAGGCGGGAAGATTCGTGACTTTCCGCTTGCCATCTCGAAGGTGCGATATCAGGGGGAGCCCGTGGTGGCGGTCGCGGCTGAGTCGCCTGCAGTGGCTGACGATGCCGCGGAACTGGTACAGGTGGAATACGAAGCGCTCGATCCCGTGGTGGATGCCGAAGAGGCTCTAACCAACAAGAGCATTTTGCACGAAGAGGCGGGCACGAACCGAGTCTGGCGCGGCGTGTTCGAATATGGGGATGTCGAGAAAGCGTTCAACGAAGCGGCGCACGTAGTGAGTATCGACCGTTTGCACTTTCACCGGTTCTCCAGCACGCCGCTGGAGAATAATGTGGTGATCGGACAATGGGACAATAAAGACGATCGAATCTATTACTGGTGCAACAATTCGTTTCCGTCCTTTGCCATCCAGTTCCTGGCGGCGCATCTGAGTGTGCACATCGACCGCATCCGCGTGCAGACATTTGATATTGGCGGGAGCTTCGGAATAAAAATCACCAGCTATCCCCAGATGTCGATCTGCGCGCTCGCTTCAAAGAAGGCAGGTGGGCGTCCCGTCAAGTGGGTGGAGACGCGGTCCGAGCACATGACATCCAGCGCTCACGGTAACGAGCGCACATTCCGCGATACGAAGGTTGCTCTCGACAAAGACGGCGTGATCACGGCCATTGACTCGCGGCACATCGACGACTGCGGCGCATACCCACGCTACGAGCCTCTGGGCTGCGTCATCTGGTCGCAGGTATTTCCAGGCGTGTATCGCTTCAAGAACGCGCGCATCGACTTCAGCCAGGCGGTGACGAACAAATGTCCGGTGGGACCGAATCGCGGCTATTCGCGCATGCAGCATCTGTGGTTCCTGGAGCGCATTGTCGATATCTGCGCGCATGAGCTGGGAATTCCTGCCGATGAAATGCGCCTGCGCAATTACATCCGCCCGGAAGAGATGCCGTATACGACGCCAAACGGATGCGTCTACGATTCGGGGAACTATCCCAGGATGCTGGAAGTGGCCAAAGGGCTGATCGGCTGGGACGATTGGAAGAAGAAACAGGACGCAGCGCGAAAAGAAGGGCGGCTGATCGGAATCGGAATCGGCACGACGCTCGATTCAGGCACGAACAATTTCGGACAATCGCAAATCATCAATCCCGGTGCGCCGTTCTCAGGAAATTCGCAAGGCGCTAACTGCAAGCTGGATATCTACGGTGAGGTCGTCGTGGCCGTGGGATCGTGCCCACAAGGTCAAGGACACGAAACCACAGCGGCGCAGGTTGTTGCTGATGTGTTGAACATTTCTCCCGACGTGATCACCGTCAGAACCGGGTTCGACACGGACCGCAACGTCCACACCGGCTTCTCGGGAACGTACGCGAGCCAGTTTGCCGTGTCTGGCCTTTCAGCGGTGCACGGCGCCGCGCAGAAATTAAAAGGTGAAATGAAGCGCCTTGCCGCTTTCGTTCTGGAGGCGAAAGAAGACGACATTGAGTTCGGCGCCGGTGCGCAAGGGCCAGAACTGCGCTCGAGGAGCAACGGCAAATCCATCAATTATTGGGGCCTGGCCAACATCGTGAACGTGAACAGCGCGGTGCTGCCTGAGGAACTCTACGAAGTCACGCTGAATTGCCGATACATCTGGCGCGCCCCGTTTGCCGTGCCCGACAAGGTGAAGAAGTACGGAAAATTGACGTTGACATACGCGTCGCAGCTCCACATCGCAGTGATTGAGATCGAGCCGGGCACATACATCCCGCGCATCCTTGATTACGTGGCAGTCGACGACTGCGGCACGGTGATCAATCCCGGCATCGTCGAAGGACAGGTTTACGGAGCGACGGCGCACGGAATCGGGGCGGCGCTGCTCGAGAACTGCGTATACGATTCCGTGGGCAACATGCTTACCAGCACTTTCAGCGACTACACCCCTATCACGCCGGTGAATATGCCCAAGGTGAAGTACGGGCACATCGAGACCCGGTCGCCGTTCACGTATAGCGGTGCGAAAGGCATGGGCGAAGGCGGCGCGGCGCCGGTGCATACCATTTCTGCAGCGTTGCAGGATGCGGTGTTCTCGAAGGGAATCATCATTCAGGATTCGTTCAACAACGCTGACACGATGTTTCGTGCTCTCGTAGGAAAAGAGATTTATCAGGCGGCGCCGCTGATAGAGGTGGAGCACCGGAATTAATGGAAATGATGGCCAGTCGTTCGTGAAGAAAGTCTGTATTGTCGGTTGTGGTGCGATCGGCAGTCTGTATGCCGCGCATCTGGCTCGAGTGGCGGAGGTTTGGGCCTATGTCCGGCGGCCGGACCATGCCAGCGCTTTGAACCGCGACGGACTGCGGGTTTCGGGCACGAACAATTTTGTGGTGCCGATCCGGGCGACGACGGACGCAAAGGAGTTGCCGGATTTCGATCTCGGCATCGTCGCGACGAAGGCCACGCAACTGGAAGCGCCTATCGCGGAAGCCGGCAGCCACTTCGATCGCGGGGCGGTGCTCTCCGCGCAAAATGGACTGGGGAGCGAGGAGATCATTGCCGAGCATACCCGCGGCTTCGTAATCCGCGGAACGACTTTCATGAGCGGCACGCGCCACAGCGATACGCACGTGCAGTACGAACTGGACACAGCCACATGGATGGGGCCCTTCGAGCCGCGCCACACCCCGTTTGCGGTGGTGAAGGAGGCGGCGGATTTGATCGTGGCGGGCGGGCTGAAGGCGGAGGCCCTCGAAGATGCGCGTCCGGCTCAATGGTCGAAGTTGATTTTCAATTCTTCGGTGAACGCCGTTTCTGCGCTTACGGGATTGCCGCATTCCCCGCATTTTGCCGCGGAGGAGACGTTCGGCGATCTCGGCCATCTTCTTCATGAATTGATCGAAGAAGGGAAGCGGGTGGCCGCCGCCGGCGGAGTGAGACTGCACGAGGATCCGTGGGCGATGAACAAGATTGGCGCCATGACGAACCATCCGCCGTCCATGTTGTACGACGTGCGCCATCAGCTGCCAACGGAAGTAGACTTTCTGAGCGGAGCCATTGCGCGGGAAGCGGAGAAGGCCGGGGTATCAGCACCGTTGCATACTGCGGTGTACCGGCTTATCAAAGGCAAAGAGGCGTCGTGGAAATTCGCTGACGAGAATCGGCCGGCGACGGTTCACGGTAACTACGGTAAATAGGGGAACGTTTTTCGGAAAGATGCATCATGGCCTGGCCAGTTGACACCACGAAACTCGATCGCGTGCGGGCGCTGATGAAAGATCAGGACCTGAGCGCGCTGGTGGTGCGTGCGCCGGACAACGTGGTTTATCTCACGAGCTACTGGTGCATGAAGGGCTATGACGCAGTCGTATTTCCACGTGAGGGCGAGCCGACCCTGATTGCGCTCGAGCCGCAACTGGCCGATGCGCAACGCAATTCGTGGACGAAGGACATTCGTTTGTTCAAGGGCTACGACGAGCGTGATCCGCGGCCGCCACAGTATCGGGCCCTGGATATTGCTCTTGAAGTGCTGAAGCAACGCGGATTGACCGACAAAGTGGCAGTTGAGCTCAACATGGGAACGCAGAGCGCGGACCGGATGGTGGGCGAGCCGACGACGCCGACGCAAATTTACTTTGACGCCTTCCGCAAAGTGGCCAGTCAAGTTGTGGATGCTACGCCGCTGCTCAACGAGGCGCGTTCGATCAAGACGACGCAGGAAGTCGACCGCATGAAGCTGGCGAATGAGCTGGCCGCGCTGGCGATGGACTACACGCGCGAACACATGCGTCCGGGAATGAAGGAAAGCGAAGTGGGCGGGATGTATGAAGGGTTCGTTCACGGGCTGGGCGTCGGCTACAAGGGCAAGGTTGAGATGGCGCGCGCATTCACTCTCGTATGGTCAGGCAAGGGGATTGCGACTTTTACCGCGACCGGCGACCGTCCGGTGCAGGAACACGAGCCGACGCTGTTCGAGATATGGGTGTGCGTGGACGGGTACTGGACAGACTTGACGAAGAACGCATGCCCGGGCGATCTCACGCCGGAATACCACAAGCTGCTCGATCTGCTGCTGAAAGTGTTCAACGAGGCGGTTCGCTACTCGAAGGACGGAGCGGATTTTCCGCAGTTGGACCGGCTGGTGCGGGCGCGGATCGCCGAGGGCGGATATGCGGGCCAGCCCTCGCACCCGATCTGCCATGGTGTGGGCGCGCGCGCCCACGAATTTCCCTACGCGCACCAGGCTGGCACGGGAACGATTCGAAAAGGCATGGTGCTGGCGATCGAGCCCGGCATTTACTGGCCCGGTGGCGGCGGATTGAGGCTCGAAGACAATTTCCTGATCACTGATTCCGGCAACGAGAAGTTGTGTACGTATCCCGACGATTTTCGTCTGGCGAGATCCTGAGGCAAAGACACCGCAACGAGGTCACTTTTGGAAGCGGCAAAGAAAAAGACGGCTGGTCAACTCGATTCGAAGCTGGTCGACAGAATTCTGGCCGAGATTAAAGAAGAAGAGATCGTGGCCATGTGCTGCGACGTCATCAACATTCCCAGTCCTACCGGCGGGGAGTTGCAGATGGCGGAGTACATGCGCGGTGCGCTGAAGAGACTTGACGTACACATTACCTGGCAGGAGGTCGAAGAAGGCCGCGCGAATGTTGTGGGCCGCTGGATCGGCGCGGGTGGCGGAAAGAACTTGATGTTCAACGGCCACATGGACACGTCAAACACCGGTCAGGAAGAATTCCTGACCGGCATCGGATACAAAGCGAATGCCGTGGTCAAGAACGGCATGATCTACGGCCTCGGTATCTACAACATGAAAGGCGCGCTGGTGTGCTACACGCACGCGGTGAAGGCGCTGCAGCGAGCCGGAGTCAGGTTGAAAGGCGACGTGATCGTTGCGGCGGTGGCCGGGGAGATCGAAAAAACGCAGTGGGGAGAGTTCAAGGGCAAGGAGTATCGCGGCTACGGCTTTGGGACGCACTACCTGGTGAATCATGGCATTCTGCCGGATATGTGCATTCTGGGCGAGCCGACGGATACGCACGTCGTCCTAGAACATTTTGGCTCGATGTGGGTGCGGATTTCGTGCACCGGGATTTACGTCCACACCGCATTTTGCGAAGGCCGCGAGGAGATGAACTCGATTCGCCGCATGCACGAACTGATGGGCGAAGTGTTGAAGTGGATCGAGAGTTGGGAGAAGAAAGCTGCTTACGGCGGGAAGAAAGCGATTGTAAACCTGGGTGGAATTCGCGGCGGACACGCATGGCGCGCCAGTCGAACAGCGGAGAAGACGGATCTCTTCCTGGATGTGCGTGTGCCTCCCACGATTCCGATGGCTGAGGCCCGCCGCGAAGTTCAGCAGGTGTTTCTGGGGATGAAAAAGAACCATCCCGACTGGGGACTGGAATTTGAAACGTATGTCTCGGTTCCCGGAGCGCGAATCAGCGAAGAGCATGAATTGATCAAGGCGATTGACACCAACCACGCCCGCATCATGGGCAAGCTGCCGGAGCGCGAAGTGGTGACGTGGTGCTCGGATGCGAGCGTGTTGAGCCGGTACGGCGTGGAAACCGTTAATTACGGGCCGTCGAGCGGTCCGCGCGACAAAGAAGGAGAGAAGGTCTCCATCAAAACTCTGGTCGACATCACGAAAGTGTATGCGCTGGTCGCCGCCGAGCTGTGCGGTGTGCAGTAGCAGGGACGACGAATATACGAAATCGGGGAGAAGGTTTGCCAAGCCAAAAGGAAATCGAACGCCGGTTCAAGAATGTGCGGTCGCGGATGGCGCAGGCGGGACTGGACGCGCTTCTTGTCTGCGGCAACCAGTACGCAGGTTTTGAGGGAGCAGTGTTTTATTTGTCGGGCTTCGAGATCGTGCATCGCTACGTTTATGTGCTGCTGCCGCTCGAGGGCGAGCCGACGCTGGTCTTTCCGCGGGAAGCGCGCTGGATCGGCGACAAAATCAAGCCGTGGGTCAAAGACCAAGTCTGGCCGGATATTCCCGGGCAGTGGGTGCGCGACCGTGCTACCGATCGCAAGTGGAAGCGCCTTGGCGTGTATGGCATGAATTTCGTGATGGCGGTGCGCGACTATCGCGAACTGACGCAAGGTTCGTTCGAACTGGTCCCCTTCGATTTCGAATTCGACATGGTGCGCGCGGTAAAGAGCGACGAAGAGCTAGTCGAAGTCCGCGACGCCATGGACATCATCATCGACGGTTTCTGGGCGCTGGTCGGGGCGTACGAGCCGGGCAAGACGGAGGCCGAGATTATGGCGCCGGCTGTCGAACGGTTTTTTGCCCGCGGCGCGGGGCCACGCATGATGAATATCCTGCTCTCCGGCGAGCACGGCGAGGCCAATGCCTATTTCAAAGTGCCGGGCAAGCGCATGGTTGCTGCCGATGATTTGCTTTTGTACTCGCTCGAAATCACGGGCACGGGCGGATATTGGGTGGAGTTTTCTCGTCCGTTGCTGCGTGGCAAGCCGAGTGCGACCACGCAAAAGATGGCGGATGCTTATCCGCACGCGCTCGAAACGGCACAGAAGCTCATGCGGGCAGGGGAACTCGCCAGCAACGTCCATCGCGCCGTGGCCGAGACATTTTTCAAGCACGGATTCGCGTTGGGCCATCTTTCGGGGCATTCGATCGGCACGACGATGATCGAACATCCGGCAATCGGCGCCAACAGCCAGATTGCGCTGGAAGAAAACATGATCTTCTCGCTGCATCCGCAAGTAGTAGATCAGGATGGCAAGGTGTGCCTGTATACGCAGGATACCTACCGCATCGGCAAGACCGGCGGCGAGTGTCTGGCCGACGTGCCCTGGCAATTCTTCACGGGAAAAGAAACGGCTGAGAGTGTAGCGCCGGCGAAGGCGAGCAAGAACTGAAGAGCGAGCACGAATGAGAATCTGTGTGATAGGTTGCGGCGCTGTCGGCAGCCTTTTCGCCGCGCATCTGGCGAAAGCGGGCGAGGCGGAAGTGTGGGCTTACGACGTGTGGAAGGAGCACACAGAGGCGATCCGCAAGAACGGGCTCCGGCTCTCAGGCGCGGCCGAGTTTACCGCGCACCTGAATGCAACCAGCGACCCGAAGGCGCTTCCTCGCTGCGACTACGGCATTGTCGCGACCAAGGCCATCCACACGAAGAACGCGATTCAGGACACGGCGCATGTTTTTGATGAGAGCAGCGCGGTGTGTTCCGTGCAAAACGGCGTGGGGAACGAAGAGATCATCGCCGAAAAGGTGAAGCTGGTGATTCGCGGGACGACGTTTCCCGCGGGGCATCCTATCGCGCCGGGCCACATCGGATTCGATATCAAGGGTGACACATGGATCGGACCGTTTGAGCCGACTCACACTCCGATGAGCAAGGTTGAGGAACTGGCGGGGCTGATCACGCGTTCGGGCATGAACACGATCGCGCTGAAGGATGCGCGGGGAGCGCAGTGGACGAAGCTTGTGTTCAACGCCTCCACCAATCCGACGGGTGCACTCACGCAGTTGCACCACGGAGCGGCCACGCGGTTTGCGCCCGTGGGGCAACTTTTCAACGATTTGATAGCCGAAGGTGAGGCGGTCGCGAAGAAGCTGGGCATTGAACTTCATGGCGATCCCCGACAGTTGGTGCAGAAGGGTGCCAACGCTCCGGGGAAGCACCGGGCCAGCATGCTGCAGGATGTGCTCGCCAAACGACAGACGGAAGTCGATTTCATGAACGGTGCCATCGTGCGGTGGGGGGAAGAGGTGGGAGTTCCCACGCCGCTTAACAAGGCTGTTTGGGCGTTGATTAAGGGTCTGGAGCATTCGTGGGCAGACCCGGATTGAAGCCTTCGAGCCTGTTGCTCGCGCACCTTCACTCAATTACTTCAACCAGGAGAAAGACGCAGTCATGACGGTCCCTTTCAATATTGGCGTGCTGCAGTTGAGTATGGAGCCGGTGCGAGAAACGCTCGGAATGGCGAAGGCCTGTGAGACCGCAGGCTTTGACGCATTCTGGATCGCTGAAGCGTATCCCTGGTGGCGCAAGCATTCCTTCGAAGCGCGGTCATCCACGGCTGTACTCGCTGCCATTGCACTGGACACGAAACGAATTCAGCTAGGGTGGGGGATTATTTCGCCTTACACGCGCCACCCGGTGCAGATCGCCATGGAGGCGCGCGTCATGCAGGATCTGGCGGGCGACCGTTTTCTCCTTGGGCTGGGAGCTTCCAAGATTTTCATGAAGGAGATTGGAGAAGGTGAGGGGGAAAAGGTCGGGCCCGCGACTGTGATGCGCGAAAGCATCGAGGTAGTGAAGGGCGTTCTTCAGGGTGACGCGTTTCGCTATCAGGGGAAAGTTTTCTCGGCAGACGTTCCCGCGCTCAAGGCTGAAGCACATACACCGCGAGGCGTCCCACCGATCTACGTGGCGGGGACGGGTGCGGTTATGCAGAAGATGGCGGGCTCGATCAGTGAAGGTTTGTTGACGGCCAGCATTACCACGCCGGCCTTCGTGCGCTATTCGAAAAAGAATATGGAAGAAGGAGCGCGAAAGGTTGGCAAGGATCCTGCGAACATCGCGGTAGGATGTGTGATCGTGGGGAGCATCGGGCGCGACTCGGCCAAAGGCAAGGAAGGCGCGCGGGAGCAGGCGGCCATGTATCTGGCAAACAAGGTGCAGAACATCAAAGGATCAGCCGACGTTCTGCTGGAGTGTGCCGGGATCACATTCGAGGAGTTGCAGCCCGTGGCGGACGCCATGGAGAAGGGTGGGCGCAAAGCGGCGGCCAAAGCGGTGACCGACGAGTTGTTGAAAAAGGTCTGCCCCATCGCGGGAACGCCAGACGAATGTACCGAGAAAATTGAGGAGTATCGTGCGGCGGGCTGCACGCACATCATGCTGGAAATCTGGGGCGACGACCGCACCGGCCAGGCGAAACTGTTCGGCGATGCCGTGCTTCCGCACTTCAGGAAATAGGCCGCGCCGGCCCTAGCTTGCAACAGCGGTGGCGCTGGTCACGATCTCGCGAAACTCGTCGTCGGTCAAAAGGCCGCGCTTTGCCATCGCACGGTTTTTCACCGCGGCGAGAATCAGGGCGCGTTGCTCGGCCTTGAAAGATAGCCCCAACTCTTTCGCTTTGAGGTCAATGCTGTCGAGCCCGCTTTTCTTGCCCAGCACGATTTTCCGGCTGGCGTGGACAAGTTCAGAGGAATACGGTTCGATCGCTTCAGGGATGTGGAACTGAGTTGCGACTGCACCGCTCTCGCGCATAAAGAGGTTGTCACCGACCAGAGGTTTCCAGGCATCTAGCGTGTAGCCGCTGGCTTTGCAGACCACTTCCGAAACGCTGCGTACTTTGCCCAGGTCGAGGTCTACGGGCGTGTCGTAAAGACACTGCAGCGCGAGCGCAATCTCGCCGATGTCGCTGTTGCCCGCTCGCTCGCCCATGCCATTGATGGTTCCCTGAATCCAGGTTGCACCGCCGCGAACAGCTGCTACTGCGCAGGCGGTGGCCATGCCAAAGTCATCGTGGCCGTGCCAGTGTACCGGCGTGCCGGTACCTACCCATTCGCACACTTGGCGCACGAGAAATTCGGCGGCTTCCGGACCACAGGCGCCGATAGTATCGACTACTACGATTTCCTTTGCGCCCGCTTCCATGGCGGCGAGATAGATACGTTTCAGAAAATCGAGTTTCGTGCGTGTGCCGTCGACGGCAAAGAAAGCGATAGTGATCCCGTTCTGGGTTGCGAAAGAGATGGCGTCTTTGACCCGGCGCAGTACTTCGTCGCGAGACATGCCGTAAGCGCCAAGTTTGATGTCGCTCGTGGGAGCCTCGATTACGGACGCTCCCAGGCCGAGGCGCACCAGTTCCTCAACGTCAGCGCGAACGGCGCGGGAGAAACCCCAAAGCTCAGCCTTCAGGTTGGCCCTCGACATCAGTTGGATGGCTTCGGCGTCTTCTACGGAAACGCGCGGAAAACCGGCTTCGATGCGGCTTACACCTAGTTCGTCGAGCTTGCGGGCGATCTCGAGCTTTTGCTGCGGAGACAGAACTACGCCGACGGTTTGTTCGCCGTCGCGCAGCGTGGTGTCGTAGAAACGCACTTTGGCGCGGGGAAATGCGGAGCGAATTTCAGGCCGCGAATTCAGTTCGCTGACCCAGATTTTGGAATTTGCAGTGGTCATAGGTTCTCGTCCCGCGTTATGTATCAGCGCACGCTTTCCTGCGTCGCCAGGGCCGCCGGCTTTTCGCCATAGGCTTCCTCCCAGGAGATCACGCGGTTGCGAAGAACGCCAATCTGTTCGATCTCGCATTCCATCACGTCGCCCGGCTTCAGATACCACGCTTTGGGATCGCCTGAAAAAGCGGCCACGCCAGAAACTGTTCCGGTGGAAACGACGTCTCCCGCGCTGTATCCCATGGGCGAGTAATGCGAAAGAATCTCGGGGATTTTCACTGACATTTTGCCGGAATGTGAGACCTGCCGCGATTCGCCATTCACGCGCAGCTCCATGGCCAGGTTGTGGGGATCGGGAATCTCGTCGGCTGTCACGATCCAGGGGCCGAGCGGGCAGAAGGTATCGATACCCTTGCAGAAACTGAATACACCTGATTTCATCTCGCGGCGCTGAATGTCGCGCGCGGTGATGTCGTTGAAAATGACGTAGCCTCCGACGTGTTTGGCGGCTTCTTCGGGCGTGAAGTGCTTTCCGCCCTGCTTCAGCACCACCGCCAACTCCAGCTCGTAATCGAGTTCCTGGGTGAGATGCTCGGGGTAGATGACGGGCTCGTCATGTCCGATGATCGCGTCGACATTCTGGAAGAAGACGATCCAGGGCATGACGGGATGCGAGAACCCGGCCTTGGTGGCTTCTTCGTGGTGCTCGCGGAAATTGCCGGCGGTGTGAAAGAACTTTTTCGGGATGATCGGTGCCTTGAGCTTGACCGCGTCTGCGGGATAAAAAATGGGTTCGCCATTCGGGGCCGTTTCGTCGCCGTCCAGATGGAGGGCATGCTCGAAAGCTTTGTGCGCGGCTTCGAGGCTCGTGTCGCCGCCTTCAAACAAGGCGCGCATGTTGGCGGGGACCAGCGCGTCCGCGAGACGATAGTGGGCGCTTTCCTCTTCCACATCGCGCAGGTAGAGGTCGCAGGCCGAATTCAGGTCGACGATGCGCTTGTCATTCGTAATCGCACCGATGCGAGGCTGGTGAATGGAATTTTCGAACGTGACGAGTCGCATAGGAAAATGGGCCGGCCAACCGGAGCGGCGGGCACTAAAAGTTTAGTGACGTGCGCGCCGCTTGTCTACGAGGGAGGCAGGCCTTGCGAAAATAGCCGTCGAAATTTGGGGTTCAGGCTGACTTCGTCGCGCGCGCCGGACCCGCGAGGACAGGCTCGTCGATCAGATGCTGAATTCCCACGTACTGGCCGCGGATGCGGGCCCAGCGGGAGCGGTATCCGCGTACGTCCACGTGTATAAAGCCGCCATCATAGGCCCCAATCCCGCCTTCGGCGAACTCCGGAACCTTGAGCGCAAGTTCGTACATTTCTTGCAGGGAGAGGCCCTCAATACGAACGTCAGCCGCCATGCCGCGGGTATGTTCACTGTCGGTGACGCCGCCGACTTCCTGATTGTGCCGCTCGCAGCGGTACGCGTCGTGGATCACGACCGGAGTCCCGGCCGCGTCGCGCAGGGATTCGAGTGCTGCCAATAGACGGACGTCCAGAGTCACCTCGCCGCAGCAACGGCAAGCCAGTTCTTTCCTTGAGAAGTGCGCGCTCAAATCTCCCATACAACCTTTCTCTCCACCGGTTACGGCCGTCGTGGCCGGGTATCTTCCGGGCTCTCTATGCGTTTCATGATTGCCGGGTTCGAGGCCCAAGATGAAGTAAGATCTTCACGCTTGATTGTGACGTTCATCACTCTGGGATGGCAGCGACGCTCAGATTGAGCCGGGCAATCGTTGCCACTTTCGGGCCTCAGAGGCATCTAATTTTGAGGAGACTTATGACAGAAAAAGCAGAGAAGATCGCAAAGACGGAAGAGGAATGGCGCAAACAACTGACGCCCGAGCAGTACCACGTAGCGCGGGAGGCGGGGACCGAGCCAGCCTTCTCAGGCAAGTACTGGAAGACGAAGGACGCGGGTGTCTACCACTGCGTCTGTTGCGGCGAACCGCTGTTCAGTTCCGAAACAAAGTTTGACTCCGGCACAGGCTGGCCCAGCTTCTCGGCTCCGCTCGACAAGCAGAACGTGGAAGAGCACACCGACCGCACTTACGGTATGACCCGCGTGGAGGCCCGGTGCAGCCACTGTGGTGCGCACCTGGGACATGTGTTTCCTGATGGTCCTCGCCCTACGGGTCAGCGCTACTGCATGAACTCGGCTTCGCTGGAATTGAAGCCCGGTAAGGAAACCAAGTAAAGCGTCGCGGAGGAACAAAAAAAAGGCACGCATTGCTGCGTGCCCTTTGCTTTGACGACGGCCGGGACGGAAACTTACGCGTTTGCTGTAGCGGTCAGGGACTTCAGTTGCTCGAATTTCGGCTGCTCAGTCGACTTTTGCTGAGCCTGGTGCTTGCTGTCGGTTTTGCCATCGGCGGACTTCACCTGGACACTGCCCTTCAGCACGGCGCCATCTTCGACGCTGATGCGGGGCGTGACCACATCGCCAGTGACCATTCCTTCGCTGCGAATGTCCAAACGGTCGGTGCACTGGATATTGCCCTGGACCTTGCCCATGATCACAACCTCACGGGCGGCGATATTCGCGGCTACTTGTCCGTTACGGCCGATAGTGACGCGGTGGTCGCCGAGGCTGATCGAGCCCTCGATACGGCCGTCAATGTAAAGAGATTCCGATCCGCTGATTTCGCCCTTGATGACCAGCGAACGGCCAATGGTGGCCTGTTCGACGGGGGCGCTGATGGTTTTGGCTGCGCTGAAATTGCTCGTGCTAGTGGATTGCGATTGGTTCTTTGAATTGTCTGGAGGTTGCAACATTTTAGGTTCCGACCTTCCTTGGATTCCCGCGCGAGCACGTCGGGGAGCGCTGTCGCCTGCGGTGCGTATGGCCTTTGGCCATCCTGAATATCGCATGGGACCCAATGTTCAAGCAGATTACGGAAGATCGTGTCCGCATACCAGAATGCCGCTGCACTGCTGTGAAACGTGGGTTCAGTCGGCCTGAAGAACCTGTGAAAGTTCCTCCCATTCCGCGAGAAGCCCGGTTAATTTCAGGCGGTTGGCTTCCAATTCCTGGGCAAGACGCTGGGATTCCTCGGCGCTAACAAACGTCAGCAGGGATTGTTCGGCCTGGGCAATGGCGGATTCCGCCTGGCTGATTTCCGCTTCCAGACCGCCGATACGCTCCTGCATCTGCTTGCGCTTGATGGGATTGAGACGCTTCTTGGCCTCGGCAGCCGGAGAAGTAACCGGAGGCTGATGTCCGTTCGAGTTCCCCGGCGACGGCACAGTAGCCGGAGCTTCGTTAGCACTGCGGTGGACGGCCTCGGTGAGGGCCTCAGCGCCGCCTTCTTTTCGCCAGCGGTAGTCTTCGTAGTTTCCGGGATAGACCTCGACGTGCCCACCGCCGATTTCGAAAACGCGGGTGGCCAGTTTGTCGATGAAGTAGCGGTCGTGCGAAACGAAGACCACGGTGCCGGTGTATTTTTCGAGCGACTCCAGCAAAACGTCTTTCGCGCGCATGTCGAGATGGTTCGTCGGCTCGTCGAGCAACAGGAAATTTGCCGGCTGCAGCAGCATGCGCAGCAGGGCATAGCGGCTGCGCTCGCCGCCGGAAAGCACGCCGATGCGCTTGAAGACGTCATCGTCCGAGAACAGAAAACAGCCGAGCAGATTGCGCAGTTCGGTCTGGGAGGAGCGCGGCGACATATTGCCGAGATCGTCCAGGATGCGGGCGTCGGCGTCGAGCTCCTTGTACTGATCCTGCGCGAAATAGTCTGCGATCACGTTGTGGCCAAGGCGGTACTCGCCTTTCGTCAAGGGCTCTTTGCCGGCGAGCAGCTTGATGAGCGTCGATTTGCCCGCGCCGTTCACTCCCACCAGCGCAATGCGGTCGCCGCGCTCGATCAGGAAATTCACGCTGTGAAAGACTTCCTTCTCGCCGTAGCTCTTGGCGACCCCTTCAAATTCGGCAACGACCCGCCCGCTGACTTTCGGCTGCGGAAAAGAGAAATGGATGGTCTTTTCTTCCGGGGGCAGTTCGATGCGCTCGATCTTTTCGAGTTCCTTGATGCGGCTCTGCACCTGCTTGGCTTTGGTGGCCTGATAGCGAAAGCGATTGATGAAGACTTCCAACTGCTCGATACGGTCGCGTTGGTTACGGTAGGCGGCCTGAAGTTGCTCG
>Ga0209698_10001034_pt1 | contig 32099 bp, 17 predicted proteins | sample LitLauG_LLR_2012_FD_187203 | JGI IMG/M metagenome (GOLD analysis project Ga0209698, IMG submission 187203) | Freshwater sediment microbial communities from Pennsylvania, USA - Little Laurel Run_MetaG_LLR_2012 (SPAdes) (version 2) | ecosystem: Environmental > Aquatic > Freshwater > Creek >... | reverse complement strand
CTACGATGTTAAGGCCGAAGCGAGTGGATTCAAGAATGCCGAGCGAAAGGGCTTGGTCCTGCAGGTCGGCGACCGCTCTCGTGTGGACTTCCAACTGGTTGTCGGGGGCTCGCAGGAAACGGTGACTGTGGAAGCTAATTCAATTGCCGTGCAGGCCGATACCGGCGAGGTCAGCAACGTCATCGACGGCCAACAAATCTCGCAACTCTCCATCAATGGCCGCGGCATTTACCAGCTAGCCGCTCTGGCGCCGGGAGCTTCCAGTGAGATTGACCCCACCGCTCCCAACACCCCCGTCGGTGGCAGCGCTGGCGTCGAATACAACGGCATGCGTCAAAACCACAACCTCTATTTGTTGGATGGCGGCGAAAATTCCGACCGCGGCGGCGCCGGCGGCATGAGCATTGCCCCGTCTGTCGATGCCATTGCCGAGTTTCGCCAGCTCACTTCCAACTACAGCGCCGACTATGGGCTTTCGTCGGCCGGAACCATGACGCTGGTTCTCAAGTCCGGGACAAAACAGATCCACGCTTCCGCTTGGGAATTCAATCGCAACGACGCGTTCGATGCCCGTTACTACACGAATCGCGCTCCGGCCAAGGTCGCAGAGCTCCGCCAGAATACGTATGGCTTCAACGCCAGCGGTCCCGTCACATTCGGGAAGCTCTACAACCCCGAGAAGAACAAGACCTTCTTCTTCTACAACATGGAGTGGCGCAAGTACATCAACGGCGGCACTTTGCAGCAAAACGAGCCGTACACACAGTGGTATGGCGGAGATATCAGCACCAATACTCCGGCCGCTTCCAAAGACGTCAATGGCGTTGCGATCCCGAACTCGGGATTTCATGCGCCCTGCACCAGCCAGGTTAGTGCTGGCATAGCAGCAACGTATGCGGCGGCGGGCCAGCCCCTGAGCACCCCGGATGCGAGCGGGGGCTGCTCCCCTAACTCGAAGGTTGCGGTTGGTGCGAACCCCACGTTCCAACCGTTCGTCTACCAGGGGAAAACTAACGTGATTAACCCGGCGCTGCTGAGTGCCAATGGTCAATCTCTTCTCACTGCGGGTGGCAAATACGGCGGTATCTTCCCGGCCCCCAACAGCGGCAATCAATTCCTCGGTGGCAACAATGCTCCCACGAACCTGAGGGAGGAGATTGTCCGCGTCGATCACAACTTCAGCAGCAAATTCTCGGTATTCGGACACTATGTAGCCGAATCGGTTGCGCAGAATTTTGGTACGACGTTGTGGGCGTGGGCCAATGATCCGGCCGTTGGGACCAGCTTTGGCAACCCATCCTACAGCGCCGTCATTCACACGACGTATGCCATCAGCCCCACGCTGCTGAACGAGGTTTCCTTCAACTACAACGGCAACCGCATCAACATCGTTCCGACTGGGCTGTATACTGCCCCGTCGAGCTTCACCTTTAACCGCATCTTCTCTGGCCCGAACAACAACAACCGAATTCCGGCCATCCAACTGTCGGGCTCAACGGGCTCCGTCTACGAGGTAGCCAGTTGGCCGTGGCACAACAAGGCCGACGATTATCAGATCCGCGACGACTTGTCTTGGACGAAGGGTGCGCACCAGATGAAGATGGGCTTCAGCTGGGCTCTGTATAAGAAAGTGCAGGACCTGTTTGGGGATACCCAGGGCGTATTCAACTTCAACGGAACCTATACGGGACTGGACTTTGCAGACTATCTCGTTGGCCTCGGCAACTCCTATAATGAGCTTGGGGTTCAGGACCACGGCTTCTGGAACAACGTTTCACCAGCCCTTTATTTCCAGGACAACTGGCGTGTCAACAAGCGGCTGACGTTGAACTTGGGCTTGCGTTGGGACGGAGTACCCCACACGTACGAAGCCAACAACCGAATGGGGAACTTCTATCCGAATCTGTATAATTCTGCGAATGCTGCTCTTCTGGACACGAATGGCAACATCTGCAGCCCCCACGATGTAAGCAGCGGCGATCCCAAGTGCCCGAGTGTCAGCCCAGGTCTGGGCACAAGCCCGAACCCGGTGCTTGCCGGTTACCAATTCTATTTGAACGGTATCGGCATTCCCGGCAAGACCCCTGGCGTTCCCAAGGGCTTGGTCAATACGAATTGGGCAGCGTTTGGTCCGCGAATCGGCTTCGCCTATGACCTCACCGGTTCCGGAAAAACGGTGCTGCGTGGTGGCTTCGGCGCCATGTACGAGCGCATCCAGGGCAACGACATGTATAACGCCGGGCCCAACATTCCGTTTAGCACGAGTGTAACTTTCAACAACGCGCTTTTTCAGGACCCAAGCACGAACATAAAAACCGGTCTAACGGCGGTCGCTCCGATTACAGTGGCCGGCATTACCGGTCTGGCGGTGAACAACTACAAGCTGCCCGTGGTTTACCAGTGGAGTGCTGGCGTTCAGCGTTCGCTCGCTTCCAGGACGGTGCTGGCCGTAATGTACGTTGGAAACCAGAGCCGACACCAGAACTACTACCAGGACATCAACAATCCCGATCCATCCAACCTTCCAGGATTGATCAACGGAACAATCCCCGGCGGCTACAATGCTGTGGCCCCGTTCAAAGGCTTCGGCTCGATTAAGATGTCCCTCGACGGAGCCAATGCCTACTACAACGGTCTGCAGGTGGACCTCAATTCTCAGATCAAGCGGGACCTGAGTTTGCGCGTGTTCTACACACTCTCGCGCGGATATGACTCCTCGAACCAGACCAATGGTGGTGGTGGTGGTGGAGACCTGGTAACCGTCTCCAACCCATACGCCGGTTGGAGGTACGATTGGGGACCGGGTGGCTATGACCGCCTGCATAACCTTTCGGCCAACTTCATCTACGATCTGCCCTTCTTGCGGCACGCCAACAATCCGTTCCTCAGAACGGTAGTGGGCGGCTGGGCAGTTTCGGGCATCGTTACGATCGAGTCTGGTTTGCCGATCAACATTACGCTGAGCAACAATCAGGGCGGGAACGGCCTCCCCAACGGAAACAACCGCCCGAACGTTACCGGCAGTATCGTCACCCCACACACGATCAACCATTGGGTTAGTCCTTCCGCGTTTAGTAATCCAACGATCGGCGCCTGGGGCAACCTTGGCTACGACGCTGTGCGTGGACCGGGGCGGAACGTCTGGAACCTGTCACTGTTCAAGAGTTTCGTGTTCAGCGAAGCTCGGGGCAGCGCCTTCGAACTGCGTTTGGAAACCTTCAACACCTTCAACCATACGACGCCCTCAGGTGTCCAAACCGGCTTTGGAAACTCCAACTTCGGTCAAATCAACAACTTCGCTCCCGCGCGCATTGTTCAGCTCGGGGGAAAGGTCTCCTTCTAACGCCCTCTGAGCGAGGGCTTCACGCGCCCCGCTCGCAAGTTCTGCGAGCGGGGCGTTTTGTTTTCCGGGAGGCGAAGCTCTCCATCACTTGTTGCCGAGGGCGTCGTCACAGGCCTTCCTAGAAGCCCCGCGGCGCGTCCTTCATTCTTGCATTCTTGACGCTCATGCACAGCACGCATAGGCTTAAGCGTGGACTCTGGCGGAGATCCTATGCCTTACGCCAAGCTTCGAAATAGGCGGACCGACCTTTTTCTACGGATGTTGACCGCGGCCTTCTTACTGCCGCTTCCTATCGCCCACGCTCAAGATAGCTCCAGCGAGGGCATCATCCGCACTGATAGACCAGAGATCTCAATCACCGTGCACGATAGCTCCGGTGAACCGATCGCTGTTGCCGGTACAGTGAAGCTCTACCGCGATGGCTTGCTTACCGGCGAAGCGGCGCTCTCTCGCGGACGTGCCTTCTTCGGTTTACGAGCACTGGGAAGCTACTCGTTGCTCGTCGAAGCTACCGGCTACAAATCCGCTCAAACGGATGTGAACGTGTCGGTAGCGATGAGATATGAAATCGACGCAAGCCTGCGCCGCGATACGGCTCCTGATGCTGCTGCGGGCGCACCGGCAAAGCCTCTGCTGGCCCCCAAGGCAAAGGAGGCCCTGGACAAAAGCCTGAAGGCGCTCGGCGCCAACAAGCTTTCCGAAGCCGAAAAACATGTGGCCGAAGCGGCTAAGCTCGCTCCCAACCACCCTGACGTTCTTTATGTCCAAGGAGTCTTGTACCTGAATCAGCAACACTGGGTACAAGCGCAAAGCGTGCTGGAGAAAGCCTCGCAGATGGATCCAACCAATGCTCCGGTCTTTTCAGCTTTGGGAATGGCTCTGGCGGACCAGGGGAAATACGACCAGGCGATTGCGCCGCTTGAAAAGTCACTTCAGTTGGATAAGGGCACGTGGGAGACGCATTGGACGCTTGGAAAAGCGTACTACCAACGCCAGCAGTACGATCAGGCGCTGACAACGGCACAGCTTGCTTTGACAGAGTCCAAAGGCAAGGCCCCGCAAATCGAACTGCTCGTAGCTCAGGCGCTCACTGCCGTAGGGAAATATGAGGACGCGGCACAAACTCTTCGCGATTTCCTGAAGCGCCATGGCGACCGGCCTGAGGCATCTACGGCTCGACACTGGCTCGACGGCCTCGCAAAGAATGGAAAAATCCATCCGAATTAGTCGAGCGCAGACGGGAACACTCTACAGAGGCAGTGCCCTTTGGGTATTCTTTTCAGATGACAAATCTCGTCCTGGTGCGGCTTCTAGCCGCCGCTGTGGCACTCCTTGCATGAAACGCAGGACATCGAAATGCGTGAGTGTTTCCCTCGCGGCCTTGCTGGCTGCGATGGCCGCGCCTGTCCGGGCCCAGACCCCCGCGGATGCGATCGCACTCGAACAACAGGGGAATCTGCCCGAGGCGACTCGGGCGTGGAAGGCGGTCACCGAGCGCAATCCGGCTGATGCGGCCGCGCTTGCCAGCCTGGGCGTGGTTTTGGCGAGACAAGAAAAGTATCCAGAGGCGGCGGCGGCGTATCGCAAAGCGCTGGCGCTTCAACCCAAGTTGCCGGGAGCGGAACTCAACCTTGGTTTGGCGGAATTCAAGCAAGGGCATTTCCAGCCTGCTACTACAGCTCTTCGTGCGGCCGTGGCTCAGGATCCCTCCAGCACACAGGCGCGCACCCTGCTGGGGATGAGCTACTACGGATCGAAGAAGTTCGACCTGGCGGCGGAATATCTCGAGCCGGTAGCCAAGTCCGATCCGACCAACGCGGAACTGCATCAGATGCTAGCGCAAAGCTGTCTGTCGGCCAGGAAGTTTTCCTGCGCGGAGGAAGAGTTCCACAAGATCATGGAGCTGAATCCGGATTCGGTCCAGGCCCACGTTCTCTATGGAGAGGCGCTCGATGGTCTGCGGAGGACTACGGAAGCCATCACCGAATTTGAAGCGGCCACGAAGGTTGCCCCGCGGGAACCCGGAATTCATTTCGGCTTGGGCTACCTGCACTGGAAGTCGCAGCAGTATGACGAGGCCAAACAGGAGTTCGAACGCGAACTCGCTCTCGACCCGAACCACGCCCAGGCGATGGCCTATCTGGGCGATGTCGAATGGAAGAACAACCATCCCGACGCCGCACTTCCCCTCTTGAATCAGGCCCGGAAAATCGATCCGACTCTGCGCATCGTGTACGTCGACCTGGGCGCCATCTACATGAACCAGAAAAACTACAAAGAGGCGAAGGCGGCGCTGCTGCACGCCGTGGCGCTCGATCCCGCGGAGCCCGATGTTCACTATCAACTGGGACGCCTGTATCAGGCGCTCGGGGATGCGGTCGCTGCGAAGAAGGAACTGCGCAAAGTACAGGATCTGCACGAGAAATCAGAAGATAACCTCTTCGGGAAAATTCCGTCTTCCCCTCCGGCATTGAATCCGGCTGATAAAGAATAAGGGGAATATGAACCCTAAGAACGGGCTGGACGCTGGGCAATCGCGAGCGCGATTCATTCGGCAACGCGGCGCGCCCTACAATGCCTCCCACGACATCCTGCTCGATATCCCCTGATTCCTTCGCAAGATTCGCTTTTTAAGTGCGTTCTCCCGTAGGTTTGCGAGGGTTGGTTCAACTGGTTAATGCGCATTTACCGCTTGAACAATCCGCCCAGATCGATCTTCTGATAACCGGCAGGAAGCTCGAACAAGGAAGGATCCTGCGCACCCACGTGAACATTCTGATATTCCTTGGACCATGCTCCCTTTTCGTCAGCCTGTTTGACCGGGAAGCCGTCGAGTTCCTTGGCGTCCCACTCCATGCTGGTGTACACGTGACCCTCGTAGGTGGTCTGAACCCGGTACTTGTCACAGTGGTAGCCTCCGACCTCTTCGCTGCCGAGCGGATCACGCTGCACCTTGGCGCCTTCCATGCTGGACGCCATGTCTGCCCCCGCCGCGCCAATGCCGCCCATGTCCATATAGGTCTTCTGCGCCGGATTCAGCACCCACACGGCCTTCTGGTCCAGGCGCATGATGGTGATGCTCTGCTTGCCTTTGTCGTCCTTCTCGATGCGGATCGCTTTCTCGCTGGAGTAAACCTTGCTGTTCGTGGTCCTCTTGCCCATAACCTGGACCTGGTCGGCTGAAAAAGAAGGATTCTTCCTCTGGGCATTGGCCATAGCGGTGCCGAGGAGCAGGACGCCTATTGCAGTACCCAGGAACATTCGCTGGCGTGTAATCAAGGATCGAGTGCGTGTCTTATTCATGGTGAGCCTCCGCTCGGTTCTGTTGTGAAACCGTCAACACTTTACTGTGAGATCTTCGCTGAGGCCAGAGCGCCAGCGGATTGCTTCGCTCGCCTCTCTTTCTGTTGCCGCATGGATCGCGGATGACGCACCCACGCGATCTGCTTCTCCTCCGGCGCACCGTAGAGCTCAGGATGGATGTAGTAGCCGCGCTCACGCTCGCTCTTGGGCTCTTCCACCACCAGGGGATGGGCTGCGGCAAAAGGCATCGTGCCGGACGCCGCTGACTTGCCACGAAACTTTGCCTCCGGGAGTTCCGCCGGCAATCTGGAAACTGCCTCCGGAGATTTCCTGGGCGATGTACAAGCCGGGACTGGGGCGGCCGACAGCCGTGAGTTGGTAGCGGAAGTCGCCATTGACTATCTCGAACCAGTCAGGAAGTTGAACCGTCGCCGATCCATTCTCATTCAGCACGGCGTTGCCGGTATAGAGGTTCAGCATCTCGTCGGATTCAATCGAGGCGTGCAGCAGATATCTGTTCGCGGGATCGAGCGGGTGGTCGATCTTGAAATCCTTCGTCCCAGAGGTGAGAACACCGCTCACATTGACGTTGCCGTTGAAATCTCCGGCATAGAAGCCTGACGGTCCCGGCATGCCAAAGACTCCATCTCCGCCGACCCCAGTGCCCGCAGTGTTGTTGCCCCCATAGGCTTCAATGGCGGTGCCACCGTTGCCCGAACCAGTTGCGTCGGTGTAGTCTCCGCCGACCACAAAAAGACCGGCCCCTCCGAACGTGAAGCTGAATCCAGACGGCGGGGGGCCGCTCTCCAGCCCTCCCCTGACGTAGAGAGCGGGTTCGCCCTCGCCATTGGTTGAATCATTAACTGCTATGATGGCCGCGGTTGACTCTAAAGAATATTTGCTCTGCAGAGCGAAAACTTCAAATCCACTTGCGCGCGCACTCAGGATTTCACCTCCGCCCGAATTGTTGAAGGCAGCCGAGGTAGCCGAGCCTGACTCGACATCCAACAGGGCGTTCGGAACTTGTGTGTTGATTCCTATGTTTCCGTTGTTGGCGACGGAGAGCCGAGGCGTGAAGTTGGTGTACAGGTCGATGCCGTTCAGATTGTTGGTCCCGGTGCGATCGGAGGCGATTGCCTCTCCCGGGTTGCCCGATCCGAAGCGAATCCCGCCGGGAGTCACGGCTCCCGGGTTGACCCCCGCGTAGTCCTGCCGCAAATCGCCCACAACCCCGAGGGCTGTGTTTGAGTAAACGCCGAAGCCTCCAGTTGGGGACGATCCATAGACGCCGTAGCCGGAAAGACTATAGGTGAGTCCCGACACTCCAATGTTGACGCCGCTTGAGGTTTCTGCGCCGCCAAAAACGCCGACTCCGGTCGGGCTCTGGCTCAGCCCGACGACACCGTAGGTGTTCCCAACGCTGGCCGAATTGATGCCGTAGACGCCCACGCCGCTCGTGTTCACGCTGGCTCCCTCAACACCGAACGCTCCTGCCGTGGTAGACAGCGAATTGCCAAGGATCGCTGGTTGTGGGTCCGAGGTAGTTACGATTTGGTGTGCTGAGAAAACATTGTTCGCTGCCAGCACAGGAATCTTCGTTGCGTCCACATTTAGCGTCGTGTTCCCACCAAGAGAAACCGCACCGCCACCGGTAAGTCCCGTTCCGGCGCTTACAGTTAGCGACGGATTCACCAGCATCGCGTTGCTGACCCCGCCTGTAGCGATGCTCAGCGTGCCGCTTCCGGTGATCGGCCCGCCGGTCAGGCCTGCGCCGCTGCCAACGCTGGTGACCGTTCCCGTGCCTGGCGAAGCGCAGGCCCACGCGGTGCCGGTCCAGTGGAGGATCTGATTCGCGGCGCAGGTATTCGTTAGACCCAGGTTGAGAGTTCCCGTCTTGCCTCCGCCGATCAGGCCGCTGCCCGTGGCCGTTGTCACACCTGTAATCGTGCCTGCGCCGGGAAATGCCTGGCCTGATGCAAATGTAATCTGGCCATTGCTGGCGAGCTTCAGGCCCGTCTCTTGAAAGTGGGTTGTTGCGCCCGTGCGGAATAGCAGATTGAGTGTTCCAGACGGTGTAGCCGTGTCGTTTCCAACAGGCTCAGCCTGCAGCTGAAATGTCTGGGGCACGGCTACGGCGCCGGTGCTGCTGAACGCCGAGGCCGTCAATGAAAGGGGATCTGAGGTCTTGCCGGCGGTAGCGGTCGCTGTGCCGGCAGCCGGCAACCCGAGCGACCCCAAGACAGAGGCCGGACCACGTATTGTTACGCTGCCGTTGACGTCGAGCATAGAGGCAGGCGTGGTGGTGTTAATGCCGACCTTTGCCGTGGCGCCGGATCCCGACTGGAAGAGCGCGGAACCGATGATGTCCGATGTGGTGTCCCACAGTGACAGGAAACCCACCGTACCGGTTCCGGTCACAGCGCTGGCTGGAGGCAGGGCATTCGAAGTCGTGTTTGTAGCGTCCACCGCGCCCGCGTTGGCGCTTGCAGGCGCGGCCAACAAAAAGGCCGAGGGCGGCAATCCCCCCAAGGTTGCCGCATCCCCGGCCTTGAGTGCGTACGGCACACTCACTAACAGGATTCGCGGTTGCTCGGCCTGTCCCGCGATCCGTACGCCCAGCCAACGCGTTCCCCCGGAGGTAAACAAAGGTGCCGGCACTCCGTCGGGTCTGGTGATGCCAAGCGGCACGGAATAACGACCCAACGGATCGAGCGCCAAGTCTTGCGTCTCGCTCCAGAGCGGCTCTCCGCCCTGGCGGGCGGTGTACAGGGAGAACGTCAGCTCCACATTGCCGGTAGCATTGCCACCATCGTCCATCGCGACGCCGGAGAACTGGATCAGCGGCGGCGGAGCCATCTGTAAGCTCCCGGCTGAGGCACTGCTGCCAGCCTGCTGCGCTGCAGCGGCCAGAACGAACAAAAAGACGATCACAATCGCAATTCGAACCTGTGTCCGCATAAAGGCTCCTCCCTGGCGCGCAGGTGTGAATCCCGCCCGCCTTCTAGTGCCTTCTGCTACCGGTAGCGAGAAAGGGCGCGGAAGAAGGTAAGACTGGGAGAGATTTTTTTGAGCCCGCGCAATGAAACCGCCCATTTGGCGGCCTAGAAAGAATGTGATAATCTCCGCCCCACCGGGTCGCTTCCCGCCCTGCGAGGAACCGCATGTCATCGCCATCCGCTCACGAGGTGACGCAGTTGCTGCGTGCCTGGAGCGGTGGGGACGAGCAGGCTCTGGAGAAACTCACCCCCCTGGTGTACGAAGAATTACACCGCCGGGCACGCCATTACATGGCTCGGGAACGGCCGGGGCTTACCATTCAGACCACGGCTCTGGTCCACGAGGTCTACTTGCGCCTTGTGGATTTTCAGGGAGTCACCTGGCAGGACCGGGCGCATTTTCTTGCCGTCTGCGCCCGTATGATGCGCCGCATTCTCACCGACTTTGCCCGTTCCCGGCAGTTTCAGAAGCGCGGCGGCGGCGCGCAGGAGATATCTTTCGATGAGCACATGGTCGTTTCCGGCGAGCCATCCGCCGACCTGGTCGCGCTGGACGACGCTCTCAACGGGTTGGCCGGAGTGGATCAGAGGAAGAGCCAGGTCGTGGAACTCCGTTTCTTCGGCGGCCTGAGTGTTCAGGAGACGGCGGAGGTGCTCAAGGTCTCCGAGGAGACGGTCAAGCGCGACTGGCGACTAGCAAAGATGTGGCTGCTGCAGGAAATGAGCGGTAGGCAAGAACCCAATGCCCTCTGATCGCTGGAAGGAAATCGAACAGCTGTGTGACCAGGCCTTGGCGCGCTCGGAAGAGGAGCGGGGCGCGTTTCTGGAGTCTGCCTGCGCGGGAAACGACGGCCTGCGTCGCGAGGTCGAATCTCTCCTGGCGTTTCAGAAGCAAGCCGAAAACTTCATCGAGACCCCGGCCATGGATCAAGCCGCCAAGGCGTTGGCGGAAAGCGGATATGGAACGCGCACCGCCGCGACTCCCCGCATCGGCCGCATGGTATCCCATTACCGCATCGTGGAGCGCCTCGGCTACGGCGGCATGGGCGAAGTCTACCGCGCGGTTCGCGCCGACGACCAGTATCAGAAACTGGTTGCCCTCAAGCTGGTGCGATCCGACTTCGACACCCGCTTCATTCAGGAACGCTTCAAGAACGAACGGCAGATTCTGGCCGGCCTCGAGCATCCGAACATCGGACGGCTCATTGACGGCGGCACGACCGAAGATGGCCTCCCCTACTTCGTGATGGAGCTGGTCGAAGGTGAGCCCATCGATCGCTACTGCGAGTCTCACCGGCTTTCGACGATTCAGCGATTGGAACTTTTTCGATCAGTCTGCTCCGCGGTTCATTATGCTCACCAACATCTGGTGGTCCATCGCGACATTAAGCCCAGCAACATTCTGGTGACGGCTGACCGCGTGCCCAAGCTGCTCGACTTCGGCATCGCTAAGATCATGGACCCGGAGCATTTCCCTCGGGCCGCGGAGCCAACCGCTACCGCCATGCGCCTGATGACGCCGGAATACGCCAGCCCGGAGCAGATCAGGGGCGAGGCGATCACCACGGCCAGCGATGTGTACTCGCTCGGAGTGCTGCTCTACTACCTTCTGACCGGTCACCTTCCTTACCGGCTCACTACGCGCGCGCCACACGAAATCGCCCGGGCCATCTGCGAAATTGATCCCGAGAAACCGAGCGCGGCCGTGAACCGCGTTGAGGAAGTACCGGGCCCCGAAGGCCCCGCAGTGAAGCTCACAGCTGAACTCAACAGCGGCACTCGAGAAGGCCAGACCGAAAAGCTCTACCGCCGTCTCCAGGGTGATCTCGATCAGATAGTGCTGAAGGCAATTCGAAAAGAGAAAGACCAGCGCTACTCATCAGCCGAACAGTTCTCAGAAGACATTGGCCGTTACCTCGATGGTCAGCCTGTCCTGGCGCGCAAAGCTACCCTGCGCTACCGCGGCGCCAAGTTCATCAAGCGGCACAAGGCCGGGGTGATGACGGCGGCACTCGCGCTCATCACGCTAATCGCCGGCATGGCCGCGATTGTGCGCGAATCCCGGATGGAACGGGCGCAACGGGCTCGGGCTGAACGACGATTCAACGATGTGCGCGAACTCGCTAATTCTCTGATGTTCGACATTAATGATTCCATCGCCAACCTGCCCGGCGCTACTGCGGCGCGGCAGTTACTCGTCACCAAGGCGTTGAAGTATTTGGACAGTCTGGCGGCGGAATCCAGTGGGGATCCTTCTTTGCAGCGGGAACTGGCGACCGCCTACCAACGAGTCGGGGATGTTCAGGGCTTGTTGAACAGCCAGCAGAATCTGGGACATTCCTCGGACGCTTTGCAGAGCTTCCGCAAAGCGGCAAAGATTCGCGAAGCGCTGGCGGCCGCAGATCCAAACGATATGGCTGCCAAGCGGGATCTCGCCTTCATCTACCAGAGGATCGGCCAGGTGTGCGCACTATTGAACGATACCCCCGGCGCCAAAGACAACGATCAGAAGGCGTTCGCCATCTACGACTCGCTCCACGCGGCCAGCCCCAATGACGTGAAGGCAAGCCTCAGCCTTGCCACCGCTTACTACACTCTGGGGCGACTGTTCAGTCTGAACGGTGAGTGGGCTGACGCGGTCCGGAATGACTTGAAGGCTGTCGAACTCTACGAGCAGGTCAACCAGGTCAAGGCGGGCGACACGACCGCACGCTTGTCGCTGGCGGCGGGCTACCGCGAGGCTTGCTACAACCTCGGCAAGTCCGGTGACCGTCCCAAGGCTCTTGCTTTATGCCGGGCTGCGGTGACCATCAACGAAGGCCTCGCGGCAGCGAATCCAAATGAAGTCCGCGCCCAACTTGACCTCTCCGCGGCCTATGGCGATCTGGGGATGACACTAGCGGACGGAGGCGACCTGGCTGCAGCTATTCAGAACTGGAGTAAGGCGCTTGCAATCGCCCGGCCAGTGGCGGCTGCTGATCCCAACAATGCACGAGCCCACGTCGTCCTAGCTCTGGATGAGAACCAACTCGGATTGATGTTAGCCAAAGCCGGCCAGGACGGCGCCCTAAGCCACGAACTTAACGCGTTGGAGATTCGCAAGAAGTTATCATCAGCCGACCCTAGTAATAAAGGACGGCAAGAGGCTGTCGCCGTTTCTTACGCAACGCTCGGCGACACGGAGGAGGTTCTGGCTCAAAGGCCCCGAATGGCAGCAGGTCAAAAAGCGCGCCATTGGCGCGAGGCGCGCTCGTGGTACAAGCAGGCTCTCGACATTTACAACCTGCTTCGTTCCCAGTCCGCGCTGCGCGGAGAAGAAAAGGCCCAGCCGGAGAAGATGGCGCAAGAAATCGAAAAATGCGAAGCCATGCTGCGAAGCCGGGGCAATCCATCCGCATCAGCAGTTCAATGACTACTCAACCTTGGCTCCCTGCGCTCGGACATGTAAGATTCACGCTGGTCGGAGGACACCCTGGAATGACCATCAGAAGATTGATGTTCTGCTTTGCCTGGACCGCAATCTTGGGCAGCATCGTTTCAGCGAGCGCGCAACAACCAGACGCCGAGGAAGAAGGCCAATTCAAATTCCGCTTCGTCGGCCCTCGGGTCGGGAATCGCATCTCGGCTGTGGCAGGAGTGCCGGGAGATGCAAGCACTTACTACGCCGGGGCCGCCTCGGGAGGAGTGTGGAAATCGACAGATGGCGGAAATCACTGGGCGCCCATTTTTGACAAGCAGCCCGCCGCGGCTATCGGAGCTCTCGCAGTGACGCCCTCCGATCGGAGCATCGTATGGGCGGGAACTGGCGAGGCATGGGTGATCCGCGACAGCGACGTGATGGGTAATGGGATCTACAAGTCAACCGACGCTGGCAAAACGTGGACGAACATGGGACTGGCGGAGACCGGCCGCATCGGCCGCATCATAGTCCACCCATCGAATCCTGACGTCGTATTTGCTTGCGCTTTAGGACGCGCGACCGGACCGCAACAGGAACGCGGCGTCTTCCGCACGACCGATGGCGGCCAGCACTGGGACCGGGTGCTCTTTGGCGGGGAAAGTGTGGGCTGCTCTGGACTCTCCATGGATCCTCGCAATCCGCACACTTTGTTCGCCGGCATGTGGCAAGTCGAGATGCACACCTACGGCGAATTCAGTGGCGGCCCAGGAAGCGGAATTTATGTTTCCCACGACGGCGGAACGAAGTGGGCTCGTATCGAAGATCATGGCCTGCCTCACGCCCCGCTCGGAAAGATCGATGTCGCGGTCGCGCCCACGAATTCAAATCGTGTCTTCGCGCTGATTCAAACCAAGGACCAGGGGTCGCTTTGGCGATCCGATGATGCGGGGGAACACTGGAAGGCGATCAACTACCAGCGCGCATTAATTGGACGCGCGGGCTACTACGTCCGGCTGGCTGTTTCTTCCGGCAGCGACAACGAAGTCTACGTGGCCAACAGTTCCTTCCACGAGTCGCTGGATGGAGGCGAGAACTTCAAAGAAGTCCCCTGGGGCGGGGACACACACGATATCTGGATCGATCCCACCAATCCCGAACGTTTTGTCGTGACTGATGACGGCGGCATGAACATCACCACCGTGCACGGCCGCGGCTTCCACCGGGCGACTCTGCCCATCGGCCAGATGTACCACGTCGACGTCGATAATCAGATTCCCTATTACTTCTACAGCAACATGCAGGACGACGGGAATATGCGCGGCCCCAGCCTGCCCATCGACTCCCGCGAAACGGGCTGGGATCACGAGATGGGCGGCTGTGAATCCGGATTCACGGTTCCAGATTTAACCGATCCCAACGTGGTGTGGGCCACTTGCTATGGAAATAAAGTCACGCGCTGGGACGCCCGAAGCAAGCATGCGCGCTCCGTCAGTCCCTGGATGCATACTCTCGATTCGCCGCCAAGCGATATCAAGTATCGCTGCCACTGGACGGCGCCCCTGGCTATCGATCCCTTCGACCACAACACGGTCTACTACGGCTGCCAGGTGATCTTCAAAACCTCGAATGGCGGCCAGAGCTGGTCGGTCATTAGCCCGGATCTTTCCACGCAGGACCCGGCCCGCATCGTTCCCTCGGGAGGAATTGTCGGAGACAATCTCGGACAATTCTACGGAGAGGTTGTCTTCGCGATCGCTCCTTCCAAGATCAAGAAAGGACTCATCTGGGCGGGGACCAACGACGGCCAGGTCTGGAATACCAGCGATGGGGCAAACTGGAGCAACGTCACCAAGAATATTGCGGGGCTACCGCCGTGGGGGACGGTTACCAGCATCGCGCCATCGAACTTCGATCCGGCTGCCGCATACGTCAGCGTCGATTTCCATCTCATGGACAATCGCGATCCTTTCATCTACAAGACCACGGACCTAGGAAAAACATGGAAGCTGATCACCGGCAATTTGCCGAAACACCCTTTGTCCTACGTCCGCACGATCACCGAAGATCCCAATTGCGCGGGCTTGCTGTTCGCCGGTACTGGAAACGGTCTTTATTACTCGCTTGACGACGGCGCCCACTGGACCGCGCTGGACACAGGATTGCCCCACGCACCAGTGACGTGGGCAGTCGTGCAGAAAGAGTTTCACGATCTGGTGATTTCCACCTACGGGCGTGGGCTCTACATTCTGGACGACATTACGCCGCTGGAGCAGCAAGCGAAGAATCACTCCGACGCCGCGGTCACACTGTTCGAACCACGGCAGGCCTATCGCTTTACCCGCGGCGGCCAGGCCATGCTCAACTTTTCGCTCCAGACCGCGCCGAAGAAGCCTTTGGAGCTTGAGGTCTTGGACTCGGACGGCAAGGTGATCCGCAAGCTCGAAGCGAAGGGTCGTGCAGGCATGAATCGTGTGACCTGGGACCTGCGCTATGAATCTCCGCGCTTGATTGCGCTAAGAACGGCGGCGCCGGACAATCCGCACATTTGGAACGAGCTGCGCTTCCGCGATTCCGACTCGCGGCCCATTACACACTGGGGAAGCAGACCGGCGGAAGTTGGTCCCATCGTGGCCCCGGGAAGATATTCGGTGAGGCTGAAGGTCGAGGATCAATCCTACACGCAGCCTCTGACCGTGTTGCGCGATCCACGCGCGCCCGGGTCCGATGCGGAGATTGACCTCTCCGTGCAGACCCTGCTCCGCATTCGTGGCGACATCAGCCATGCTGCCGATACGGTCAACCAGATCGAATGGCTTCGCAAGCAACTCGAGGTCATCGAAACCATGCTGCGTCCACCAAAGAAGAAAGAAAAGGAGAAGCAAGTCTTCGACGAGGACGACGACGAAGGGCCCGAACCGGCGGACGCTTCCCAGGAGCCATTGGACGAAGCTCAAGCAAAGCACAAGGCCGAACTCCTCAAAGCCGCCGAAGACCTGGACAAGAAGCTGCAAACGATCGAGCACAGGCTGGCGTCGCCGGCACTGCTCAATAGCGACGACAAATACTTCGTCGAGCCGTACAAGGTTTATCTCAACCTGATCTGGCTGAACGCGGAGGTCGGTACGGGAGGCGGTGACGTTGCCGGTGGCGCTGACTTTGCTCCCACCGATACTGAGTTGGAATCGCTGAAGGGGTTTGAAACGGAAATGGCCGGAGTGGACACGGACTACCAAAAAATTATGAAAGAAGACCTGCCTGCGTTCAACCGGACGCTGGTGGGCAGCAACATCGCTGCGCTGGTTGCTTCGCCCGACAATCCTGAATCGACGAAATAGAATTGACAGGAGCCTCGGCTCATTACTTTTCGCAGGGAAAGTCAGATAATTACGCTGGCTTATCGCGGGCGGGGGCGCCCGCGCCACATCTACGTGACGGCTTTCTTCTGGAATTGCCGAAGGCCGACAACCAGGAACAGGACATCAAATATCGTCAGAGCCACGAGAATGAAAGGGAGAGACAGGTGCGGGAACTGCGGCACGAGGCTCGCCCGCAGTCCTTCACTGGCATAGGCCAGCGGATTGATCAACACCACTTTCTGCAGGATGGGGAATTTGTTCAGCGCGCTCCACGGATAGTAAGTACAACCGAAAAATATCATTGGCGTCAGCACCATGCTGAACATCAGGCCAATGTGCTGCTGGTCCACGCTGCAACCGAGCGCCAGTCCGCCGCAAGCCGCGAAACTTGCAACCAACACGGTAATGCAGACGAAAAGAGCTGGATTCGACACATGCAATTCCAGGCCGGGGCGAAGGATGAGCCACGCCAGCGGGATGACGATCAGCCCCGTGACCAAAGCCTGAATGAGACCGGCCACGATCTTCTCTACAGCAACCCAGGAGATGTCGATGGGGGCCAGCAGGCGGTCCTCAATTTCGCGAGTGAACTGAAATTCTCCGATCAGGGGCATGGCGACGGCCCAAATTCCCGTGAACACCATACTGATGGCCATGATGCCGGGAAGGAGAAGGCTCTTGTAGGCCGCGGGCATATACCCGCTGCCGACCATGACCCGTCCGAAAATAAAAACGAACAGCAAAGGTTGCAAGAAGGTCTGAAACAGCAAGGGGACGAGATTGCGCCGGGCCACGTGTGCGTCGCGCGCCAACAGCGCCAGAAAAGTCTTCCAGTTCATTCGCGCAAACTCCTGCCGGTGTGATGGAGGAACAAGTTTTCCAGGCTGGGCTCGGAGATGTGCACGTCCGAGAGCTCCACACCCAGGGCGGAAGCCGCACTCACAATCTCGGGAATCAGGGATCCGCCGCGGCTGGCATAAAGGTCGGCACTGCTGTCTCCCGAGGCGCGCACTTCCGTGACCCCCGAAAGCGAAGCCAGACGATCGAGCAACGGTTGAGAATGATGCCCAAAGCGCAGGCGCAGAAGAAATCCGCCCGGAATCGAAGCTTTGAGCTCGCGGGGAGTGCCCGCCGCGATGATGCGCCCATGATCGATGATGGCGAGATGCTGGCATAGCGCATCGGCCTCCTCCATGTTGTGCGTGGTCAGCAGGATGGTGCGGCCTTTCTGGTTGTACTCGCGGATGATTTCCCAGAGCAGCAAGCGCGTCTGCGGATCCAGGCCCGCACTGGGTTCATCGAGGAACAACACCTGCGGGTCGTGCATCATGGCCCGCGCGATCGAAACGCGCTGCATCATGCCGCCGGAGAATCCACGCGTGAGTTGGTTGGCGCGATCGGTCAGCTTGAACCGGTCCAGCAAAGTGTTGGCGCGCTCCGAGCGTTCGTGCGAACTGAGGCCGAAGTACGCTCCGTGGAAGAGCAGAATCTCGCGGGCCGTAAGGGAGAAATCCAGGTTCGGGCGCTGGGCCACGACTCCGATCAGAAGCTTGGCGGCCGTTTGATCGCGCCACACGTCGTGGGGGCCGATCCAGGCGGTGCCGCTGGTGGGGCGAACTCGCGTAGTCAGAATGCCGACGGTGGTCGACTTGCCCGCGCCATTGGGGCCTAGCAAGCCAAAAATCTGTCCGGGAGCGACCTCGAGATCGATCCCGTCGAGCGCTGTGATTTGCGGCTTGGAATCCTTGCCGCGTTTTCCGCCCGCCGCGGACGCATCACCTCGTCCGGCTCCGGCAGGCGGAGCTGAGTTGTAGACCTTGCGCAGACTGCTGGTGCGAATCGCCGAATCCATTTGCAGGAGTTCCCTGGCATAAGCGCCCCACGCGCCTCGCCGAGCTGAAATTCGTCAGAGGAAAAGTATACATAGCGGTGAGGCGTAGAGGAAAAGCGCCGGCCGGCAGGTTGATCCGAAGGTCAGAAGCGCGTGCTGCCTTCCGCTGCAGAAACGAACTATTACTTCTGAGCCTCGGGTTGGTTTGCAGCCTTGTCGATTTTGCCAATCATCTCTTTCACCGATCCTGACATCGGGCCCTGCGGATCGAGCCGCAGGTACTCGGTGAATTCGGTGCGCGCGGTCCCGATGTCGCCTTTCCGCAATGCGATGTTTCCCAGCAGCACGTGGGCAGGCGCCATGGTGGGCAGAAGCGCAACAGCCTTCTGCGCGTGGGGTTCCGCATCTTGCCATCGGCCCAACGCCCAATACGTCTTCGCCATTTCGTAGTGCCCCTGCGGAGAGGCGTTGTCTAGCTTCAGTCCTTCATTCAGGCTTTTCTCAGCGCTCGCATAGTCCTTCTCACGATTTTGGAGCGTTCCCAGGGTAAGCCGCGCGTCCGCCAACTTCGGATCGATCTCGATAGCTCGGTTGAGAGCAGATTTTGCCTCCGCCGCGTTGTTCTGCTGGATGTAAGCAGACCCCAGCAGGACGTATGCGTCAGCGAAAGTTCCGTAGGTTTTGACGGCCTTTTTCAGGTGATCAATGCAGTCTTGCGGATCCTTGCCTTGCTGCCAAAGCTCGCGCGCCTTCACGAACTCCTTGCGGGCTTTTTCCGGCACTGAGGAAAGTCGAGCATCGAGAGAAGCTTCGGGACCTTCCGGAGGCACAACCGGAGGAGCCGTGCCCGGCTGGGGTCGCAATTCAAAACTCAAGTAAGCCATGGGATTGGTGCTCAGGTTCACGTACTGGGTCACGCTGTTGTAGCCCGGAAGCCTGATGGCGACCGAATAGGAACTCGCATCCAGGCCTTGCAGGTCAAATTTCCCCGATGAGTCGGTCTGCGCCTGGCCGGCGTAACCGGAATCCGTGGATTCGATCATGACCACCACGTGCGCCAAGCCTTGATGAGTAACCGCATCGCGGACCGTGCCGCGAATCGACGTGCGCATGGCAGCGCCGGGGCTTCTAATCTGCGCCGTACAAGGCAAAAAGGAAAGGCACACTGCACCGAGGCAAGCTACCAGAAACAGCTTGGGAGATCTCATGGAATGCTCCTGTGGCAGGTGAGGCTCACTTCAAAAGCAAATGGGAGGGCGGTTTTGTCCGCCCTCCCATTTAGAAAGAAACGTAGATCAGAATGTCCACTTCGCGAACAGACGTGCGTTGAACGGACGCTGGTAGGCGGGTGGAACTCCAAGATTTCCGTTGCCAACCGGGTGCTTAAAGTCGAAGTTGGGCGTTCCCAGCGACGCATCCTGGAATTGGTCGATGCGCAACTGAGTCTTCTGATTGACGAGGTTGAACAAATCGGCGCCAAACTGGATAGCCTGTTTTTCGCCTACCTTCACCTTGTATTCGGCATGCAGATCGCCTTCGCCCATGGCAGGTGTCCGCCCGAGCGAGCCGCGTCCGCCAAACGGAATCTCGCCACCATTCTGGTACACCGGATGGGCCCGCAAATCGTTGATAGGCGTTCCGGTCTCAATGCGGACTGCGGAGCCCAAGGTCAAGTTCTTCAGAAATCCCGTCGAGAAATTGTAGCTGATGAAATTGTTGAAAATGTGGCGCCGGTCGGTGTTCAGGAAGCCGAGGCCGAATTGGTTGCCGAGCATGTTCAGCGATCCCGGAGTGAAATCGAACAGCGAGCTGATGCCAGGATCAGCCTGCCCGTTGTCGTTGCGGAATGCGCCTTCATAGTTTCCGATCAGCGTGGACCACCGGTAGTTGCTACGCCATTGCCAACCGTGGCTGAAGCCCTTGCTGAGTTCAACCTCGATGGCCTTATAGGTGCGAACTGCGTTCACGAAACCGTCCGGCTTGCCGTCAGGAACCACGGCCCCCGCCGTGTCTGGATTGTTCACACAGACATCGGCCAAACTCTGCGCCGTATTGTATGGATTGAAGATCGTCCCCCCAAGGGGGCAACTCGCCGGAAGGCCGCCGACGGGATAAACCGTCTCGGCAACGTTCGTAAACAGATCACTCTGACTGGAAGGATTCCCGATCAAGAACTGCTGAGTTACACCGAGGAGATTCGCCTCAGGGGAAACGCCAGACTGGTCTTCGATAATCCGACGCAACCGCCGTTGCTGATAGCGAATGCTCGCAAGGATCCCATGAGGCAGTTGATGCTCGATGCCGCCAACATATTCCTCGAGGTACATCTGCTTCGTGCCGTGGGCAATTGCCTCCCCACCTTGGAGCGACGCGGCAAAGTAGGGCGTCAACCAGTGATTATCATCGAGATTCGGCGTGATCGTACCATCCGCGTTGAGCGCAAGCTGGCAGGGATTGGCAACGGCATCGCAAGGAGTCCCGGGTTTCGAGTTGACGGAAGGCGGCTGCCAGAACCCGAAGAAGGCATCCTCTTCGTTGCTGAGGGAACGGATAGCCGCATCGAGTGGGAGGGCATATCCATAGCGGCCCCAGTTCGCATAGATCTTTGTTTTGCGATCACCTTTGGGGTCGATGGCAATTCCTACGTTGGGTGACCAATTGTCTGTGAAGGTGTAGTGAATCAGAGTTGGCGCGTTGTTCTTCAAAGCATTGAGGTACGGGGTGCCAATCAGTCTTTCTTGATCCCAGCGCAGCCCTCCATTGACGATGAGGTGCCTGCCAATGGCCCAAGAGTCGTTTCCGTAGGCGGCGTGATACCGTTCATGGGTATTGAAGTCTGGAGTGCTGAAGAACCCTCGCGTCTGCAGCAGCAGGACTTCCGTCGGACCATTGCCTGGTATATTCGTTACAACTCCCGAAGGAATATCCCAGGCGCTTGCCGCGTCCAGTTCGAACTGATCCGCGTTGTCCGTAAGCCCAGACGGCAGTCCCGACGCGGCTGCCATGCCTGGCGGAACAGGGTACCCGCCGCCAGTAGCTTGCCGATTGCCGGCGTAGGTGTCCCACTCATAGTGGTAGCCCACGCTGAGCGTGTGCTCTCCAAGCAACCTAACGATTTTCTGGGTATCGAACGAAAGCTTCCAGTTGTCCCCGTTGGTGTTTTCGTAGTAGCCGAGGCCCTGGTGATTGTAGAGTCCGGTAACCTGGGAACCTAACCAGCCGAGGTTTCCCGCCTGGGCAGGGCATGTAACACCGGCATCCAACTGGCTCACAGTTGGTACCCAGCATCCCGCTCCCGTATTGTCGAATACCTGAAACGTGCCGGGCGACGAAGGGGTTTCGGTCAGGTAGTTGTGCCCCCATGCCAGTGACGCATTGGCCAGCCATGTTGATGACAGCGTCCCGTTATAGCGGACGACCCAATTGCGACTCCCGTTGGAGAGCTTGCTGAATGTGGTCTTACTATAGGCATCCAAAAAGGAATTCGGGCCGGCGCTGGTCTGTCGCGTTGGATCACCAAATACCGAGCTTTCCAATATGTGATTGTTGCTCAGCTTGAAAGTCAGCTTGGCAGCATAGTCATAACTGATTTGAGGGATGGTACCGTTGCCAAGTGTGCCGAAAAGGCCCACGCCGTGGAAATTGCCGAATTGATCGTAAAGCCGGTTCCATGACGGGTTGAACGAGCCAAAAAAGAACAGCCGGTTGTGGAGCAGGGGACCACCGAATTCTCCCTCGATGTCCCATGCCCCTTGGTGATAAGCCACGCCCTGCTGATTCAACCTGCCGCTCGCATCAGGATTCAAGTGCTGCACTTCCAATTGCTTTGGCCCGAAGAAGGCGCTGACACCGCCGTGAAATTCATTTGTGCCCGACTTGGTAACGATCTGCACGACTCCGCCATCGCTCTTGCCGTACTGCGATTCCAGACCACCTGTCTTTACGTCGACTTCTTTCACAAAAGACAAGTTGATGCCGGTCGAAAGCGCCCCGTAGTTCCGGGACCAAACACCAATGCCACCAAAGCTCCCATCCGTAATATTCACGCCGTCAGCGATGTACTGGTTCTCCAGCCCGCTGCTGCCCCCGATGGATGGATTCGCAGAGCCTGTCCCGCCACCCTCGTTAACGCCAGCGGCCGCATAGAAAAGTCCGGTGACATTTCTCTGGACAGGCAATTGTGTGTAGAACGTGTCGCTCAAGCTGGTCTCGAGCTTGGTCGCGGCCACATCCACACCGGCCGACTCGGCGGTAACTTCAACAACCTCCGAGACGCCGCCCGGCTCTAGGTTCACCCGGATCGAGGAGGTACGGTTCACGAATACTTCCACCTTGCTGACCTCGGTTGCTTTGAACCCGGCGGCTTCGACCCTGACCGAGTAAAAACCTGGAGTCAAAACATCGAAGTCGAACCGTCCCTCGCCGTCGGCAGACGTTGTCTTGTTTCCAATCGGGCCGATGATCGTGACCTTGGCTTTGGCCACCACTGCGCCGGAAGGATCATAAACCGTTCCCCCCAGGCTGCCTTTCACGGTGGACTCCTGGCCAAACAGACTGAGACTCAGCAGAAAAACAATGGCTGAAAGCGTTATGCTGCGAAATGTCATAAAGCGCTCCTCAGAGACTGGGATTTCGGGGCGAAAGGCAAACAGAGTCAAACAACAGCCACAACAGGCCTAGACGGATGACAATTCGTTAGGCACGTTACAGGCCATAACAAACGGCATCTAAACGTTACAAAATACTGACACTTAACACTCTGTTGGTGTCAGTAAAATTCAGATTTTCATATTTTTGAATGCCTGAGGATACGGTCTATGGAAGGCACTCTTAGGGCTCGACCGCCGGGACTTGGGAGGATTGGCGGGCTGCCATCAACTGTTTTCCCTTTTGTGCGGCAGCATCGGCTTTTTCGACGTTCCCCGCTTTTCGGTAGTAGTCCGACAGCCCAAGTTGCAGGGTGGGGCTTTTGGGATTCAGCGCAGATCCCGACTCCATGACGGCGATGGCCTTGGGCAAGTTCCCCAAGTTCGAGAAGCTCTCCGCCAGCCTGACGATCGTCTGTTCGTCAGTGGAATCGCCTAACCCGCCCTGACTATAAATCTCCACGGCCTTCGCATATTCCTGTTGCTCGAAATAGAGCTCGATGAGCTTGTCGCGGAAGCGCTCGTTTCCGGGATCTTTTGAGTATGCCGAACGGAACCAATCAGTCGCCTGAGCTTTCTCTCCTGCGGCTATGTAACATGACGCTCGTTGCCATTCTGCTTCCCCTGAGGGAGTAGTATCCCCGGCAGTGATGTCCCAGGATGGAGTGGCGGTCGTCATTGCGCTGATACTGAAGTTGAGGGAGCCAAAGATCTTCGCCTGGGTTTCTGGATCTCGGAGAGTCATCACCAGACGGTAATGTCCGGGTGGGAGGTCGGCGGTGAGAATTTGCTTGCCATTGATCACCGAGCCAGCCTTATCGAGTTGGTTAAGAGGAAGCTGATCCGAGACGGTTTTCGTATCCTGCGCCTCCATCCGGCCGTAGACGTACTCGATCTCGATTTTCCCATCCGGCTTGATCTTTCCTGAATTCACCGATTTCAAGATAGACGGCGCCCACACCTGGTAAAAGAATCTGAGTGGCTCGCCCTGGGTGAGCTGCAGCTCGTTCCCGGCACGCGGAATAAACTTCACTCCCGCCCCCGTAAACGGCTGAGTATCGTGAGCGCGTTGATCGACTGTCCGAGCACTGACGAACGGAACTATATTTGATACCGCCAAACCGCTGGCAGGGATCGCCGGAATGGTGACCTCGATTCCGCGGTGATACGCCAGCCTGGCCAACTGATTGGTAAGCTCAAAGTCGACCTTGTACTTACCGGGAGGCAGGGGCAGCAGCCCCTCGTACCCGAAGATCTTTCCTTTGATGTCCTCGAACTCCGCCTGTGAAACGGCTCTCGAAATCTTCTTGTCGTCGGAAAAAATCAGCTTGCCCTCGGCATTTTGAACTTTCGCTGAGACCAGGATGGAATAGTAAAAACCTTCTTTGGCGGATTGACCAACAGTGAAATCCTCAGGCTTCTTCAGCCGCAACAAGTAATGCAGGTTCACATTTCCATTGGGATCGCGCAGAGGCACGGTCAGAACGTCGAGAAACTCTGCCCCAAGTACAACACGGGACGTTACGTCCTCGAGAAGCCGCCGGTGATTATTCAGGTCCTCTTTTGAGAGCGGATTATTCGGTAGATCGTTAATAGTGCCGAGCATTACATCGGACGCGAGGCTGACGGTGCCGCTGTTGAAGTCAACCGGCTCATCCGGAAGAAGACTAAGGGTTTCTCGCGCCACATCCTTGCCGGCGTCATCGGTCAGTATCTTTAAAGCATTCTGTCGCGTGGGACCAACGACCGCCGTGATGAGCCTCTCCGGACCGTCACTGTACGGATGGTAAATACGAAACTCGTCGGTCCGATCGCGTTGATAGAAGATTACGTAAAAGAATGGCGGTAATGCGGGATTTCCGTTCGAAAAAAACCAGATCTCCATCGGAGTCACTTTCTGCAGCCCCAACAGCTTCTGCCTCTGTGCGGGCTCTCCGAGGGTGATGTAAATCCGGCCCATGTCTGTGCGCCAGCCCTCGCTGTGGGAGATATGGCCGAAAAACTGATTCGCGTAGGCAATCCGCCGGTTATGTTCGGTGCGGTATGCGTTGTCAGGCGAACCCGGGGTGGGATTGCGAATGGCCCAAAAATGCTCGATAAAGTTGTCTCGATCGGCGTCGGTACCCAGATCCAGAAAAGCTTTCCTCTCCTCGTTGGTAACAATGTACGCCACCTCCTGCTGCAACCACTTCTTGTGCCTTTCCGGCAGAGGGGAACGCGAGACGCCGGACACACACCCGGAGAACATAACAACCGAGAGCAGATACCCGAAACAATTCTGCCAGCAAGGCCTGAGAAATCGATTCAGAACACGCATCTGATGACCGCCGCCGATCAGTTTAGCACTTTGCCCCGCCCGATCATTTTGGTCTGCAACCGCGATATCCCGACGCCGCTGTGGTCCACGGTTCGTCCCATGGGATCCCTGCTGACTCATGCACCGATTGCTACCGACGCAAGAACATGCCGTCGTGCGTCATTGAATCGCTTCGATGGGTTGGGCTTGGTGCCGGGACGGGAAGTTTATTGGAAATTTTTCCGAGAGTCTTGCGGTAGTTGAGCCTTTCTTGAGTCAAGTAAGATCACTTCTGATCCCCCTACGAGCAGCAAAACCGGTAGGCAATGGTAAGTCGGATCCCACCCATTTGACGGTGTGATCGCCAAAGCGAATTCTGGATTCTATTTCAGCCTTACCACATCTGTTAGCCCGTTCACAAGGCTTACTGGGCACATGATGGAAGCGGCGCCTTATTTAGCTGCGCCCTCGTCGCCGAGCGCCACGCGCCGGATGCCGATCCCTCTTTCAACCCACTCCGCCCAACAGGTGCGGCCTCGCGGAGCGAATGCGTGTAAGTAGGCCGAGTCTTTGACTTCGGCGATCGCGTCCCATCCATGCCGTTGTGGCGCTGTCGCCCAAACCCTTCCGGCGGCCTGGGCGACAACCTTGACCTCGTCCCCGGCGGCACAAAAACCCCAAGCGGTGACGCCTTGGAGAGCAGGCATCTCCTTCGGCGGTTCCAGCGGACCGGCCTTGATGACCGCATAGCGATAGTTCTTCTTGGCATCCTGCCCGATGAACCGGATCGTGGGTTCACCCAAGGCGGAAAGATCCCAGGCGACCGCCGGAACGCGGGTCACCACACCGGGTGCCTCCAGAACCTTACCGCCAGGATCGAAACGAGCGCGATACAGCAGTCCAGTGGAGGGATCCCGCCAAACCACGGTGGTTTCCTTATCCGGGCGATAATTCCAACGTACCTCGGTGGCGGCATCGGACCCCAGTTCTCCCTGCCATAGCTCCTTCAGGCCTTGCGCTTCCGCACGAATCGCCCGCAGGATCATTTTGCCGCCGCGAGAGTCGAGCACTCCGAACATCCCAACTCCCACGCCAATCTGGAACCCCGGCGAAATGAGGTGCGCATTTGGGCTGCCGGCGGTCAAGGGCGCGGATTTCGTGATCAGGCGATTCCCCCATCCCACGGCCGCCTGAAACACTCCTCCTTGCAACCACGCGAACCAGCGTCCGCTGCCGGCGTTCACGGCGTCAATCGCGGTCGCGACACTAACCGGCGGTCCGGGCCCGAGTTTTATCCTTTCGAAGAAGACATTCTCGCGGGGATCGGGCAGGGAGTCTCGTTGCAGGATCAGGACCCCGCCATCAGTCCGGCGATGGGCGAAGACCGTGGTAAGCAACTCAAGCCTTTCGCAAACCGCACTGGAAAAACTCTCATAATTGGGCGACAACACGGTGAACGGAGCCAATGCCGATTCGATCGTCGGTTCATCGAATGGGTACCGGGCGCGCAACAGGTACTTTCCCGGAGGGATATCCTGATTGAGAAAATCGGCCAGATCCTCATTGCGGCTAGTTCTCTGCCGGGGTTGCAGAGGGACGGGCGGATGAAATGTCTCGGGCGAGATGTCTCGCGTTCTGCGTGCGTCCCTCATGATTTCAGAGAGCGTAATGACCACCTGGCGGTCCACTTGCCGGAGGAGTTCGTACCGAAACGGCGAAGGATCTTCCGGGTTGGTGACCTCGATAGGTGTGGCGCCGGTGTTCTCGAGCACCGTCTCGACAGGCAACGACTCCCCCGGCAGAAAAGTTGTCTCCTTAGGGAATGTGCCGAGGAGCAATCCGTTCACATGCGCCTCCTTTCCATTGGTACCTCCTGCCGGCTTTTCCTGCGCGGTCGCGCGCAGCGGTTGCGGTGGCGAACAAGCTATTAGCACCACTGCGATCGCCACCACTGCTGTGGCGGCCGTTATCCAGCCTCCGGACCTGCCGTCGGTTATCACGGTCCGCCGGACGCGCTCGCCGGCAATGCCAGTCCCCGGATCTTCCATCCGCGCAGTTTCAGAATGCACGGTCCGCAGAAGTAACCACGATCCACATCCGTAGGAAGTTTTCCGGTGCGCGTGTAACCCATCATGCACACTCGGTCCCAGTTTCCGTTGGGAGCGGGCTGGGCGGCTATGGCGGGGTTCGACTGGCTGTCGTGATCAGCGGGATTGTAACCACCGCCGCCCGGCCCGTGCTCGAGGTGCTTATGGTGACCGATCTCGTGCGCCCAGGTACTCACGCCGCGGGGATAGGTGCAGAAGAGCCAGAGACCGCCCATCGCCTCGCCCGCAGCCGGCAGTCCCATCATATCCTTGGAAGTGGTGGTGATCTCCCGGGCTGCCACGACGCCTGCGTCCACGTATGTGCCAGTGCAGAGGGCATTGCAAACAGTACCGGCCTGGCCGCCGGTTGATCGCGCCGCCTCGCGCACAGAAAAGGAGCGGTTGCAGACGGGGCAGTTATAGGTGGTCATGGTAGCCGTCACGGCTCGCTTGAAGATGTTCGCCCGCGAGCTGATTTGCAGCATTCCGGCACAGCGCCGGGTGCACGGCTGGCCGGTAAGGGCCTGGTTCACGGGGCGAACCACAGATTGTGTGCAACCGGGCGCATTGCAGTTGTACCTGTGCGTCTCACTTGATCGCAAGTGCCCGGGGCACGCGGCCGAGCGGCAGTCTTCTCCGTTCCCGGAACCTCCCGCAGCCGTGAGTTCCATCAGTAGCTGGTCGATGCCGCAGGTGTCGCAGTAGTATTTTTCGACCCAGTAGGGAGGGGTCGAGCGGAACTCGCCGATCATGTGTCCGCGCATCTTCCCGTGCCGCGTTTCGATCAATTGAATGGACCGGTGAATGAGCGGAGCCCGGTAATTCCGCCAATTGTCGCCCCAGACGCTGGTGTTCATGAAATTGTGGTAGGCCGACAGTGTAACCGCGGTTCCGGGCGGCGGCACGCCCTGCACTCCCAGATGGCGGGCACCCGAATAGTGCCAGACGTAATTGGGGTCCAGTGTCATTTCCGCCGCCGGCCGGTACTTGTCGGTCTTGGGGTTATTTCCACGCACTTCGTTGTTTACTGCGATCATAAAGGCCCTATAGTCCGCCGCTGCGGTGGCTCCGGGAAACAGATCGGCAGGCACAAGACTCTGCTGTGCGCCGGCTTCGTGTACAAAGTGAACAAAAGCCGGAGCATAAAACTGGATGAACATCGATTCGTAGTTAAAGGCGCCGCCCCAATGGACGTCAGCCGCCGGTTCCCACTGCAGGAAGCCCCGCAGTGAAGTCTTGCGCCACAGACGCAACTTGCAAGTATGAGCTTGCGGAAGCTTGTCGGCGTCGTAACGATCTTTCAAAACCTTCCAATTCGGATGGGTCGGAGTCCCAGCGGGTAGATCGCGAAAGCTTACCTGGGCGCGGAACTGATACCCATCACCCGCAATAATCGAGGGGTTCAGATAGACGGCCGCCTTGCCTAAAAGGTCCGCGAAAACCCTGTCTGCATCCTGACCAAGATCGTCGTGCGCAACCGAGCAGACCGCTGTCACGCCTGCATCTTCGAGGGTCTTCCACGGGGTCAAGCTCTTGTCGTCGATGCCGAACGGGGCCTTATGATAGGCCGCGCCCCGGATCCCGCCGTTGGCAGTAGGACAATTGGGCGCATCCTTTCCATTGTGCGTGCCCTTCAGGGGGCCGGTGAAGATGCTGATGAGATACTGGCGCGGACGAGCGCGGTTGTGTTGATACATAGTGTCGTCCACGTTATCGTCCCCCGGCAGATCGCGGAAGGTCCAATCCACGCGTATGGGCCCCGTGGCTCTGCGCGAAGTGTCGGTGATGGCTGGAACCACGTTGCCATTCAGATCGTCCGCTTTCCGCATGATGGGAATGCTGGCCGCGATCGGAAGGTATGGCCGACAGTTGGTCGTGGCATCGGTAGTCTGCTTTCCGTCGCCGATGCCCATCCCACCGCGGTAGTCGCCGAGATCCATGTTGGCGTAGAAACCGTTGTTGGCAGAGGGCGCTGGCACGGACGTAGTGTAACAATGGCGATCGTCGACCCAGGTGACGAGTGAAGTGTCTTTGGCGTTGAGAGCTGTCTCGATATCGTTAGCCGCAATGACATCGCTGCGGTCCGCCGTCTTTCCGAACAACGGGCGACGGTCCGCGGCCTGAACGGCAATGGCGGCCTTGGTAGTAGCATCCAGCGTTCCGTTGGTCACTAGGCGGTTTGCGGTACCGGTCGCCATGTGATCGCGCTGGAATTCCTGGACAGCTCTAAGGTAGTCCCCTTGGCCTTCTCCATCCTCAACTGGGCCGGGATGGTATCCGGCCTTTGCTAAACGAAGTTTCCGTCCCTTCGCGGAGTCCTCGGCCGGGGCCGGCCCGGGCAGCCACGGCGCGAGGGAGAAGGTCAGCACCTGCGGCTCCAGTTCGTGGTCAACACCGTGGGTCCCGATCTCCCTGTGCGTGAAAATCCGAACTTCGGTATGCATCGCGGCCAGTCCAAGTCCGGGATCGGTATCCTTATCCGTATGGATTTGAATCTGGACGCGGTACGGCATTTTGTTTTCCGCGACAAGCGTCTTGCCTTCTGTCCAGTTGTGTTCGTGGTCGCCGTTGCCGCACTCGGCGGGCGTGAGGGCCTGGCGCCAAACGATGGTCCCGTCTTTATCGAAAATCTGAAACTGCCCCTGCATGGAGGCAACACCATCTTTGAGCGTCCATTTGAACTTGAGGGAATCGTCAACGATAGCGCGCCCGGCTCCGCTGCCGGACCATCGCGGCCAGAAGGACGACAGGCGGAGCAGCGCCTTCTTGTGGGCCGCGTCTTTGTAGTAGCGGAGCATCACTGTATACGGCGAGGATGCCGCGTTGATATGTCGCTTGGCGGGAGCCCGAGGTTTCAAAACGCCGTCAGCGGCTTCGCTCTCGCCCTTCCACGAATTTTCCGCTCCGCTGGAGCGCTCCGCAGCAGCCGCGCTGACGCTCTTTTGAATGATCGGGGTGTCGGGAATGTCGGCGTAGGTATACTTCACGAACTCGTGGTCGTTGGTGGCCGTCGCCTTTGCGTAATTACTAGCGTAGACGTCCATGTCGACCTTCAGAGCGCGGTCGTGCAGGCCCTCAAGCCCATACGCGACGTTGCAGGTTTCGTCCTCCGGAAGGAACCACTTATCGAGCGAGGTGATGGAGATCGCGGTCGCCGGTAGTTGCCGCTTGATCTTCAGGGTGTGAACGACTTCGTAGGCCAGCCCATCTTTCTTCCAGACCTTAGGCAGAAGGATCTTCGGGTTGCCCGGACCGCGCGTCGGATCAAGCTTTGATTTTGAAGGGTCAGCCTCGTTGACCTCTTTACAGCCGATCAGTTCGACGAGGGCGCGTAGAACCTCCTTTGGCTCCTTGGTGCCCCAATTGAACAGTGCAACTTCGTCGCACGAGATCGGCGGAACAGCCGCTTCACACTTGGTTCTTACAATGTCGGCAAACGTGTCGTCGACGACAGGGGGGTAAGGCGTAGCTTCGCTCCGAGGTTTGAAGACGCGGGCCATGAATATTCTGATCCCCTAATGGGCCGCAGGCGCCGAAGTGATGTCGCCGACCGCTTCCCAGACGACCTCTCCGGATTCGATTTGCTTGATTTCGCCTTTGCCGCCTGGTTCAAGCAAATCAATCTTGATTGGGTCGTTGCCTTTTGAAGTTACTCGGTCCGTCTCGCCGAGGTCGGGTGTCTTCAGCTTGAGGGTGAGTCCTTCGACTACAGTACCGTCCTTTTTGAGTTCGTGGATAATGCTGATCGCAAACCAGCTCTTTTTCTTGGCGCATGGGATCACCCCTTTTTGCGCCGGGGAACTCTTGGCCGCGGCCGATTGATTCATTGCGTTGAGCTTATCGACGGCAGCCTTGACCTTCCCGCCCGTGGGTGGCGGGGGATTTTGATTGCCGTTGCTCATGCGGTTTGCTCCTTCTGATTCGTTGAACAGAACAGCAAAGCGTGATCCATCAACAGATCGATCTTCGCGGCGGGATGCCTGCCTTCTGCTTTCAGAGTGCGTGCCGCCCAAGGGTACCGGTTATCGGTGTCGAACTCGAAGCCGAACATGAACATCAGGTTGAGGTAGCGGAAGAAATCGTACTCGCCCTCGATTCCGTAGCGCCGCGATCGTTCGCGTCCCCAAAGAATGATTTCGCGGAGTTCTGCTTCGCTTAGCGTTGCACAGACTTCCGGAATACAATTTCGCAAGTGGGCAATCGCGCGCTGCCTGACCCCGGCCTCGCCGACCGTGGCAAGGGCTGCCATTTGCGCGTCGCGGATGATCAACACGGCCGAAGTATAGCAAACTCGGCGCTGTCGATTCTGACGGCGGTGTGGGAAGCGGCTGGCTATCCCTGGTCGGTACGACTGAAAGCCTTGTTGCCGAACTGGATGCCCTGGATCCGCAAGCGCTATCGACTCAGCCCAGAGATGGAGAAGCAGTTGCTGGCGGTGAGCGCACGGCAGATGGATCGGCGGCTGCCGGGGAGGAAGCGGGAGCAGAAGCGCAAGACCTATGGGCGGACCAAGCGCGGGGCGCTGCTCAAGCATCCCATTCCCGTCAAGACCGATAGCTGGGAGATGAAGGGCCCAGGTTTTGCCGAAGGGGACCTGGTATCGCACTCGGGCAATTCGGCCGAGGGGGAGTTCGCGCACAGTCTGAACCTGACCGACCTCGACACGGGCTGGACCGAGTCGGTGGCGGTGCAGCAGGCGCTGCATGAAATCCGGGCGAAGCTGCCGTTTCGGCTGCTGGGAGTGGATTCGGATAACGGATCGGAGTTCATCAACTGGCACTTGCAGCGGTGGTGTGATCGAGAACAGATCCAGTGGACCCGGGGGCGGCCGTACAAGAAAG
>Ga0209698_10001033_pt1 | contig 32103 bp, 31 predicted proteins | sample LitLauG_LLR_2012_FD_187203 | JGI IMG/M metagenome (GOLD analysis project Ga0209698, IMG submission 187203) | Freshwater sediment microbial communities from Pennsylvania, USA - Little Laurel Run_MetaG_LLR_2012 (SPAdes) (version 2) | ecosystem: Environmental > Aquatic > Freshwater > Creek >... | reverse complement strand
CCCGGAAACGGACGCTTCCGGAGCGGACGGAAAATGACGCCTTCCGAGCTGCCCGATCACCCGCAGGACCCGGCCGGCGCTGCCAGCGCGCCGGCGCCCGACGATCCGGCCGCGGTGGAGCCCCAACCCCAGCCCGACTCCCAGCCCGAGACCGCCGGCCCGGCGCCGCGCTCGCGAAGCGCAGCCGTGGCGGGGTTCGCCGCTGCAGGCGAGTGGCTCGTGCGTGCCGCCGGTGACCTGCGGCACAACCTCGCGAGCGCCGGCCTGCTCCTTTTGTTGCGGCCCCGCGATTCCGGCCACTGGCGCACGGGCGGCGGGCCGCTACTGCAACTCCTGGTGCTGCACCTGCTCATCGGTCTTGGATATGACCTCTATGCCACGGGCTGGCGCGACGGACATTTCGATGCATACGCACTACCGCCCGTCAGTTTCTGGGCGCTCGCCCTCCTGCTGGGCGCCGCCGTGCTGGTGTCGCTGGGCCGACGCCCGCCGGACGGGGGCGGCGCGGCAGCCGGTGCGGGCCCCAGCGTCCTGGCCCTTGGCAGTGCGGGCTTTGCGCTGGCCTGCTGGGAGTCGCTGGCGGCCTCCCTGCTTGCCGTCGCGGCCGACCATAACTCGGCGCTCGACCGCATGTACCCCGTGTTGTCGTGGTTCCCGTTGTTGTGGGTGGCATTTGCCTACGCACTGGCGGCGCTGCGGCTTGCGGGCGGACCGGATGCTGCCGAGGGCGGCGCTTCCCCGACCGCACGCCGCACGCTGGTGTTCCTGCTGGCGGCAGCTCTCATCGTGGTTCCGCAATGGGTCGTCGATCCGGCGGCGCGCCTGTGGACCGGTGAAGCTGCCGAAGATTCCGCCGGCGGTGGCGGGCCCGATTCGCCGCAGGGCGAGCAGGCGCTCTATGGCCAGTTCGACCTGCTCAACGACGCGCTCGACGCCATCGTTCCCGGCCAACAGGGCGTCACCGAACTGTTCACCATCAGCTTTGCCGGCGACGGCGGCCAGGACGTCTTCCTGAACGAAGCCGTGGGCGCCGATGCCGTTCTGGCCGACGTTTTCGACAGCGGCGAGCACAGCCTCGTGCTGGCCAACAGTGTCGCACGGCCCCGGGAGCGTCCTTTCGCAACGGTCACCGCGCTCGAGCGCTCGATTGCCGAGGTTGCGGACCGCATGAACCTCGACGAGGACGTGCTCGCCATCTTCCTCACCTCGCATGGCACGCCGGACCATCACCTGTCGGTGTCGCTGCCGCCGTACGCCTTCGACGACCTGACGCCTGAGCGCCTGCGCGGCATGCTCGACGAGGCGGGCATCCGCTTCCGCGTCATCATCGTTTCGTCCTGCTACGCCGGCGGATTCCTGGGCCCGCTGTCGGGGCCGGACACCATGGTGATAACGGCGTCGGCTCCCGAGCGCACGTCCTTTGGCTGCCGCGACGGCGAACAATGGACCGACTTCGGCCGCGCCTATTTCGCCGAGGCCCTCTCGCAGGCGGCCTCGTTCGAGGGCGCGTTTCGCATTGCCCGGGGCCGCATCGCCGAGCGCGAGGCCCGGGAAGGCCTGACGCCATCGGACCCGCAGATCTTTGTCGGCCCGGGAATCCGCGAGCAGCTCCAGCGCCTGGAAACCCGCCGCGGCGGACGCATACTGTTTGCCGGCACCCCACGGCGCCCGGCGCTCGAACCATCCATTTCACGTCAGGGATAAGTCATGGCAGTCAAATGCGGGATCGTCGGGCTGCCCAATGTGGGCAAGTCGACCTTGTTCAACGCCCTAACCAAGGCCGGCATCGCCGCCGAGAATTACCCCTTCTGCACCATCGAACCCAATGTCGGCATCGTCGAGGTTCCGGACCCCCGCCTCAAGGCGCTGGCCGCCATTGTCGAACCGCAGCGCGTGCTTCCGGCCGCGGTTGAATTCGTCGATATCGCCGGCCTCGTGGCCGGAGCGAGCAAGGGCGAAGGTCTGGGCAACCAGTTCCTGGCCAATATCCGCGAGTGCGATGCCATTGCCCACATCGTGCGCTGCTTCGACGACCCGAACATCATCCACGTGGCGGGCCGTGTCGATCCTCTGAGCGACATCGAGGTCATCGATACCGAACTGGCCCTGGCTGACCTGCAGGCCGTCGAAAAGCAGCTCAACCGCTACGGCAAGGTTGCCAAGACCGGCGCGACCCCCGACGAGAAAAAAGAGGCTGCCCGCATCGTCGCCGCCCTCGAGAAGATCCAGCCGGCACTCAATCGCGCCGAGCCGGCGCGCTCGGTCAAGCTCGACGCCGAGGAACGCGCCGCATTGCGCCCGCTGTTCCTGCTCACCATGAAGCCGGCCATGTATGTGGCCAACGTCGAGGATCATGGCTTCCAGGACAATCCCCTGCTCGACGCCGTCCGCGGGCGCGCGGCCCGCGAGAACGCGCCCGTGGTGGCCGTCTGCGCGCGGATGGAGGCCGAGATCGCCGACCTTTCCGACGAGGACAAGCAGGTGTTCCTGCAGGACATGGGCATGGATGAGCCGGGCCTGGATCGGGTCATCCGCGCCGGCTACGCCATCCTGGGCTTGCAGACCTACTTCACCGCAGGCGTCAAGGAGGTGCGCGCCTGGACCATCATCGCCGGGTCCACCGCGCCGCAGGCGGCCGGGGTGATACACACCGATTTCGAAAAGGGCTTCATCCGCGCCGAGACCATCGCCTACGACGATTTCATCCGGTACAAGGGCGAGCAAGGCGCCAAGGAAGCGGGGCGGATGCGCCTCGAAGGCAAGGATTACGTTGTCAAGGACGGCGACGTCCTGCACTTCCGGTTCAACGTCTGAGCCCGGCGCGGCGGCGCCGCGAACCCGGTCTTCCGCCCGGAGGGTATATTGTCTGCAGCCGGCCTGCGCATGCCGCCGGTCCGCAAGCAGCCCCCATCGACGCCGCGGCCCGGCAGGAGACCGGATGAGCGCGTGGTGCCCGAGGTGACTGCCGCTGCGGCCCCGGTCCTGCGGGCTGCGTTGGTCGTCTGCGGCGGCTGCCTCGCGCTTGCGGCCTGTCTCACCACGGAATACCAGGCGGCGAGGCGGCAGACGCCGCCCGCCGTGCCGCTCAACCTCGAAGCCGCGCAGCCCCCGCTGGCAGCGTCACTGCGCACCCTGATCGTCTACGACGGCCCCGGATCTTGGAAGCGTCAGGCGCTGTGGGACGAATATGTGCTGACGGTTCGCAATCTGGGGACCAGCGCACTGGTCATGACCGCTGCGTCCCTCATCGACTACGCCGGCGCGCGCCGCGAGCCCGGCGACGACCCCTGGAAGCTTGAAAAGGAAAGCCAGACCCTCGAGCAGCGCTACCTGCGCGATGGCATCGCGTTTGCGCGCAGCGAGATTCCCGATGCCCTGGTGTTCGGCGCCGGCGCCGTGGGCGACGCGGCGGGCACGCTGTTCTCGTCGGTCAGCGCAACGGCGTCATCAGCCAGCGTGGTGGGGCTGCCGATCTACTACATCGTCGTCTATGGCGTGAACCGCAACAACAAGGCGACCGCCGCCGCCGAATTTGCGCGCCGCCGCCTGGTACTGCCGCTGACGCTGTTCGGCGGCGAATCGCGCACTGGGAGTCTTTTCCTGCCGATGGCGCCCAACCCGCAGTCCCTGCTTCTGCGCTGGTCCGGCGCGGGCACCATGAACGAGATGGTGCTGCCCCTGTCCCGCCTGCATGGCCTGCACGCCTCGCAGCACACCCCGGACGCCGCGCCGGTCCGACCATGAACCGTCTGCCCACGCGGCGGCCACGACTTCACGGTTCCAGGGACGCGACGTACGCGGCCACGGCGATGATGTCGCTGCCATCGAGCCTGGCCACCAGGCCTCGCATTACCCCAACGGCCTGGCCGCCGCGCGCGCCGGTCTGGATGTCGTAGAGCTGCCGCACCACGTAGCTGGGTGAACGGCCGGCCAGGCCGGGCACATTGCCCTGGCCGTGCAGGCCCGGGCCATGGCAGCCCGCGCAGGGTGGCGCCTTGCCGGCGGCCGCGCCGGTGACGATCTCCGCGCCGCGCGCGAGGCTGCCGGGCGGCACGTAGGCGGTGAAAGTTGCGTGGGCATCCAGGTGCTCGCAGTCCGCCGCGTCTTCCGGCACCTCGATGATGCGCTCGCCAATGGGCTCGGATGCACCGCCGGGCGCGGGCACGAGATACCAGCTGGACACGATCGTCTGCGGCACTGTGGCCGATTCGATCACGCGGACATTGCGCCGTGGCTTGAGCGTCGAAAAGTAGGCCGCCGCTTCGCGTGCATCGTCGGGCGACAGGGCCTTTGCAAGCGCGATCATCAGCGCCTGGGGCTGCCGCGCCGGAACGGCTGTGCGCCGCGCTCCGCTGCGGAAATCGGCGAGTTGCTGGAGCATGTAGCCATACGAAAGGCCGGCGAGCCGGGCATTATCCGGCGTGCCAGAACCGTCTGCGCGATGGCAGTTGCCACAGGCGTAGACCTGCGGCGGTCGCCCGTGGGCGACGACCGCCGGCAGCGGCGGATGATCCTGCGGGTGCCAGTCCGCCGCCTCGTACGGGTTGCGCAGCTGGCCGAGCGTGTAGCTCCGGCTGCTGGCGGCAATCCGTACCGTCTGGGCATCGTCCGCGGGTACGGCAACGTCCGCCGATTGCATGGGATAGGCCCATGAAGGCGGCCCGGCTGTGGCCCCCGCCGCGGCTGCGCACGCCAGCGCGCACGCCAGCCCCAGAACGGCGCGCAGAAATTCCGTCCTTCTCTCTGGCGGCCGCGGTACGGCCTGCATGGAGCGGTCTCCGCCGTTAATTGCGGGGAATCATAGTCGGCCCGGGCCGATGGGTGCGATAGCGCACCGATGCATGCGGGCCCCACGGTGTATTCCTGTGAACGGCGGCCCCGCCCGCGCGGCGGCAGCGGTTTCGCACAACCAGTGGAGGGATGCGCATGCATGCAAGAATTCTGGGGCGCTGCCTCGTGGCCCTGCTCCCGCTGGTCTGCGCGGCCGCCTTTGGCCAGGAGGCATTTACCCGCCAGGCGGCCAATGTCCGGGCGGGCCCCGACCGCAGCTATCCGCTGGTTGCGCAACTGGGGCCGGGTGCGCCGCTGCGGGTGATGGGCTGCCTCGATGACTGGACATGGTGCGATGTCGCCTTCGATGACAATCGCGGCTGGGTCTACGGGCCCTACCTGCTTTACGCCGTCCCCGGCGATCGCGTATCGCTGTACACCTACGGCCCCAGCCTTGGGATAGCGATCATCGGATTTTCGCTGGGCGGCTACTGGGACGACCATTACCGGCAGCGCCCCTGGTATAGCGGGCGCGCCGAGTGGGATCGTCGTGCGCCGCCGCCCCACCATGCCCCGGCAGGGCTCCCGCCGCATGCCGCGTACACGCCGGGGATGCATCCGGACCGCGGTGAATCGCGTCCCGCAGGCGGCCCGCCATCGGCTGGGGCGCCGCACGCGGCCCGCGGCGCTCCAGGCCCCGGATCCGGAACCGATCACGGCCGACCGCCACCGGCACCGCCGGCGCGCATTGAGCAACATGCGCCGGCCCGCGAAAATCCCCGGACAGAACCCCAGCATGCCGATCCCCAGGCCCCGCGCGCCGCGCCGCGCGAGATGCAGCACGTCCCCGTGCAGCAGCAACGCGAACCCGCGCAGCAGCAGCGCGCCCCCATGCAGCAGCACGAACCGGCGCAGGGCCGCGAAGCCGCCGCGCCGCGCGGACCGGAGCGGGGTGGCGGCGACAAGGGCGGGGAAGGCAAGCCGGAACGCGAGGGCCGCTAGGCCCTCGCAGCCCGTTCACCCCGCGAGCGCGGCGGGAAAGGGTTCCTGCTGCGTGATGCAGTGGATATTGCCGCCGCCATACAGGAGATCGCACGTGGCCACCTGGACGATGGTCCGTTGCGGGTAGATTTCGCGGAATATTCCATGCACCGCTTGGTCCTCTTCCGGAAAACCGAACCAGGGCAGTACGATCCCGCCATTGGCGGTGTAATAATTCACGTGCGACAGCCCCAGCCGACCGCCGGTCCGGTCGATGTACGCCGCCGGCAGTTGCGGGATATCGATGACTTCCAGCGAACGGCCACGCGCATCGCGTGCGCCGCGCAGGATCTCGCGGTTGGCCTGCAGCACCGCATAGTTCGCGTCGCGCGGATCGTCGCAATGCAGCGCCACTACCTGGCCTGGCGCGGTGAAAGCCGCCACCATGTCGACATGACCGTCGGTGACGTCGTCCACGGGGCCGCCCTTGAGCCAGACAATCACGTCCACCCCCAGGTAGTCGCGCAGATTTTTTTCAATGTCGGCGCGGCGCATTCCTGGATTGCGGTTTGGATTGAGCAGGCATTCCTCGGTCGTGATCAGGGTGCCCTCGCCGTCGACGTGGAACGACCCGCCCTCCAGGACGAAAGGCGCCGGCACGCGCTCGATTGCCTGCTGTGCCAGTATGGCCGCCGCCGCCTCGCGATCCTTGCTGCAGGGCGTGCGTCCGCCCCAACCGTTGAAATCCCAGTCAATGCCGAGCAGTCCCGTGCCGCCGTCGATCACGAAGCTAGGGCCATTGTCGCGGAACCAGCCGTCGTCGATCGGGACGCTACGCACCTCCACGCCGGGTCCGCACATGCTGCGCGCCAGGGGAACATCGGTGGCATTGGCCAGCATCACCACAGGCTCGAACTGCGAAATGGCGCGTGCCACGCTGGCATGCACGACCTTGGCCGCCTCGTGGCGGCCGTTGTAGCTGGGGGCATGGCTGGGCCAGGCCATCCAGCAGCGGCGATGCGGATGCCACTCGGCTGGCATGTGGAAGCCGCGGGATCTGGGTGAGTTCATGGGTTTGCAGTCAGGCGGGTTGCCGGCGCCGCCGGCGGCTGCGTCGCGAGGCACACGCGGAACCGCGCGCGGCGAGCGGCGCCCGTGCCGCGTGCGCGCAGCTTAGGGCATGCCACGCATATTGCACCACCGGTGCGGCGCGCTGGTATTGTAGGCACATGAGATCCGCCCGCGAGGCCATGGCCCTGCTGACCTTTCTGTCTGCCGCCGCCGCGGCAGCGGCCGGCGGCCCGCCGTTGCCGCGCCATCTGCTCGTCGAGGTGCGCGACACGCCGCCGCACAGCGCCGCTGCCATCCGCCACGGCGCCGATGGCTCCTACAGCGTATCCACCGGCAGTGGCGGCAGCGACGACACCGTCGGCCCTGCCGACAACTCCACTACGCTGTCTACCGGCAATTCGGTGCGCCGCGTGCATATCATGGAGGGCGAACGCGTACGGGTCGACCTGCCTTCCGTGCAGTCCTTGCAGTTCCACATGCCGGTTCCGGGGGCATCCGCCGGGGCCGCAAAGCCTGCGACGGGCGCGACAGGCACCGGTGCCATGGGCAGGTCACCGGCAAGGGTCAATGCCACGGGCATGGCAGCCGGGACCGGTTCAACTGCCGCAGCGGGTGCGTCGGGTGCTGCAGGAACGAGCGCTGCGGCCGGCACCGCCACTACCGCTGCGTCCACACCCTCGGTCTCGGGCGTCGTGACCTTCGAGGCCGTGGGGGCGTTTGCCGCGCGCTTCGCACTGGCTGGACCGACCGTACGCGTGGAGCTGACGCCACTGCCGTCCGGCACGATCTCCGCACCCTACGCGGTTGCTGGCGCAGGCTCCGCCCCGTCGACGGTGATCGTGCAAGGCCGTGTCGGGCAGTGGATCGCGCTGGGCGATACCGAGTTGTCGAGCCCGTCCCGCAACCTCAACGTCACTGCCGACCCCGTACGGCCGGCGTCGGTCTGGGTGCGGGTTCAGCCCGATCCGGCTGCACCGCCGGATTGAACCGAAACGTTCAACGCGCGGGGGAATCCGGCGGCTGCTCCGGCCCCGCCGCCGGTGCCCGTCCCTGCCGGCCGTAGGTGGCGTGGCGCCAGAGCGCCTCGAGCGGCCCCTGGCGATAACGTCGCAGCAGGGCGCGGCTCCCAAGAACCTCGACCGCGAAAATGGCGCATGCCAGGGCCGCAAGTTGTGCGCGGCTTGCTTGGGCACCCAGCCCCAATCCCCAGCCCGACAGCACCGCGCCCATGACCACCGACTGCGCTACGTAATTGGTGAGCGACAGGCGGCCGGGCGCCGCCAGCAACCTGCACAGCGCAGCGCCCCAGGGCCTGTTGAACGCGTGTACCGCGGCGGCGACGTAGGCCGCTGCCAGCACGCTGCCCAGCCCCAGCACCGCGGCGCTCCAGTCGCCGTCTGCACCCGGAACGGAGCGCGCCCGCGCCACGCTCATCGCGGCCCCGGCGAGCGATAGCGGCAGTCCCAGCCCCAGCCCCAGCTGCAGCGCACGCCGCCATGCCAGCCGGTGGCGCTCCGGGTGCTGCAGCCAGCCCAGCCGGCCGGCGATCACGCCCAATCCGAACAGCGCCAGGACCTGAGGCCAGAATGTCGGGATGTCGCTGATCTGCTGCCACATTTCGTCAATGACCCGTTGTTGCAGCTGGACCGTGAAGCTGGCCGAATCGTAGATCTCATGCGCCTGCGCGGCGGCAGCGGGAATTTCCTCCGGGACCGGATTCGTGCCCAGCGCCGCTGCAATCGCCAAGGGCAGCAGCAGGCCGGCAGCCGCGGCAATCGCCGCGGTGGCGGTGAAACGCCGCAGCTCGCCGAGCCGTTGCGGCGCAAGGGCCAGGAAGATCAGGCCGCACGCGGCGTATGTCCCCAGCACATCTCCGCTGTAGAGCAGCAGGCCATGCAGCAGACCCAGTGCCAGCAGGATCAGCAGGCGCCGGCGGTAGGCGCCCTGCGCCGCTGCGGCGTCGTGCGCGTGCAGGCTGCGCAGCTTGCGCATCTGCAGGGCCATGCCCACCCCGAAGAGAAAGCCGAAGATGGGATAGAACTTGCCCTCGAAGAGCGCTGCCTGCAGGAAGTACAGCACCGACTCGCCGATGCCGGGTGGCGAGGATAGGTATCCCAGCGGCTCGCCGGCGCCCCAGGTGAAGGACTGGACATTGACCTGCGCGATACCCAGCAAGGCCAGGCCCCGCAGCGCGTCCATGGTCTCGATCCGCGCCGGCACGCTGCGTGAACCCGTCTCTTCCCCGGCAGCGCCGGAGCATGCCGACGGCATTGGAGCGCTCACTCCGAGGCCGGGTTCGCGGCCGCCTGCAGGCGCTCGAACTTGGCCAGCAACTGCTCGCGGGTCTCGGGCCGGCCGGGGTCCGGCGGTATGCACGATACCGGGCATACCACCTGGCATTGCGGCTCATCGAAATGCCCGACGCATTGGGTGCAGCGGTCGGGCTCGATCACGTAGATCCGTTCGCCCGCGCGTATCGCTCCGTTCGGACAGACCGGCTCGCAGACATCGCAGTTGATGCAATCGTCGGTGATGATCAGCGCCACAGTGTCGATCCCGAGCGGCAGGCGGGCGTGCATGCTCCCTGCTGCGGCTGCCATGCGCCCAACTGCGATGGTCCATGGCGCACTGCGCGCGGGCCCACGTTGGCCGTCAATTGGTCTGGTTCGGCACCCGCAACTGGCTGATCTTGGCCTTGAGCCACGCGTCGACAGAGGGGAATACGAACTTGCTGACGTCGCCGCCCAGCAGGGCGATCTCGCGCACGATGCTGCCGGAAATGAACTGGTACTGATCCGAAGGGGTGAGGAACATGGTTTCGACTTCCGGGAGCAGGTAGCGGTTCATTCCCGCCATCTGGAACTCGTACTCGAAATCGGAAACGGCGCGCAGGCCGCGCACGATCACCCGCGCTTCCTGGTCGCGCGCGAAATCCTTCAGCAGGCCGTGAAAGCCGGCGACCTCGACGTTGGGGTAATGGCCCAGCACCTCGCGGGCGATCTGCAGCCGCTCCTCCAGGGTGAAGATCGGGTGCTTGGCACGGCTGTCGGCCACGCCGACCACGAGCTTCGAGAACAGGCCGGCAGCGCGGCGCACGATGTCCTCGTGCCCGCGGGTCAGCGGGTCGAAGGTGCCCGGATATACGGCTATCACCATGATTCGGTCCTCAGTGTTTCCGGCGTTGCGCGGCGCCGCCGCCAACCCGTGCAGCCGCCACCCGGCAATTATTCATCATTGCGTCACCAACCGCAGCAACTGGAAGTGAACGGCCCCGGCCCTGCCGCTGCGCAGCTGGGAAAACGCCGCCATCCCTGCCGCAGCGTCGGGCAGCGCGGCGCTGCTTTCGACGTAGAGTAGCCCTTCCGGCTTCAGGACGCGCCGGGCCGCTGCCAGCGCTGGCGCCAGGAGATCGGACCCGAACGGGGGGTCCAGGAAGACGACATCGAAGGATCCTGCCGCTTCGCGCGCTGCGGCTGCGGACCAGTCGGATTGCAGCACTTCCACCTCGGTTGCGCCCAGGCGCTGCTGCAGCTGCTGCAGGGCCTGCGCCGCGCGCGGATGGCTGTCGACCAGCACCACCCGCCGCGCCCCGCGTGATGCCATCTCGAAACCGAGCGCGCCACTGCCGGCAAACAGGTCGAGCCCATCGCGTCCCCGGAGACCGTCGAGGAGGTGTTCCAGCCAGTTGAAGACCGTTACCCGCACGCGGTCCGGCGTCGGCCGCAGTCCCGGCGCTGCCACCACGGTGATGGGCGTGCGCCGGTACTGGCCGCCGATGATGCGGATGCGTCCGGGCGGGGCGTCGGCTTTCACGCGCATTGGGATGTTCACGGGCCGGTCTGGGGTGATCCACTAAACTGCAGTTCCGCATCGGGCGGATGCGGGCGCGTTGCGGCCTGCGACCGGCCTGTCCACAAACAAGTACAAGTCAGAAGGCGCAAAGCGGCGCTGTCCCGGCCGCATGATTGCAGAAATGGCTGAATCCGCGAAAACAGGCTGGCTGGGGCGCTTGCGCACGGGGCTGTCGCGCACCCGCTCGCAGATTGCCGGCGTCTTTGCCGGTACCCGGGTAGACGAGTCGCTCTTCGAAGAGCTCGAAGCGGTTCTCGTTTCGGCTGACGTGGGCGTGCCCGCGGCCCAGACCCTGATCAAGCGCCTGCGCGAACGGGTACGCGCCCAGGACCTGCGCGATCCGCCGGCGGTGCGAGCTGCGCTGCAGGACGTGGTCACCGAGCTGCTGGTGCCCAGCCAGAAGCGCTGGGATGTCACCGTTGCCCGGCCCTTCGTGGTCATGATCGCCGGCGTGAACGGCTCGGGCAAGACCACCTCGATAGGCAAGCTCGCCCACTGGCTGGGCGCGCAGGGACGCACCGTTCTGCTGGCCGCGGGCGACACCTTTCGCGCGGCTGCGCGCGAGCAACTCGCCGTGTGGGGGCAGCGCAACGGCGTCGACGTCATATCCCAGACCGGCAATGACCCGGCCGCCGTTGTATTCGATGCGGTGAGCGCGGCGCGGGCGCGGGGGCACGATGTCCTGCTGGCCGATACCGCCGGGCGCCTGCCCACCCAGACCCATCTCATGGAGGAGCTCAAGCGGATCAAGCGCGCCATTGCAAAGAACGACGCAGGTGCGCCGCACGAGGTCCTGCTGGTGCTCGATGGTACCAATGGCCAGAACGCGCTGGCGCAGTTTCTCGCGTTCGATGCCGCCATCGGCGTGACCGGGGTCGTCGTCACGAAGCTCGACGGCTCTGCCAAGGGCGGCGTCATCGTGGCGCTGGCCGCGCTGCGCGGCCAGCGGCCGCTGCCGATACTTTTTGTCGGCGTGGGAGAATCGCAGCAGGATCTGCAACCCTTCGTTGCCGCCGAATTCGCGCAGGCCCTGCTGGCCGCGGACTGATCGCAGCGCCGCCGCGGGCGCAATTGCCGGATCCTGGCAGGCGCGCGCACCGTTGCATGCGCCTATCCCCTAGAATCCGGACTGCCCTGCCGCGCCGCTGATGCGGCGCATGGCGGCAATCGCCTTCCCGCCGGACCGCGCCCGCGGGGCGCACTGGATTATTGCCGTACGTGATGCTGCTTGCCGCCATCGATCTGGGATCGAACAGTTTCCGGCTGGAAATCGGCGAGGCCATTGGTTCCCACATCGCCCGCAACGGCTACTGGAAGGAAACCGTGCGGCTGGCCGCCGGCCTGGGCGCCGATGGCCTGCTCAGCAGGCGGGCCATCGACAGTGCCTGCGTCTGCCTGGCCCGCATGAACGAGCGGCTGCGCGGCATCGATGCGGCACAGGTCCGCGCCGTCGGCACCCAGACCCTGCGACAGGCGCTCAATGCCGAGCAGTTCCTGGCCGAAGCGCAGAAGGTTCTGGGCCACCCGATTGAAATCATTTCCGGCCGCGAGGAGGCGCGCCTGATATTCGAAGGCTGCACCCGCACGCTGCCATCGAGCAAGCGCCGGCGGCTCGTGGTCGACATCGGCGGCGCTTCCACCGAGGTCATTGCCGGGCGCGGCTTCACGCCCGCGCACGCCGAATCGTTCAAGATCGGCTGCGTGGGCACCACGCTGCGCTACTTCCCCGACGGCCGCATCGACCGCGCTGCCTTCCGGCGCGCACAGGTGGCCTGTGCTGCGGAACTCGAGGAGGCACAGGCGGCGTATCGCCGCTACGGCTGGGACGAGGCCTATGGATCGAGCGGTACGATCGGTGCGGCGGCCGTGGTCCTGCGCAACCAGGGTTGGGCCGACGGCGCGGTCACCGCAGCCGGTCTGGCGCGGCTGATCGAGGCGCTGCTCGATTTTGGCGAGATCCGCCGCGTCCAGTTCGAGGGCATCAAGTCCGAGCGCGCGGAGGTGCTGGTCGGCGGGGTGGCCGCCCTGGCGGCCATATTCGAAACCTTCGGCATCCGCGAGATGCACCCCGCCAAGGGCGCGTTGCGCGCCGGACTGCTCTATGACCTGCTGGGCCGCCGCGAGAGCCACGATGTGCGCGACGCCACGGTCCTGCGCTGGCAGCAGCGGTACGGCGCCGACCGCGCGCTGGCCACGATGGTCGGCGCTACCGCGCGCAAGCTCTACCATGCACTGCAGCCGCAAGCCACGGAGGAGGAGGTGCGCATGCTGGCCTTCGCCAGCCAGCTCCACGAGATCGGATTCGCGGTGTCGCACAGCGAATACCACAAGCATTCCGCCTATCTGGTGCGCAATGGCGATTTGCCGGGGTTCTCGACGTCCGACCAGGAACGCGTTGCCGAACTGGTGCTGGGACAGCGGGGCAACCTGCGCAAAGTCATCGAGGCACTGGACGACCCGGTTCGCGCCGGGCGTCTGCTCGCGCTGCGGCTGGCCATCGTACTGCACCACGCCCGCGGACCGCTGCGGCTGCCGCAGTGGACGCTGCGCGTGAACCGCGCCTTCGATTTCGGCATCGACCGTGCGTGGCTGGCTCGCCGGCCCCTCACCCGCCACCTGCTGGAGGAAGAAGCGCAGCAGTGGGAGCGCGTGGGAATCGCCTTCAGGATCACCGAGCTTTGAATCGGCGGGCCCGCATGGCGACGGCCCGCGCTAGATCATGTTCGGGTTGAGCATCGCCACCAGCGCGGCGTCCGAGTCGCCCTCCTCGGGCCGCGAACTGAACCACCAGAGAGCCCCCTTGCGTATGGCCCATGGCTGCTCGGCGCCGCACAGCAGCCGGCTCGCTACCAGGCCCAGGGTGGGCTGGTGGCCTACGGCAACGATGGTGCCGCGGGCATCGGGCCAGTCGACCGAGCGCAGGAATTCCTCCGCCGTGGCTCCCGGCGCCAGTCCCTGAACGATCTTCAACTTGCGGTCCGACAGCTCCACCAGCGCACGGGCCGTCTGCTGCGTGCGCACCGCCGGGCTCGAAACGATTCGCGCCGATTCGGGCAGGTGGTCGTTGAGCCACTGCGCCACGCGCCGCGCCTGCTTTTCCCCTTTGGCCGTGAGCTTGCGCCCCAGGTCCGGCAAGGTGCTTTCTGCCTCGGCGTGCCGCCACAAGATAAGTTCCATCAGCTCGACTCCTGCGCCGGGTCCTGCCGGGGCGCCAGCATGGCCAGCAGCGTGCGCTGGGCGCTGGTGCCCTCGACCGGGTCGCGCGGCGGCGTGTAATTCCCGCTGGCGCCCAGGCGCCAGGCGTAAGCCGTGTCGTGCAGGTACGGCTTGAGGCCCTCCTCGATGACCCGCGCCTTGAGCGCGGGATCGAGCACCGGCCAGGCGATCTCGATCCGCCGCATCAGGTTGCGACCCATCCAGTCCGCGCTGGCAAGGTACACCGATTCCTTGCCCGGCGAACCGAAGCAGTATATGCGGTGATGCTCCAGGAACCGGCCCACGACCGAGCGCACGCGGATGTTCTTCGACAGCCCCTTCACCCCCGGCCGCAATGAACACGCGCCCCGAACGATCAGGTCGATCCTGACTCCGGCGGACGATGCCTCGTACAGCGCATTGATGGTCGCCTCGTCGGAAAGCGCATTGACCTTGGCGATGATGCGCCCGGGCTTGCCCGAGCGCGCCAGGCGCATCTGCTGGGCGATCGCGGCGATGATGCGCTTTTGCAGGGTAAATGGCGCCATCCACAGGTGCCGCAAGCGCTGCACCGGCGTCAGACTGGTAAGGTGCATGAAGATCTTGGCCACGTCCGCGCAGATCGCCGGATCTGCCGTCAGCATGCCAAAATCCGTATAGAGCTTCGTGGTCGTCGGGTGGTAATTGCCGGTGCCCAGGTGCACGTAGGGCACGAGGCGGGCGCGGCCGCGCCGCACCTCGCGGCGTATCACCAGCAGCAGCTTGGCGTGGGTCTTCATCCCCACCACGCCGTAGACCACCTGGGCGCCCACCGCTTCCAGCCGGCCGGCCAGGTCGATGTTGGCTTCCTCGTCGAAACGCGCCTGCAACTCGACCACCACCGTGACCTCCTTGCCGCGCCGTGCCGCATCCTCGAGCAGGTCCACCAGTATCGATCCCGTCCCCGTCCGGTAAAGCGTCATGCGGATCGCCATGACCTGCGGATCGAATGTTGCCTGGCGCAGGAACTCGATGACGGGCTCGAAGCTCTCGAACGGGTGGTGCAGCAGAATGTCGCCGCGCTGTATGGCCGGGAAGATGTCGGCGCCCTGCGCTACCTGCGCGGGCCAGACCGGCGCAAGCGGGACGAAGCGCTGCGCCGGCCCCTTCAGGTGATCCACCATCTGGTTCATGCGGACCAGGTTCACGGGGCCGTCCACGCGGTAGACCACCTCCTGGGGCAGGTGGAACTGTTCGCGCAGCAGTTCCTCGAGGTGGGGCGGGCAGGTCTGGAGGATTTCGAGCCGCACGGCGTTGCCGAAATGCCGCTGGGTCAGCTCGAACTTGAGCGCCTCGCGCAGGTTCGATACTTCGCGTTCGTCCACCCACAGGTCCGAGTCGCGGGTGACGCGAAATTGCGAGAAACCCGCCAGGTTGCGGCGGGGGAAGAGGTCGGTCAGGTGCGCCCGGATGACCGACGAAAGCAGCACGAATGCCTGGCGGCCCGGGGTGAGCGCGGCCGGGAGCGCGATGACCCGCGGCAGCACGCGCGGAACCTTGACGATGGCGATGGCCGAGGGCCGGCCGAAGGCATCCTTGCCCTCGAGCTGGACGATGAAATTGAGCGCCTTGTTCATCACCTGCGGGAATGGATGCGAGGGATCCAGTCCGATCGGCGAGAGCAGGGGCAGCACCTCGCGCCGGTAGTACTCGCGCACCCAGGCTCGCTGCTGCGGCGTGCGCTGCGCGTGATTGAGCACCACGATGCGCGACTGCTCCAGGGCCGGCATGATCTGCTCGTTGTAAAGCCGGTACTGGCGCTCCACCAGAGCATGTGCGCGCTGCGAAATCTGGGCAAATTCCTCCCATTCGGGCGACCCCGGCCCTGCCGCCCCGGTCTCGCGCAGCTTGTCCATGAGGTCGGATACCCGGATCTCGAAGAACTCATCCAGATTGGACGATACGATGCAGACGAAGCGCAGGCGCTCGCCCAGGGGCACGTTTGCGCGCTCGGCAAGTGCAAGGACGCGTTCGTTGAAGGCGAGCTGCGACAGTTCCCGGTTGAGGAAGCGCTGCGGATTTGGCGGAGGCTGTGCGATCGTCTTTTCTCCTTGCTGGGGGCCTCGCGGTTGACGGCCTGGGGCGGCCGGCACCGTACAATCGGCCACGGCGCCTGTGAAGGGACCAGTTCCGTCGCCGCGACATGCGCTGCCCGCCGTCACAATGCCGTCATATTAATGTAATGACCGCAGCGAACCTGATGTTACAGGCGGCGCAACCATCCAAGGCGCGGGCCGCGTCAGAGATCAGAACCGTACAGCATGCATGCCTCGCGCATAGAACCCCAGCTCTCCGATTCGGCCGCGGCCGCCCCGCTGCTGCAGCTGGCCGGCGTCGAGCAGCGCTATGGCGCCTTCCGGCCCGTGCTGGCTGGCCTGGACCTGGAGTTGCGAAGGGGAGAGTTCCTGGTGGTCGAGGGTGCCGGCGGCAGCGGCAAGAGCGTATTGCTGCGGCTCATGGCCGGCCTCGAGCGCGCGGCGGCCGGAACCGTACGCATGGCAGGTGAAGATCTTGCAAGACTCGGCGCAGCGGCGCGTTCGCATATGCGCCGGTCGATCGGCTACCTGCCCCCTGGCGGTGGCCTGCTGCTTTCGCGCACCGTTCTGGAGAACGTCGCGCTGGCGCCCTGGGCGGCAGGTGCGGCCCGCAACGAAGGCGTACGCCGTGCACGGGTGGCCCTGGCGCTGGTGGGCCTGGATGCCGATAGAACCGCGCAAACGGTCTGCAGCCATCTGCCCAGCGGCGAGCGCCAGTGCGTCGCGCTGGCGCGTGCCCTGGTGAACCGCCCGGCGCTGCTCCTGCTCGATGACCTGCTGACCCCCTTCGATATTCCCAGCGCCGCGCGCATCCTGCGGCTGCTTGATCCTTTTTCGGAATCCGGAGTAACCATCGTCGTGGCCCAGCGCTGCGCCGAGCCAAGCACTGTGCCGCTTCCGGCCCCTTGGCCCGCTCGCTCGCGCCTGCTGCGCCTGCAGGATGGTCAGGTTCCCGCATGACGGCGCCGACATGCCGCTGACCGGAAGCCGCGCAGGCGCCTTGCGGGTAGCGCTTTCCAATACGGCAGGACGGCCGTTGCCGTTCTTCCCACTGGTGCTCGCCACCGCCGTGATCGTTGCGGCAATCCTAACGGGTGCCATTTTCCTGTGGCGCCTGCAGCCACTCGAGGCGCCGCCCTGGGTGCGGCCCCAGGCGCTGGTGATGGCTGCCGGCGCCGAGGGCGAAACCGACCTTGCTGCGCTCGGCCTGGCGTTGCGCAAGGTCGGCAGCGTGCTTGCCGCCGATTTCGTCGGCCGTGACGCTGCGCTGGCGAACCTCGCCCAGCGGCCCGGGCTGGCGAGCCTGGGTCTGCGCGAAATGCGCCCGAATCCGCTGCCCGATTCGTTCGTGGTTAGCTTCGCTCCGGAAACCGGACCCGATGCCGTCGAGGCGGCGGTCGCCGAGCTGGCGAAGGTGAAGTCTGTCGAGAGCGTCCAGTACCAGCCGGAAGCCTACCGCCGGACCTGGGCGCTGGCGCGGCTGGCGCGCCGGCTGGTGCTGCTGGCCGCTGGAGCCCTGCTTGCCGCGGGCATGGTAGGCGTCGTCGCGGCTGCGGGGCTGCTTGCCAACCCCGATCCGGAGGAACTGCGGCTGCTCGATGCGCTGGGTGCCGACCCCGCCGTGGTGCGCCGGCCCTATGTATACGGCGGCGCAATTGCGCTGCTTTGCGTGGCCGCCCTGGCCTGGTGGTTGATGGTCTCGGCGTCGGCCTGGCTCGATCCCCTGATCGCCGACCTCGCGCGGCAATACGCCTTGCACTGGTCCACCGACGGCTTGCCGGCCTGGTACGGACCGGCGTTTTGCGCAATGGCGGCGGTCCTCGGCGGCTTGTTCGCATCGGCGGCTATGCGACTGGCAATGGGCTCCGCGATCAAATAGGTCGTGCCCCGGCACCGGGCGTTGCGTCGCGGGAAATTCGGCGTCGGCACGCAAACCCTTGAAATTGCAAATTTTGTCCCCACGCTAGGGGTGGCAAGCCCCCAATGGGGAACTTTGGGAACCCCGCGGACTCAAACTGGCACTCTCATTGGACGAGTGCTAAAATCGGGTTGTCGTCCGGAACCAACGCTGCACCCGATGCTGCGCCAGAACGGCCAAGCGGCATGGCAATGCGGCAGCGAACAGGGTCCGGAACAGGAGGACGAGATGGCTGCAACCAAACTCACGCTGTTACCGGCGGTGGATGCGAAGTCCCCGCTGGCCCTGCTGCCGGGAAGCCTGGGAAATTTTGACGCCTATGTAACGGCCGTCAACCGCATTCCCATGCTCCAGCCCGAGGAGGAAGACCGGCTTGCGCGCCAGTACCGCGACCGCGGTGACCTTGATTCGGCCGGAAGGCTCGTGCTCTCCCATCTGCGCCTTGTGGTGTCCGTGGCCCGCAATTACCTGGGGTACGGCCTGCCGCACGCCGACCTCGTGCAGGAAGGCAATATCGGCCTGATGAAGGCCGTGAAGCGCTTTGACCCCGATCGCGGGGTGCGCCTGGTTTCCTTTGCCCTCCACTGGATCCGCGCCGAGATACACGAATATGTTCTGCGTAACTGGCGTTTGGTGAAAGTTGCCACCACGAAGTCGCAGCGCAAGCTGTTCTTCAACCTGCGCAGCCTGAAGAAGGGTGCCGGCAGCATGAGCCGGGACGAAATCGCCGGCATGGCCCGGGAGCTCAATGTCAAGCCCGAGGACGTCGAGGAAATGGAAATGCGCCTGGCCGGCGGCGATATCGCGCTGGAGGGTCGAATGGATGACGAGGGCGAGTCCTTCGCGCCCATTGCCTACCTCGAAGATGCCGATGCCGAGCCCAGCCGGGTCCTCGAGCGTCGCGATGCCGATACGCTGCAGGGAAGTGGCGTGCGCCAGGCCCTGGAGACCCTTGATCCGCGCAGCCGCCGCATTGTCGAGGCCCGCTGGCTCGATGAAAAGGCCGACGGCAGCGTGGGGACTGCCACCTTGCATGACCTGGCCGAAGAATTTGGGGTTTCTGCGGAACGAATCCGTCAACTTGAAGCCAAAGCATTACGCAAGATGCGCGATCAGTTGCAGGAATCGGCCTGATCCCATCGCGTTTCCGGCAGCTTTATTTTTATCGATATTCGGGTTTGGGATTTGCAGCTTCCGTAGTCTTCCGCCCCTCCTCCTCCCCCCTCTCCTCCGAGGTGGCGGAATTTCAGCGCCCCGCGTCGTCCGCGGGGCGTTTCTTTTTTGGGGCGGTCTGCGCGCGTGCGCGCGCGATGGCGGGCATCCTTTGCCGCTTGCGCATGCGTGACAGGTCTTGTCCCCTGTCTCGTGCTGGTCACAAGCGCGGCAGTCAACGCTAAAATTCCCCAACTTTGTTTGCGCTTATGCTGCAATAGTTCGGCGGCTCGAGGCCTAAAGTCACAGCGTCGGTGTTTTCTTTCCGGTGTCGTGTGCTTCCGGCCCTGAACCGCCAGACCAAGAACTGCCGGCCCGCTGTTCACGGTTGGTCAACCGGATCGCGGATCGGCGCGTTGTGCAATATGGCAGTCTGAAAACCGGGCTGCGCCCGCAGGAGGGGAAATATGTACGCGTCCAGCGAACTGGTTTCCGCATTCAAATCTGACTTCGTTCGTGCGCAGGACGAGGAAATGGGCCTGGAGGAATTTCTCCAGTATTGCAAGACCGACCGCATGGCCTATGCCTCCGCCCACGAGTGCGTGCTCGAGGCGATCGGCAAGCCGACCCTGCTCAATACCGCCGAAGATCCGCGCCTGTCGCGCATCTTCCAGAACCGCGCCATCCAGTCCTGGGACACGTTCGCCGAGTTCCATGGAATGGAAGAGACGCTCATGCAGCTCTACGCCTACTTCCTCCATGCCGCGCAGGGCCTCGAGGAGCGCAAGCAGGTGCTCTACCTGCTCGGGCCCGTTGGCGGCGGCAAGTCGTCGCTGGCCGAGAAGATCAAGAAGCTCGCCGAACAGTTCCCCATCTACGCGCTCAAGGATCCCAAGAGCGGCCGCGTTTCGCCGCTGCTGGAACACCCGCTGTGCCTGTTCGACCGCGAGAAATACGGGCCGCTGCTCGAGGACCGCTACGGCATCCCGCGGCGCGCGCTCACCGGAATCGCCAGTCCCTGGGCGCTGAAGCGCCTGCGCGAATTCTCCGGCGACATCTCCCAGTTCAAGGTCGTACGGGTGATCCCGTCCGTGCTCAACCAGGTAGGCATCGTCAAGACCGAGCCGGGCGACGAGAACACGCAGGATATCTCCACCCTGGTAGGCAAGATCGACCTGCGCATGCTCGAGCGCTACGCCCAGGACGATCCCGACGCCTACAGCTATTCGGGCGCGCTGTGCCTGGGTTCGGCGCGCGGGGTGGAATTCGTCGAAATGTTCAAGGCGCCGCTCAAGGTCCTGAACCCCATACTTACCGCCACCCAGGAAGGCAACTTCAAGGGCACCGAGGCGCTGCCCGCCATGCCGTTCAACGGCTTCATCATGGCCCACAGCAACGAGGCCGAGTGGCTCAAGTTCCGCAACAACCGCGACAACGAGGCGTTCATCGACCGCGTCTACCTCGTCAAGGTCCCGTACTGCATGCGCACCGACGAGGAGATCCGCATCTACGACAAGATGCTCAAATCCTCGACTCTGGCCAATGCGCCCTGCGCGCCCCAGACCCTGCGCACCCTGGCCGAGTTCACGGTGCTGTCGCGCCTGGTGGTCCCCGAGAATTCGTCGGTCTTCTCCAAGCTGCGCTCCTACAACGGCGAGAACCTCAAGGATCTGGATCCCCGCGCCAAGAGCGTCAAGGAATACCGCGACGACGCCGGCCCGGGCGAGGGCTTTTCCGGCCTGTCGACGCGCTGGGCGTTCAAGACCATTTCGGCGGCCTTCAACCGCGACCCCAGCGAGATCGCCGCCGACCCGGTCAACCTGCTCGTGGTCCTCGAAGACCGCCTGAACAAGGAAGACCTGCCGGAGGAATACAAGCGCCGGCTGCGTTCCCACATCAAGGAATGGGTGGTACCCCGCTTTGCCGAGTTCCTCGAAAAGGAACTCCAGATGAGCTACCTGGATGCCTATTCGGAATACGGCCAGAACCTTTTCGACCGCTACGTCACGTATGCGGACAAGTGGCTGCTCGACGAAGACTGGCGCGACCAGGAAACCGGCATGCAGTACTCGCGCGACGCCCTCAACTCGGAGCTGGAAAAGATCGAAAAGCCCGCCGGAATCTCCAATCCGAAGGACTTCCGCAACGAGGTCGTCAATTTCGTCCTGCGTGCCCGCGCCCACGGCAAGAATCCGCACTGGACCAGCTACGAAAAGCTGCGCGTGGTCATCGAGAAGCGCATGTTCAGCAAAACCGAGGACATCCTGCCGGTGATCTCCTTCGAGGCCAAGGGTTCGGCCGAACTCGACGAGCGGCACCGCTCCTTCGTCAACCGCCTGGCCGCCCGCGGCTACACGGAAAAGCAGGTGCGGCGCCTGGTCGACTGGTACCTGCATTACAAGAAGAGCGCCCAGTCATAAAGGCGCTGCCCCGGTAACCCGGAAGGCGCCTATCATCGGGGAATGGGGATGTCGCAGGCACGATCGCAGACTTCGCTGGAAACACCCGCCGCCATCGGGGCTGAGGTCGCCGTCGACGCCGCGGCCGTCACCCCCACCATGGGACTGCTGCGCATCGTCGACCGCCGTTCCGATCCGCCGGGGCGCGGGGCGGTCAACCGTGAACGCTTCATCCGCCGCTTCAAGGACGACATCAAGCGCGCCGCCGACGAGGAGTTCGGCAAGCGCTCGATAAAGGACGTCGGCCGCGGCGGAAGGATCTCCATACCGGGCCGCGGGCTTGCCGAGCCGCGCCTGGTCCACGATGACGACAGCGGCAGCCGCGATTTCGTGCTGCCGGGCAACCGCGAATACCTGCCGGGCGATAGCGTGTCGCGGCCGCGGCGCGGCGATGGCGACGGCGCCGCGGGCGACGATCCGGGCTCGGGCGAGGGCACCGACTCCTTTGCCTTCGCCCTGTCGCGCGAGGAGTTCCTGGCGCTGTTTTTCGACGACCTCGAACTGCCCAACCTCGAGCGCACGCGCTTCGGCGAAATGTCCATGGAGCGCATGCGCCGCGGCGGCTACAGCCGCGAAGGCCTGCCCACCAACCTGCTGCCCGGCATGACGGTGCGCATGGGCATAGCCCGGCGCATCGCACTGCGCGGCGCGCTGGCCGCCCACATCCTCGAACTGGAACAAAAGCTCGACACGCCCGGCGCGGTGCCCGATGAAGCCGAACGCGGCCGTGTGCTGGAAGAGATCGCGCGGCTGCGCGAGCGCCGCGGCAAGCTGCCCTTTCTCGAGGATGTCGACCGCCGCTACCGTTCGCGCGTGCCCACTTCCGCGCCGGCCACCCGCGCGGTGATGCTGTGCCTCATGGACGTGTCCGGCTCGATGGACGAGCGCAAGAAGGACCTTGCCAAGCGATTCTTTGCCCTGCTCTACCTCTTTCTCGAGCGCAAGTACGGGCATGTCGACGTCGTCTTCGTGCGCCACACCGAAACCGCCGAGGAGGTCGACGAGGAGCGTTTCTTCCACGACCCGCAGACCGGCGGCACCCTGGTCCAGCCCGCGCTCGAGCTCGCCTACCGCATCATCCAGGACCGTTTTGCGGGTCCCGACTGGAACGTCTACGTCGCCCAGGCATCCGACGGCGACTGCACCAGCGACGACGGCCGCAAGAGCGCGGCCTACCTCGGACAGGAACTCCTGCCGCTGGTGCGGTATTTCGCCTACATCGACATCCCCAGTTCCAGCGGCTGGTTCAACCGTGCTTCCGACCTCTGGCAAAGCTACGACGCCGTCCAGGGCCCGGCCTTTGCCCGCCGGGCGGTGCACGACCGCAGCGATATCTGGCCGGTATTCCGTGAACTATTTGCCCGAAAGCAGGCCGCCTGATGGGAAGCGTAGACGACACCCTCGAGAAACAGCGTCCCTGGCCCAAGCTGCTGGCCAAGCCCAGCGTTCCCATGCCGCGGCTCGACGTGGTGCGGCGTTCCGCGCCCATTGCCAGCGGCACCGAGTGGACGCTTGGCACGCTCGAGAAGTTCGACCACGCCATCGCCGCGCATGCCCGGCGCATGGGCCTGGACACCTATCCCATCCAGTACGAGATGATCACCGCCAGCCAGATGCTCGACCTGTGCTCCACGGTCGGCATGCCGGTGCATTATTCGCACTGGAGCTTCGGCAAGTCGCTGCTGTCGCAGGAACACGGCTACAAGAAGGGCATGACGGGACTCGCCTACGAGATCGTCATCAACACCAGCCCCGCCATCGCCTACCTCATGGAGACCAATACGCTGGCCCTGCAGGTGCTGGTCATGGCCCATGCCGGCTATGGCCACAACGCATTCTTCAAGACCAACTACCTGTTCCGCCAGTTCACGCAGGCCGATGCCATCCTCGACTACCTGCAGTTCGCGCGCACCTTCGTGGCCGATTGCGAGGAGCAGTACGGCTGGCGCGAGGTCGAATCCGTGCTCGACTGCTGCCACGCCCTGGCGCCGTATGGGGTTGACCGCTACCGCCGCCCCCAGCGCCTGTCGGTCAAGCGCGAGCGCGCCCGCATCAGCGAGCGGATGAAGTTCGCCGAGAAGCACTACAACGCCGACTTCGCCCACCTGCACATGGACGAGCGCGACGGCGGCGACGACGGCGAAGCCGCCGGGCTGCCGCCCTTCGACCCCCAGGAAAACCTGCTGTATTTCATCGAGAAGCATGCCCCCAAGCTGCAGCCCTGGCAGCGGGAGCTGGTGCGCATCGTGCGCAAGGTCTCGCAGTATTTCTATCCGCAGCGCCTCACCAAGGTGGCCAACGAGGGTGCGGCCACGTTCTGGCACTACACGCTGCTCAACGAGCTGTACGACGCCGGCGAGGTCGATGACGGCTTCATGCTCGAATGGATCGGCAACCATGGCGACGTGGTGGCGCAGCCGGCCTTCGATTCCCGCCACTTCAGCGGGCTCAATCCCTATGCGCTGGGATTTTCCATCTTCCGCGACATCCGCCGCATCTGCGAAGCGCCCACCGACGAGGACCGGGAGTGGTTCCCCAGCCTTGCCGGATCGCCCTGGCAGGAGGGCATACAGTTCGCCATGACCAACTTCAAGGACGACAGCCTGATCGAGCAGTACCTGTCGCCCAAGGTCATGCGTGACATGCGGCTGTTCATGATGCACGACGGCGACGAAGACCGCGACCATTATCACGTCCGCGCCATCCACAACGAGGCCGGCTACACGCGGGTGCGCCAGACACTGGCTGCGCAGTACCGCAGCGAGGCCTACATCCCCACGCTGGTGGTCGCCCGCTCCAACGACGAGGCCGAACGCGCGCTGCTGTTGCAGCACCGCGTGGAAAACGGCCGCATGCTGGACCAGCAAAGCGCGGAAACCGTGCTGGGCTACGTCAAGCAGCTGTGGAAGTTCGACGTGGTCCTCGAGGAGATCGACAGCGAGGGCCGCCGCCTCAAGATCCACCGCACCTGAATCGGCGCTGCGTCGCCCATCCTGGCAGCGTGCGGCCCGGGGTTGGGCCTAGACCGTGTTCTTCGCGATCCGCGGCAGGCCGTCGTCCAGATGGACCCACGGCAGTTGCTCCTCGGCGTATACATGGAGCTGCGGAACGAGCTCGCCCGGCGCATCGAAGCTGGCCGCAAAGAGGTGGATTTCCCCGGGCCAGCGTTCACCGGCAAAGCTCATGGGCGCGCCGCAGTTTGCGCAGAAGCTGCGGGTGACGCCGGGAGACGACGCGTACCGGCGCGGCGCGGCGGCGGTCCAGGCGACGGCCTCGGCCGGATATCCGGCGTAGGTCGCGAACGCCGCGCTGGTCGCGCGCCGGCAGCTGTCGCAGTGGCAATGCGCGATCCAGTTGGGCTCGCCGCGAGCGCTGAAGCGCACCGCACCGCACAGGCAGCGCCCGGTTCTTTCGATTGCCGTCATGGTGTTGCCTCCTGTCTGCGCGGAAAACGTCGTCGCGTCCGCCCCTGGCCTCAGCCAGCCCGGGAGCGCGGCATCGCGATGACCTGGACGGCGTTGCGCGGCGCCGCCTTCCAGCCATGCCCGATCACCACTTCGAAGGTCAGCGGCAGCCGCCCCTGTGCGTCGGCGCCGGCCTCGAGCGTGCGCAACAGCGCCCGCGCCTGCGCGCCCGAGGGCAGCCCCGCCGGCCGGTCGGCCCGCGGATTGCCGCCCAGCGCGCGCGCCTCGGCGAGCAAGGCCCGTGCTCCGGGGAACGTCAGCCGCAGCATCTCGACTTCCATGACCGGGGCCTCGAAACCGGCCTCGACGAGCATGTCGCCAAAGTCGTGCATATCCACGCACGGCATCGGCCGCGCTAACGGCAGTGCGCCGGCGCAGGCCGCGCGCAGCTCTTTTGCCGTATCCGGGCCGTAGCTGCTGAACATCACGAGGCCGCCGGTGCGCAGCACGCGGGCGATCTCCGCGATCACTTCGTGCGGGGCCGGGTGCCAGTGCAGCATCAAATTGGAGAATACGAGATCGACAGAGGCATCGGCAAGCGGGAGCTGCTCGGCGCTGGCACAGGCGCGCAGGCCTGGGCCCGGGCCCGGGCCGCCCACCCAGCCGCCCAGGCGCTCGCGCCAGCCGGCCGTGCCGGCCGGCTGGCGCAGCATGGCCAGCGACAGGTCCAGTCCGAGCCAGCGGGCCGCGGGAAACTGCTGTGCCAGCGCCGTGCGGCAGGCGCCGCCGCCGCAGCCCAGGTCGAGCAGCAGCGCGGCGCGATGGCGGATGAAGGACAGTCGTTCGAGCATGCGGCGCCCGACCTCGCGGACCACGGCGTCGTGGCCGGCAAAACGCGCCGCGCGCGCGTCGAACTGACGTCGCACGGTGGCGATACTGGCTTCTATGCGGGGAGGGGTCGGGGACACGATTGCCGATGCAAGGACGCCACGTGGCGCCACCTCTGGTAGTGCGGAAATACCGCGGGCGAGTATAGGCTGGGGCCGATCCTGCAGGACTCTTGCGGGGGTCGGCACGCGCCCAGGTGTATCAGCCCCTTTTTACTGCACTGCGCCAGCTGCTGGCACCCGACTGCGTCGTCTGCGGCATTGCTGCCGCCGGTCTGCGCGGCAGTCCCGTGTGCGGCCCCTGCTGCGCCCAATTCTTTCCTGCGGCAACGCCGCGCTGCCGCATCTGCGCCAACCGCCTGCCCGCGCCCGTACCGGCAGGCGCCAGCGGCGCTGGCCTGGATCTGTGCGGACATTGCCTTGCCAGGCGGCCGCACTTTGTTGCCACGATCGCGCTGGCCGATTACGCGCCTCCGGTCGATGCCATGGTTGCCGCCCTCAAATTCCACAACCGCATCGATCTGGGCCGCGCTTTTGGCGTGCTCTTGGCCGAACGCGCGCGCGCCTGGCGGGGCGATGCGGTACTGGCGCTGCCACTGGCGGCGCAGCGCCTGCGCGAACGCGGCTACAACCAGGCCGAGGAGATCGCCCGCATCGTGGCCGCCCGCCTGGGCCGGCCGCTGCTGCGCAATGGGCTGGTGCGCACGCGCCATTGCGCCAGCCAGCAGGGCCTGCGACTTGAGCAGCGGCGCGTCAACGTGCGCGACGCGTTTGCCGCCAGCCCGGCAGCCGCGGGCCTGCACCTGCTCCTCATCGACGACGTGCTCACGTCGGGCTCCACGCTCGATCAGGCTGCTGCTGCCTTGCTGGGCGCCGGCGCGCTGTCGGTGACCAACGCCGTCGTGGCGCGCACGCCATAATCGGCCTGCCATGTTCCGTGTCGTCCTGATCGAACCCCAAATTCCGCCCAATACCGGCAACGTGATCCGCCTGTGCGCCAATGCCGGCGCGGAGCTGCATCTGGTCGGGCCGCTGGGCTTTCCGATCGATCACGCCAAGATGCGCCGCGCCGGGCTCGATTACCATGAATTCGCCCCGGTCCAGGTGCACGCCGGAATCGACGCTTGGCGCGCTTCCACCCTGCCCGATCCGGATCGCATCTTTGCCTTCAGTACGCGCGCCACGCGCCGACACACCGAGCCCGCCTTCCTGGCGGGCGATTGGCTGCTGTTCGGATCCGAGACCGCGGGACTGCCCGCGGCGCTGCTCGAGATGGTGCCGCCGGAACAGCGGCTGCGCCTGCCATTGCGTCCCGGCAATCGCAGCATGAACCTATCCAATGCCGTGGCGGTGGCCGTATTCGAGGCATGGCGTCAGCATGGGTTTGCCGGCGGCGGGTGAGCGGGGAGGACAGCGGCGTGCGCGCGCGGTCGGTCAATCCCGCGGCAGGCGCATCAGCATTGCGGTATCGGCCAGCACCGCTTCGCCGTCGGCGGCGGGCCCGAAAGTGGCCAGCCACCGCCCGTCGGGCCGCAGCAGGAAAAAGCTGGTCGTATGGTCCAGGGTGTATCCCGACACGTCGTCCCCGGGCCGGCGTTCGTAGGTGACGCCAAAAAACGCCAGCAGTCCCTGGAGTGCGGCCGTGCCGCCCGTGATGCCCACGGTATCGGCGCCAAATGCCGCCGCGTAACGTTGCAGCACCGCCGGAGTATCGCGCTCCGGATCGAGCGATACAAACACGATGCGGGGTTGTTCCAGTGCCTGGGCGCGCAGCGCCTCCTGCACGTGATTGAGCATTCCCAGGGTGGCCGGGCAGGCATTGGGGCAGTTGGTGTAGCCGAAGAACACGAAAGACCAGCGCCCCAGCAGGTCCTGGCGGGAATAGGTACCGCTGCCGCCCGCCAGAGAAAAATCCGGAACCGGCGCAAGTTCCTCGAGCTGCGCTGCTTCCAGCGACTGGCCGGGCGGCAGTTGCGGAGCCTGCGTTCGGCCGCCGAACCAGCCCTGGTACCAGCCGTACCCGGTGGCCGCTGCCGCCGCCGCCAGGCCCGCAAGCAGCGCGCCCCGGCGCGCCGCGCTGCTCATGCCGACTGCCCCGCCGGGCGGCGGCCCGTCCGCAGGCGGTGCCGGGCGTTGATCGCTGCAGCCACGCTGCCGGCGCCCCTTAGCTGCGTTCGGCGCGCGGATCGCGCGCCAACAGCCGATCGACGGCGTCACGTACGCCGGCGCGGTCCTCCAGCACGTCGCAGACGGTGCTGCTGATGGGCATCTCCACCTGCAGGGTCCGCGCCCGTGCCACGATGGCGGGCGCGCACCACACTCCCTCGGCAACGTGCCCCAGCTCGGCCATGGCCTGCGCCAGAGGCACGCCGCGGCCCAGTTCCAGGCCGATGCGCCGGTTGCGCGACAGGTCGCCGGTGCAGGTGAGGATCAGGTCGCCCATGCCGGTGAGGCCGGTGAAGGTTTCGCTGTTGGCGCCCAGCGCCATGCCGAAACGGCGCGTCTCATTGAGACCCCGGGTGATGAGGGCGGCGCGGGCATTGAGCCCGAGTTGCAGCGCGTCGGCAATTCCGGTGGCGATCGCCAGTACGTTCTTGACGGCTCCGCCGACCTCCACCCCGACGACATCGTCGCTGGAGTACACCCGCAGGTTCCCCCCATGCACCGCTGCCGTGACGGTGGCGCAAAACGCCGCGCTGCCCGCCGCTACCAGCGCCGTGGGCAGGCCCAGTGCCACCTCCTCGGCGAAGCTTGGGCCCGAGAGCGGACCGGCGGCAACTCCGGGCAGCAGCTCGGCAACGATCTGATGCGCGAGCAGCCCGGAGTCGCGTTCCAGCCCCTTGCACAGCCAGGCCAGGGCGCCGTCGTGGGAAGACCGGGCAATTTCGGCCAGCAGCGGGCGCAGCGACGCGATGGGCACCGCGAGCAGCAGCAGGCTGCCGCGGGCGTGTCGCAGCGCCGCTTCGAGGTCCGCGGTGACGTGCAGCCGCGCCGGCAACTGGTGGCCGGGCAGATAGCGCTGATTGCAGCCGGCAGCGGCGATCTGCGCGGCCTGGCCGGCATCGCGCGCCCACAGCACCGCCTCGTGGCGGGCCGCCAGCGTACCGGCCAGCGCCGTGCCCCAGGCCCCGGCACCGAGTATGGCGATGCGCATGGCAGGAGGGCGACTGGATCCGGGCCGCAGCGTGCCGGCCTACTGGCGCGTCTGGGAAGCGGGCGGCACCACCAGCCCCGGCGCGTTCTGCCCCATCTTCTGCTGGTACAGCGCTTCGAAGTTGATTTCCGCCAGATGGATGGGCGGCAGACCGGTGCGGGTGAGCAGGTCGGCGACGTTGGCGCGCAGGTAGGGATAGATGATGCCGGGGCAGACGATGCCCAGCACGGCGGGCATCTGGTCCTCGGGGATCCCGCGCAGCTCGAAGATGCCGGCCTGCTTGGCCTCGACCAGGAACAGCACCTTGTCGTTTACCCGGGCCGTGGCCGTCACGCGCACGATGACCTCGCGCACGCCCTCCACGACCGCCTCATGGCTGACGTCGAGCTGCACCTCGAACTGCGGCGTACCCTGCTCCAGAAAGATCTGCGGCGCGTTCGGCAGTTCCAGGGACGCATCCTTCAGGTAGACCCGCTGCAGCTGGAAGACGGGTCCTTGCGGCGCGGCGCCCAAGGAGTTGATGCCGGATGCTGGGTTGTCGGTAGTCATGGCGAGCCTCGGTACGGTGAGCGTTACCGGCCGCGGCCGGCGTTTGTGAGAGAAAGAAGCGGATTTGGGGGGAATCGCCGGGCCGCGCGCGCGGCCCTCGTCGGCTAGCCCGCCAGCAGGGCCGCCAGGGCACCTGCGCGGTCGACAGCGGCCAGGTCGTCATAACCGCCGACATGGCGGTCGCCGATGAATATCTGGGGGACGGTGCGCCGGCCCGTCGTGCGGACCATCTCGGCCAGAAGCTGCGGGTCGAGGTCAACCCGCAGCTTCTCGATCTCGGTGACGCCGCGGGCCGTGAGCAAGGCCTCGGCGCGCCGGCAATAGCCGCACATTTCCGTGCTGTACATGCGTACGCGTGCCGTCATCGTGGCTCCGGATCCTGACAGTTTGTTTATGCAGACTTGGCCACGGGCAGGCCGGCCGCGCGCCAGGCGCTCAGGCCGCCCTCCAGGATGTAGACCTCGCCGACCCCGGCCGAGCGCAGCTTCACGGCAGCCAGCGACGCTCGGCGGCCCGCCTCGCAGACGACGATCACCGGCTTGTCCTTGCTCAATTCGGCCGCGCGCGCCGCCACTTCGGCCAGCGGCACGTTGCGCGCGTTGCGCAGCGATCCGGCGCCGAATTCCGCCGCAGAGCGCACATCGACAATTTGTACGTCGCGCTTGTTCATCATCTGCGTGGCCGCCAGGGTGCCCAGCTTGGGTCCGCCCGCGCGATTGCGGAAAATGGGCCATACCAGCATGCCGCCGCTGATCAGCAGGGGCAGCACCAGCAGATAATTGTCGAGCAGGAACTTGGCGATCATGGCTTCGAGCAGTCGCGCGGCGGGCCCAGGGGCGCTCCCGGCCACGCAAATCCCGGCGCGGCGTCAGCCGCGGCCCGGGCAAAACATGCCGACATCGGCATGTGCAGGGCGGGATTATAGAATGCACGGGTGCAACGCCGCGCCGGCCCCGGGAAAAGCGGGCTCCGGGCCTGGGCGGTGCCCTTGCGCGGTCACGGGGCGGCCGGTTGGCTGTCAAACGTCGGTAAGAAAGGCGGGCAGTAGGCGATGAGCGTCCATAAGCTGGTCCTGTTGCGCCATGGTGAAAGCCAGTGGAACCGGGAAAACCGTTTTACCGGCTGGTCGGACGTGGACCTCACCGATGCCGGCCAGGCCGAAGCCCGGTCCGCCGGCGAACTGATCCGCGCCGAGGGTTTTGCTTTCGACCTGGCGTACACCTCGGTACTGCGCCGCGCCGTGCGCACCTTGTGGATCACGCTCGATGTGCTCGATGCCATGTGGCTGCCCACCGTGCACAGCTGGCGGCTCAACGAGCGCCACTATGGCGCCTTGCAGGGCCTCAACAAGGCCGAAACGGCGCAGCGCTATGGCGAAGCCCAGGTCATGCTGTGGCGGCGCGCCTACGCGGTGGCGCCGGACCCGCTCGCCCAGGATGATCCGCGCTGGCCGGGGCGCGATCCGCGCTACCACAACCTCAAGCCCGAGCAGATCCCCTGCACCGAATCCCTCAAGGACACCGTGGCGCGCGTCATACCTTTCTGGAACGACTCGATAGCGCCGGCAGTCACCCGCGGCCGGCGGGCCCTCGTGGTCGCCCACGGCAATACCCTGCGTGCCCTCATCAAGCATCTGGAAGGCATCTCCGAAGACGAGATCGTCGGGCTCAACATTCCCACCGGGCGCCCCATGGTGTACGAGTTCGACGCCGGGATGCGGCCACTGCGCCGCTACTACCTGGGCGATGCCGACGAGGTCGCCCGCGCAGCGGCGGCCGTGGCCGCGCAGGGGAAGGCCGCGCCGCGTTGAAACCCGGTTCGCGGCGGTTGCCGTGCGGCACCGCCCGTGCCCGCCCGCTGCGCGCCGTCGTGGTCGCGCTGCTGCTGGCGCCGATCTGGCAGCGGGCCGGCGCGGATCCGGCCGCGGGCGATGCCGCCCGGGGTGGCGGTGCGGCGCCCAGGCATGCCGGCAAATCATCGGTGAAGCCCGCGGACGCCTCCCGCCCGGCGGCCGCTGCGGCCGCTGCCACTCCCAGGCGCCAGCAGGAGTTGCAGTCGGAGCAGCGCGAGCTCAAGGCCCGTCTCGCCCAGATGAAGAAGTCGCTCGCGTCCAAGGAATCCGCCCACTCCGAGGCCGCCGATGCGCTGGCCGCCTCCGAGACCGCGATTTCCACCGCCAACCGGCACCTGCAGCAGTTGGCCGCGGCGCGCCGTCTGGTGGAAAGGCGGATCGCCGAGCTGCAGGCCGCGGAGCGCGAGGCGGCCGTCGCGCAGAATGCGCATGCCTCACGCCTGGTCATGGCGTTGCGGGACGAATACGTCCTGGCCCGGCGCCCGGGCATGGATGCGATTGCCGATCCCGCACGTGCCGCACGCGAGACCTTCGACGCCGCCTATCTGGACGCCGTGGTGCGCGAGCGCGTGCGGCGCATCGGCGAACTGCACGACCGCCGCACCGAACTGGCCGCACTGGAATCGGAGTCGGTGCAGCGCCGCGCGGAACTCGAGCGCATCGATGCCGACGAGCGCAGCAGCCGGGCGCAACTGCTGCAGCAGGAGGCGGCACGCAAGGCCGCGCTCACACGCCTGGCGCGCGAGATCGCCAGCCAGCGGCAATCGGTGGCCAGCCTGGAGCG
>Ga0209698_10001031_pt1 | contig 32128 bp, 13 predicted proteins | sample LitLauG_LLR_2012_FD_187203 | JGI IMG/M metagenome (GOLD analysis project Ga0209698, IMG submission 187203) | Freshwater sediment microbial communities from Pennsylvania, USA - Little Laurel Run_MetaG_LLR_2012 (SPAdes) (version 2) | ecosystem: Environmental > Aquatic > Freshwater > Creek >... | reverse complement strand
AAACAAACGTCCCAGACTCATTTCTGAGTCTGGGACGAAATGTTGATCAGCCCTCCCCCAAGTGCTGCTCAACTACGAGACTAGAACAACTGGGGGCAGCGGGGAATGGCCCGTGAGTGCTACGGCTTGGCCCCAACGGGCTGGAGCCGCAAGTGCCAGATAACAAAAAACATGGCGGAGAGGGAGGGATTCGAATCGTGCGTTTTACGCAAGTAGGCACAGCACAGTGGTTTATGCCATAAGTCCCTGTGCTGAAATGCTATTATGAAATCTTAGGTTCGACCTGAGACGACCTGTGGCGACCTGTCCAAACCCAGAAAGGCGCGCAACTAGGTATACATGGTATACATGGCCGAATTTGAAACGATAGTCGTTTGATTCAATTGGCCACCCGCTCTCATAGCTTTTGTCGTCGATGAGATTGATTGAGCTTCTCGCCTGAACCGAAAACACGGCCCCCGCTCTTAGAAGATTCGGTCCTCCCAGGCCAGGGCAGATGCCAACACACGAGTGTTTCCATCGCGAGCTCCACTCGCAGTCACGGCGCATCGTACTGTGCTACTCTTTGCCAGTTGATGGCGTTAAAAGGGAGTCAGGGAGGAAATACATGCGGGATGAGCTCAGAAAGTTTCATATCCGAACTTGCGTGCGCGATGCGCTCAGCCGCCACGGGATCGCGAACGACAGCCCGCTGCGCGCGCGTCTCGAAGCCACCGCTACCATTGCAGCGGGCAGCGACTCTCACGTCGTCATGAAAAACGGGAACTCGCTGGATACGGAGATTGAGAACTGGCTCGGTTCGCAGCGTCTGGCCGGGAGTTTTCCGACGGGGCCGCGCACAATCGCCAAGAGCGATATCGAGAGCGTCCGTGACCACTTCGCCGACATCGCGGCGGGCACGGTGCGGGTCTCGTAGTCAAACCGCGCTTTCGCGACTCGGTCCCGAATCCCGCGAAAATCGCTCGCGGCGACGAATCGAGCATCAGGCACAACTTCGACGAGATCTCGAAGGGCACGGCCATCGTCGAGCGACGCGGAGTGTGATGCCTTTCACACGTTTGACCTTGGTTTTCTCTCCCTCTTCTGGTGAGAGGTCATCGGGGCCTGTGCGCAGAACCCTAGACGGTTCGTTAGGATTACGGGTATGCTTGCGCGGTCATGGGCACCGTAATCGTTGATGAGCGATTCCTAGGGAGCGCCTATTCCTTGCCGAAGGAGATTGGACGCAAAGTCTATAAGGCATTGCATCTATACAGCAGAAACCCAGACCATCCGAGCCCACATCGTGAAAAGTTGAGTGGTAAGGCGGACGGCCTATTCTCGATCAGGGTAGATGATAACTATCGCATCATCTTTCGCCAGGTCGGCCCTGCTCCGGTTCTGATGGATGTCGCGAAGCACGATGAAGCATACCGGTCGGCAGAAACGCGTCCCAGCGCGCCGCCGGAACAGCAAGAACCCGGTGAACACCCCTTTGCTCCCCGATTGCGCCGTCTTGAATGGCATCGTCGGGAAGTTGAGCTAGACGACGTTGCCCACCTAGTAGGAACGCGAAAATATTTGCCACTTGCCCAGATACTTCTAGCCGCTGGAGAGCGGACCTTATCGCTTAGCTTCGCTCAGATTTCAGAGATTATCGGCGAGCAACTGCCAGCTTCAGCGATGAAATATCGGGCTTGGTGGGCGAACAATCGTGGCCGGCACGTCCAGGCATCGGCTTGGTTAGGAGTCGGATACGTTGTCGATGATGTGAACTTGGCCAAGAAGCTGGTAGTGTTTGCACCAGCTCAGGACTCGCGCCGCTCCCGTCCTGGCGGTGATCACTGAAGCGGTGGAGTGAGGGTTGCACCGGTTCGGCCTTTTGCGTCGTCAAGAACAGCTCGCCCCTTTGGCGTGATCTTCCATATACCAGCCGTTCCTTTTTCGATCCATCCTTCACGCTGGCACTGTTTGTACGCCCTCTTTACAGCTATGTGCCAGACTGGTGCACTACCCGGAGATTTGGATTGAAGGTCCTTCTCCGTTAGGACCGACATCATCGACCGCTCCAGTTCCTGCAATAGGTCTTCCTGCCTCGCGCTGCCACCCATTGAGAGAATCGCCTGAAGTGCCGGAGTGCAGAATTTCCAAGCCGGAGTCTTTTTCGCTCCGCTGCCAGATGCAACCGATGCAGGGATTTGCTTTCCGGCAGCCGAGTTAGCTACCCGCGTAGCCTTCGTCAATCGTTTCCACTCCTGCCCAAAGGCATCGACTCGTTCAGCAAAATCAGCTACAGAACGCCCGATGTCCATCCATTTCTGTGCAGAGCTGTAGTCCCCGCCTTTCATCTCCTTGGCCGCCTGGGCATTGATTTTCTTTCGAACCTGCTTCAGGCGTTTTTTAACAGTTCGAAAGGCTAAGTCTACGGTGGTGGAGTTCGGGATCGAGAGCTTCACTTTGCTTGCCCCCTTGGCGTGATGAGAGACCCTAACTCTAGACCTCTAGCAAGCACTCGTATACCGGTCGGAGAAACGCCATCCTGGAATATCTTCTCCAGAAATCTCGGTTGGGCTTGCCGCCAAAGATAGTCTGCGCCAGTTTGGTATCAATCCAGCACGGCAGATCGCCGATGTTCCGCAGAACGGTCTCCACCATTTTCCACACCGGATCAGGGAACCGATTGTGCATGAGTCGCTCTTTGTCCACCATCTCGCGATTGAAAGCATAGTAATGCTCAATGGTGAGTCTGACCCACTTCAGCACGTTGATAAGCACCTCTTCGCGTGCGATGCGCCAGGCCCTGAGGTGCCCGGGTTGAATTGGTTCGCCCTTGAGAACCCGATCCTCCACCTTGCGGCCCCCAGTTTCGGTACTCCATTGGCCGATGAAGAAAATATCTGCGAACAGGGACATTAGCCTGACTATCTGTTCGCGCTCAACCTGGCGTGGGTTCGAGCCGATTTCCAGACCTTCATCTAGCGGCGAATCCAAAGGGCGCATGTACAGAAATTCGGAGTAAAAGGTTTTGTCCACCGTGGAGTAAGAGACCGGTTTTTCGGCGGCCTTGCCAGCCCACTCGACAAAGTCCATCAAGGTGTTCTCAGATGATCTGGTGATCTGATCCTTTGCGGACGCCACAATGTATCCGATCACCTCACGGTGTTCCCCTCGAAAGAGTTTCACCATGTCAGCTTCCGAGAATGAGAGATCGTCGGGCTGCAAACGTTTCAATCGCTGGTAATCTTCAACCCGCTCTTTGAATAATGAGTCGCCCAAGTGCTGCTTGTCGGCAGCCGCGAACGCAACCTGCCGTAGCTTTCCTCCGGCATTCGTGTTCGCTTCGAGCAGTACGTTAATATTTGGCCGAATGAACAAGCGTATTGGGATCGCCTTTGTACCAAGAAGAATTTGGGCGGCCGCCTTATGCTGGCCATCGAACACACTCACCATCCCCTCATCTCCGTTTGCAGGGCCCCACCAGCCGAGAGCCACGTGTAACTGCGGGCGTTTCTTATTGAACTCTTCCACCAACTCGCGAAGATTTGCCCCGATACTGCGGGGATTGATCCGTGTATCGTGATGGAGATACTCCAAAGGAAGATGGACGAAGCAGTACTGCATTTGACTGAGATTGTCTTTCCAGACTGGAACAGTCGTGATTTGAACCACGCCGACTCGTTCGAGTGAATATCGAACGGAGTCGCCATCCACGGCCAGCCTGAGAGTACGGGTCGCACCGCCGTATGCCCGGAGTACGTGCCCTAAATTTGCTCCGCGTTCATTGTTATCTTCTTTGTTCGCTGCTTCCTCGATCTTGGCAAATCTGGCTATGGCTCTCGCCACCCGAAGATCGGATGCGCTCTTCGTTCTGTTGCAGAACTCATGAGTAAGTGCAAAATTGTTTTCCTCATCTTTGCCGTCAGTGGCAATTGGGATGATGTGGTCGATCTCTAGGCCATCGCGTTGAAGAGCCAAGTCGATAGGCTTTTCGCAGATGAAACAAACGCCGCTCTGACGATCGAGCAAGCGGCGACTCAGTTCGTCCCTCTGATCTCCTGATAGCTTCGAAAGATACAGAGAATGTACCGGCATTAGAAGTCCTCCATCGCGATTATGTCTTCAAGTCCGCTGCGATCTGCGTGAACTGATCCAGAGCCGCCTGCAAGTCTTCGGCAATCTCGGCGGCGATGACGTCGGGTTCTGGCAAGTTCGCGGAATCCTCTAAGCTCTCATCCTTCAGCCAGAAGATGTCCAGGCTTACCTTGTCACGTTTGAGCAGGTCTTCGTAGGCAAAGGACTTAAAGCGCTCGGTGTCCTTGCGTTTGTGACGGTTCTCAGGGTTGTAACAGGAGACGAAATCGTCTAGGTCACCGCGCTTCAGCGGATTGGTTTTCAACGTGAAGTGTTCGTTCGTGCGGAAGTCGTAAATCCACAGCGTCTTCGTCCATGGAGTCGCGCTGGCCGGCTTGCGGTCGAAGAACAGGACGTTCGCCTTTACCCCCTGAGCGTAGAAGATACCGGTGGGCAGGCGCAACAACGTGTGAACGTCCGCCTGCTTCAGTAATTCCTTTCGAATCGTCTCCCCGGCGCCCCCCTCAAACAGAACGTTGTCAGGCACCACTATGGCCGCTCGCCCATGAATCTTCAGGCACGATTTCACGTGCTGCAGAAAGTTGAGCTGCTTGTTGCTCGTGGTCGCCCAGAAATCATCGCGGACGTAGGTCAGAGCCTCTTTGCTCTCGTCGCCTTCTTCGTTGATTACTGTAATGCTTGACTTCTTCCCGAACGGCGGATTAGTCAGCACCATGTCGTAGCCGACCGAGGGCTTCTCCGCCAAACTGTCCACGCCGCCCTCAATCGGGCAGTCGTCACCGCCGACGCCGTGCAGATAGAGGTTCATCACGCACAGCCGAGCCACGCTATCCACCAGTTCGTTGCCCGAGAGTGCCTTTAGCTTGAGGTGCTTCTTCTGGTCACGGTCGAGTTCGTTGTGCTGGCTGACGTAGTCGTGCGCGATCAACAAAAACCCACCGGTACCGCAAGCCGGGTCGTGGATGGTCTGCCCCGGCGCCGGCCGCATCACGTCCACAATGGCCTGGATCAGCGGACGCGGTGTAAAGTACTGTCCCGCGCCGCCCTTCACGTCCGCGGCGTTTTTCTCCAGCAGGCCCTCGTAGGCGTCTCCTTTCACGTCGGCATCGAGCGAGGTCCACTGCTCTTTGTCAATCAGGTCGGCGATCAGGCGGCGCAGCTTGGCCGGGTCCTGAATCTTGTTCTGCGCCTTGCGGAAGATCACGCCCAGCATGCCGCGCTCTTTGGCCAGCGTCTCCAGGATGTGCCGGTAGTGGATTTCGAGCGCATCGCCTTCCACATCCAGCAAACTAGACCAGTCGTAGCCCTTGGGGATGGTCGAGGGCTTGTTGAACGGCGGGCGCGTCTGCTCATCGGCCATCTTGAGGAAGAGCAGGAACGTGAGCTGCTCGACATAGTCGCCATACGAGAGCCCATCGTCGCGTAGGACGTTGCAGTAGTTCCAGAGTTTTTGGACGATGCCGTTAGTCATGGTTGCGTTACTGCACTCACCGTTTCTGTTCGGGCTGCTGCTGACCCTGCGATGGCTTAGGGTGAGACACTTGAGAAGGGACACTGTCCTTTTCATGACCCGGCATCGTTTGAACTGCAGGGGCTGATGCTGGTGCCGGTACCGAATGGGATTCAGAAATCGGGACGAGTGACTGCCGATCGCGATGGGCCTGAGTCGGAGACCACCACAGCAAAAGTGAAGCAAGAATCAGCGTTGCGTGGAGCCCTATGAGCAATAGAGGTCGCATCTGAACTGCCCCTTGGAACCGTTGCTTGGTTTCTTGATCGACAGCCCACATCGCCGGCCAGTTGGTCCGGAGCACTTGTTTCGCACGACGGCCGTGAACATGGACGGAATCCATGACGCGCAGTGTGTATAGAACAGCAACCAGATTCCCAAGTGCCATTAAACTGATAATGACTCTCCATGAAAGCAAGGAGTCAACATCAGCCTTTGACGCGAAAGTGAAAACAGCAGCCGTCAGGACAAAAACACCCGCCGACATTTTGAACGACTGGTCTTCTAGTGCTGCCATTCGCTGGTATTGGTGCTCGTAATACACCTTCGTGCCTGCATCTTGTTCAGAGCTTTTGGTCGTCGCTCTTGCGCCGAGTGACGGGCGTCGAGTGAGGATGATCCCCGGTGAACTTCCAGCGCGATACAGACGGCGACTGGACGAATCTTCGGTGGCGCGCGAATGAAGGTCGAATATCCATTCGTTTGCCTTCAAAGCTACATCTCTTGCGTCGAAGGTGAAGGGAGAGTCGCCGTTCAATTGCGCTAAAGATGCACGAAAGACAGCGCGGTACTTGGATTCCGCTTCCTTCGGCGAGAAGAGAAAAGCCTTCGAATCTCCATCTCCGGCAGCAACTCTCAACGTGCAACTCGACATATCCAAAAAGGCTTCACCCTCATCTCCTACGATGAATAGCCGTCGCTGGTTGGAACTCGACAGCACGTACTTTCCGACGGCAACGACGGCCAATACGCCCGTCGATGTACTGAAGGCGAGTTCCGCATATGTTTCCGGCACGAAACGGGAAGGTACTCCGTATTTTTGTTCAGCGAATTTGACAAACTCGCTGCACACGGCTGTATCGAGGAGAACCTCCCCGGATGGCGGTAGTAGGCCGAAGTTGCTTTCAAGTGCAATGACGGGGGCTATCGCATGAATGGCTAGATCAAGAAGTACACCGATTCCACTTCGATTGTCTGCAAACTGACGACCGCGGTGATGAAAGCTCCCTGTTTCACCGTCTCCTTCAAGCACATCCACATAGACCATGCGCACCCGACCGATTCGATCAAGCGCCCCGGCGAAACTCTGTACGTCTGAACCTTCGATGGCGCTGCGGAGATAAGAATCATCGTGAAGGTAAAAAGATCCGCTCGTCAGAAGTCCTGCGTATTGCAGCAATGGAGCAGCCTTCATCATCATGTAGTATTCTGCGAGGGCGAGGCTCTGCGGATGTGTCCTGGCTACCTCACGCATCAGGTATAGATCGGAGCGAGTGATGGCGTAGGGTTTTTCAACAATCACCCTAAAGCCAGCAGAGATTAGGTCGAGTGCATCAGATGCGTGCCAATCATGGGAGTGTGCGAGCAAAACAACAGGATGATCAACCTTGTATTCTTGCAGGCAACTCGACAATTGCACGCCTGGAGCCCGAATGACGTGTGGTACCGGCCGGCGCAGAAACTTAAGCTCTGGATCTCGACTCTTCAGGTCGACGGTAGCGGTCACTCGCACCTCACCCACCGCCTCCATGGTAGCTAGCGTGGGGCCAACATTTTTCTGGAAGTGTTCGCCGCAACCGACAATTACTAAATTCTCCGACGGAAGCGAGAGCCTGGAAGGAGCGGAGTCAGACATTTTATTGAACCTCCAACGAAGCAACATCTTGTCGTCGCTTGCGGGATTGTGATAGAGGTCCCTGCGTTTTACGGCTCGCCTTCTCGGCTTGAATTCGCTCTAGCAGTCTCGACGCAGGCTCGTCGTTGGGATTTTGCGGCACCAACTTGCCTTCGAAGGCGCGCTTCAGAATGGATTGGCGGAGGCGGTCGGAGCGCTGGACGTTCGTTTCGAGCGTATGTTCAGATGACTCGGCGGCTGACAAACACGCATCAAGTGCCTCGACAATCCTCGCTTGCTCGTCCACTGGCGGCAGAGGCAGGGGTAGATCACGGCAAATTTCAAGGGTCAGGTTGAACTGCCCGGCTGTAGCCTTTGCGCGACGAATCGCCCACCGTAGTATGTCGTCGCAAAGCAACAACGCCGCAAGGTAGCGACGATCAACTCCCGGAACGGGTCGGAAGATCGCGATAGCTTGATTGACGTTCCATTCGGGAAACAGATTTGGAACGATCGAAACCTTTCCAAGCGGAGGCCCGACAATATTCATCAGTACGTCGCCCGGTCGGACAAGTGAACGCGCCAGCTCGCGCGTGTGCGTAGCCTTCCCTATGAATGTGGGATTAACAGTAAAATCAAGTGCGCCCCGATTTGTCAGGTTGTACACCTTGATGAACGGCACGTCACCTGAGCCCTCAAAGAGTTTGTCAGACGAGGGTGTAGTGCCTTTCGTTATGAAATCGCAAATCTGTTCGGCTCTGGCCCAAACCCAACCCGCCGGCAGAGCAGTCAAGTCAATGGCATCGGGCAGCCCTGGCTCCTTGTAGGTTCTCTTCCAATCCACATTCTTGGGTAGCTTTCCGCCCAACTGCATTTTGGCGAGCTGATCGGCTTCCCACTTGGCGCGGCGCTGTTTGAGGATGCGGGCGAGGAGTTGCTCGCCGGTTTCGTAGGTGCGGCCCTCCTTGCGGGCGAGTTCAGCCTCGGTCGGGACGAGGCGTCCTTCGCAGGCGGCCTTGAGCACTGCCGCCCGATAACGCTTCAGGTTCGCCTGTACTCGCTTGAGCGCCGCCACAGCCGCATCCAGCCGCGTGAACTGCTTTTCGATTTCGGCGACGATGCGCGCTTGCTCATTGAACGGAGCTAAAAGGAGCACTGAGTTCCTAAACTTGCCTATCGTTATGTGCGCTAAACCCGCGCCGCCGTGCGCAGATGCGATGTAGTCGGCCAGGTTGGCATTGATTGCCAGCCGTAGAAAGCGGCGATCAAACAGCTTTTCACTGAAGTCGATTCTAAAGATGTGCTGGTTAAGCCAAGCTGAGCCCCCTCTCCAAATGTGCGCGCCGAATGATGTTCCAGGAGTTCCCGACCATGCGAATAGTAGATCGCCGTGCTCGACGCGAAACTTTTCGGGAATGCTATCGGTGCAGTAGTTGTATGGAGCCTCTTGGTTGTTCAGATTTTGGATCCGGACAATGGGCAAGCCCTCTTTCTTCCAATGTGAGGGCTTGAACGCAAAGCCATTTACTAGCGACAAGACATCTCCGATCCGTACTCGGTTCCAACTTCTCGGCACCGGCCAGTCAGGCATAGCTTTCGACTCACTCACTGCACCAGCACCTCATTCAGTTCCTTCAAGATCGGCTCCAGATCCTTCCCGAACACCTGATAAGCCTTGCCTAGGCCGCCGCGCTGCACGAAAGGTTCGTACTCGAAGTCGTCGGATTCAATCGTCAGGCTGGCAGCGACGTGGTCGCGGATGGCTTCCAGCCACTGCCGCTGCTCGGCCGTGAATTTGGGGCCATTCGATTCCTGCTGGGCCATCCACTGGGCAAAGTTCTTGTGAACATCGTCGCGGAACGGATGGAGGTCGCTCTGCTCGTGCATGGCAAAGCGCACCAGCGAAACCAGGTCGGCGAGAACGCGCTGCCCCGAGCCGCGCACCTTGGATCGGTCGAGCGCCTGGTAAGCCTGCCAAAGGCGGTCGGCGGTCCAGGCGCGCGGCGGGCGTTCAATGGTTTTGGCCAGATCGTCAATCTGTTTGAGCGTGAGCCGCTGCCGATAAGGGCGGCTATAGAGAATTTGCAGCGCGGTGATCTCGCTCTTGTTCTCCCGAATGAACTGCTCGAACGACTGTACGATGCTCTGGGCCTTCTGTTTGGCCGCAGGATCATGTCCAGCGTATAGAAGTTGATCTTTGCTGACAGTATCGATCGTCTGCTCGTAAGACCGGCGGATCTCGACCAGCCGGTTGCGCAGGTTGGGGTTGGCGGCAATAGGCTGAGCCGCTTCCTGAATCATTTTCGTGGCGGCCTGCTTAAACTCCTCGGGAGATGGACTCTCTGCCCCGGTCGCTTTCTTTGCCGCTTCCAGCTGGGCATCCGGATCGAGGGCGTTCACGATGCGGCTGGTGATTTGCGCCAAAGACTGACCGGCAGTTTCCGTGATCTGCGTGCGGTCGTCTTCGCTCAGTTCGCGATCAAGGCGTGCTAGGCGGGAGGCAAGAGAGCTGAGCACGTCCGGTTCCCGGTTACCGAAGGAGACAGCCTCAAGCAGTTTATCGAACGATACGGTGCGCTTCCGCTCCAGCGGGCGTGTGTCTGCCATGTCTCCTTCACACAGGCCAACGCTGTCCACAATGATGAAGTGGGTCTTGAATCGGGCATCGGGCGTGACGGCTTGCAATTCGTCGGGCTCAATGACCCGCGTGCCCCGGCCTTTCATCTGCTCGAAGAAGTTCCGGCTGCGCACAGAGCGCATGAAGAAGACGATTTCGAGAGGCTTGATGTCGGTTCCAGTGGCGATCATGTCGACGGTGACTGCGATGCGTGGATTGTAGCTGTTGCGGAACGACGAAAGAAGGTGTTCCGGCCTGGCACCGGTATTGACCCACTTCACTTCTTCTATCTCGCTGCCATCTTCCGCCTTCTTTTTCTCGACCACACGTGCCGTGCCAGTCCTGTAGGTGATCTTCTGAGCAAAATCATTGCCTTTGCCGAACTCCTCGCGCACGATCTGCACAATGTCGTCGGCATGGCTGTCGTCTTTGGCGAAGATCAGGGTCTTCGGCACCTCGGTACGGCCGGGAAAGATTTCTGTAAACAGACGGTCGCGAAAAGTTTGAACAATCGTCCGGATTTGATCTTTGGCCACCACGCTGCGATCAAGTTCATCGGGTCCGTACTTGAAATCGTCTTCAAGTTGCTGCCATCGCACTTTGCGGGTCAGTTTGTCGCGTTTATCGACGTAAAAACCAGCGTCGACTGTAGATCCGCACTCGCTGATGAGAGTGCCTATGCGATAGACCTCAAACCCGACGTTCACGCTGTCAGCCACAGCCTGTTCATGGCTGTATTCCATGACCAAATTCTGATTGAAGAAGCCAAGAGTTTGTTTCGACGGAGTCGCGGTCAGGCCGACGATGAAGGCATCGAAATACTCAAGCACCTGCCGCCAGAGGTTGTAGATAGACCTATGGCACTCGTCGGTGATGATAAAGTCGAACGTCTCGATGGGGAGGCTCGGGTTGTAGCTGACCGGGACGGGTTCGCTATGCAGAAGGGAGGTTTCGAAGCCAGACTGCTCCTCCAGTTCCGGATCGATCTCCTTTCCTTGCAGCATCGCATAAAGGCGCTGAATGGTGGTGATGCAGACCTTGCTGACGTCATCCAGCTTGTTCGATTGCATCCGCTGGACGTTGTACAACTCGGTGAAGAGACGATTCTCCTCCGGCGTACGGAACTTCTGGAACTCGGCCAATGTCTGACGACCGAGGTTGCTTCGGTCTACCAAGAACAGGATGCGCTTTGCACCGGCGTGCTTGATGAACCGGTAGACGAAGTTGCAGGCGGTGAATGTCTTACCGCCGCCGCTCGCCATCTGAATGAGGGCACGAGGTCGATCCCCGGCGAGGGACTCTTCTAGGTTGCGAATGGCCGCGATCTGCGCCGGCCGCAGGCCCTCTGTAATCAGTTCAGGCAGGTTGCGAAGCTTGGCCCGAAGTGTGGAACCAGGATGCTGAAGCTCCTGCGCGAGCCATTGATCAAGAGTGTCAGGACGGTGAAAACTGAAGATGCTGCGGCTGCGGGCATCAGGCTCCAGCAGATTGGTGAAGCGAGTCTCCACCCCTGTGCTCTGGTACTGGAAGGGAAGCGGTCGGCGAGGCGTGGTGAGATTGTCGGGCACGCCTTCACTGTACTTCGTCGTCTGCAGCTCTACGCCAGTGAGGGTGTCGCCTTCTTTTTTGGCCTCGACCACGCCGATTGGCGCCCCATCGACGAAGAGAAGGTAGTCAGCCTCGCCATGTCCCGACTTCATGGGGAACTCGCGAACGGCAACGCCGCGACCCGCCGACAGGTTTACCTCTTTCTTGTGCTGGACGATCCAGCCCGCCGTCGTGAGCAGCCCATCGATATTTTCGCGAGCACGGTCCTCAGGAGTTATGGGCATGAGAACCGATGATTATAGCTGTGTTGTGCCTTGGTCGTTTACCTATTACAGTAACCTGATCCTTCGGGACACTTGATAGCCCAGAGGTCGCCGGATTACTAACGTGGATGTAAAGCTCCATAACGTCGGGGAATTGATAGCCCGCTGTTGGACCGAAGCCGAGGAGGAGACAAGTAGAGCAGTCAACGAGAAATACTGGAGTCCAGGAAAGGAAGACATAACCTTCATCTTTGCGGGTGAACTGCGCTCAAAAGTTAAGAGAGTCAGCGATAGAGGTGCCGTGGAGGATGCATTCATTCGAGATCTGGAAGACTCAATTCCATTCCATCGGTTGGATGCCGATCTTGTCAGACTCTCCAGAGGATTGATAGCGAGGGTTAACTTCCACAACCGCGCACACGAAGGTAGAAAGAGCGCGGCAGATTTGGGGATCGCGATCAGGAGGCCACTAGTCCGTTTCGAGTCCTACGGCATGCAGGTTGAGACGCATCCCGATCATGCCACGGGATTGCTTGCGCAGGCAAAGCTGGGTCTCCGTCAACAGAAGGTCCCCGCCCGCAAGTGGGGTAAGCTCACAGACCAGCAGGTAGCGCTTTTCGCAAAGCGACGTGCGTATTCATCACTGCTTTTGTACCGCCTCGGTGGCAAGGAGGCTAACGAGCTGAGACATTTCCGCTGGCAGCTCTGCAAGGACTACACAGTGCGGCAGGTCAAGAAGTGGTTGCTTTCGGACTCGTTCCCGGAAGAAGTAGACTCCTCGAACGTCATGCAGAGATTGATCGCTGGGAGCATCGGCACTGAAGACAAGAAGATCATTCAGACCATTATCGACCCAAGTGGAACTGCTCCTCAGGCTATCGAGGTACAAGTCTATTGGCGACCCGGTGAGGGCCCGCCCCCCTTGTTCGCTTTGACCGGTGAGCAAACCCAGAAAGAACGTCTGATTCAGACGCTTCGGTATTGAACAGTCGGTAATCTTCTTGGGGCTTGCATTGAGCCGATGCTCTTCGCGACGAATACGCGCGTCCAAAGCTGTACAATGCAGCTAGCATCAGGAGCGCCCGAAAGGGCCGCCAACCGGCGTTGGAGACGCACGGTGGCTGAGCCAAACCGGCTCGATGTGGCGGGATTCAATCCCGGCTAAGAGGTTTCTCCAGCGAGAATATCGCCGCCCTGATTGTGGGCGGCATTTGTTTTCTCGTTTCCTTCCTGATGCCCAGCTCCAACAAATAAGGAGAAATGGGCATGTTCGGCGAAAAACGACAACTCATAACGAAGCGCTGCTGCATCTGCAAGAGATGGCACGTGCTGCGCGTCGATTTAGAAGACCTTAAACGCCACAACAATGGTGTGCTAGTCCAAGACGCGTTCGCTGACCGTCGCGGTCGCCCGTACTTGAGCGCGGCGGAGCGCGAACTCTTTTTGTCGGAGTGCTGCAACGATTGCTGGCATCTCCTCTGCCCCAGCGACAAGTTGGCCTACAACTAGGGAGAAGTGAGAGGCACATCATGGCTGACTCAGAAGAAAAGTGGCTTAAACGCTCTGCGGGCTGCGGTTCGGTCGAGCAATATGCCCATGGAAGAGTGGCAGGTTATCTGGCCGTTCGACTTTCGCCTCGAGCTATGCCGGTTCGCGTCTTATCTGACAATCAACTCTAGTCACAGCCGTCCGTGATGACGGTCACAGCACTCGTGGGGCATGCACAGTAATAGTGATCCGATACTTTGGCGCTGTAGCCATTGTTGAATGTCGCGTCTGCGGTCGCCATGGCAGTCGCGCTGTCCGATGTAGCAATTGCATCAGGGCAATACAGCAAAGAAGAGGTCCACAATGGCAACCAAGGGCCCTGGTGCTTACTTTCCTTCTAAGTCCCTAATAGCAACAGTTGCGTTGTTGGCTTGCCTAGCCACCACCGCTCTCGCCCGCACACCTAGTGGGCAAACTACTGGCCGACACGACCCGGCGACCGACGATAGTCCAGTTTCGCGCCCTGCAGGGATGCACAGAAATACTCCGGTACTAACGATTGTCAGGCCTAGTTCCGGGCAACAAGGCCAACGCGGCCTGTCGGTGACGATCACCGGTGAGTACACCCATTTCTCTCAGGGCGTGACAACGGCCAGTTTTGGACCTGGTACTACGGTCGCGTCGTTGAAAGTGAACTCCCCGACCAACGCTACGGCAGTGCTGAATATCGGCGTCACGGCAACTACGGGTACACGTACGGTCACACTGACTACGGGCAGTGAAGTTGCCTCACGGGTAAATGGGTTCACGGTGAACCCCGGTTTACCCATCCTGGTTACCGTCAATCCCAACACTGGGCAACAGGGCCAGCAGAACCTCTCTGTGAGCCTAACAGGGCGGTTCACGCACTTTGCGCAAGGAAAGACAACGGCCAACTTTGGATCCGGAGTCAAGGTAGTGGCCCTTAGCGTGAAGTCCCTTACAAGTGCCACTGCGATTCTGGACATCGATCCGGCTGCGACGACCGGCCCCCGCGACGTGACGGTTGTCACAGAACCAGACAGCAAGCATGACATCGCTTCATCGCCGAAACCTGAGTGCATTTCGAAGGAAGAAAAGGTCACACTGCAAAATGGCTTTACTGTCACCAGCATCCAGATACCAGGGCTGACGCAGGTGAGTCCAAGTGCCGGCCAGCAAGGGCAGCAGGGCCTGTCGGTGACGATCGCCGGTCATTACACACATTTCTCTGCGGGAGTGACAACGGCCAGCTTCGGTTCTGGCATCGCGGTCGCGTCATTGACGGTGAACTCCTCGACCAGCGCCACTGCGGTGCTCAATATCAGTGCCATGGCAGCCACAGGAGCGCGGACAGTCACCCTGACAACGGGCAGTGAAGTGGCCTCTCTGCCGAATGGCTTCACAGTGAACGCAGGCACGCCCATCCTCCTGTCTGTCAATCCCAAGACGGGGCAGCAGGGCCAGCAGAATTTGTCGGTGATGCTGACAGGGCAGTACACGCATTTCGTGCAGGGCTCGACTACGGCGTCTTTCGGCGCGGGACTCACGGTGGCGTCATTGACGGTGAACTCGCCGACGAGTGCGACGGCTGTCATCAACATCGCTTCCACGGCCGCTGTTGGAGCGCAGGCCATCACCGTGACGACGGGCACCGAGGTGGTGTCTCTCGCTAGTGGTTTCACGATCACGGCGGGCACCCCGACGCTGGTGCAGGCGACGCCCAACTCAGGGCAGCAGGGCCAGCAGAATCTCTCGGTGAGCCTGACGGGTCAGTACACACATTTCGTGCAGGGGACGACGACCGCATCTTTTGGTGCTGGCATCACGGTGGCGTCGTTGACAGTGAACTCGCCGACCAGTGCGACGGCGGCGCTTAATATCGATCCGGCGGCGGCCACTGGGGCCCGCACGGTAACACTGACCACAGGAAGCGAAGCGGCCACTTTGGCCGATGGCTTCACAGTGACGGCGAGTACACCCGTGCTTGTGTCGGTGAACCCGAACAGCGGACAGCAGGGGCAGCAGAACCTTTCGGTTGTCCTTACCGGTCAATACACGCATTGGGTGCAAGGGACGACGACGGCCAGCCTTGGGGCAGGGATCACCGTGTTGTCGTTGACGGTGAATTCCCCGACCAGTGCGACCGCGGTACTGAACACTAGCGCAACGGCCACAGTTGGGCCAGTCAACGTCACCGTGACCACCGGAACTGAGCTTGTTTCGCTGCAGAACGGTTTTATCGTGACTCCGGCAAATCAGCCGCCTGTTGTGAGCGCTGGTCCCAATCAGACTGTTACTCTGCCCGGTACGGCAACGCTTGCCGGGACAGTGTCCGACGACGGTCTCCCTTTGGGCGCGACACTGACAGCGAAGTGGAGCGTGGTGAGCACCCCGGTAAGTGCTGCGGGTCAAACATGGCTTGAGACCAATCCATCAGGGACCTTACCATCACCAGTCCAAGGTGCAATCAGCATCCTCTTCGACCCGATCACAAATAGTCTCATCGTGTTTGGTGGCACAACCAATAATCCTTCGAGTGATGTCTGGGTTCTTTCCGATGCGAATGGGTTGAGCACTAATCCCTCCTGGACTCAGCTCAAACCTACGGGCAGTGGGCCAGCACCAAGATATGGCCAAGCTGCATTCTACGATCCAGGCTCCAATCGAATGGTCGTCTTTGGAGGCATCGGCCCAACATATCCTCAAACCAATAACGATGTCTGGATTCTGACCAACGCCAACGGCACGGGTGGAACGCCTGCGTGGATTCCAGTTACGCCGGTGGGAGCCTTGCCGGTGCCACGATTTAATGTGGGCCTCGCATATGATTCGGTGACGAACAGGATGATAGTTTCCGGGGGCTCCATTTGGGCCAACTCCGGGACCTACTACTATCAGACCAACGAAACGTGGATTCTGACGAATGCGAATGGCACTGAGGCAACGCCGCCGACGTGGATTCCCCTTACTGCCGCAGGAACGTTGCCCATAGGGCGTTCAAATCCCGCGCTTGCGTATGCCCCCGGCTCCAATCGGTTGATCGCTTTTGGCGGTTACTTACCGTACACCCCAGAAGGTACGTTAGTTAACGAGACTCTCAATGATACCTGGGTATTGACTAACGCAAATGGTCTGGGCGGTCCGGCCGCTTGGATTCAGCTAACGTACGATGGCGCTTCGACCTCGCCACCACAACGCTATGCGGGCATGGTCGCCTACAACGCCACTAACAACACTCTCACCATTGGACTTGGCGCGGGTAATTGTCTTATCAGTCCTTCGTCGTGCTCAAACTTCTCGGATATTTGGTCTATGCAGAATGCGAACGGACTCAGCGGGACTGCGGTCTGGACGCAGCTTGCGCCGACCGGTGGGCCGCCAAACCCCGTAAACGGCTCCGCGTACGATTCTGTCAACGACCGGCTCATCGGTTTCAGCGGCCTCTACAACGACACATGGATTTTAACCAATGCAACGAACTCTAATCCTAGCGGCGTCGCTGGAACAGTCACGTTTAGCAACCCATCCTTCGCGACCCCGGACGTGGCTGGCCAGACTTTTCCCGTCAATACGAACGCCACTTTTAGTATTCCAGGTAGCTATGTGCTGCGGTTGACAGGGAGCGATTCTCTGTTGAGCAGTACGTCTGATGTGACGATCACAGTCAATCCACCACTTGCCGCTGCGATCACCGCCGTGACCCCAAACTCGGGTCAGCAGGGACAGCAAAACTTGTCGGTGGGGATCACCGGCCAGTTCACGCACTTCGTTCAAGGAACGACCAGCGCCAGCTTGGGGGCGGGGATAACTATCGCTTCGCTGACGGTGAATTCACCGACCAGTGCGACAGCGGTGCTGAGTATTGATCCGGCGGTCGCCATAGGTTTGCGAACCGTCACGTTGACGACCGGCGCAGAGATCGCGACGCTCACAAATGGCTTCACCGTAACCGCAGGGACTCCTGTTCTGATGTCCATACAGCCGAACTCCGGGCAGCAAGGTCAGCAGAACCTCCCGGTCGTTATGACTGGGCAGTTCACCCATTTCGCTCAAGGAACGACAACAGCGAGCTTTGGAAGCGGGATTTCGGTGTCATCGTTAACGGTGAACTCAGCGACGAGCGCAATGGCAATGTTGAGTATCGATCCAGCGGCGGCACTGGGCGCGCGAGACGTGAGTGTAACGACAGGCACCGAAACTGTTTTGCTGGCTAGCGGTTTTAGCGTGCTCTCTGGGAACCAACCCCCGACCGTGAGTGTCGGGGCGGGATGCAGCCAGACAGTCCCCATCCTTCCGCCGCAAGTCTCGATCGTGGAGTTTCCAGTCCCAACTGGTTCCCCCGGACCTGCGTTCATAACATCGGGGCCAGACTGCAATCTTTGGTTCACCGATGATTATCAGGGGGGCCGAATCGGGCGGATTACGACCTCGGGTGTGACAACTATGTTTCCGCTGCCCAACTCTGGCAGCCTCCCCTCTCGCATCACTCCAGGCCCGGACGGCAATATTTGGTTTACTGAAGACCTTGGGAACAAAATCGGGCGTATCACACCAGCCGGAGTGATCACGGAATTTCCGGTTCCGACGAGCGGTTCGCAGTATCGCTACGGCAGCAGTGAGCCATCAGGGATTGTTACAGGCCCGGACGGCAACCTGTGGTTCACGGAACAGGCGGGTAACAAGATCGGTCGCATCACTCCCGATGGATTGATCACAGAATTTTCAATTGCAACTGGCGGAGGGCCGGTCAACGGGATCTCCGGTAGCGAGCCTGCGGAAATTGCCGTTGGACCAGACGGCAACCTATGGTTCACCGAGGCGATTGCAAACAACATTGCGAGAATCACTCCAAACGGAGTGATCACGGAGTTTCCGATTCCCACGGCGAACAGCACTCCGTTTGGGATCACTACCGGGCCCGACGGCAATCTTTGGTTTACAGAAGAAGTCGGGAAAATCGGCCGGATGACAACTGTTGGTGTAATAACGGAGTTTTCAGTACTTACGCCGGGAAGTGAGACCCACCCGATTATCGTGGGTCCAGATGGGAATCTGTGGTTCGCAGAGGTGCTTGGGAATAAGATCGGCAGAATCACAACCACAGGAGTGATCACGGAATTCGCGGTCCCCACAAGCGGCGCGGGTCCAGGGTCGATCACGGTTGGGCCGGACGGGAATCTGTGGTTCGCTGAGAGCCTCGGGCCCAAAGTTGGCAAGATCAATCCTGTCACAAGCGTTGCCTTCGCTAATTTGACCGGCACCGTAACGGACGACGGCTTACCTGTGGGCGCGTCGTTGGGCACAACTTGGAGCACGTTGAGCGGGCCGGGGCCAGTGGTGTTCAGCAATTCCACAGCGGTCTTTCCGGACGTGGCGAACAAAACGAATCAAGCGTTGACACAAGCTGTGTTCCCAACGAGCGGCACATATGTGATCAGTCTGACGGGTACGGATTCGCAACTGAGTGCGAGCGCGAACGTAACAGTCACGGTCACCGCTGAGCAGGGGCCATTGATACAGTCCGTTTCTCCAAATGTGGGTCAGCAAGGACAGCAAAACCTGAGCGTCTTCTTAACCGGGTTGTCCACAAATTGGGCGCAAGGAGCAACAAGCGCATCATTCGGCCCGGGCATTGTCGTGACCTCGTTGACTGTGAATTCACCCACGACCGCCACAGCGGTGATCAATATTGATCAAGCCGCCGCAATTGGTTCTCGGGCGGTCATGTTGAACACAGCGGGTGAGACAGAGACACTGACGGATGGGTTCACGGTTACAAGCGGGGGAGGGACGGGAACTCCTACTTTGACCCAGGTGAACCCAAACAGCGGCCAGCAGGGCCAGCAGAATCTCTCAGTTGTCATTAGCGGCCAGTACACGAACTTCGTGCAAGGGACGACCACCGCTACCTTCGGCACTGGAATCACGGTAGCCTCACTGACGGTTGATTCTGCAAACAATGCGACGGCTGTATTGAACATTGATCCGAGCGCACCAATCGGGGCACGAAGCATCACGCTCACGACCAACGCAGAAGTAGTTACCTTGTCTGGCGGTTTCATAGTTACACAGCTCGGGAATCAGCCTCCTGTCGTAAGTGCCGGAGCCAATCAGACCATTTCTCTCGGCTATTCGCCTGTGGCGTTTACCGAGTATCCGCTCCCCCAAGGCGGAAGCGACCCCAGGGAAATCACCATGGGGCCGGATGGCAATCTATGGTTCACAGAGGATGCGGGAAGGATAGGGAAAATTACGCCTGCAGGTGCTGTCACGGAGTTTACTGTGCACAGCACCAGTAGATTCGGCTCGAGCGCACCAGAGGGGATTGTTGTCGGGCCGGACGGCAACCTATGGTTCACCGAGTACTTTGCAGATAACGTTGGCCGGATTACCCCCTCCGGGGCAATCACAGAGTTTCCCCTGCTTAGTGGAAGCTACCCACGGGGCATCGTTGTAGGCCCCGACGGCAATCTGTGGTTCACCGAGTACTGGGCTAGCAAGATTGGGCGGATCACCACGGCTGGAGTCATCACAGAATTTGCGGTGCCTAGCGGCGGCACGGCCGGGGCTTGGGATATCGCTGTCGGATCCGACGGTAATTTGTGGTTTACAGAGTGCCGGTGCTCAGCCGGGACGTCGGGTCCAACGAACATTGGGAGAATTACACCGGCAGGTGTATTCACTGAGTTTCCGCTCACTAGCGGCGCTGGGCCGTCCTTCATCGTAGCGGGGGCCGACGGAAATCTGTGGTTTTCCGAGGGCTCAATAAACCACGTCAGGATGAACAAAATCGGAAGAATCACCATGGCCGGCGTCATCACAGAGTTTTCCCTCCCGTCCGGCACGGGTACCAATCTGGACCTAGCCGACATTGTTTTAGGGCCAGATGGCAATTTGTGGTTTGCGGGGAATAATGCGGGCCAAATTGGGCGGATCACTCCGGCGGGCGTGATTGCAGAATTCTCGTTTGCAAACGCCGCTGCTGGTGCTTATGGGATGACGAGCGCGCCGGATGGGAGTCTGTGGTTCACGGATCAGCTTGCAAGCGCAATTGGCAAAATCGATCTCGGAGTCTTTCCCCAACCGACGAACGCAACGTTGAGCGGAAGTATCAGCGATGATGGATTACCCATCGGCGCCACCCTGAATTCAACGTGGAGTACTACCAGCAGTCCTGGCCCGGTTTCATTCAGCAATCCAACTGCCTCATTCCCTGACGTTGCGGGGCAGATGGATCCGGTGACTACCTCGGCCACCTTCAGCGTTCAGGGAACCTACATCCTCGCTTTGACGGGCAACGATTCCCAGCTCTCCAGCAGCTCAAGTGTTACCGTTTTGGTTAACCCGCCACAAGCCCCGAGCATACTCTCCGTGAATCCCAACACCGGCTTACAGGGACAACAAGGCATTTCGGTGGCACTCATCGGCCAATTCACGAACTGGGTTGAAGGCACTACTGCAGTCAGTTTTGGGGAAGGGATCACTGTTGCGTCGCTTACTGTGAATTCTGCCACCAGCGCTACAGCCGTCCTCAACATCGATCCTGCCGCACCAGCGGGACCGCGGACAGTGTCAACTACCACAGGCAGTGAGGTGGGTTATCTAAGCAGCGGTTTCACGGTGACACCGGGCACCCCGGTCTTGCTCTCAGTGAGTCCTAACAATGGCCAGCAAGGCCAGCAGAGTCTGTCGGTGGCAATCACGGGGCAGTTCACGAACTTTGTGCAAGGGACGACCACAGGTAGCTTCGGCGCCGGAATCACGGTGGCATCCGTGGCAGTGAGCTCGCCAACCAGCGCAACGGCATTGCTCGACATTAATCCTGCGGCTGCGACTGGTGCCCGAGATGTGACCCTAACGACAGGGACTGAAGGCGCCACTCTGGCAAGCGGGTTTTCAGTGACAGCTGGAACAGGCACAGGAACTCCTGTTCTTACGCAGGTAAGTCCGAGCACTGGCCTACAAGGCCAGCAAAATCTCTCAGTAACCCTGACGGGTCAGTTCACGAATTTTGTTCAGGGGACGACGCAAGCCAGCTTCGGCGATGGGATTTCGGTCGGAGGCTCAGCGGCTGGTGCCCTTGGCCAAGTCACCGTCACTAGCCCCACCAGCGCGACCGCGCTATTGAACATTTCCAACCGGCCAACTTGGAATCAGTTGAATCCGAGCGGTGCTACACCCGCGCCGAGACACTTTCAATATTCTGTTTACGACCCCGCCAGCAATGAATTGATTGTTTTCGGAGGCTACTCTGCGGCAACAAGTTCCGCACTCGGTGACCTCTGGCGCCTGACAAATGCGAATGGCGCAGGTGGGACTCCATCGTGGACACAAATCGCGATCGACGGAGTGTCCCCGTCCGCGCGAGGAAGAGGCAGTGCTGTTTACGACCAAACGTCGGACAGAATGATCATTTTTGGAGGGGGGCCGTTTAATGCAGGAACCACGAACGAGGTTTGGGTCCTGGCAGATGCGAGTGGCCGCTCCGGTAATCCTACTTGGAGTCTGCTTAATCCTGGGGGACAGGCCCCGGCACCAAGGTGGGGTCAGACTGCGGTCTACGACCCAGGCACAAACCGAATGACCATCATGGGTGGCCCGACAGGTGTGACCACAATCGCTAGTGACGTTTGGGTTCTTTCCAATGCAAATGGACTTGGAGGAGCGCCTGTTTGGACACAACTGTCACCCTCTGGACCAAGCCCTGGCGGCCGGGATTCTGCTTCCGCCGATTACGATGCTACCAACAACCGCATGATTCTTTTTGGGGGAAATAGTTCTGGCTTAGGCCCGGCGGATGTATGGGTACTGACGAATGCCAACGGGCTCGGGGGCACTCCTGCGTGGACCCAGCTATCTCCGTCTGGCGTGTTGCCATCTCAAGATTATGCGACGGAATTTGCTTATGACAGCGCATCAAATAGGGTCCTCCTGTTTGGTGGAGGCTGTAACGATTCAAGCGTTTGGATTTTGAATAACGCGAATGGCCTCGGGGGACAAACATTCTGGACGAAGCTCGGGCCATTCAGTTCATTGCCCGCTGCACGCTACACCGTGTCAGGTGGTGTAAAAGCGTACGATTCGGTGAATGATCGCCTTATTGTCTACGCCGGACTTGAAACGAATTTCTACCCGAGCCCTTTCACAGACTACGGCGATACGTGGGTACTGAGCGCTGCAATTAGAGGTGCCTTTGTTGGCCCGCGAACCATCACGGTTCAGACGGGTACGGAAACCGTATCACTAGCGGGCGGGTTTTCAGTTCTGCCCCCAACTTTAGCTCCCTCCGCTATGCTCGAGCCTACCTGCGGTCCCATTGGCAGCAGCATTTCTGTGAGCATAACCGGTGAGAACACAAACTTCGTGCCGGGAACCACTTTGGCTAACTTCGGTGCTGGCGTGTCCGTGGGTGGAGGTACGTCTGGCAGTTTCGGTCCAATCAGTGTCACGAGCCCAACAAGTGCTACTGCACAAGTTTCTATTGATCCTGCTGCTGCAAGATCAGTGCAGTCAGTAGTCATTCGCACTGCGGCAGCCGACGTTTCACCAGCCAACGGTTTCTTTATAGGTAACCTGACATATCCTGTCCTTCTCTCTGTTAGCCCCAATATCGGCCAGCAAGGGCAGCAGAATCTGCTGGTCACAGTCAGTGCGCTAAACAGTCATTTCGATCAAGCCACGACTCAAGTAGATTTTGGTTCAGGCATCACGACGGGAGCGATCACGGTTACGACTCCTACCACTTTAACCGTTGGGGTCAACATCGCGAATAATGCCAGTCTCGGATTCCGTTCAGTAATTGTAACGACTGGAATAGAGACTGTTTCTCTAGCGAACGCCTTTGCTGTAGCTGCTGCCGCTGCCTCGGTTGTAAGCGTCAGTCCCAATTCCGGGCAGCAAGGCCAAGGTGGGCCCGTCACCCTAGTTGGACAGAACACTCATTTTGCTCAGGGAACCACGCAAGTGGACTTCGGAGCTGGCGTAACCGTGAGTAGTATTACGGTATCTTGTCCAACCTGCCTAAGTGCGCAATTGCAGATCGCGTCCACCGCTGCACCCGGGCCTAGACTTGTAACGGTTACCACTGGGACGGAAGTCGCAGTTCTGCCGAGCGGATTCACAGTTTTGCCCGGGACTCCCCTCCTGACGTCTCTGAATCCTGCCGGAGGGCAACCGGGGCAGAGTTTCTCCGTCACCCTTCAGGGGCAGTTCACGCATTTCAGCCAGGGAATCACTCAAGTCAGCCTGGGCACGGGTGTTACAGCGTCCAATGTCAACGTGTCCAGCGCAACGAGTTTGACCGCGCAAGTAACAATTGACCCTGCCGCATCGGCTGGGACAAGGACTCTTACAGTCACCACGGGGACAGAAGTTGTCTCCGCACCGAATGTTTTCACAGTTCAGTTGGCCCCGCCTACGCTCGTATCGCTGGCTCCAGGTGGAGGCCAGCAAGGCCAGCAGAACCTTGCAGTCACAATAACCGGCGGCGCGACACATTTCCAGCAAGGAAGCACGCAAGCCAACTTCGGCGCTGGCATCACGGTTGTGTCGCTCAGCGTCTCCAGTGCGACATCTGCCACTGCGGTAATCAACATCGATCCAAACGCGGCGCTAGGGCCACGCACCGTCACGGTCACAACAGGTTCGGAAAGCGTCAGCCTCGCGGGGTTCACGATCACTGCGCCGGTAGTCGTCATATCGAGTCTCAACCCCGGCGGAACATCGCAAGGGGCTCAAAACGTTTCTGTCGTCATTGCGGGTTCGAACACTCATTGGGTGCAGGGAACTACGCAAGCAAGTTTTGGAGCGGGCATCACGGTCGTTTCCCTTGCTGTAACGAGCGCGACATCGGCCACCGCTGTCATCAACGTCGATGTGGCTGCGGCCATTGGCCCAAGAACTGTCACGCTGACGACGGGTGCTGAAGTGGCTCAATTTGTGAACGGCTTCAGCATCGTCGCGGGCGCGGTGGGAATCACGCAGATTTCTCCGGCCGCCGGACAGCAAGGGCAAACCGGCCTCTCGGTCGCAATCACCGCGCAGTTCACGCACTTTGCACAGGGAACGACAACGGCGAGCTTTGGCTCCGGCATAACTGTAACGTCACTCACAGTGAACTCACCAACCAGCGCGACCGCCGTCTTGGCGATTGATCCCGCAGCTACTACAGGAACACGCGACGTCACCCTGACAACGAATACTGAAGTCGTGACCGCGGCAGGTGCATTTACGGTAACCGTCAGCACGCCCTCGATAGTCCAGGTTAGTCCCAACTCGGGCCGGCAGGGTCAGCAGGCTCTTTCTGTGGCGATCACGGGAGCATTCACCCACTTCGCGCAGGGGACAACGACGGTAAGCTTCGGTGCGGGAATCTCGGTTGTTTCACTGACAGTGAACTCGGCGACCAGCGTCACAGCCGTGGTCAATGTAGATCCGTCAGGAGCTGTTGGAGGTCGGGGCGTCACTGTCACCACCGGCACTGAGGTGGTCACAACGACGAACGCCTTTACGGTGACGAACGGGACGCCCGTGCTTACGCAGATTAGCCCGAACAACGCGCAACAAGGACAGCAAGGAGTTGCGGTCACAGTCTCGGGGCTGTTCACGCATTTTGCCCAAGGCGTCACGACCGCCAGTTTCGGGCCCGGCGTCACAGTCGTTTCGCTAACGGTAAGTTCGACCACGAGTGCCACGGCCCTTCTGAACATTGACTCGGCGGCAATCACGGGATCGAGAGCCGTCACGGTGACCACAAACGCTGAAAGCTTGACCTTGGCAAATGGCTTCGACATCCTTCAAGGATCCGCTGCGCTTTCGCTATCGCCCAACACGGCAATTGCGGGGCATTCGGTGGCGGTTTCTATCACGGCCCAAGGCACGCAGTTCGTGCAGGGCGTCACACAAGCAAACTTCGGACCGGGTATTTCTGTTGGCAGTGGCCTTGTAGGTCAGTTCGGCATGGTTCAGGTCACGAGTCCAACGACTGCCACGGCACAAGTAAACGTTCCGGCAAACGCAGTGTTTGGCCCGAGGACCGTAGTAGTCGAGACCGGTTCCGAACAAGCTTCTCTGACAAATGGCTTCGCCGTGAACGGACCGGCCTCGTTATCGTCGCTCAATCCAGCACGGGGACAGCCGGGGCAAGCCGTCACGGTTACGATCACCGGCCTCTTCACCAACTTCCAACAAGGAGTCTCCCAGGCGAATTTTGGTGCCGGGATTTCTGTCGGAGGTGCTGCCCTTGGCGCATTCGGGCCTGTCACAGTGACTGGGCCGACCAGCGCTACAGCGCAGGTTACAATCGATTCAGCGGCTGCGCCGGGCCTGCGGACGTCGGTCACCGTGCAAACCGGCACGGAACTAGCGACATTGGCTGCGAGCGGTTTCCTGGTCTTGTCCTCCGTCAGCGGGCCTGGACCAGTCGTTACAATTACAAGCCCAGCTGAAGGGGCGGAAGTTACGGCCCCGACCAGCGTTACCGGCACGGTCACGAGTCCCAACCTCGCCTTTTGGACGCTTGAATACGAGGCGAGCGGTTCGACCATCTTTACCCAGTTCGCCACGGGAACCGCGTCTGCGGTCAGCGGCACTCTCGATCCGACATTGCTCCTGAACGGAATTGCCCAGATACGCCTTACCGGAATCGACCAATCCGGTCAGACCACAAGCGAGATCGTCGACGTTGTGGCAACTCGAAACGTAAAAGTCGGCAACTTCACCCTGTCATTTAACGACCTAACTGTCCCACTTGCCGGGCTTCCCATACAGATCGTTCGTACTTATGACAGCCGCGACAAGAGTGTCGGTGATTTTGGCTTCGGATGGACGTTAAGTGTCAAAGCGGTCAAGGTTGAAACGAACACTATGATCGGCAACAGTTGGCTCGGGACCACCACTGGAGGAGGGCTCCCAACCTACTGCGTGCAACCTGCGTCAACCCAGGTGGTGAGCGTGAGGCTCGCCGACGGAACCGTCTATCAATTCCAGCCTAGTCCCACACCGCAAACCCAGTGTCGACAACTTGCTCCACCTTCGACAGTTGATTTGGTGTTCACCCCCATAGGGTCGACGCCTCCGAACGCTTCGCTGACGGCCACCAATGCGACCAATCTACTTGTGAGCGGATCATTCCCAGGCCCGGTTCAGCTCATCGACTTTTCGGATTCGGTGGTCTTTGATCCCGACCAATTCACACTCACCATGCCCACTGGGCGGCAGATTCTCGTCAGCAAGACATTTGGTGTTCAAGGCATTACCGACACCAATGGGAACACGCTCACGATCAGCGCGGCTGGAATTCTTTCTTCCACAGGAACGAGTGTGAGCTTTAGCCGCGATGCACAAAATCGGATTACGACCATAACCGACCCGGCAGGTAAGGTTCTCACCTACTCATATGATGGGAACGGCGACCTGTCGACTTTCTCCGATCGGCTTTCGAACACTTCCACCTTTATCTACGACGCGAACCACAACCTGACTGCCTTCAAGGACCCAACTGGCACGCAGCCGATCCGGAACGTCTACGATGATGCCGGCCGTCTGATTGAGGAAGTCGATGCCTTTGGGCACGTCATCGATCTCACGCACGACGTCGGGGCAAGTACGGAAACCGTCACCGACTTTCTCGGCAACCCAACGACCTACGTTTATGATGCGCACGGCAACATCATCAGTCAGACAGACGCCCTGGGCGGCGTCACGACAGCAACGTTTGATGCTAATGACAACAAACTGACCGAGACCAATGCCCTCGGAAAGACTCGGACCTACACCTACGACGCGAACAATAATCGCCTCACGGAAAAGGATCCGCTAGGTAATGTCACTACGTATACGTACAACAGCCGGAATCAGATTCTGACCGTCACCGACGCCCTCAGCCGTGTGACGACCAACACCTACGACGCGAACGGCAACTTGCTTTCGACCCAGGATGCGGCCGGAAACACGACCAGCTATACCTACAATTCTCAGGGCCTGCGACTCACCAGCACCGACGCGCTTGGTGGAGTCACCTCCTACCAGTACGACACGAACGGGAATCTCACCCAGCAAACGGATGCGCTCGGCAACATTTCGACCTATACCTACGACCCCAACGGCAACCGGCTTTCGGAAACCAGGACGCGAACCATCGCCTCCGGCACCGATACCCTCGTCACCGGCTATCAGTACGATGCGGCAAATCACCTCACGCAAACCACGTATCCCGATGGTTCGACGACGCAGATTCAGTACAACGCCCTCGGCAAGCAAAGCGCGACCATCGACCAACTGGGCCGACAAACCTCGTATCAATATGACCCGATGGGACGTTTGATTCAGACGACGTTCCCTGACACGACTACCGAAAGCTCTACCTATGACGCCGACGGCAATCGTGCCAGCAGCACCGATCGCGAGGGCCGGATCACGACCTACACCTACGACGCTCTGAAGCGTCTGGTTAAGACCACCTTTGCCGACGGAGCGGCTACTCAATCGACCTACGACGCCATCGGTGAGTTCACGGCGGTCACCGATGCGCGCGGAAACCTCACGCAATACCAGTACGACGCAGCAGGCCGCCGGACCAAAGTCACTGATGCTCTCACACACGCCACGACTTTTGCCTATGACACCGTAGGCAACCAGGTCTATCTGACCGATGCCAACAGCAACACGACGCAGTATCAGTATGACCCGCTCAACCGGCGCACGAAAACCGTCTACCCAGATTCAACCAGCGACCTTGTAGCCTATGACGCGCTCGGCCGAACCGCGAGCAAGACCGACCAGGCGAGCCTCAAGACGCAATTCCTCTATGACAAATTGGGTCGCTTGATCCAGGTCACTGATGCGCTTAGCCACCTCACGAAATATGCTTACGACGAAGTGGGGAACCGAATTTCTCAAACCGATGCCAACAACCACACCACAACTTTTGCTTACGATCGGCTCGGTCGTCGCATCAGTCGCACGTTGCCCTTGGGCATGTCCGAGAGCATGACCTACGATGCATCCGGCAATCTCGTCTCCAAGACGGATTTCAACGGCAAGACCACGACCTACGCTTACGACCTGGAGAACCGGTTGATGTCCAAGACTCCGGATGCAAGTTTTGCTGCTCCAGCCGTCACTTTCAGTTACACAGCCAGCGGTCAGCGGTCATCGATGACGGACGCCAGCGGCACCACGTCTTACACGTATGACCTCCGCGATCGCCTGACCCAAAAGGCTACACCTGAAGGGACTCTGGCATATACGTATGACGCAGCCGGCAATCTAGCATCGATTCGGTCTTCGAACGCCAATGGAACGTCGGTGAACTATGCGCATGACGCTCTGAATCGTTTGGCGTCCGTGCAGGACAATCGCCTGGCCTCGGGGACAACAACCTACAGCTACGACAATGTGGGAAATCTGCAGAGCTATGCGTATCCCAACGGGGTGCAAACCGCCTACACCTACAACACGCTGAATCGGCTGACGAACCTCGCCATAAACAGTGGAACAACGGCGCTGGCGAGTTATGCCTACCAGTTGGGACTCGCCGGCAATCGCACTCAGGTCAGCGAACTGGGAGGCCGCACAGTCGGCTACACCTACGATTCACTGTACCGGTTGACGGGTGAGACCATATCGGGTGCAACCGTCAATGGAGCCATCGGCTATCAGTACGACGCAGTGGGCAACCGGCTCCAACGGACCTCCACGGTTGCACCTGTTCCTGCAGCCACCTACTCTTACGACGCGAATGACAGGCTGACTTCGGACACATACGACCCCGACGGGAACACGAGTGCTTCTGGTGGGAACGCCTACACTTACGATTTCGAGAACCGGTTGATCGGACAGAACAGTGCTGCCGTGACGATTGTCTATGACGGCGACGGCAATCGCATCTCAGAGACCACTGCCGGCGTCACGACCAACTATCTGGTGGATGATCGAAATCTGACTGGCAACGCCCAGGTCCTAGAGGAACTGTCGGGCGGAACTGTTCAACGAGTCTATACCTATGGCCTCAACCGCATCAGCCAGAGCCAGGCCTCAGGCACTAGCTTCTATGGATATGACGGGCACGGCAGCGTGCGGCTGATGACGGACGCGACCGGAGCGATCACGGACTGGTACGATTACGACGCGTTCGGGAACATGGTCAGCCAGGCCAGCACGACGCCAAACGTGTACCTGTATTCGGGCGAGCAGAACGATCCAAATCTGGGCCTCTACTATCTTCGTGCACGATATCTGAATTCAACTACCGGGCGGTTCGTTTCCATGGATCGCAATCAGGGTTCCTCTCTTCAACCTCTTTCCCTCCACCGCTATTTGTACAGCAGCGGTGACCCGGTCAATCGGGTTGATCCAAGCGGCCTTGTTTCCCTAACCGACGTCATCGGCAGCGCAATCGGCGTAGCGTTCGGCACTTTCCTTGCCGACGTTCGTTTCGTCCTTCCGTCGATATTGTCCCCAGCGAGTGCGAACTTCGATCAAAACGTAACCACGCCTTTAGGTACGGGAGTGGGATACGTACCGTACGAGAATGAGACACCAGACCGTCAATATGGCCGACAAAGCACGATCGACGCCATAAGGAGAGTCGGCCAGGTCTGGCATTTCAGAACCATTTCGTCATCCGTTTCGCGACCAAACATCCAGATCGGAGACATTAGCTTACGAGGGGGTGGTGCCCCTCCAGCGAATCCACCTCACCAGGGTCACAAAAACGGGTTTGAAGTAGATATCAGACCTGTCCGCAACGATTTTCAACTTGGGGGTGTTACCGACTCTGATCCTGCGTACTCGCAAGATCTGACTTCCGAGTTAATAGACATATTCTTCCAGCAAGGCGCGACTTATGTTCTATTTGACGACACTGACATATTCAACGTAATACCTTATGGAGGCCATACCAATCACTTCCACGTTAACTTTAACCCGAACATATCGGATGCAATTGCGCGCCTGTGGATTACCGGTGGCGAGTAAGAAGACGGCGCTTCGCCCCGCCTGCAGGAGTGACACGCCGCCCCAGAATGCGTAGTGCACAGCAGCCGCGATTCCCCTCTATGGAACTAGTAAGCTTCGGCCTCCCCGGAGTGAGTAGACAGCTTCTCGCCCCAATCAATCCGCAGGAAGCAAACGGGAGAGCAACCGATGCAAATTGCGATTGGAACGCTGCCAGTCGTGGCCCTCGACTACACACACCTGGGGCCAGGACTGCACATGGGGCTCAGGCAGATCGAAGCGACGCTCGACGCTAGACGGGAGGGACACCTCGCCGTAAATGTGGCCGTCAACGGTACGGTCATTCCCGTCGTCCTGGCGCGCTCGGATCTGTACGTGGTTGGGTTCCGCTGTGCCGGAACCTGGTTCCGCTACGACGCCGCCCAGTGGCCGTTCTCCGAAGCCGTGAAAACGCTTGGCTACGATGGGCAGGATGGCAGCCTCGGCGGTCTGGTGGGCAACCTCACGCCGGGTGCCATCGACGGCATCGCGCGGCTTGCGAACATTGCTTCCCGTCCCCGGTGGAAGGATGCGTTGCGAACGTTGCTCGTGGTCGTCTCCGAGTGTGCGAGGCTGATCCCTGTGCGGATGGAGATCCTGGGGCTCCTGAACGGCATTATCCCGATCGTGCCGCTCCCGCCACTCGCGCACTACATCCAAAACTGGAACAAGGCGTCCATGGGCACGGACATGTCGCGAGAGGTGGCGTCAAAACAGGACAGCCCCCATAGCGTACGCGTTGGCTTCCGGGATCCCACGATCATCAAGCGGTAAGGCTTGATCCGTAGCGAGTACCGGAACCTCGGTGGCGGCTTCAGGCGAATACCCCTGCCTTGCCGTCTGGTTTTCGGATGTTGAGAGTTTGGGCCGACTGCTATATCCCTACACACATAACGCCAAGAAAAGGCTTCTTGGGGCTAGTCGAAAGGCCGCCCGGTGAATGCGTTGAAAATATGGACCGTGGGGATGCTCGCCTGTAGCAGCCAGGCCGAAGCCTGAGACATGATGTCCGATACGTCGTCGTGGTCGCTAGCTACAGGTAAACCGTCGAGATGGTCACGGTTGGCCAATTCGCCTGTAGGAGCCACGCAGCCGCCTGCGACATCATGTCCGCCATGTCGTCATGCGCGGCGTTGGGAAACGTGATTAGCTGCTCGACCAGCGGCTCGGTCCATGCAGCGTTCCTGTCAAGGAGCCAATCGCCAGCTTGCCATTCAGGGGCTGCGGCAAACATGCGCGCAATCTTGCCACCCTGCGGATTGATCGCGATCACCCCGGGCAGGTTCATCTTGAGCCGCTGAACGACCGCTGGCCCGTTGGCCTTATCCTCGACAAGCACGGCGCACACCGGACGATGCACGTCTCGCTGTCGCCTGATCTCGGCTTCGGTAGCAGCCGCGTCCAGGTGCTGGTTTACGACGTTAAGAACGTAGCGCTTGCGCCCCTTGACGCCGATGGCGCCGATCGCGACGTAGTCCGAGGTAGCAAGGTCCTTAAAGGCGGCGTCCACGCTGATGATTTTCATATCAAAGGTCGTCGGCAGCTTCTCGTCCGGCTGCCCGGTCGTGGGGTCAATCCCGCCGTAGTAGCGAACTTCTTTGCGCTTGATCATGTTTCCGCCCATCGGCGATGGGCGCTGCTGGTACTGCCCGGCCCATCGTAGTCGATGCCTTTTCAATTCCTCCACTGCTGTCTCGGTGAAGCGTCTGGGCATCAGAATCCCTCCCACCTCACGTTCAATTACTTTGCCCGAGATCGGGAATCTCCAAAACTCGGTTTCC
>Ga0209698_10001030_pt1 | contig 32133 bp, 12 predicted proteins | sample LitLauG_LLR_2012_FD_187203 | JGI IMG/M metagenome (GOLD analysis project Ga0209698, IMG submission 187203) | Freshwater sediment microbial communities from Pennsylvania, USA - Little Laurel Run_MetaG_LLR_2012 (SPAdes) (version 2) | ecosystem: Environmental > Aquatic > Freshwater > Creek >... | reverse complement strand
CTGGTGTTCCGGCATTGGGGTGTCACGCAGCACTCTAGAATTATGAAGTAGACTGCCGAATATGTCTGTTCGCGCAGGGCAAGCCGAGCGAGAGCCAAGCGTGCGTCAGGGACGTCGCAGGGAGAGATTTGTCCGGGCCTCACCGCCCGGACTAGCCAAGCGTGATCGTCTGCCTCCCGGATTAGAGCGGCAACTAGTGGTTCGTGGAACTCTTCCGCCGGGCCTCCAGAAAAAAATGCAGCCCTGTCCTCGCGAACTCGAAATGATGCTCCCGCCTCCTCCTCCGAATTACGCGCACGTCGTGATCGGCGGCAATTTAGTCCTGATCAATCGCGCGAATTTCCAGATCGCAGATGTTTTCCATTTTGAAATCCACTAGAAGTACCACTGATCACCGCGTCGTGAACGTAATCAAGAAGGTGGCTGGTCATCACTGGGCATACCCAGCGATCGGGAGTACCCCCCAAAGGGGGTGCCAATAATGAAGTTTGAATGTCGTCAGCTCGCGATTCTCGCTTGTTCATACCTGCTTGCGGCGACCGCGCTAGCTGCTTTGCGCTTTCCAACCCAGGGCTCGCCTCTAATCGTTGGGGTCAGGAACTTAGTCCGACCCATCCATCTCTTCGATCCCGACTGCGATCATGATTACTACTTCGAACTCCCCCTGCGAAGGAGAGCGGGATACCAAAAACATTACGCCGGTGATTTACTGCACTTGCAGCAAAATCGGCTGAATGCCCACAGGGACCGTGTTTCCCACGATCGATGTCTTCGTGTTGCCAGTCAATAGCCCTTGATAAGACAAGTACTGGCTGCCCACCGTCTGATTCGCGGTAGTACACGGGGTACAGGTTTGAGAAGTGTCCCAAACCGCCGCTGCTGCGACGCCGTTTGGCAGGGTCATGGTGCAAGTCCAAACGGTGCCGTTTTCTGAGCAACTGCCAAACGAGGAGCCGACCATCCATCCGTAAGCCTGGTTGTATGCGGTGTTGGCGTTTGCAGAACCTAGTCCATTGATAGAGGTCGACCAGTCGTACCAGACATTGTTCGCGATCCCGATCGAGTAGGAATAGATCAGGAATCGGGCAACGTAGCTGGCCTGCATGTTGGAGTCGGTGTAGCAGAAGCCGGGGCTGGTAGCGCAATTCCAGCCTCCGATGGCATACCCACCCTCGGTGTTGTAGAGGGGCTTGGCCAATTCGGGGCTCTGCAGGATGCCCGCGATGCTCGCCGTCCACGCGCTCATCACGTTTTCCATCGCCACGGGCTGGTTGTTCCCCGGTTTCATGTGGAAGTTGATGGCGTCGGTCTGCGCGGCCCCGCCGTTGTGGCAACTGCTGGCCGGGCTGGCATTGCAGTAAAGGAAATTCTGCGCCATTTGGAAATAGGGACTATTCGTATGGTAGGAAGGCATGACCACCGTGGCGGAGGGATCGATGGGTCCGGCAAGGGCCACGCTGGTGACCGACGCTCGCACCGTGGTGCAGCTTTCTCCCGTGGCGCTGACCGCGAAAGAGCCGCCTTTGATAATGCAGTACGCGTCCTGCTCCATGCGAATTAACTGGTCATAGGTCCCATACCGGGTGCTCCATGACGCGCTCATGTCGGACTCGTTCCAGATTTCCCAGATGTTGATTCGCGCATGGGAGCTGCTGTATCCCGCCGCATTGACGTGAGCGGCGAACGCCGCCACCCAATTTCGCCAGTAAAGGTCCGCACCCGTTCCGTCCGCGTTCAGGTCGCTCGGCGGGTCGCACTGTCCGGGAGCCTGGTTGGTGAGATTTCCCTTCGCGACGTAATAGTTGCACTTGGTGGCATCGGTGTAGTGCGCCGAAGAAGTTGCAAAGTACGGGGTCCGGGCCAGCACGGCCTGTCCATAGAGCACGTTGTTGGTGAATGCGTTCGCCAGAATGCTGTCCACCGTTGCGAAGTTGAATACGTTGTTGGCAGTTTCGATGAACGGCCAGGTAGCGCCCGGCGTGTCCCACAGCCTGACGCCTCCAAAGCGGCCCGGGCCGGGTGCGCCGTTGGTACCGGGGAAGGGCGAGATGGTGTTCAGGTCAATGCCGAATGCCGGCCATCCCCGCGTCGCCGGCGGTAACACGGTGAGGGATGCGCTCCCCGACAATATGTTCGAACCCCAGGTTGCGCCAACCGTGGTGGACCCCGTTGCTACGCCGGTGGCGATTCCAGTGCTGTTCACCGTTGCCACCGTCGGAACCGATGTGCCCCATGTCACCGAGCTGGTTGCATCCACCGAAGCACCGTTGCTGTAGATCAAGGTGGCTGTGTACTGTTGAGGCGCGCCCAGAAAAACCGAGGCGCTCGCGGGCGTAATAACGAGCGCGGTGGGGACCGGAGCCAGGACTGACATGACGGCGCTGCCGGTGACCGATCCAGAACTCGCCGAAATGGTGGCCGTCCCCTGCGAAACGCTGGCTGCGTACCCCGAAGAATTTACCGAACCGACGCCGGGTGCGGAAGATGCCCAGATGGCAGACGCCGTGATGTCCTGGGTCGAGTCGTCGCTGTAGGTCGCGGTTGCCGAGAACTGCTCGCCATATCCCAGGGGGACCGAGATCGCACCCGGCATGACTGAAATGCTGGAGATGATTGCCTGCCCCACGCTGATCGATGTGGAATCCGAAACGGAGTTGAAGGCCGCAATGATGGTGGTGCTGCCCAGTCCCGAACTGGTTGCCAGACCGTAACTGCCGGGGCTATTGCTGACGATCGCAACCTTCGAGTCGGAAGCGGACCAGGTCGCGACCGAGGTTACATCCTGGGTCGTACCGTCCGTATAAGTTCCGGTCGCAGCGAACTGCTGCGTCGTGCCCAGCGCGATCGTAGGCGATTGCGGGCTGATTGCGATCGATTGCAGCTTGGCGGCATTTACCACCAGGGTCGCAGACGAGGTCACAGTTCCGGACGTGACCTGAATAGTGGTCGTGCCGGTTGCCAGCGTCGTCGCCAAACCATCGGTTGGGGCCGAGTTGCTGATGGTGGCTGCATCGGCGTCGGTTGAACTCCAATGCGCCGACTGGGTCAAATCCTGCGTCGTTCCATCGGTGAAGGTGCCCGTCGCGGTAAATTGCTGCGTCGTACCGAGCGGTATCGAGGTGCTCGCAGGAGTGATCGCGATAGAGACCAACACTGCTCCCGTCACGATCATGCCGGTCGAACCGCTCACGTTGCCCGAGGTCGCGCTGATGTTGGCGGTGCCGGTGGACACGCTGGTCGCCAGCCCCGCCGCGTTCATGGTGACCGTTGACGGAGAATCGGACGCCCAGGTCGCTGTGGCGGAGAGGTCCTGCGTCGTGCCGTCGGTGAACGTGCCCATGGCAACGTACTGTTGCGTCGTTCCCAAAGCGATCGATGGGTTGGCGGGCGCGACTGCGATCGAGACGAGTACCGCGCCCGTCACGGTAAGCTGGGTCGACGCGCTCACCGATCCTGAAGTTGCGGAAACGTTGGCCACTCCCGTAATCGCGCCGGTGGCAAGGCCGTTGGTGGTGCTGCTGAAGGTAGCGTCGCTCGAATCGCTGGCCCACTGGACGGTTTGAGTTACATCCTGTGTCGAGCCATCGGTAAATGCTCCGGTCGCGGTGAATTGCTGGGTTGTGCCCAGCGGAATCGTAGCCGTGGCCGGCGTGATCGCAATGGACACCAGGGCGGCAGGGGTTACGCTCGCAGCAGTGGAGCCGAAAATACCGTTGTAAGCGGCCGCGACAGTCGTGTTCCCCACTGCAACCGTGGTCGCGTTTCCCTGGTTGTCCATGATCAAAATTCCGCTGTCGCCGGTGCTCCAGCTGACGGCAGGGGTGAGATCTTGCGTGCTGCCGTCGGTATAGGTGCCGGTGGCCTTTACTGGCAGCACGGTCCCCAGAGGAAGTCTGGGGCTCGCAGGTGTTAGTGCAATCGAAACCAGTAGCGGCTGGGCCACGGAGAGCGCCGCTGAGCCGGAGATCGAATTCACCCGGGCACTGATCGCCGCGCTTCCGATGCCCACTCCGGTGGCCAGGCCAGAGTCATCCACGGAGGCCGCCGGTGAGGATGAAGTCCACTGCGCGGTGCTGGTGATGTCTTGCGTGCTGCCATCGCTGAAGGTTCCGGCGGCCCCGAATTTCTGGGTGGTGCCGGCCGGAATCGACGCGTTGGGCGGGCTCACGGCAATCGACGAAAGGACCGGCGCGGCCACTGTTAGGGCCCCCGCAGCATGGATCGCTCCCAGCGTCGCCACAATGTTTGCACTGCCTTGAACCACGGTTGTCGCAATTCCAGAGCTGCCAACCGTCGCCACCGACGGGGTTGATGAGGTCCATGTCACCGAGCCCGTCAGAATCTGCGCTGAGCCGTCTGTGTAGACGCCGATAGCTACATATTGCTGGCCGAGGCCAGCAGGAACGGTCGCCCAAGCCGGCACAACTGAGAGCGACACCAGGACGGGCGGGTTGACGGTGAGACTGGCTGAGTTCGAAATTGTTCCTGAAGTCGCGGTAATGTTGGCCGAACCGACTCCCAGGCCGCTTGCCAGCCCCGAGCTTGAGATATTCGCTACGCTGGGTGTGTCCGATGACCACGAGGCCGACGCCGTAAGGTCTTGCGTGCTGCCGTCGGTGTAAGCTCCCGTCGCGGTAAATTGCTGCGTCGTGCCCTGGGGGATCGCACCATTGACCGGTGTCACCGAAATTGAAACCAGTGCAGGTGTGTTCACGACGAGAGTAGTAGCGGCTGAAATTGAGCCGACCGTCGCGGTAACGGTCACCGAACCGGTGCCGGAGCTCGTCGCCATTCCGTTGCTGCCGGTCGCGTTGCTGATGATCGCCACCTGCGCGGATGAACTGCTCCAGGTTGCTGCGGAAGTAACGTCTTGCGTCGAGCCGTCGGTGTAAGAGCCGCTAGCGGTGAACTGCTGGTTCGTTCCGAGCGGGATGGCGGGATTTAGCGGGTTGATGTTGATGGACGCGAGCGCGGCGGGCGTGACCGTGAGCGTCGCCGATGCACTGACCGTGCCCGAGCTGATTCCGATGCTCGTGGTTCCGGTGGCAAGACTTGTCGCCAGGCCAGCCGTAGGATTCGAGTTGCTGATCGTGGCCACCGTGGCCGCCGTCGAACTCCAGTGTCCGGTCTGCGTCAGGTCCTGCGTGCTTCCGTCAGTATAAGTTCCGGTTGCCGTGAACGGCTGGCCCAAACCCAGGGCGATGCTCGCAGTGTCGGGCGAAATCGCAATCGAAACCAACTGCGCGGCGGTGACGGTCAAAGCCGTGGAGCCGGTGATCGATCCGGAGGCCGCCGATACATTGGCCGTTCCCAGGCTCACGCTTCTTGCCAATCCGGTTTTGTCGACTGTTGCCACTGACGTTGCGTCGGAAGACCAGGTCGCTTGCGCTGTGAGGTCTTGCGTACTCCCGTCAGTAAATGTCCCAATCGCCGCAAACGGTTGTGTCGTGCCTAGCGCAATGGACGGGGAGTCCGGCGTTACCTGGATCGAAACCAGTGCGGCCGCCGACACCGTCAAAGTTGTAGTTCCCGTTACGCTCCCGGATGTGGCCGTGATGTTTGCGGTGCCCGTGGCCACGCCCTTTGCCAGGCCACGCGTGCTGCCCGAGTTGCTGATCGTGGCGATGGCTGCGTTGTCGGAACTCCACTGCACGGTCGCGGTCACGTCTTGCGTGCTGCCGTCGGTGAAAGTTCCGGTCGCGGCAAACTGCTGCATCGTTCCAAGCGGGATAGCCGGAATCGCCGGCGTGATCGCGAGGGAGACGAGAGTGGCAGGCGTCACCGTGAGAGTCGTCGCGCCGGAGATTCCGCCGGACGTGGCCGTCACGGTTGTGTTGCCGACCGCGACACCGGTCGCAACGCCATGGACGTTGACCTTGGCTACGCTTGAATTGCCGGGGCTCCACGTGACCGCAGCCGTCAAATCCAGAGTACTGCCGTCGGTGTAGGTACCAGTCGCCTGCAGTGGTTGAGTCGTGCCGGCCGCGAAAGACGGATTCGCCGGAGTGACAGCTATGGAGACAAGGCTCGGCGGTCCAACCGTCAACGCCGCCGAACCTGACACTGCTCCGATGGCTGCCGTTATGGTGGAACTGCCCTGAGCCAATCCTGCCGCAAGGCCGGCCGGACTCACACTCGCGACGCCCGATGCGGACGAATTCCAGTTAGAGGTCTGCGTCAAATCCTGCGTGGAGCCGTCCGAATAAGTCCCCGTCGCTGTGAACTGCTGAGAGGTGCCGGCCGCAATCGAGGCTGCGGAAGGACTCACCGAAATCGCGGTCAGCACAGCCGGTGTAACCGTCAACGTTGCGGAACCAATAATCGCGCTGGATGTCGCTTTGATCGTAGTTGTGCCCATCACGGTGCCGGTCGCCAGCCCCGCGCTCACCGTCGCAACCCCAACGTTGGAAGAACTCCATGCCGCCGAACTCGTCAGGTCTTGGGTGCTGTTGTCGCTGTAGGTCCCCGTGGCCGTGAACTGTTGCGTGCGGCCTGCAGCCACCGATGATGTACTTGGATTGACAGAAATAGAAGTCAGTACCGGAGCTGTAACGGTCAAAGCCGCCGATCCGCTGATCGGCCCTGAGGTGGCCGCAATCGAAGTGGCGCCCTGCGCGGCGCTCACCGCCAACCCGCCGCTGTCCGTGGTGGCGACGCTCGTATCAGATGATGACCATGTAACCGAGCTGGTCAGAATCTGCTTGGTTCCGTCGCTGTATGTCCCCGTCGCAGCGAACTGCTGAGAATTGCCCGCCGCAATCGAGGCGGCGGAGGGACTCACTGAAATCGCGGTCAGCACGGCTGGCGTCACCGTCAGGGTCGCCGATCCAATGATCGTTGCGGACGTCGCTTTGATCGTGGTTGTTCCCTTGGCCACGCTGCTCGCCAGCCCGCCGCTCACCGTCGCAATGCCGGCCGCTGAAGAACTCCACGTCGCCGAACTGGTCAGGTCCTGCGTGCTGTTGTCGCTGTACGTCCCGGTTGCCGCGAACTGCTGCGTTCTGCCCAGGGCGATCGAAGAGGAACTGGGAGTGACCGCAATCGATGCGAGCACCGGAGCTGTGACCGTCAACGTGGTTGAGCCGCTGATCGACCCCGAAGCGGCCGCGATCGTTGTCGTGCCTTGCGCCACGCCGGCGGCCAGGCCTCCGCTTTTGATGGTTGCGATGTTCGTGGCCGACGATGACCACGTCACGGTTGCGGTCAAAGTCTGCTTGGTTCCGTCGCTGTAGGTACCGGTTGCGGTGAACTGCTGGCTCCGCCCCTTTGCGATCGCGGAGGTTTTGGGAGTGACCGCAATCGAAGTTAGGACGGCGGGCGTGACGGTCAGAGTCGTGGAACCGCTGATCGTCCCCGAGGTAGCGGTAATCGTGGTACTGCCTTGCGCTACGCTGGTTGCGAGCCCGCTGCTGCTGACCTTGGCGACCCCGGGCGCGGAAGACGACCAGATGGCTGTGCTGCTGAGGTTTTGCGTCGTTCCGTTGGAGTAAGTGCCGATGGCCGCAAACTGCTGCGTTTTTCCCAATGCCACTGAAGGCGCAGCGGGCGTAACCGATATGGAGACCAGCAGCGGCGCCGTGATCGTCAGAGTGGCAGATCCCGTGATCGTGCCCGACTTGGCCTTGATGGTCGCAGTTCCTTGCGCTATGCCGGTTGCCAAGCCCGCGCTAACGGTAGCGAACGCAACGTTCGACGAGCTCCACGTCGCGGAACTTGTCAAATTCTGGGTCGTGCCGTTGCTGTAAGTCCCCGTCGCTGTAAATTGCTGACTATGGCCGGCAATCACCGATGCTGTCGCCGGAGTAATCGCTATCGAGACCAGTGTCGGCGCCGTTCCGGTGCCAGTGAGTGCGACCTTCTGAGGGCTGGAGGTTCCGCTGTCAACAATCGTGAGCGTGTCGCTCCGGGCGCCCAGCCCGGCGGGTGTGAAAGTGAGGGAAATCGTGCAAGTCGCCGCGGCGGCCAGAGTGCTCGGGCTGACCGGACAGTCGCTCGTCTGGGCATAGTCCGCCAATCCGGTTTTAATGCTGGTGACGGTGATGGCCGATGTCTGCCCGTTCTTCAGCGTCACTTTGTGGACCGAGCTGGTTGTCCCGACGACCTGGTTGCCGAAGGCAATGGCTGCCGGGGTAGCTGTGACAGTCTGGGCGGGCACCCGGAGCGCTCCCAAGGCAGCGACAGCGAGCAGCGGCAAGCAAAGGCGGCCCGGTCCGATTCTCACCAGACCTCCAATCCAGTTGATCGAGGAAACTCGGCCCGGGCGCGGAAGCCTGAGGCAGGATTAGTTTCAGCGCCGAAACACCTCTCTATCAAGTTGCTTCGAGGGGTGTTACACGACAATTGTCGTGTGAAAAGTATAGTCAAGTGAGAATCCTTGTCAATGGCGCGATTAAGTTAGTTTTTTCGTCGCCAAATTGACCCTTTCGGATCTGCCTCCCTCTTGACGGTCAGCGTCACCGATCTGCTCAGCACTGTGCTTCTTCCTCGCCATACTCCAGCTCCTCTCGTACCAGTTTCTCAAACATTTCCCCTGGTACAAACTCTGCCGGTGACGTCACAAGCTGGTGCAGGCACTTCAGGAAGCGTTGCGGATTTTACCGGCTTGATCAGTGATTTGATCAGCAGCTTGCGACCGTTGGCCAACAGCACAACGTTTCGCTGGCTGGCTTCGGGGAACTTCACACGCTTTCGGCCCGCATTCAAGCCGAGGTCGTTGCCTCGAACTCGGTAGTCAGTTTCCCGCCTCTGGTTGGAGTTTGGGCCCGCCTCTTTAGGGTCGCGATCGTTCTTCCGGAGACATGAGGTTCAATCCGCTGTTGTTGGAGGGGCATGCGGCGGTGCGGAGTCTGGGGTAACCGACGCAACTGGAGGGGCAGGAGGCGCGAGTCTTGGGTCCTGCGTCGGACCGGCGACGGGACCGACATTCGCGCCGGCATCGTAGTAGAACTTCCACTCGTTATAGTGGGCCTTGTGCCTGAACTCTCGAATGGTGTGCTCGTGGCTTAGGCTGGCCACGCCGATGATGGGTCCAACTCCGGTGATTTGCCCAGTGTCGCTGGCTGACAAGTCTGGCTGCTCATCGACAACCGCCGGCGCGGGCTTTGCGTTTGCGTCGGTCTTTGCCGGAGCATTCGGGTCTGCGGGGTTGGCGTTGGCATCCGGCTGCAGCGCCGCCGTCGGGTCGGTTGGAGTCGGGATCTCGCCCGAGCCTTCCACTGCGCCCGGAGGAGGCTTATATTCAACACTCTGACTCACTACGGCGATCCGGGCCTGTTCCGACAACTGCACATCGCTAAAGCGCAGCAACCTGAAATCCTTGCCTGTAATCGGGTCCTTGTAGGCATGGCGCAGATATCGTACGCCCTCCCTTTGTTGGAGCTGCTCGACACTGGTGGGATAACCCCCGTTCCGGCGATAGTAGACGCGAATCGCGCGTCCGTATTCCACCCCCCGGTGAATCAGTTCCTGCTCCCGGTCCCGCTTGATTGAAAATGCAATGCTCGGGGCGGCCACGGCGAGCGCAATCACCATGAGGCTGCACATCAGCAGCAGGACCAGCAACACGTATCCCGCCTGTCGCCGATTGGGGGTGCGCTGCTGGCGGCAGAAGCGAGAAACGGAAGTTTTTTCAATTTTGGCCATTCAGGACCAGTCGAGCCAACCAATTTCAAGATGTCACAGCTCGATCAAAATTGCGTTAACAACAGGTTAATTTCCAGGCCGAAAGAGCCAGAGATTACGCTCCCAAGAGAGTGCTCTCGACGCCGACGGTCGCGCCTGAGGCCTGATAAGGCGATCGGTTTCAATCAGTTTGCCGCTGATGTTGGCAATGACCGCAGTTCGTGCTTCATCCAATCCAGGTTTGTACTGTGCGGGAAGGCTGTCTTGAACTCTTCCAGCGACTTGTAGAGCTGGACCGTTGTCTTTGCCGGGACTGCGGCCCGAATCTTTTCCTTTACCGGTTTAGGCGTATCGGTCTCAAAAAGATTCTGCTGGAAGCGGAATTTCTTCGCCTGAATCTTCGGCAGCCATTCCAGGGTTTCCATGGTCGCAGCTTTCTTCAGGAACTCGGGCTTCGTGTAGTTGGCCCGCTCCTCCTCGGGCACGAATGGCGAGGTAGCGATCCATTCCGGCCAATCGCCCCACGGATCCAGCACATCCAGCACTTTAATGCGCGAATCCGATGCGGAAGCCAGGATCGCGATGGTCGCACCAGAACCTTGCCCGAACATGCCCACCCGGTCCATGTCGAGATCGCCACGGGACTTGAGGTAATTCAATACCATCTGTACGTCGTGCGCGGATGTTCCCAGGCTCTCCTGCAGCTCGCTCAGGAACCATTCCGCCAACGGGCGATCGTGATAACGATGCCCCGTGAGTGCGGAGGCGAACCCGACTGCAGCGAAGCCGCCCTTGACCAGGTCCGCTTGAAAGACCGTATTCTTGTAAGGATCAGTGTCGGCGGGGTACCCGTAGAGGTTCAAAATGACCGGCGGGTTCTTCACATCCTTCGGTTTGATAACGTATACGTCCAGAGGATCGCCCCAGCGCCATTGCAGCCGCAACAATTCGACGGTATAGCCGGCGTGGGTGTCGTCCGCGAAATCAATCGGCGAAATCGGAACCAGATGACTCCCGCTCAACACCGGCGTGCTCCAATCCTCACGCACGTCAACGAAGCGTTTGTCGGTCGGATCGGCGAGGGGCGGAGTAGCCCGTTCCATCTCCTGCTGCGCGGCTGACAAAGGTGACAACGCTGCCCATGCGACCAAACCTGCCATACCTAACGTCAATGTCTTGATCAAGATCAATCGCGACGGTTTTTGGCGCATTTACGCTTTCCCCAGAAGATTCTCGAACGAGTGAACCGCGTTTTCCGAGGCGGCCTCACGTTCCAAACGGAATAAAAGAAGGGCGAGCCTTAGAAACGGCCCGCCCTTCATAGGGTTGTGGTCAACTATCCTTGCATCCGATTACTGCGGTCTTGCAATCGGATCCAGACCGGTTTCCGGACTACCCTGCTGTACGATCTGCGTTTTTGTCTCAGAAGTGACGCCGGTCGTGGTCGGGATGATGAGACCGCCCATGTCGCCGGCCGCCTCGGTGGGTTCGTTCACAGCGGTTGCGGCCCCAAAGATGAAGCCGTTTCCATCCCGCTGAACGTAATGCGAACGCAGCAGTTTCAGGCCAACGTCCGTAATCGTGACGCCCGTCCCGTTGCAGTTGGTGCAGGTCACGCCGCCCACTGGCACGTAGTCAGGCACCGAGCTCACGACGAACGCCTGCGACGCATTTCTCAGCGCAATCACGTTGGTGCTTCCTGTTCCGGTGGCAACCAATCGCAGTAGCGACCACGACCGGTAGGTTCCGTTGCGGAGATTCGGGAAGGAGAACCCGTTTGACCAGATTTGTGCCTCGTCGCAGGGGAATGCAGCGCTGCCCGTGCCGCAAGGAGTGTTAGCTGGCAGCGTGCCGGCAGGAAGACCGCCCTGCGCAGCTTGCGTGGGTTGACCTGGATCCAGGTTTCCGGTGTAGGACTGGAAGATCGGATCCACGCCGTTGAGCGCGATGTAGCCGTAGGAAGCGGAACCAGCAAGCTTAGAAACGTTGCCATAGCTGAAGAATGTGTAGGCAATACCGTCTTGGGCCTTGGCGAAGCTTCCCGACGGGCAGTTGCTGCCGCCTTCGTTGTGAGAGCAGAGCACGCCTTCCACAACTTCGCCGGTACCGATACCGCGATACCGAGCACCCGCACCCGAGACGCAAGCGCCAGCCTGCCCAGAGAGAGGGTTCAACGAACCAACGTTGGCTTCCTGGCTGACGCCGAGAACGCCGCCAGCGGGTTCGCTGCTGGTGTTGGCATAGGTGGTCGCGTGACGAAATACGGTGGCTTCGGTGGTGTTCATCGTACCGGAGAGCGGCTCCCGCAGGAAGATGTTGATTCCGCCGGATCCGCCCAACGCACTCGCATCGCAAACCGCGCCAGAGAAGACCTTTTGCAACTGGTTTTCAGTCGCGGTTTTGATGCTGGCCAGATTGTCTTTGTTCGATTTGATGAACACGATCGGCGCGGCGCCCACCGGGGTCACGGTGTACGTTGCGGTTAATGTGTTGGTGATGGGATCATGCCCGACGATGTTGAAGGCCAGAACGTTGGCCGCGTCGGTGGAGGCTGCGCCGGGAAGGCCACTCTTGATCGGGGTGCCCACCCCTTTCGTCAATCCAGCCGGGTAGACAGCGTGAACGCCCGCCGGGTTATTGGCGTTGTAGCCGAGGCCGTCAAGACCGTCGCTGGTGTTGCCGTTTGACTTGCCGATTGTGCTTGTGCCGAGAGCCGAGTTTACGCGGGCTGCGGCAAACGCAGCGTCTTCAGGACGGATGTCTGTTGCGGCTGCATTTACGGTTACGCCGGTTGCGAGCGCTGCCTTGATGCTGGCGTCCAGGGTGGTGTCAGCGCCCCACAGATTGGAGCTGATTTTGCCCGCGCCGGTGGAGGTGGAAGAAGTCGGGTATTGGACCGTGCACTGCGGTTTCGCAAAGTAGCAGCGGACGCCAACGACGGAGTCAACTTTTGCAAAGACCCACACGTTTGGGGTGGAGGCGCTATCCCACACGACCCATAAGCCGGCGGAGTCCTGGTTGTTGGCGCCGCCACGGTTATCGAGAAGATAGGGAGCGCCGGAGGAGCCGGCGCTGCCGCTGGTCCAGTGGAACGTGGGACTTACACAGCCGGTGAGCGCCGCGTTGCAAGTTCCACCGCCATAAGCACCGAGGGCCAGTGTTTGCCAGAGAGCAGACGATCCCGCGGCTACAACCTTAAACGTCTGAGCATGCGCGAGAGGCGCAATGCCCGCGACTGCGGTCAACAGCAGAACCGCGAAAATCGATTTGATACGCGACATAGAGTGTTCCTTTCGGAAGTGGATTCAGATGTTACGACGTTGGGCTAACTAGACTTGCGTGAGGCAGAGCCGCACGCGCGGAAAGGCAACATGGACGATCCAGCCCCGTCACCGTTGACTGCGGGAAACAGCGAGATGCGCCGCCCGGCGTTGAAAGGCCAGTCGCAATATACCCCGCCAGATGCAGTCACATTGTTAAAGTTCTGCGATAATTTCGTGAATGCAGTGTGAACGCCACCGTCCCGAAGCCTGACCGTTGCGACCAAACAACTCCTGTCGAAATAAGAATATGGGTGCGATTCCGCGGCGTGCGCGCGTATCGGGCCGATACTGTGGAAAAAGAAAACGGCTGGAGCGTGCGATCTGGGTGAGACAGGTTATTCATCCCTGTTGCGTCGGAGTCAGGGAATTTTCACCTGATTTTAACGTTCCTGTAATGTAGCCGTGTTTCACGGTCGTATAGAATCCGCGCTTGCCATTAGACCCATCGCCTGAAAGTTCTCACCCGGAGCAACGAGTTTGAGATTACCTCGCCTGTTGAATCGTGTCATCGGTGTGCTCGTATTGCTGTCGCTCAGTCTGGCGTCGAGCATGGCGCAAGGGGCCCCGAAGGCTGACGCCGAAAAAGGCACTATCAGTGGAACGGTGACCGACGCCACGGGTGCGGTTGTTCCCGGCGCGAAAGTATTGCTGACGAATACGGCAGGAGAGAAATTCGAAACCCAGAGCGACGAAAAAGGCGCTTACGTTATCACGGGCCTTAAAGCAGGGACTTACACGCTGACGATCAAGGCCCCACTGTTTGCCGACAAAGTCTTCGACAATGTCGGGCTGACCGCCGGCCTGGAACTCACGCTGGACGCTCCCATGGAGCCGGCCAACGCCGCGAAGGAAGAAGTGAACGTTGAGGCGGGCGAAGTCGGAAAGGTGGAAACTGAGAGCGCCACGGTATCCGGGACCATTTCGCAAAAAGAAGTTGTTTCTTACGGCTTGAATGGGCGCAATTTTACCCAATTAATTGCGCTTGCACCGGGAGTGAGCAATCAGACCGGACAGGACGAGGCCAAAGTCGGGGTCGTGGGGAGCGTGAAATATAGCGTCAACGGAGGCCGCACCGAATACAACACGTTCGAAGTCGATGGCAGCGACGTGCTGAACACGGGCTTGAACGGGGCCGCCAGTACACTGATGGTGTACCCCAGCCTGGATGCGATTCAGGAAGTCAAGGTGCTGACTTCCAACTACGGAGCGCAGTACGGACGCACGGCGTCGGGAACGGTGCAGGTTACAACCAAGTCTGGAACACCCAAGCTGCATGGCAATATCTACGACTTCATCCGCAACGAAGCGTTTAACTCAAGAAATTTCTTCGATGTCGAATACACGAATCCGGTAACCCCGGGACAAACCACCGCGCCTCGGGTTTTTGGCAATCACGCTCCGCTTTATCGCCGGCAGGATTTCGGTGGAACGATCGGTGGACCGCTTTTTATTCCAAAGGTCTTCAACACCAAGAAGGACAAGACGTTCTTCTTTTTCTCCGAAGAAGCCCGCCTGGAAAAAACGCCGACCGATTACAACCAGGCGGTCCCGGGACTGAAGGAGCGGGGCCTGATTCTGACCCCACAAGGGATACAGAAAAACCTACAGACTAGTGTAAATACGGGCGCGGTGTACCAAGACTTCGATTTCAGCGATGTGTGTCCGCTTGCGGAATTTACCCGAACGCAGTACCAGGACTGCCCGTCAATCATGACGGCGCCGGGCGGTTTGTTGGTTCCCGCGTCGCACTTGCTCGTCCCCGCGATTGGCAGTATCTCGCCGTCGGGGGTGGACAAGAACGCGCAGGCGATCTTGAACGCAGGGCTGATTCCGCTGCCGAACGCCCCGTTTGGCTGCAACTTCACGCTGCCGAACCTGAATGCCGGGCTAACCAACCTCGATCCGACCGATCCGAATCACTGTTTCAACCTGGCGGTGTCGCCTTCTACCTACTGGCGGGAAGAGTTGTTCCGCATTGATCAGATCATCACGGCAAATTTCAAGCTGTCGTTTCGTTACGTTCATGATGAGTGGGATACGACGGTTCTCACCCCACAGTGGGGCGTTGTTCGAAATACGTTCCCCACCGTGCAGAACCGGTTCTATGGCCCGGGAAGAAGTCTGGTGGCCAGGATCACGAACACGTTCCCGCCGACGATGATCAACGACTTGGTGTTCAGTTATGTCAATTCGGACATTACCTTGTCTGATCGAAACGGATTGGGCGCACAGTTTCAGCGTAGCCCTTTACTGGATCAGGCCCTGGTACCCAATTCGTCGGGTACCTGCGATCCCGCGCTGAGTGTGGATCCGGTGACCCTGTATCCGCAATGCGCGATCGGACACATCTTTAATAATGGGTTCGGCGGGAAAATACCGGGTGTCGCCCTTCTGGGAACGAATGCCGCCTATGGTGGCCAGGGCTTTGTTGCCGACCCGTCGTACATGCCATGGGGCCATACGAACCCGACCTACTCGGTGCGCGACGACGTCGGAAAAACCATCGGTAATCACACTCTGACTTTCGGCGCGCAGTACGTATACTCCCAGCGCAACCAGGACAACAACGCGATTGGCGCGGCATCGGGCGACGAGCAAGGTCTCTTGACGTTCAGCAACCTCGCTCACAGTACTGGTAATGCGTTTGCCGATTTCCTGATTCAAACCCAGTCCGCGGCGGCCGGCAATACCCAGGGATTTATCCAGAGCTTCACGCAAGACTCAAAAAAGAGCCGTTACTATCAGCGCTATCAGCTCGCCGAGCCTTATTTCCAGGACGACTGGAAGGTAACGCCGCACCTGACGTTGAATCTGGGCGTCCGCGTGAGTCTGTTTGGAACTTTCAGCGAGAAGAACCACAACGCATGGAACTGGGAAGCGTCGCGATTCAAGCCGGGACGGTTTGCGGTGGACCCGGTGTACGGCGAACTTCTTGACATTGGGGGAGGCTCTCCCACGCCGGTACCGTTCAACACTACTACGTTTGCGATTGATCCTGGAGTAGTGGACGCCTTGGGCTTGGTTCGGTGCGGTTTTAACGGGACGCCCTCCAGTTGTATGCAAGGTCATCTGTTTAATCCTGCGCCGCGGGTCGGTTTTGCGTGGGACCCGTTCGGCGATGGCAAGACTTCGATCCGCGGTGGATATGGAATTTTCTTCGAGCACGGAACGGGCAACGAAGCAAATACCGGGTCCCTCGAAGCGAGCGCACCGGTTGTGACCAGCATGAGTCAACAGCTCCCGCAGAATTATTTTTGCATCGGTAATGTCGGATACGGAAATGGGGCCAATCCGGAGTGCCAGACTTCGTTGGGTTCAACGCTGGGTACCACGCCGCCTCCTGCCGGTTCTGTTTTTCCTCTCGACGTGACGTCGATTCCGACCAAGGCGGTTTGGTCGAACGCCCAGCAGTGGAGTTTTGGCATTCAGCGCGAGCTACCGAAATCTGTCGTTTTCAAGATGGCTTATGTCGGAAGCAGGGGAACACATTTGACCGTGGCGCGGCAATTGAATCAGTTGGTGCCCTTGCCTGCCAGCGAGAATCCATTCGGACCACACGAGCCGCTGACCATTTCCGATTGCACGTCAAATCCTACTCAAAACACTGGCGCGAACCCTGGCGATGGGGTAACGCCATTTCTTCTGCAGAGCGGAACCCTGGTAACTCCGCAGAACCCCGCGTACCAATATCTGCAGGCAGCATGCACGAATCCCAACATCCGCAACCTGAATTCGCTCCCCGGACGGCCCTTCCCCGGACTCGGGAAAATCTATTCGCTGCAAAATGTTGCCGACTCGAGCTATCACGCCCTCCAAGTGGTGCTGCAACACACGAGTGGGCCGCTGACTGCCGGGATTTCTTATTCCTACAGCCACTCGATTGACGATGCTTCAGACCGCAGCGACCCGGTGCTAGTGAACTCCTACGATCTTCGCTCGAATAAGGCCAGCTCGAACTTTGACCAGCGTCATTTGGTCAACATCAGTTACATCTACAAGTTGCCGTTTGCTGAGTGGCGCAAGACTTTACATAGCTGGCTGATTGCTGAAACCGACGAGTCCAGTAAACCGGAAGCGGATGCTGGTCCGCCGAAGTCCGGGCTTATGTCGCGGTTCCTAGATGGCTGGCAGATTTCCGGCGTGACGCTCTTTACGACCGGCACTCCTTACACCGTCATCAACAGTGCTGGCAACACGGGCATTTCACTTACCGACAATGCGGGAGTAGCCAGCGGGTTGGGGATCGCAGCTTCCTACCCCGATGTGGTGCATGGATTACCCTCCCCGGGCAACAACGCGCGCAGCTTTGGGCCGCTACTCGGAAATCCATCGCAGTTTGTAGCGCCGCGCGGACTTACATTCGGGGACGCCGGCCGCAACTACCTGAACAACCCCAAACGATTGAACTTCGACATGGCTCTGCTGAGGCATTTCAAGATTACAGAATCCAGCGAACTGGAATTCCGGGCCGAAGCTTTCAATCTTTTCAATCACACGCAGTTCAGGGTTTACGACCCGGATAACCCGGGCAGCAGCGGAAACAACGTCATAAGTTGCTACGGCGGTCCCGTGTATTCGGCAGGGTTTGGTCCATCGTCGGGTACCGATTGCGTCACCGGAGCTTCTTTCTTGCACCCTCTGGATGCGCACCGGCCACGGACATTGCAGTTCGGTATGAAGTTGTCGTTCTAAGCTCGCAATCAGGAGATGGGAAGAGCCTTGAATCAATGCAGAACACTGTCGCCGAGGACACCAGGGTCGTTGAGTCGGCGGTCGCGTGCAAGTGTTGCGAACGGACTTTGGGTGTTGTTGTTCGCCGGCACCCTGATGCTTCCGGGTTGTGGGAGCAACAATTCAAGCATCGTGCCGATCACGCTGCAAGGCAACTGGCAATTCACCATGTCGAGTCCGACCGATCAGACCTTCGTGGGCGGCTTGCAAGGCGGATTCCTGCTTCAAAACAACGGAGGCGCGGTGACGGGTAACGTCGCGTACTCCGTGGCGCTGCCTTCGCAAGGCGGCAGCCCGACCGCGTGTAACAGCGGGGCAGCAGCGGTTACGGGAAATCTCAGCGGCCAGAACGTCAGCCTGACAGCGGTAGCGGGTAACCAGACATTTACCTTGACGGGCGTCCTGAGTTTTGATGGCTCGACGATGGCAGGCACGTACAGTTCTACCGCCGGCACGGCTTCCGATGGGTCTGCTTGTGGAACTGCGCAAACCGGCCTGCAATGGAACGCAAATCTGGTTCCTGTTCTGACTGGCGTGACCCAGGGCATCTTCCACAGCACCGGCGGCAGCGCTGGCCTAAGCCAGCAGGAATTCCTCGTGTCAGGGTCGTTCACGCAGGCCGAGAACACAGGAGCCGCGACCGCCGCTGTGACCGGCAATTTGAGCTTCTCCAATAGCGACTACCCTTGCTTCACCCAGGCGACGGTGGAGGGGCAGATCAGCGGTAATTCCGTGGTCCTGCAAATCGTCGGCACCGGCGGGACCAATGTCGGACAAATTGGCACAGCACAGGGTTCGACTATCCAGGCCGTTACGCTTAACCCGACCTCAAACGGCTACGCACTGCAGTCACTCACCGGAACGGGATACGCCGTGTATGCAGCAGCTTGCGGAGGTGGGAACCTGCAGAGTCCGGCCGATTTGGGCAACCTCTGCCTGGCTGTGAACAACACGAAGACTTGTAATCAACCGGTCACGCTGACGCCGAACGCCCTGATTTTTCCGTCTCAGAAAGTGGGGTCTTCTGCAACCGGCCAGTCCATCACGCTCACCAATACTTCGGGTTCGACTCTTGGCGTCACGTTGAGCGTTGCCAACATCGGCAACGTCTCCAACTTCTCAGAAGCCGATACCTGCGGAGTGAATGGCACAGCTTCGCAAGGTCAGCTTGTGGAATTGTATTCAGGACAATTTTGCTCGGTCACGATTTCTTTTGCCCCACAGGTCTCAGGTTCACTTTCGGCGAATCTAAATGTGGGCATTCCGAGCAGCGATGCGATTGTTGCCGTACCGCTCGCCGGCACGGGAAAGTAATACGTTCAATCATGATGCAGATCAATCATAAGAAATCGATGCAAGAAAACAGCAATCAATCAACGCCATCGACCCACTTTCGAAATGGCTCTCGGGTCATAGCGAGCCTGCTGGTCCTGGCCGCCACTTTGTTGTTTTCGGCCTGCAGCAGCAACTCATCAAGCAATTCCGGCCAACCGGGCACAACCCTTTCGGGCAACTGGCAGTTTTTGCTTACCAATACTCCTGACCTAACGGCATCCAGTGGACTTCAAGGTGGATTCCTGCTGCAGAACAAAGGCGCCGCAACCGGGGCTGTGGTATATGCCAACACGCTGTCAAGTAACTTACAAACTTGCAACAGTGGGAGCGCTCCAGTCACGGGCACATTGAACGGCCAAGCAGTGATGCTCACGGCCAGCGCCGGCGGACAAACTTTTACGCTGGGTGGAACCCTTAGCTCCGACGGCACTATGATGTCGGGTGCTTACACGGCCACTGCGGGCACGGCTCCCGACGGCTCTGCCTGCGGCAGCGGAACGTCCCAGACTGGGGCGCTTGCGTGGAGCGCAACCCTGGTTCCCCCGCTCACCGGTGCTTTCACCGGCAACCTTCACAGCTCCGACATGTTCTTTTCGGGCCTGACCAACCAGGATTTCCCGGTCACTGGCTCTTTCGTACAGGGACCGAACATTGGTGCATCCAATGCCACTATCAGTGGCACTTTAAGTTTCATCGACCCGAAAACGCAGCTCAGCGACTATCCCTGTATCAGCAGCGGTACGGTTGCCGTCAATGGCCAAATTAGCGGAAATACTGTCGTCCTGCAGCTGATCAATGTGGATGGATCGAGCGCCGGTCAAATCGGTACTCCTGCGAGCCAGTTGGCCAATGTGCCGGGAGCGCAACCAGTGACGTTTGACTCCACCACGAACGGAAATGTGCTGCACTCCGCTGGAGTGGGTTATGTCGTGAATACGAAGGCATGCCGCAGCAGTGACAGCGGCAACAATGAGGATGGCGGATATATTTGCCTGGCGATGAATAACAGCACGGCGTGCAGTCAGCCGATTTCATTGTCACCGGCTTTTCTGACTTTCGCGCCGCAGTTGCTGGGGTCCAGCAATCCTTCGACCCAAAAAATCACGCTCACAAACACCCAAGCGACCGGCTCCGCTCCGCTGACCGGTCTGTCGCTGATGTGGATTGAGTCTGATGGCGGTTCGGACGCGGGCCAGACCGACTTTACGACCATTCCTAATTTCACCGAACAAGACAACTGTGCCGTGCCACCCGGTTCGACCTTTAGCCTTAACCCGGGTCAATCCTGTACGGTCACAGTTGCTTTTGCCCCGCAAGCGAGCTGCACCTGGTTGCCGAACAATGGCGGGGTCGCGCCAGCCAGTTGCCCTCTGAATTTGAGTGCAATGCTGACCATTGGAAATGTTCCGAGTGTCGATAGCGACCAGAATTTCAGCGTTCCGGTCACCGGCGGCGGGATCAGTTTCTTGCAACCATCGGTCCCCGAACTTGACTTCGGAGCGGAGGGATTCGGCGAGACAAGCCTTCCACAAGTACTGAGCTTCACGAACTTCGGCACAACACCGGTGCAGGTTCTGCCGAAAGCTGCATGCTCCAACGTGTCGTTAAATCAGGCTCACGCATTGCCGCATCCGCTGGTCGAGAGCAGCCCCGTTGCGGGTCTGCAGTCGATTTACGAATTGGCACCCGACACGCCCAACTCCACAATTGACTATAGCTGCGACTTCGACCCGGGCAGCCAGTTGCCCAACTTCCAGATCTCCGCCGACACCTGCAGCGGAGCTTTGCTGGAGCCCCAGGCCACATGCAGCCTTCAGGTCGCATTTGTCCCCCAATCGACTGCCACGTACATTCCGTCGGGTGGTCTAGATTATTTTCTGGAGCTGAACACGGTGCAATGCACCGATCCCGTGAATAGCCCCCCTTCTCCGTCGAATCCGTGCGAGCTCGACGGAGGCCGCCTTCCCGTGGAACTGACCGCGAACATTACCAGCCCGCTGAGAATGTCCCCTGGCGCCGGATTGGATTTCGGAGCCGTAGCGGTGGGCAAGTCAAGTGCAACGCAGACCATAACTCTTGAGAATGATGGCACGATTCCGAGTCCCCAAACGGTGAACTTTCTCGGCAAAATCGTCGTGAGCGGCGCTTATACGGAGACGGACGATTGCCCATCAACTCTTGTACCCGGCGCGAGTTGTACGCTGACGGCAAAGTTTAAACCGTCCGCAGCCGGTCACAACAATGGGAAGCTCACCATCAACTTCAATACGAGTGCAAACAGCACCGCCGAGACCCAACTCATTTACCTGCGTGGTACGGGACAGTGAACAATCGATTGCTGGAGGTTGAATTGCGGAACAGACGGTGGCTTCTATTTATTGTTGCCTTGGCGGCGACCGCGTTTCTGGCGGGATGCCAGGGAGGAGGCACGGCCAACGTGCCGAATCCTCCGCCTCCGCCACCGCCGAACCTGAGCATTGCCTTCCAGCCGGCGCCTCCGACTTCCGTTCCAATCGGTACCACGGCGATGCTGTCGGCAACAGTCACGAACGATCCTAATAATTACGGAGTCGACTGGTCTTTGACCTGCTCGATGCCGGGCAACTGCGGTTCGCTCAGCGCACCGCACACGGCGAGCGGTCAAGCGGTCTCGTTTGCGCCACCTTCGAATTTTACCGGCAATAGCGTAACCGTAAACATCGTGGCCTTCGCCACTGCGGACCATAGTTTCAACGTTGCCGCTCCTATAGCTGTGGTTGCTTTCGCCAGCAAGCTCCAGGGCAGCTTCGTGTTCCACGCTGAGGGAATCGACCAATCCTTTACTCCCTACCAGGTTGCGGGTGTGGTCGCGCTTGACGGCAATGGCGGGGTTACTTCGGTTGAGCAAACTGCCAACTTCTTCGACCTAAACACCGGTGCGTTCACGACGAAGACCGATACTGTGCAGTCCAGCGCGGGCAGCTACTTCATTGGCTCGGACGGCCGCGGGACACTGACCATTAATACGAATGATCCCGACGTCGCATCCAACGGCAGCGAAACGTTCAGTATTGTGTATTTGTCGAGTTCTCAGGTGCTGATCAGTCAGGCCGACTTTACAGAATCGGCGTCAGGCGCCATGGACTTGCAGACCAGTACAGCCGCGCCGGCGCATGGCTATGCATTTGTAGCCAGCGGGAATGATTTCAACAGCGGGTCGTCCGTGGCTTTCGGTGGCGTTTTAAACATCGACTCGGCGAACACAATCTCAGGCGCCGGCAGCGTGGCGGACCAGAACTTCGCTGGGACATTGACGGCCAAGCAGGGCCTATCGGGGACGGTTTCTGCGCCTGATTCTTTCGGAGCCTTTACCTTAAATCTGAACATCCCCGGATTTCAATCCACCAACACGTTTCAGTTCACTGGCTACATCGTCGACGATGCTCACATTAAGCTGATCGAGAACGACAATGCATCTGGCGCGGGCCTAGGTTCAGTTGCGGGAGTCGCTATCGGTCAGGGAAGCGCCACGGGAACGTTCAAGAGCAACAGTGCATTCTCGGGTAAATATGTATTTGGCATTCTGGGTGTCGATCTGACAGGTTTCACCCCCGCCACTTTGACTGCGGCCGGCCTGTTTAGCGCTGATGGTAGCGGTGGTTTGAACAACGGATACATCGACATGCTCCTGGAGCAAAACGGAAATCAGGGATTTGCGGGCTCCCAGATCAGTTCCGCTTTCAAGGGCAACTATTCGGTCGACAGCTCGGGGAGCGGGCGCGTCCATGCGACCTTTAAAGGCTTTTCAGGGGCTGTGCAGCCTCCCGTCGCGCCAAACTTTTTCTTGTATCTTACCGGCAATGGCAACCCTCCGCTGATGCTTGATGCCAGCGACAATACTGGCGACTATCCGTCGGTTGGGTCGGGGATTGTTTATCCGCAGGCGGCTGGACCGCTTACTCTCAACGGGCAGTATGGGATCACGTTCACGCAACAGGATGGCCAGGAAAACGACGGCAGTGGTCAGATCACGATCGATACTACAACCAATACTCTGTCCGGCATTGTTGATGTGAATACGGGGTTCAATCCGATTCCAAGTCAAACAGTCACGGGTACGATACAGGCTCCCCAAGCCAACGGACTTGTAGTGGGCACACTTACCGGCCAGTCGTCATTCTTTGTGTCCCCATTCAACGTTGACTACTACATAGTCGATGCGGGTCATGGTTTCTTCGTCGAAACCGACCTGCTGACTGCGCCGCAACCGACTGTCACGTTCGGCTTTTACGCCACCCGAAATCCGGTATGCACCGGCTGTCCGTAGTGAGTGGACCAGTTATCCAACACAAGCAATTCGGCCACTTACGGAAGTGCTGCTCAGAGGCCTCAGTGGAAGTCGTGCGAAGTGGTCTCGGCCCTGGTGATGAACAAGGGCTGGACGCGTTCTGCGCGGATGGAGATGACGTTGTCCTGATTTTGCAGGATGCCTTCGATGGCGAGGAATTTCTCGCTCGCCAACAGCAGGCGGTTCTGATGGAAAACGTCGGGCGTGACGATGGCGTTGGCCACACCGGTTTCATCCTCGAGGCTGAGAAACAGAAATCCTTTGGCGGTGCCGGGACGTTGCCGGGCGATGACGCAGCCACCGATGCGCACGCGGCGGCCGCCAGGAATTTGTTTCAGGTCGATGGCGCGGCGGATGCCCATGGCGTTGAGCCACGCGCGGCGATAGGCCACCGGATGTGGGCCAGTGGTGAGGCCGGTCCCGCGAAAGTCGGCAACCAGGCGTTCTTCGTCGCTCATGCGCGAAAGTGGAGACGAAGAGTCGGGCTCGTCGAGATGGTTGAGCAGCGGGCCCGCCGGGCGCGTAGCGCGCTGCACCTGCCAGAGGGCGTCGCGGCGGTGGCGCAGTTGTGAGTTGTGAGTTGCAATCCCCGAGTTTATTTTTGTGTCTCTGCCCACTGGCCACTGAGCACTAGCCACTGAATTCAATGCTCCGATTTCGGCGAGCGTGGTCAGATCGCTGTGGCGAAGCTCGGGGACGCGGCGGGCGAGATCGTCAATGGAAGTGAAGGGAGCGCGCGTGCGTTCTCGCACAAGCACTTGGCCAGCTTCTTCGCGCAATCCGCGGACATAACGCAAGCCTAGGCGAAGAGCAATATTCTTATGCCCGTCCGGAGCTGAGGTTTTACTGGGTACTGGGCACTGAATACCCGGTACTGTTTCAAGCGTGCATAACCAATCTGAACAAGTCACATCCACCGGCAACACCTTCAAGCCGTGGCGTTGCGCGTCTTTCACGATGGTGGCCGGCGAATAAAACCCCATGGGCTGGTTGTTGAGCAGGGCGGCGGTGAAGGCGGCGAGGTAGTGACTCTTCAAATAAGCGCTGGCGTAGGCGATGAGCGCGAAGCTAGCGGCGTGGGATTCGGGAAATCCGTAGAGCGCGAACGAAGTGATGGAGAGGATGATCTGCTCCTGGGCCTGCGGTGAAATGCCGTTGCGGGTCATCCCTGCGCGCAGCTTGGTTTCGATTTCCTGCATGCGAGCCTGGGAGCGCTTGAAGCCCATGGCGCGGCGCAGTTCTTCGGCTTCGCCGCCGGTGAAGTTTGCGGCGATCATCGCAATGCGCAACAGTTGTTCCTGAAATAACGGAACGCCGAGCGTGCGCGCCAATACTGGTTCGAGCGATGGATGCGGATAAGTCACTTCTTCGCGGCCCTGGCGGCGGGCGATAAATGGATTGACCATTTGCCCGACGATGGGGCCGGGGCGGATGATGGCGACCTGCACCACGATGTCGTAAAAACGGCGCGGCATGAGGCGGGGCAGCGACGACATCTGGGCGCGGCTTTCAATTTGAAACATGCCGACGGTGTCAGCGGTTTGCAGCGCGGAATAAACCACGGGATCGTCAGCGGGGAGATGAGCGAGATCGACCTCTTCGTGATAGTGATCGCGGATGAGTTGGAGAGAATCTTTGAGCGCGGTCATCATGCCGAGGCCAAGCAGGTCGACTTTGACGATGCCCAGGTCGGCGCAATCTTCCTTGTCCCATTGCACGACGACGCGGCCGGGCATGGATGCGGGTTCAAGCGGGACGACGGCATCGAGCTGGCCCTGGCAGATGACCATACCGCCGGAATGCTGGCCGAGATGGCGGGGAATGTCCTGCACGGCGACGCACAATTCATGATATTTGCGCAGGCGGGGATGGCTGAGATCGAGTCCCGCGTCGGTGAGGCGGCGGTCGAGCGCGTCGTTGTGGTCGCGAAACTCCCAGGTGGCGACGGCGGATGAAATTTTACGCAGCATGTCTTCATCGAAGCCAAGGGCCTTGCCCATTTCGCGCGCGGCCATGCGGTTGCGGTAGGTGATGACGTTGGCGGTCATGGCGGCGCCGCGCTCGCCGTAACGACGATAGACGTACTGAATGACTTTTTCGCGCTCGTCGCCGCTGGGCAGATCAAGATCAATGTCGGGCCATTCGCCGCGCTCTTCGGAAAGAAAGCGTTCGAACAAGAGCTCCATGCCGATGGGATCGACGGCCGTGGTGCCGAGCGAGTAGCAAACGGCGCTATTGGCAGCCGATCCGCGACCCTGGGCGAGGATATTCTGCTCGCGGCAAAAACGGACCAGGTCCCACACGATGAGGAAATATCCCGCGAGCTTGAGCTTTGCGATGAGCGCGAGTTCGCGCTCGATCTGGCGGCGGGCGCGAGTTTGCAGGTCTCGCGTGGCCCGGCCGTAACGCTGATGGAACCCTTCCCAGGTGCGGTCGCGCAGGAATGAATCCATGGTTTCGCCATCGGGAACCGGATAGCGCGGGAACTGGTAGCCGAGATCGTTGAGGGCAAATTCGAGGCGGGAAGAGAGTTCGAGAGAATGAGAGACGGCTTCGGGATGGTCGGCGAAGAGCGCTAACATTGCGCGCGGCGATTTGAGATGGCGCTCGGCGTTGCGTGCGAGCAGGCGTCCGGCCGTGGCGAGGGTGCGATGGTGGCGAATGGCAGTGAGCGCGTCACAGAGTTCGCGGTCTTGGGGCTGGGCGTAGCAGACGCCGTTGGTGGCAAGCAGCGGGAGGTGCAGCGATGTAGCGAGTTCGGCGGCGGCGCGATTGCGCGCGACTTCTTCCCGATGAAAGTGGCGCTGTACTTCTATATATACGTTGCCGGAGCCAAAGATGTACATGAGGCACTCGACCTGGCGCCGGGCAGCGTCGATTCCGCCTGTGCGTAAAGCCGCGGCCAGAGGGCCATCCGTGCCGCCGGTGAGGCAAATGAGGCCGGAAGAGAATTCTTCGAGGTCCTGTACCTGTGCGCAACCTTCACCTTTGGCTGCGCGAAGCTTCATGCGGGTGATGAGTTGGCAGAGATTCTGGTATCCGGCGCGGGAGGCGACGAGAAGTGGAAGACAAAATGCGGGAAGGCCAACAGTATTGTTATTCCGAGCGGAGCGAGGAAACCCTGTCCCCCCAGCAGACTGTCGGGGGTGGAGATCCTTCGACTCCGCAAATGGTTCACTTGAACCACTTGCTCCGCTCAGGATGACAGGGCTAAGAAGTGTGCAGGTGATTTCTGCGCCGACGTGCGCCTTGATGCGGGCCTTCTGCGCGGCCATGTGAAACCGCGGCATGCCGTAGAGTCCGTCGCGGTCAAGCAGAGCCATGGCGGGCATTTCCAGCGCTGCACAGGTGGAGACGAGTTCTTCAGGCAGGGAAGAGCCTTCGAGAAAACTGAAAGCGGAACGGGCGTGAAGTTCGATGAACGGCATCAGTTCTCAGTTGCCAGCTCTCGGTTCTCAGTGTCTTCCACCGAGAACTGACAACCGAGAACTGAGAGCTCCTCAGTCATACGTTCCTTCCACGAACCAGCCACCGTTCAGGAGATCGTGTACCAGGCGGTAGATGGCGATACGGGTTTCGTTCCGTAGAGCGATGTCCCATTCATCGCGTGCCCAGGCGTCGTGCTCCCACCAGTCGCCGGAACTGCGCCAGGGGCCGGCCTTCCAGAGGACAAGGCAGGCTTGTTCACCGCCTGCGGCGGGCAGAGAATCGCAATGCATGCGCGCGGGTTGGCCGTTTTCGAGTGTGATCACGGCCACCAACGGAGGACGAAAGCGGCGCAGCGCAGTCAGGGGAAAGGGAGTAGCAATATCCGATGCGGAATCGGGAGAAGGCTGCGCAGAAGTTTTTCGCGCCGGAGTGGGTTCGGAAACTTCAAACGGCTGCATCTGGAAAGTCCCGTCGCGATGGGTATCGAGCAGGTGTGGCGAGCCAGTTTGCTGTTCGCCGACCAGGCCGCGGATGCGGGCGAGCGTCAGCTCAAGTTTTTCCGGTTCCGGCGCTGGAGGCTGAAACAGGCTACCCTGCGCGGGGCGTGGAGGGGCCGGGTCAGCCGCCAGGAAAACTTTGACGATGGGGGCGCCGGGAGGATGAGCATTCAAGTCGAGTTGCAGAAGTTTCAGAAAAAGTCTGGTATCGAGCATGGGCAGCGGGAGGCGGACAGCGCGACGGAAATATGGTTGATTTTTAATTGCTGGTTGTTGATTGGACGCCGGGAAGTTTTCCAGTTCCAGAGCGAGGCGCAATTCCTGCGCGGCGAGGGCCCGTGCCGAGAGGCGTTCGCAAAGCTGCTCGAGCAGGCGGTTGAGCAAAAACGACAACGGTTCGAGCAGGACAATAGGATGTTCAAGCTCAACGGCTTCTTCAAAATGCACCGGAGGCTCGAAAGGCGCGAGCGTGCGCTGAGAGAGACCGCGCGCGAGGCGGCGCAGGGAAAGTCCTCGCTGGCCCAGGCGTTCGCTGAGGGAAATCTCCGGCAACGCGGCCAATGAACGCAGGCTGCGCACGCCCCAGCGGTCGAGCGTGTCGAGCAGGGAGTTGGTCGCGGAGTCTTTGGTAGTGGCATCGCCGGTTGCAGGGGCGAATAGAACCTCCACCGGCAGTGGGCCCAGGCGTTCCGCTTCCTGTCCGGCAGGGATGACGGTGACACCCGGAAAGCCGCGTGCAGCCAGCAAAGCAGCGTCGAGATTGGATGCGAGAGCGACACGGCCTTCGAGCGAAAACTGCGACAGGCGTCCGGCGATGCCGGCGGCAAGGACCGGAGGCGGCCCGAACAAAGATTCCGAGCCAGTGAGATCGAGCAAGATGGTGTCGGGCGCGGCATCTTCGATAAGAGGGGAAAATGATTGCGCGGCATCGAGCAGCGCGGCATGCGCGGCCGTCTCGCGCAGGGCCGACCGCGGACGCAGCACCAGACTGGAACAGATTTCCGCCTGTGCGCGGGTCATTCCCGGGCCGATGCCGGAAGATTCCGCCAGTGAATTGACGGCGAAAATCTTTTCCAGCGGTGGCTTGCCATGAATCAGGGCGAGCGGCCGGGGGCGCAGTTCAGGCTCAGAGCGCAGTACGGCGGCGACAGAAAAGTTGGGAACATAGATACATCCGAAGAGCATGACAATTCACCCCGCCCACACAGTCTTGGCTTGAAAAATGCTGGATTGAAAATGAGAAGCGGAAGATGCCGGCTTGCGCTGCAGTCGTGAGCGCTCCGATTGCACCCGCACTTGAATTCCCGGAAAAAGCCGGGCATGGGCTGGAACTGCGGCGGGATGAGCTTCCGGTTGCAGGATTCCATCCGAAGAGAAAAGCAGGCGGAGAGACGAACAGCTTCCGGCGAGAGGCTGATCCTCAATGGCGAGCAGGACCGTGGGAGTAGCCTCGATGGCGCGGCGAAAACGAAACCAGGTGGTGAGCGGGACCTGGCGGGCAAGATTTGCGGGAAGCCCGGCAAGGTCAAACGCGACCAGCCCGAAACCTCCGCTTGAGAGCAGCAAATCGAGCGTGCGCAGGGCCTGTTCGAGATGGTGACGGCGATTTGTTCCCGCAGCGGCACGGTTGAAAAAAGTACTGTTGCCGCGTGAAACGATTTTGGAGTGTACGCCACAACGCACCCAGAGCATGCGGCTGAACACAACCCCGGCGTCGGCTGCAGACTGAGGATCGAAGGCATCGCAGGTGTCCACCAAAGCGCAGAATTCTCCGCGCCGGGTGGCGGCGGCAAGGGTGGCGAGCAGCAGGCTGGTGCGCCCGGAGGAAGCCGGACCATAAATTTCGGTGAGGCAGCCACGGGGCAATCCTCCGGTAGAACGGTCCAGTTCGGCGATGCCGCTGGACGCCAGGACGGCGGCTTGGCGAACCTGCAATCGGGAAGCGGGAACCACGGCGGCCAGGCGCGGGTCGGTAAAACGATCGGTCGATGGGCCGATCCGTTGAGGCGAAGTGCTCCGGTCCCCGGGTTCTGCGCCGGGGGGAAAGGCAAAATGGCGGCGGGTAGCCGCCGCGGAGGAAATGGTAGCGGGCATGGAAAAAACCTCAGAAGGATTTCAGGGAACGCCGGCAGTTGTATTCGCTTTTTATTCGCCTAATGAATTATGCGGCGAGAGGAGGTGGTTGTCAAGCGGGGGAAGCAGGTTCCCCGCGGGGCCGTTACGGCCGGAATCACAGATGTTTTGTATCCAAAGTCAAAAAGCCCCACTTCTCGCAAAAGACGCGAGAAATGGGGCACCCGTTACGGGCCTGCTTACACTTCTATTCCATCTACCAGATGCGGCACGCGTTGGCGCGGACCATTTTCTGTCCCGCCTTGCAGCCAAACGCGCCGGCAAATTCCGGCATGTCGGAAAGCACATTGTTCACCCGGAACACGGGCAGGGAGTGGGGATTCGACAGCACCAGCATGCGGACCAACTGCGGCCGAACATCAGAGCACCACGAATAAGCAAATGACAGGAAGAATCGTTGCCGGTTGGTCCAGCCGTCGGGACCTTTGTCATCGAGCGACTTGCCCTGCTTACGCAGGGTGCTGTCAAGAGCGAGCAGGGCCAGGTGCATGCCACCGTTATCGGCAGTGTCTTCGCCCTGGGTAAGCAGTCCGTTCTGTTTCACACCGGGGCCAGCCTGCGGAACGTCCTGCGTGTACTGGTCGGAGATGCACTTGCCGCGCTCGTCATACTGCTTCCCGTCATCGGCCGTCCACCAGTCGCGCAGGTTGCCGTGAGCGTCGAACTTGCGCCCCTGGTCGTCGAAGCCGTGAGTAAGTTCATGACCGATGACCATGCCGATGGCGCCAAAGTTCACGGCATCATCCTGCGTGGGATCAAAAAACGGTGGCTGCAAAATGCCGGCAGGGAAGTTGATGGTATTGAGTTGCGGATCGTAGTAGGCGTTGATGGTGGGCGGCGTCATGGTCCACTCCGCGCGATCCACGGGCTTGCCAACTTTTGCCACCCAGCGCTCAAACTCAAACGACGAAGCTTGCGAGGCGTTGCTGAGATAGCTGTTGCGTACGATCTTGACCCTGGAGTAGTCGAGCCAGTGAGAGGGATATCCAATTTTGTCTTCAATGCCCTTCAGCTTGACGACCGCCTGGTCTTTGGTGGCGGGCGACATCCAGTCGAGAGTGTGAACGTCGTTTTGCAGCGCTTCTTCGATGGCATGCACCAGGCTGATGACCCGGGCCTTGCTCTCGGGCGGGAAAGCGCGTTCGACATATGCCTGGCCGAGGGCCTCGCCGATATCGCGGTCGGCGGCGCGGACGCAGCGGCGCCAGCGCGGTTGCTGCTCCTTGGCTCCAGCCAGGGTGCGGGCAAAGAAGTCGAAGTTCTCATCCACAATGGGCTTGCTTAAATAGGGCGCGGAACGGTGGACGACATTCCAGCGCAAATAAGTCTTCCAGTGGTCGAGGGGATGCTGACCGATGAGCTGTTCAAGGGACCGGAAAAATGCAGGCGACGTAACGATGTAGTGGTCGCTGGCGGGCGCGTTCACGGCCTTGAGGTACCCATCCCAGTTGATCGAAGGCGTGAGCTGGCGGATCTCGGCCAGGCTCATCTTGTTGTTGATGTTCTTGGGATCGCGGCGGGTCACGTTGTCCATTTGCACCTGGGCCAGCGCGGTCTCCATCTCAAGCACGACTGCCGCATCCGAGGCCGCCTGCGAGGTGCTCTCGCCGGCCAGCACAAACATCTTCTGGATGTGTTCCTTGTACTTCCCGAGGACCTCTTTGGACTTGTCATCGGTATTTAGGTAGTAGTCGCGGTTGGGAAGGCTCAACCCAGCCTGATCGAGTTGGGCGACGACTTTGGATGCGTCGTCATAATCCTGCTGCCCGGTGAAACCGAAAAAAGGAGCGCTGCTTTCGTTGTCGCCCTGTTGCCAGGCGCCGGCATACATATGGTGGAGGCGGGCGATTTCGCCGGTGAGTTCAGCCTTGGACTTTATGGCGGCAATGCGGTCAAGTTCGGGCTGGAGAGGTTTGGCTCCGGCGGCATCGATGCCGGCTTCATCCATGCAAGCAGCCCAATAGTCGCCGATTTTCTGCTGGACCGGTGTGCGTTTGGGATCGTCGGCGGAAGCGGCTTCCAGCGTGTCGCGGAGCAGCGATTCGTTCCATAGTTGCAACCCGCTGCCGGTGCTCCAGTAAACCTGATCGGCGGGGATGGGGTTGGCGGCCAACCACTTGCTGCATGAGTACTGGTAAAAATCGGTGCATGGATCCAGCGTCTTGTCTGCCAGGTTGGGATCGAAGCGCTCGAGCTTGGCGTGGGTGTCGCCGGCTCCAGGCGACAAAGGAACGGCAGTTTGGCTAAATGCGGCACTGGAAAAGGCGAGGCAAAGCAGCAGGGAACCCGTGAATTTAGACATGAAACTCCTCTTGTTGAAATCGAGCGCGAAACACACCTAGACCGACCACACAACATACTACAGACGGGTAGGGCGGCGCGAGGTTAGCAGGAGCGGAGTGCCCTACTTTGGGGGCTCCTGTTTCAGCTCGTCGAACCAATACAGCACAACATTGATCTGGTTTTCGGCGGCATTGGTATCGGCGTCGCGCGCCACCAGCAGGCGCCCGTCCGGGGCCACATCGTAGCCCATCCAGGACTTCTTGTCCTCAAACAGCAGCGTCGGTTTGCCCGGATTCAACGCATTCCCGGGCGCAAGTTTTACTGACATCAGCTTCTGCTTATTCAGGAACAACAACTCAGTTCCGGAGCGCGTCCACCGCGGCTGCGTGCCTCCTTCAGACGAGACCTGTGCGCGAGTACTGGGATCGCTCATGGCCTGCACAAACACTTCCCC
>Ga0209698_10001029_pt1 | contig 32134 bp, 29 predicted proteins | sample LitLauG_LLR_2012_FD_187203 | JGI IMG/M metagenome (GOLD analysis project Ga0209698, IMG submission 187203) | Freshwater sediment microbial communities from Pennsylvania, USA - Little Laurel Run_MetaG_LLR_2012 (SPAdes) (version 2) | ecosystem: Environmental > Aquatic > Freshwater > Creek >... | reverse complement strand
GAACTGAGAACTGAGAACTGAGAACTGAGAACTGAGAACTGAGAACTGAGAACTGAGAACTGAGAACTGAGAACTGAGAACTGAGAACTGAGAACTGAAGACTAACCACTGAAGACCTAACCACTGAAAACTGTGTCACTGCGCCGGTGCTGCCGCCGTTGCAAACCCCAGCGACTGCAACACCGCATCGTGGAGCGCCACGCGAACTTTTTGGATCTTCATATTCTCCCGCGTCGGATGCACGCGGTTTGTCAGCAGCACCACAAAAAGCTGCCGGTCCGGATCGATCCAGATCGAAGTCCCGGTAAATCCGGTATGGCCAAAAGTGTGCGCCGAAAAAAAGTGCCCACTCGATCCGCCTTCAGTCGGCACCGCCCAGCCCAGCGTCCGCGTCCCGCCGGAAAGCTGCTGCGGCGTGGTGAATTGCGCCACCGTCGAACGCCGCAAAATTCTCTCGTGCGCGTGTACTCCGCCGTTCAGCAGCATCTGGCAAAACCCCGCCATGTCCGGCGCCGTGCTGAAAACGCCCGCATGCCCCGAAACGCCGCCAATCGCAAACGCGTTTTCGTCGTGTACTTCGCCCTGGACCAATCGGTGCCGCAAATTATTGTCGATCTCCGTCGGCGCAATCGCCGGCCAAAGTTTTTTCGGCGGCAGGTACATCGTGTCCTTCATTTGCAGCGGAGAAAAAATGTAGTTGTTCGCTAAATCATTGAGCTTCCGGCCCGTCAATCGCTCAATGATCTCCGCCATCAAAATAATTCCCAGGTCCGAATAGACTTCTTTCGTCCCAGGCTCATACTCCAGCGGCTCCGCAAAAATCTTCGTCAGTGTCTCCTGTTTGCTCTTCGAAGTCCGCCAATATTCCTTGAACGGCGGCAACCCCGAAGTGTGCGTCAGCAAATGCCGCACCGTTACTCGGTGCCGCCACTCCAGGTCGGCCGGGTTTTCGTGAAACAAATTTTTCAATCCAGTCTCCGGCTGCCGGCCCATCGCCCACTCCGGCAAGTAGCGTTCGACCTTCGCATCCAAATCGAGCGGGACAGGGAAGTCGCCTTCAACTAATTTCGCGACCAACGTCGTTGTCGCAACAACCTTAGTCAGCGACGCAATGTCATACATCGTCGCCGGAACTGTTGCAGCAGACTTCGCGTCGTAACTCAATTTCCCAAACGCGTGTAACGCCACTTTTCCACGATAGCCGACGGCTAACGTCGTTCCTGGAAATGCCTTGTCCTCAATCGCTTTCTCGATCACATCGTAAGCCGGCTGCAGTTGCGCTTCGCCGCGCACATCCATCGGCTGCAGCTTCATCGGACTTGCAGACAACTCCAATCCAAATCCGGCCTTCAAATCCACGCCCGGAATCGTCACTGGCAATTTTCCGCGCACGGGAATCTGTCCAAACAGCGCGCGCGCCACGGAAATCTGCGCGACATCGCTGATGCCAAAGGCCGCCAGCCACGTCTCTGCTTGCGGAAACCGTTCAATTAAATACGGACTACCAAATCCCACCGTAATCACTGGTTTGCCCGCTTTGTAAATTTGTTCCGCCAGCGCCGCCTGCTCTGCAGGCACGTCCACATTTCCTTTGCGATCGCTCACGCGCACAAAAAGAGCGAGAATCGCGACGTCATAACTTTCCGGCGGCGGCAATTTCAGAATCGAAGCATTCACAAATCTTGTGTCTGCCCGCAGCGTTGTCACGGAATCGAATCGCGCGCGCAACTCGCGCTCAAGGTCTTCTCCTGGATACGGCTCCGGATCGGCATAAAACGCCAGCAGCAACGCCCGCGACGGTTTCGTTCCATCCAGCGGCAAACGGTGCGGCGTGTCGCGCAGAAGTGTCACGCCGCGATCGGAAATGTCCTGCGCTTCTTGCTGCCAGGCGGCGCTGCCGAATTTTTTATTGAGCGCATTCACGTCTACGAGCCGGCTCGAGTTCAGTCCAATCCGGGCTTTTGCTTGCAGAATTCGCCGCACCGAGGTGTCGAGATGTTCTTTCGAGATTCGTCCCGACTTCACCGCGACTTGCAACGCTTCGAACGCCGCGTCCGGCACTGGCGGCATCAGCACACAATCCGCCCCCGCCACAACCGCGCGAACTGCCGCTTCTCCCGGTGCGTAGCGCACGGTGATTCCGCCCATGTCCATCGCATCGGTAACGACGAGTCCTTCAAATCCAAGCTGCTTGCGCAACACGTCCGTGAGGATATTGTGCGAAAGCGTTGCCGGAGTATTCGGGTCGGGCTCTAGCGCGGGAACATTCAGATGTCCGGTCATGATGCTATCGACCTGCATGGAGATCGCCGCGCGGAAGGGAACAAGTTCGAGACCATCCAGGCGCGCGCGGTCGGCGCGAATCACCGGGAGATCGATGTGCGAGTCAGCCGCCGTGTCGCCGTGACCCGGGAAATGCTTGGCTGTTGCGAGACCGCCACTTTCCTGCACGCCGCGAACGAATTCAGTCACGAATTGCGCAACGCGCGTAGGATCTTCCCCGAAAGAGCGCGTATTGATGATTGGATTCCCTGGATTGTTGTTTACATCCGCGTCCGGTGCGTAGATCCAGTGAACTCCGACGGCGCGCGCTTCGAGCGCCGTGATTTTGCCCATCGTATAGGCGTCTTTTAAATTGCCCCCGGCGGCCAGCGCCATCGCCGTTGGAAAAGACGTGCCTTCATCCAGACGCATGGCCGTGCCGCGTTCGAAATCCGCGCCAATCAGCAGCGGCAGTTTGGATTCGGCCTGGAGCTGGTTGTTCAATACCGCGGTCGGATAAGCCTGGCTTTTGACGATTCCTAACGGCGATCCATGCGTAATATTAATGAATCCGCCCACGTGAAGGTCGGTCACATCGTGCATGATCTGTCGGTAGGCCGCCGTGTCCGTGGCCGTCAAACTTCCATGATAGGTGGTGAATAGAAGCTGGCCAATCTTTTCGTCCACCGTCATCTTGCGCAGCGTGGTTTCCACCCAGGCATTTGCAGCGGGTGCCAATTTGTTCGCCCCACCTTTTGCGGGAACTGAGCCTTCTTTGGCGGCAGTTTTTTTTGCCGGTGTGGAGTTGCTCTGGCTGCGCGCTTTATAGGCCATAAGGAGAACGATTGCGACGGGAATCACGAGCAAAAAACGGACGCGGCGTCCTACCATCGGCTAGAATCCCCCCGTGGCCGCCAGCGGTCTGCATTTATACATAGCACACGCACATCATGCTCTCAACGCGGCTTCGGCCAATGCGTTCCAGAATATCATTGTATGGTTCCAATAGCGGGGGACACATTGACCGGACTCAAGCGCGCGCTTTCCAATTTCCTCTATTTGTCGATCTTTGCCGTGATGTTCTCGCTGGGGCTCCTACCGGCGCGCGCCACGTCGAAACATTCCGGTCACGCAGCACGCGTGCAAACCGGCCTTGACGTTCTTGAAGCGCAAAAGTTTGCGCCGCTTCGCGGCAAGCACATCGGAATCATTACCAATCACACCGGCCGTGACTCGCAGGAGCGCAGCACCGTTGATGTTTTATCGCATGCAGCAGGCGTCCAAATCGTGGCTATGTTCAGTCCGGAACACGGTCTGGCGGGCCACAACGACGAAAAAATTGCCTCTACCAAAGATCCATTGACCGGCCTGCCGGTTTACAGCCTATACGGAGAGACCCTTCGCCCCACGGACGAAATGCTTGCCGGCATCGACGCACTGGTATTCGACGTTCAGGACGCGGGCGTGCGCTTCTACACGTACACCGTGACGATGGCCTATTGTATGGAGGCAGCCGCCAAGCACAATATTGCCTTCTTCGTCCTCGACCGCCCCAATCCGCTTGGCGGTCAAATTGTGGAAGGCCCCATGCTCGACGCGGACAAAACAAATTTCGTCGCGTATTTTCCATTGCCAGTGCGTTACGGCCTCACGATTGGCGAACTCGCCCAGTTCTTCAATACCGAAAACCATATCGGTGCCGACCTTCACGTGATCGCCATGAAGAACTGGCATCGCAACTATTTCTTTGAGAGCACCGGTATCAAGTGGATTCCACCGTCGCCGAATCTCCGCACAACAAAAGGTTCCATCCTTTATCCGGGCATCGAGATTCTACAAAACGCCGGAGTCTCCGTTGGACGCGGCACGGAAACCCCGTTCGAAGAATTCGGTGCGCCTTGGCTGAACGGCGACGAAGTCGCAATGGCGCTGAACGAGCGGCATCTGCCAGGCGTGCATTTTGCTGCAAAACCGTTCATCCCGATTGCGGGGCTGTACGCTGGCCAGCGCTGCGGCGGGGTGGCGGCCCGGGTCACGGATCGCGCGGCGGTGCGCTCCATGCGCTTGGGATTGGAGATCGCCGTGATTCTGCAGAAACTCTACCCGAAGCAGTTTGACGTCTCGAAGCTGATCACGCTCGTTGGAAACTCGGACACCATCCAGCAATTGCAGTCCGGTGTAGCTCCCGAAAAAATCGTCGCGAGCTGGGCGGATGGTCTGGCGGCTTTCGAACTAATCCGCAAGAAATACTTTCTCTACAAATAGTCTTCTCGCGAACTGTGGTAGAGTTTCGTTCGTCATGCGAGTTGTCTCATTGCTGCCGTCGGCTACGGAAATATTGTTTGCGCTAGGGTTGGACCGCGAAATTGTGGGCGTTAGCCACGAGTGTGATTTTCCGCCGCGAGCGCGTACTAAGCCGGTGGTGATTCATTCGCGATTGCCGCATGATGCTTTGCCGGCGGAAATCGACCGGCTAGTGAGCGAGTACGTTCACCGGGGCGAAAGTTTGTACGCCGTTGATGCCGAGGTGCTGGAGTCGCTGGCGCCGGATCTAGTCGTCACTCAGGATTTGTGCCACGTTTGCGCGGCTTCGCCCGATGATCTTGCAACGGCCCTGGCCCGATTCGAACGGCGGCCCGAAGTTCTTTGCCTCAATCCGCAGGATTTGGGCGATGTGTGGCGCGACATTCTTTGGGTGGGAGAAGAATCCTGCCGCGGTCCTCAGGCGGAAACGCTGGTGAAGCAGATAGGCGCGCGTCTCGGGGCACTGGAGCGACAATTGCCGCCAACAACGGTTCGTCCTCGCGTCGCATTTCTCGAATGGCTGCAGCCGTTTTACGTGGGAGGCCATTGGGTTCCGGAAATGATTCACGTGGCGGGTGGTGTAGATGTCTTAGGAAAAGTCCGCACGCCCTCTTTCCGCGTTCACTTGCAGGATGTCGTTGAGGCTGAACCAGAGATTCTTCTGATCGCCCCTTGTGGCTACAGCGCCCAGCAGGCACGCGACGAATATCTCTCGATGGAACTTCCCGAGCAGTGGAATGCCATGCCGGCGCTTCGTAACGGGCGGGTTTACGCGCTAGAAGCTAATGGCTACTTTTCAAGGCCCGGCCCGCGCCTTGTCACGGGCGTCGAAGCTTTGGCCAAACTCCTCCACCCTGCTGTTGAAGTTTCCCGCGAAGCCGAGAACGTCATTCTGCCCATCCCCGCACGCGCTGCACGCTCTGCTTCCGTCTAACTCCGGCTGTCGGAGCCTTAATTATTGGACACCTGTCCTTGCGTACCGTTGACAATTCTTCGTTTATATATAAGATTCCTATATGTAAGGGAGACCCCTATGATTGGACCGGGAATCAAGCGAGGCACGGCGGAACTGGCGGTCCTCAGCGTTCTGGAAGACGGGCCTCTTCATGGTTACGAACTGTCGCGGCGCATCGAGCAGCAAACCAAAGGCGCTCTGCGCTTCACCCTCGCAGCCCTTTACCCCATGCTCTACCGCATGGAGCAGCGCGGCTGGATCCGGGGGAGTTGGGAGACCAGCCAGCAAGGCCGGCGCCGGCGCTGCTATCGCCTTACTCAGGCAGGCAAAACAAAGCTTTCCCCATTGCGCAAAGAATGGTCGGAGCTTTTCAGCGCGCTTCAGAGGCTGACCAAGGTGTCCCGTGCGTGATTGGGAGGCACTAGTCGAACGGCAACTGAGGGGTCTTGCGCTGGAGCCAGCCGAGATCGCCGAAGTGGTTGCGGAACTCTCGGCGCATCTTGATGAGACGTGCGAAGAATTGCGCAGGCGGGGGATGACGGAAGAACAAGCCGTACAGAGGACTCTTTCTCAAGTGGAAGATTGGCAGAAATTGAGCCGATTGATTGAAAGAGCCAGGACGAAGGAGAACGTCATGACGAATCGCGTGAAGCAATTTTGGCTTCCCAGCTTGTTGACCCTTTTTCTGTCGATGGGTTTGCTGATGCTCGTGCAGTTTTTTGGTCCCAATCCCTGGGTGATCGCCCGGAAAAGCGCATGGTCTCTGATTGCGCCTGTCGCGGTGATTTATCTCCCCTGGCTGTTTTCGTTACCTTTGATTGGCGCAATGGGGGCATACCTCTCGAATCGAGCGGGAGGATCGCGGCGCGCCATGCTCACTTCCATCGTTTTTCCTGTGCTGCCCTATTTCGCTTTTTTTCTTGTAGCGCTTCCCGTAACGGCCATTTTCAATGATCGCCTCGGGCACAACATCATGTTCCTTGCCTTGTTCGTTGGCTTATTGGCTTGGGTGGTGGCCCCTGCAGGGGCGCTTCTTGCCGGTGGAGCGCTGGTCCAATTCTTTCTTTCACGACGGCTGGATTCCCGGCGAATTGTTGGCAGCTGAGAGCGACCGGTTCCAGCGGCGATAGAACGGAAGTCCCGCGAGAATTAGCAGGAGGCCGATCGACGAACGGCCAGGGCGCTCGATCCAGATGTTTACGGTGAGGGCCAGCGCGCCTGCCACGAAGAGGGCTGGGACCCAAGGGTAACCCCAGCAGCGATAGGGACGTGCCAGGTCGGGTTCTGTTTTGCGCATGCGAAACAGCGCCAACACTGCCGATCCGTAAAAAATCCAGGCGGCAAAAATAAAAAGATTGGTGAGCTCTTCGAAGGTTCCGGTGAGCGCCATCAGGCTTGCCAGCACTCCTTGAAAAATCAGGGAGCGCCCGGGAGTGCGGAATTTGGGGTGGATGCCTTCGACGATCTTGAAAAAGATTCCGTCGCGCGCCATGGCGTAGCCCACGCGGGCGCCGCTGAGCACCGATGAATTCATCGAGCCGAGGGCGGAGATGACCATGGCAAAGGTGATCCAACTGGCGGCGGTGGCGCCTTTGATGTGCTCCACAACGTCCGAGGCGATGTGCCGCGATGCCGCCACGGTGTCGAACGGCAGCACCTTCAAACAAGCCGCGCTGAACAGGAGATAAACGACCGCGACAAATCCGACTCCACCGACCAGCGCGCGAGGGAAATTCTTTTGCGGGTTTTCCACTTCAGAGCCGACTAGGTTCAGGTCTTCCCACCCGTCGTAGGCCCACAATGCAGCTGCTAGCGCCGCAAGAAACGCGCTGAAAATGGCGCCAGCGCCCATTCCCGCGGCGGGCCAAAAGGGTTGCGTCCCGCTCGACTGCGTGCTCGCCGGCGCAAAAAATGCCACGCTAATCACGATCGCGACGGATGTGATTTTGATCGTAGTCAAAAAGATCTGGACTGCTCCACCTAGGCGCACACCGAGATAGTTCACGCCCGTCATGATGAGCAGCCAGACGACCGCGAGCGGTTGCGCCCAGGTGAACACAAAATCGTAGGGCTTGATCCAGTCCGTGAGGCCTGGAATGGCGATGTGAACGGTGAAAAGCGGCAGGGCGATGGTGGGGAGAAGAAAGCTAAGAAAGCGCATCATGCCCGCAGCAATGGAGGCGAGAGAACTGGGACGGCCGACGATGGAATGCATCCAGCCAAAGAGGAACCCGTAGACAGGGCCGAAGCCTCGGCGGAGATACGCGTATTCGCCGCCGGCTTCCGGGATCATGGAGCCCAATTCAGCGAAGGAGAAGGCGCCGAAGATGGAGAGGATTGCGCCGATGATCCAAGCGGCAAAAACGACGGAGACGCTGCGGCCTTCGCGGGCCATTTCGGCGGGCTTCAGGAAGATGCCGGTGCCGATCATGGTGCCGACAACGATCGCTGCGGAGGCCCATGCGCCTAAGCCGCGGACCAGTTCCAGACGTTTTTCGGTCAATTCACCCTGCCTTCATCTGCAAGGGCGCCCGCCGCGGCGGGTCCCCTTACGGTCCAACAACTCGGCTGACCGTCCAGCCGACAAGGAATGTGACGATGGCGCCAATCATGAAGTACCACGTATACGCTACGGTCGTAAATTGGAATAGGCATAAAATCGTGGCAAGTCCCACAATCATTCCGGCCAGGGCGCCGCGCGCGTTGGCGCCACGGTCGAATGTGCCCAGAAGAAAGAGGCCGAGGAGACTGCCGAAGGGAAGGGATGCCACCGTCAGGCCGGTTTCGAGTAATGGGCCCCACTTCACCAGACCAAATCCCATCAGCACCAGGCCCCACAGGAGCGTCATGCCACGCGAGAGGCGCAGGAAGCGGGCGGGGTCGGCGTTTTGCCCACGCAGTTTTGCAAAATCGAGCACGCTCGAAGCCGCCATAGAATTCAAAGAGCCGCTGGCGTTGGACATGGCCACCGCCACGATGGAAGCCAGCAGCAGGCCGGCCAGTCCCACTGGCATCTCCCGCACCAGAAAGAGTGGCAGGATGCGGTCGGTGCGCTCGCCGGGCGTCAAGAGCGGGGAATGCTGCGCGAATACATAAAGCAGCACTCCAATCAGCAGGAAAACGGTGAATTGGACAAGAACAATGGCGCCGCTGGCAAGCAGGGCGCGGCGGCTGTCGCGCTCGTTCTTCGCCGCGAGAAGGCGCTGCACGATGATCTGGTCGGTGCCGTGGGTGGCCATGGTGAGAAAGGCGCCGCCGATGAGTCCGGACCAGAAGGTATATTTGGTGGCGAGATTCCAGGAAAAATCGAGAACTTGCAATTTGTGGCCTGCTGCAGCGGCCACCTGGGTGACTTCGGTCCAGCCGCCGGGAATGCGGTGCAGCAGCACGAAAAACGTTACGGCGCTGCCCGTCAGGTACAGCAAAAGCTGTGCTACGTCGGTCCAGATTACTGCTTTCATTCCGCCTTCGAAGGTGTAGAGGACGGTGAGGGCGATGACGAGGACTACGGCTAATTTCTCCGACGTGCCGAGGACAACGCTCACGACCAGAGCGATCGCAGAGACGCGGACGCCTTCGGCGATGGCGCGAGTGATGAGGAAAGTGCTGGCAGCCACGGCGCGCATGCGCTCGCCAAAGCGTTTTTCGATCAGTGCGTAGGCGGTGAAAAACTCGCCGCGAAAATATCCGGGCAGCAGCAGCAGGACGATGAGCACGCGGCCAATTAGATAGCCGAAGACGAGTTGAAGGAACGTGAGATTTCCGCCGTAGGCAATGGCTGGTGTGCCGATGATGGTGAGCGTGGAAGTTTCGGTGGCGACGATGGAAAAGGCGAGGGCCCACCACGGGGCGGTACGGCCGCCGAGAAAATAATCGGTGGCGTTTTGCTGGCCGCGGCGAAAGTGGATGCCCAGCGCGGTGACGCCCAGCAGGTACGCAATGACAATCGCCAGATCCAGCGGATGGATGCGCATGAAGTGTCGTTCCCGCCGCGACCGTGGCTGCTGCGGAAAAGTGCGTCGAGGATAGTGGCCTGGTGTCGGCGCGTCAAGAAGCGGTTCCGTCTGCTGTCAATATTTTCGCAACCGCTGTGTGGTCAAGCGCCTCGAATCAGCTGTTTTTCACGTATGCTTTTAACATGGGATTCGTTCTGGGCGTTGATGGCGGTGGTACGAAGACGGAATGCATGCTGATGGACCCGGCGGGGAAGATCGTGGCGCGGAGCATTTCTGGGCCATCGAATCCTTACCGTGTGGGCGTGGAATCGGCTGCGCGTGAAATTGAGAAAGCGGCGGATCTTTGTCTGCGGGAAGCGGGGGCGGTACGAAATGCGGTTGCGGCGATTGGCGCGGGACTGGCAGGAACGGGGAATCGGGAATTGAAGGAGGGAATGCGGGCGCTACTTTCAGCGGCGTTCCCGGGAGCGGTGGTCAGTGTTTTTACGGATTTGGAAGCGGCGTTGGCGGCGGCTGGGGAAGGCCCGGTGATCGTGCTGGTTGCGGGAACCGGCTCAGCAGCGATCGGGAGAAATGGGCAAGGGCAAGTCTGGCGTACGGGGGGACAAGGCCCGCGACTGGGCGACGACGGCAGCGCGTTTGACATTGGGAGCCGGGCAGTCGCGAGAGCGATGAAAGAACGAGAACAGCAAGGAAGGGACTCGGTGCTGGGAAGGAAAATTCTGGAGCAGCTCGGTTATGCCACCTGGCAGGAATTGAGGGAGCGCGCTGTTCTGCAGCCGGATCACGTTTATCCGTTGGTATTTCCCGTGGTGGCTGCGGCGGCCGATGCCGGAGATGAGGCAGCTCGTGAGATTTTGCTGCAGGCTGCGGGAGAACTATCTTCCCTGGTGAATGCGGTGGCGGAACATTCGGGCCAGGGACGTGAAGAGATTCGGATTGTGAAGATGGGAGGAATGATGGGCCGGAGCACTTTTTTTGATGGGCAACTTGACGCGGCATTGAAGCGCGCGTTGCCCGAGGCGCAATTCGCCGCCTCGCGAATGTCTCCCGCCGAGGCAGCGGCGCGCGCCGCGCGGTACTGAAATGTCCAGAGAGCCATCAGCGCCGGAGCGCGCACTCGTCGCCACAGGCGAGGAACTTGCCGTTCTGCTGTATCACGCGTCGACGGAAGTGACCCTCGCGCTGCTCGACAATTCGGCACTGGACGAAACACAACTTTGCCTGTTGTTGCAAAGGAAGAACCTGGCGGGAGAAGTGCTTGAGGAAGTGGCGCGGCGCAAGCCATTGCTCAAGAGCTATCGGGTGAGGCGAGCGTTGGCGTTTCATCCGCGCACGCCACGTTTGGTGAGCCTGCGGCTTCTCCGCGACCTCTATTTAATGGATCTGGTGCAGGTGGCGATTCTGCCTGGAATTTCCGCAGAGCTAAAGCGCAACGCTGAAGATCAATTGCTGGCGCGACTCCCGCAGCTTCCGCTTGGACAGAAAATCACGCTGGCGCGGCGCGGACCTGCGCGCGTGGCCGGCGCGTTGCTCACGGAAGGTCACGCGCAAGTCGTCCCAATCGTTCTCGACAATCCCTACATGACGGAGGCGCAGATCCTGAGGGCGCTGGCGCGCGAAAAGTTGCCCATCCCCGTAATTCCGGCGATTATTCAGCATCGCAAATGGTCGATTACATACAACATCCGCCTGGCCTTGGTACGCAACCCTGCGGCACCGCTCGCTACGGTGCTCGCCTATCTTCCTGAGCTGACGGTGTCGGACCTTCGGGAATTGGCTGCGCCAGGAATCGTTCCAGAGAACCTCCGCAAGTATTTGCAGGCCGAAGTGCAAGGGCGCATGCGCGCCAGTGAAAAAAAAGCAGGCCGGGATGCTGCCCCGGCAGATTCTTCCACGTCTAAGCAAGACTGAACAGCTGCTGCTTGCCCCATCCTTTTGATTTGCAGGATGTGACCTCTTGGCGTCGAAGACAAGATTGCCGGGAACAAAACAGGCACCGCCGGCGTCGTATGTGTTGTGGTGGACGAAGGCGTATGCTTACATCAGAGAAGCGGCGATTTAGACCGAGCGCCGCGGCAAGTAATCCCTGGCAGGGAGTTGCACCCAATTCATGGGCAGTGGGGATCATTCCGCCCGGCGAGTCGACCGCCGCTGGGCGCCGCGCTACTCGTTCCGCGCCGACCTCGAAATCGAATGGGGTTCCGCGGTGCTGCGCGGAAGTACGCGCGATATCAGTTCGAGCGGCATGTTTATCGAAGCCGTCGATCCGCTGTGGGTAGGGGCCGGCTTTACCGCACGGCTGGGTCTCGAACGCCCGGTGAGGCTCGAATGTTCCGTGAAGCGGATCGAGCCGGGGCGCGGCATGGGCGTTTCCTTCTCTGTCGCCGAAGCCGAAAGCCAAAAACTTTTCGAGGACCTGCTTTCCTCGCTCTCCAACACCGGTTCCTAATCCCGTTTTATACTAACGCCGATGACACGCTGCCTTGATTGCGGATCCGAGCGGATTGCGGATCAGTGTCCTTCCTGCGGTCTGACTTCCGCGGCGGCAGAAGTGATGTTCCGCCGGCGGCTGTTGAAGCGCACGGCCGTATTTCTTACCGGCTCGCTGCTGTTTCCCTACGTCAGCCAGATTTATCCGCCGCTCGATCTGGATTTAATGCTGGTGTTTTTTGGCGTGCTTTTCTTTATCGCGCTGGCGATCGCCGTGTTCCTCGATCGCGAGGCGCGGAATCGCCGCGAAATTGAAGTACTCAAGCGCATCTACTCGGGATTTATTCCCTTGCCGTGGATACTGGCTGCTACCCTGCTGGTGAATGGGAAGCTGGACTCGCGAAAAAACGTGGCCTATCACCCCACAACGGTCGATAGCCGCTACAACATGCCGGGAATCGTTCGCGGTACGCGCCGCCTATTTGTGCATTCTTGGCGCGAAGGGCAGAAAATTGAGCGCCTGGCAGTGGATTTTGACGACTACGATCGCTTTCGTGCCGGCGATTCGGTGGTGGTAGGTGTTGAACCTGGGGCGCTCGGCATTCCGTGGTATTACGGCGTATATCGCCGCTGAAATCTGTTGCTCAGTACACCGGTTTGCCGTTGATCAGCAGCGGGAGCTGCATCTCCAGGAAGTGGCCATCCTTGCCGAGGCGGAATTTCACCAGTTCCATGGAGCGGAGATCCTTGGTCTTCCAGTCGGGAGTCTCCATGGGTTCCGCGGGCTTGTCTGCTAGTGACCATTCCACGGCGTCACCATTTGGTTTCACGGTTTGAGGATCGATTTCGTAGACTTCCTGCTCTTTCATGTCCACCAGCAAGTAGCGCTTCCAGAGATGTACCAGCAGCAGGCCTTTTTTCTCGGTGTGGTAAATGTTCCAGGACTTCGGCGCTTCGTCATTGAATTTGACAATGGCGAATTCCACGGATTTCCAAAGCGCCTTTTTTTCGGTGGACTGCGGAAGAACCCGAAGAGGCAAGGCGCAAATCGCCAAAGAAAGAGTAGCGAGTGCTATCGAGAAACTTCTGCTTCTCAATTCCTAACCTCGCTGAAGGACTTGTCGAGGAGCCTGATGGCTTCGTCGACGTCGGGCTTGGTGGTGTTCAGCATGGGAGCCATGCGGATGGTGTTACCGTAGAGGCCGCCTTTGCCGATGAGCAGGCCGTTCTGGCGCGCGCGCTCCATCACTTGGGTGGCGGCTTCGGGCCCGGGCTCCTTGGTCTTGCGGTCTTTCACCAACTCGAGTGCTTGCATCAGTCCCATCCCTCGAACGTCGCCGATGAGCGAATGCTTGGCTTGCAACTCTTCCAGCTTGCCGCGGAAGTAGGTACCTACCACGTCGGCGTTTTCGAGCAAATTTTCTTCTTCAATCAGTTCGATTGTGGCCTTCGCCGCTACGCTCGTCACCGGATTGCCGCCGAAGGTGGCGATGTTTGCGCCCTGGAATCCGCCGGCGATCTCTGGCGTGGTCACGGTCAAGCCCACGGGCACTCCATTGGCCATGCCTTTCGCGCTGGTGATCATGTCCGGGATGACTTCCCAATTCTCGATGCCGAACCATTTCTTTCCGGTGCGGCCCCAGCCGGTTTGCACTTCGTCAGAGATAAACAGCGCGCCATACTTCTTCACGATTTTGAAGACAATCTTGAAGTACTCCTTGGGCGGAGTGATGAATCCGCCGACGCCCTGAATCGGTTCAGCGATGAACGCAGCGATGTTGCCGCTGGTCCCGGTCTGAATGAGGTTTTCCACGTCTCCCGCGCAAGCCACTTCGCAATCGGGATATTTCAAGTGCAGCGGGCAGCGGTAGCAGTAGGGATTGACGGCATGCGAAATGCCCACGCTGATCACGCCGGCCTTGCGGTAAGGCGCGTGCGCGGTGACGGCTTTGGCCAGCGCCGAGCCCCCGGAATAAGCGTGACGCAATGCCACCACGTCGAAACTTCCGGTGGACATGCGTGCCAGCAAGATTGCGGCTTCGTTGGCTTCGGTGCCGGAATTCGTGAAGAAGCTCTGCTGCAGGTTGCCCGGCGTGATCTGCGCGACTTTCTCCGCGAGCGCCACGATATGCTCGGTGGGAAAGAGCGTCGAAGTGTGCTGCAGCCGATTGACCTGCGCACTCACTTTGCTGGAAATCTTCGGGTTGCAGTGCCCTACGGAGACGGTCAGGATGCCGCCGAAGAAATCCAGGTACTTATTGCCCTCTACGTCCCAGAGATGCTGCATCTCGCCGCGGTCGGCCACCAGAGGCTGCTGGAAGTAATTGGTCACCGAAGGCCACAGGTATTTTTTGTGCTTGGCGACAGCTTCTTCGCTGCGCGCGCTGCGTGCGAGTTGGGATACAGGAACGAACTGTGCAGGTGTGGTCACGGATGAGTCCTCGTGTGGTCGATAGAATGTTCTCAGTGTACGACGCGCTGTGAAAGGCGGCAAGAGAAGCAGAGGAGGAGAGCGATTTCCGGAGTTCTCCCTAAACCATGATTGAGACTCTACTTCCAGCCTTTTCCAAAGTGTTCAATTTTGAACAGACACCATGAAACTCAATTCATAGCCTACCTGTGAGGTAACACAAACTAAACCGGGGTGGCAGTTGGGCGAAAAAAGGAACTGCCACCCCGGCATATTTGCCTTCTAAACCGGCTCCGACGGTGAATCGCGAATGTGCCCGCCGAACCGGGCTCCCGACTTGCCAGTATTACCCAGTCCAAATTTCTGTCTCGTGCTGCTTGATTTTGGTAGAATCGGTATCAAGCGGTGTTGAGATGAAGAAAATCGCGAGTCCAGGCCAAAAAAAATCCCAGTCAAGACGCAACAAAGAACTGGCCTTCGATGCCCAGGCTTTTCTGCATTCCGCTGGCCTGGCGAGAAGGGTCGCCGCATATCGAAGGTCACAAACGATTTACTCTCAAGGAGATCCCGCCACAAGTGTGATTTACATCCAGGAAGGCGGAGTAAAACTATCGGTTGTCAACGGAGTTGGCAAAGAAGCGGTCGTGGCGATACTTGGCCCCGCGGATTTTCTCGGAGAAGGGTGCTTGGCAGGCCAGGAATTTCGCATGGGGACGGCCACTGCGATTACTCCCACGACCGTGCTCATTATTGAGAAAAGCGAGATGATGCGCGTGCTGCACGCTGAGCATGAACTTTCCGACCGCTTCATGGCGTATATTCTCACGCGGAACATTCGCATCGAAGAGGACTTGATCGATCAGCTCTTCAATTCCAGCGAGAAACGCCTGGCCCGGACTCTCTTGCTGCTCGCGCGCTATGGCAGCGAATCCGAACCGCAAAAGGTGCACCCCAAGGTTTCCCAGGAGATGCTGGCGGAAATGATCGGCACCACGCGCTCCCGGGTCAATTTTTTCATGAATAAATTCAGGAAATTGGGGTTCATTCGTTACAACGGAGGGCTTCTGGTCCACAGCTCGCTTTTAAGCGTCGTTCTCCACGAGTGAAAGCCGCCAATCGGGCCGCGGCAATTGGATGGAATAGAAATTAGAAACGCGTCGCGCAGGCAATCCACTAGCCCCGACTCTTCCATGCCCTCTTCAGGTCGTCAAGCTCTCGGAAAGAAGCCAGTCGACCGCCTCATCGAGGTCACGGAAGATCCGAATTCCGCTTTCCCCAGCGTTCTCCCGGAGCATTTCGAACATCCGGCCGAATCCATAAACAAGATTGCTGGCGACGACAATGGCCCGGTGGGATTGCGAGGAGAAGACATTTCTTTCCGCAAGCTTACGAATATCATTCGCTTCAATACCGGAGAAATCGACGCGGGTGAAATCCATGAGTTGAGAGAATCTGTGGTCGAAATCCGGGTCGTTCAGGAGTTTTTCCTGGTGTGCCAGTCCTTCGGCCAGAGTCAACTTATCCAAACAAGTGGTAATCACCAGGCGACGCTGCTTGTCGATCTCGTAGGTGGCGGGCATCCTGCCCCTCCGGTCTTGCAGTTTGGGGAGAGTGGGAACTATAGGCTACTCCATTTCAGGGTTAACCGCATCACCCTCAATGGTCGGTAGCAGATCGAGCGACCGCCCGCACAGTCTGGCCTGGACTTCCTCTCAGCATTCATGTGCAACGATTCAGGAGACTTTGACACTACTGTCATATCGTCCGTTTATGCTGTTTCGGGCGATAGGCCCGTACGACCATGGTCCCCAGTAAGCCTGTTCCCCGACCCGTGACCTCCCCTTCCCGGAGATTGACCTCGCGGGTTCCCGCGCCCGCAGACGTTTGGGTGTTTTGGCAGTGCCATGGACGGGAGGACATATCCTGCGTACGGGACATGAGTATGGGAGGATTGTTCCTCGAGACTCCTCAACCCAAGGCCGAGGGCGTCCTTGCCCGGCTTCACTTTCTGGTGCAAGAAGGGCAGATTCGCGCCGACGCCGTAGTGCGGCATGCAAAATCCGGCGATGGCTTGGGTTTGAAATTTGTGGCGCTGAATGAGCAAGACCGCCCGAAACTGGCGGCATTATTGACCAGGCTCCGGGCGGCCTACCACTCCCACGGAAAATCGTAGTTCATAGGTCCGGTGTGATGAGTTCTACCGCTTCTCGCGACTGCAGCACTGGCACAAATTCAAATTCGACCAGATCGCGCCAGTGGTCGGCCCACTGCTCGAGCAAGAGCGGATCGGCGCACTCCATCAGCTGGAAGCAGCGATCGAAGTTGGTTTCCACCCAGCTTTCCATGTAGGCCAGCCCCTCGGGAGCCATGCGCCCCTTCTCCCGGAAGCGGCGATACACCGTTTTCGCGTCCTGATCCTTAAATCTCTCGATCACCATGTAGCGCATCTCAGTTCACCTGTCTTCGTTTTCTGGCGATGCCGCCTGCGAATCGTGCAGGATACCAGTCTGTGATGCTGGACAATCTAAATTTTGTCGCGTCGCTCCTCCACTCGGCGCTAGAATTCTCTTCCTAGTTCCTGTGTTCGAACGATGAGTCAAGCTAACATCCGCCTGCGTCTGGCTTCTCCCGAGGACGTGCCTGTTCTCCGCCAACTGATCGACGCGTCCGTCCGCGGCCTGCAAACGCAGGATTACAGTCCGGCGCAAATCGAAGGCGCACTCAAAACTGTTTTTGGCGTCGATAGCCAGCTCATCGCCGACGGGACGTACATCGTGGCGGAAGCCGAAGCGATGATCGTCGGCTGCGGCGGCTGGAGCAAGCGCAAGACGCTTTACGGCAGCGACCATTGGACGGGTCGCGAGGATTCGCTGCTGGACCCCGCAAGCGATGCAGCAAAGATTCGCGCGTTCTTCATTCATCCGGGGTGGGCGCGGCGCGGCGTCGGCACCTTGATCCTGAATGCTTGCGAGGACGCAGCCCGCGCCGCAGGCTTCACGCGCTACGAAATGGGCGCCACGCTGACCGGGGCAAAACTCTTCGGCGTGAAGGGCTATGTCGCTGTGAAACCCATCTCCATCCCGCTGGTAAACGGCGAATCGCTCCCTGTAATCCACATGGAAAAGTCGACCTAAGGGGCAGGGGCACCTTTGCCGGTCAATCTCTAGTGTGGCGCATAGAAACAGCTCCATAGTTAACAAAATGATAGGCTTATCCAGGAGCTCGCTTATACCGGCTTCGCCCCCTCCCTTTGCCTTGGCTAAAGCGTAAGATTGTGCTTGACCCTGACGTTACGTCAGGGTTCAACCTCTTTGCAGAAGGGAGTTTCCAGTGAACAAGTTGTATCGCGTGCAGGAGTTTGCCGCGCTGGCCGGAGTCACGGTTCGCGCTCTGCACCACTACGATCGGCTGGGGCTTCTGAAGCCCGAGCGCACCGAAGCCGGCTATCGCTTGTATAGCCTGCACCATTTCGAGCGTTTGGAGCAGATTGTGGCCCTCAAATTCCTTGGAATCCCTTTGAAACAAATCAGAACGCTCTTCCACCGCGAAGCTCCTGCTTTGCCCGAAGCGCTGCGCATGCAGCGCCGCGTGCTAGAGGAGAAGCGTCGGCTGCTGGACAGCGCCATCAACGCCATCCGTGAAGCCGAACAATCGACGCGGCCCGGGGAACGGCCTGATTCGGCAGTTTTGAGAAAAATCATCGAGGTGATCGAAATGCAAGACAACATGGACTGGTCAAAAAAGTATTACACCGAAGAGGCGCAAGCCAAGATTGACGAGCGCAAACAGCTTTGGTCGCCGGAAAATCAGGAACGCTGGTCTAAGGAATGGTCAGACCTGTTCCGCGACGTGGAAGCCGCGCTTGGCGAAGATCCGGCAGGCGCGACAGCGCAGGCCCTGGCAACGCGCTGGAAGAAACTGGTGGAGGGATTCACCGGTGGCGACCCGCAAATCACCGCGGGCCTCAGCAAGATGCATCAAGACCGCACCAACTGGCCGGCCAACGCGCAACAGCGCATGCAGCCGTTCAGCAACAAGGAGGTCTGGGAATTTATCCAGAAAGCCTTCGCCGCGGGGAAGGCTTAGGGCCTCTTCAGTGTCCCGCGCGTAATCAACGCCAGGGGATGGGAACGTCGAGCTCCCATTCCCGGCCCATATTGTTGTCGGTCGTGAGACGCTCGTGTTCGTATTTTTTGCGGAGCGAGGCGGATCCTTCGAGGCCCACTTGCGCCGGAGGCAGGTTGATGCTGCCTGCGAATCGCACGTATTCCGCGAGAGTTTGCTGCGCTTCGGCGTTGGCGGGATCGAAAAGGTAGCGGTTGTCGATCCTGTAGTTGCGCAGGATGTCGATCCAGTGAAGCATGTCGACCTGGATGGGCGAATCACTGACCACCAGAAAATTGATGACGCGCAGGCCGTAGGGGAAAACGTGCAAAGCCGTGGCAATGGCTTCGGCGGATTCGGTGGTGTTGAAATAATAGACGCCGCCGGGATTCAGATGCTTGTGGGCGAGTTCAAGAAATTCGACCGAGATCAGGCCGGAAGCGTGGTCTCGCCAAAAATAGGTGCTGTTGCAGATGATGGCGTCGTAGCGGGCGTCGGGATGAGCGATGAGCCAGCGGCGCCCATCATCAACATAGATGTGAACTTTGGGATTTTGCAGGAGCGAGCTCACCACGGGGTATTGCGGGATCAATTGCAAGTAGCCCGGATTGATTTCGACGACGTCGAGCGATTCCAATTGCGGATGATTGGCGAAGACTTGTCCCCAGGAACCGGAAGACAAACCGACCATCAGGATGCGCTTCGGATTTGGATGGAAGGCGCTCAGAGCGAGAGCGCGGATAATCAGGTTCGAATCGTGGCTGGGATCGATCCGGAAATAACCATCGTAAACTCCTCCGCCGAAAACCGCCGCCTCTTGCGTCACCCCAATCACGCCATTCCGGTTTTCCACGACGCGCGCAAAGGTAGTGCGGGAATCTAAGCGGCTTCCGAAGGTGAGCTTTTCGTAGAGCAAATCGAATCGTGATGACGCCAGCGGCACCGCCACGAGCGCCAGGACGAAAAGCAAAGTTGCCCAAGCCGGCGGAAATTTGGATTCCTTTCGCGCGATAAAAAGAACCAGTCCCCCCGTCAGCACGGTTGCAATTCCTAATTGCAAAGAAATCTGGCGAAGCCCGAAATGCTGCATCAACAAGAAACCAATCCCCAGGCTCCCCAGAACTGATCCAAGAATATTCGAGACGTACACGAGGCTGACGCCCCGGCCCGCTTTTTCATCCGCCGATACCGAAAGTTGGCACAAAAGCGGCAGCACCGAGCCGAGCAGTCCCGCAGTTAGAAAAAATGCCGGTGCAGGAGCCAAAAAAGACCAGCTGTGAACTCTTGCCGCGGCGACCAGCGCCGGAAGATATGCCGAAATGCCTCCGGCGAGAAGCAGCAGCACTGCGATGACCTGCGCTACGGTGTTCGGACTGGCATTCTCCGTCAACTTTTCCGAAAGATAAGCGCCGGCGGCGATGCCTGCCAGAAACGTCGAAAGCAAGAGCGCAAAAGCCGGAGCGCGGTCGGCCGCAGCCATCGAGAAAACGCGAAACCACGCGATTTCAAAACCGAGAGCAAGAAATCCCGAGACTCCAGCCAGGAACATCGCCATCGGCAGTCTAATCGGAGAATCGCCCCGCGCGGTTTGGGAGTGTGTAGCAGGAGCCGCCGCAGATGCGTTCGTTCGCCGCCGTCCATACAAATAGGCTGTTCCGCCAACAACAGTGTTGAGACAAGCGGCGAACGCCACCGAGCCGGCTTGCCCCAAATCGCGCATCAAGAACCTCGCGCAAAAATAGCAGGCGAGCGCCGAGCCCAGAGTGTTGACAAAATATAGCCTGGAAACGGAAGCACCGACGAGCCCGGAACGCCGCACTAGATGTTCCACGAGGACCGGTAGCGTGGCGCCCATCAGCATCGTGGGAATGAGGAGCAACGCGAAACTGAAGATGACAACCGAAGGCAGGTTCGCGCCGGCGGTGTAAGCCGCCACCCAACGGAATATGCTGAGAGAAAAAAGCCCGAAGATGGCGATGCCCAACTCGGCAAGCCCAAAAATCAGGATGCCCTGGCGTGGAAAGCGCGCCGAAATCCTTCCCCCCAGCAGGCTGCCCAGACCCAGGCCCAGCATGAAAGCGCTGACCACCACCGCCACGGACTCGGCGTTCACGCCATAGATTGCAAACAGCGCTCGCTGCCAGACGACCTGGTAGATCAGCGCAGGCATTCCGGAAAACAGGAAGAGCCCGCTGAGCAGCAGGTTCTCCCATTTTTGCGCGCTTCTATCGAAGTAAAAAGCAGCCGCGAAAAAAAGGAGCAAGTCAAAGAGCAGCAACAGCAAAACCGGAACTGTGAACATGATTCTCCCTGAGAGGGCCCGCGACAACTCGCCTTATAGAGATTACGGCCTTATTCGCGCGGGGCAGGCGCTGTTCTGCGCCGGATTTGTCCAAAGATTTATTGTTAGTCGCAAGGATGCTGGAAGAGTGTCGCGGTCGGTTGAGTCGCCTCATACACAAGCGGGCTCAGGCAGGTATAATGCCCCGCTATGGGCGCAGCGGCGGGGTTCTTGCGGCGGACTTACGGGATGTTTGCGCGCGTATTTCCGCGATGCGGCGTGATCTCCCAGGCGATTGCCTTCAATCTCTTCCTCGCGTTTTTCCCAGCCTTACTGATTGCCGTGGCGCTGGCTACTAGCCGCATCGGCGGCAGGACCAGCCTGTTTGATTTGATTGCGGACCTCACGCAGTTTTTGCCTCCCGGCAGCCAGGGGATCGTTTCGGAATTCCTGGTGAAGCGCGGTCCGGAAGCCTGGAAAATCGCCGCACTGGGCTGGACGGGAACTTTGCTGGCCGGCTCACAAGTCATGAAGCTGGTCATGCAGGGTATTCACACCATTTATGGAGACACCGAAGAACTCGGATTTCTCCACCGCCAAGTTCGCGGCTTGATGTTATTGCTGGTGACGATTGCTCCGCTTCTGGGAGCGGCCATCCTTGGCGTTCTGGGCCGGCCCCTGCGCCGATGGATCGCTCATGAGGTTGGCAAACATACGATTTTGCAGGGATGGTGGAATGTCTTTTTCCCCGCCGCCGCGTTCTTGCTCGCCATGCTGGCGCTGACGGTGATCTATCGCGTCGCGCGGCCCCAGGAGGACAGCTTGCGCAATGTGCTCCCCGGAGCCATGGTGGCGACGCTCCTCTGGTGGCTGGTGGACGTGCTGTTTGGAATATACGTCCGCCGCGTCCCCTACAGCGTTGTGTATGGAGGCCTGGCCGCCGTGATCGGCTTGATCATCTGGATGCAGCTTTCCGCGGTAATCATTTTTCTTGGCGCCGCCTGGAATGCCGAGTTGGCGGAGAACCGCAAAGGATCGCGAGCCCGTGCGTGAACAAATTGTCCAGGTGGATTGTTATTCCGGGTACAAAGCCGACGAGCGTCCGTTGCGTCTGAAATTGAAAGACGGGGCTAGCGAAATTGTGGAAATTGAAGACCGCTGGTATTCCCCGGGAGCGACCCATTTTCGCGTTCTCGTCCGCGATGGCGACCGTTATTTGCTTCGCCACGAAGAAGCCCAGGACGTCTGGAGCCTGGCCGGATATCGAGCTGCTACGTGATTGACATTAAAATTGCGTAGCGCGTATAGTCAAGTCACCAGTTTGGAGTAGAGCATCCCCTGGTATCGTCTTTCTCGGGTTTCCGGACGCCTCTGGATGCGGGTTCTGAAGGGCAGGGATGTTTCATTCACTGCTATTCCCCGGGTTCCGCACCATCTTATTGGTAGCTTTGGTTTTCTGCCTTTCCCTTTCCACGAGTCGCCTCTCTGCGCAAACTCCCCCGCCAGCTATGCCGACTCAGGAAGTCCCGGCCAAGGCAGATTCGACGGCGAAACCGACGCCCGCACAGCCTCAGGCGGAAGAAGTCTCGAGCCATGACACGCCGGCCACATTTAAGGTGCGTGTGAACCTGGTGCTGGTACGCGTAGTGGTTCGCGATTCCAAAGGCAAAATCATCCCCAATCTCAAGAAGGAAGACTTCCAACTCTTCGACAACAAGAAACAGCAGACCATTTCTTCGTTTAGCGTGGAGACGCCCGAGACGCGCACTGCCTCGTCGCTAGCCTCCACAACTGCGGAGGGTTCCTCGTCGAGCGTGGACGTCGCCGGCGGCAAATCCGTCGTTCTGCCGCAGAGATTTGTCTCCATGGTCTTCGACGACGTGCACCTCTCCATGTCGGACGCCGTGTTCGTCCGCGACTCGGCAAAACGCTTCTTCGAGTCGATTGCCGCGAGCGATCGGGTTTCCCTGAACACCACCTCCGGGCAGTTGACGCAGGAATTCACGGATGATCATGACAAACTCCAAAACGCTTTGCTCGGAATCCTGCCGCGTTCCACGTCCGGCCAGAATATGCACCAGTGCCCCGATGTGAGTTATTACCAAGCCGACCTGATCGTCAACAAGTCCGACATTCAGGCGCTGGCCGTCGCCTCGGAAGACGCGCTTCAGTGCGCTTTCGGCGGGGATCCTCGAATGACGGCGGCGGCCCAGAATTTGGCGCAATCCACGGCGAATGGCGCGCTTGCGATGGGCGACAACGAAACGGAGTATGCCTATCGCCATATGGAAGAGGTCGTAAGGCGTTTGTCGAGCATGCCGGGTCAACGGGTGCTTGTTCTGGTATCGCCTGGCTTCATCTCCTCAACTCTCCAGTCGAACGCCTCCGAATTGGTCGATCGGGCCACTCGCTCCAACATCGTCATAAATACGATCGACGCCCGCGGTCTCTACGCTCCTGACATCATGGGGGACATCGCCGATCCACCTTCAACCCAGAGCTACCGCACTGCCGGTTACAAGTCTTCCTATCGCCTGGCGGCGCAATTCGCGCAACAGGACGTTCTGGCGCAATTGGCCGATGGCACGGGCGGCAGGTTCTTTCACAACCGCAACGACGTGGATGAAGCCATGCGTGAGGCGGGAGCCGCTCCGGCCTATTCCTACTTGCTCGGATTCTCGCCGCAGAACCTGAAAATTGACGGACGGTTTCACTCCTTGAAAGTCGCGCTCACCAGCAAGGAAAAACTGGACATCCAGGCAAGGCACGGTTACTTCGCGCCAAAGACGCTCATGGATCCGGCGGAGTCGGCGAAACTCGAGATTCAGGAAGCGCTATTCTCGCAAGAGGAGATTCGCGACTTGCCGGTGGAGTTCCAGACCCAGTTTTTCAAGAAGGATGACGCCGAAGCGCGTCTGGCGGTCTTGACGCACTTTGACTTGAAGGGCATCCACTTTCAGAAGGCGCTGGGGCGCAACAACGATGAATTGACGATCGTCACCGGAATTTTCGATGAAAATGGAAATTTCGTGACCGGCCTTTCCAAAATCGTGAACATGAAGCTGCTGGATACCACGTACACTAAGTTGAGCCGCTCAGGTTTTACAGTGAAGAGCAGTTTTGACGTGAAGCCGGGCACCTACCTCGTGCGTCTGGTGGTGCGCGACGCCGCGGGAGCCCAGATGGCGGCACGCAACGGGGCCGTAGTGATTCCTTACTGAATTGGAAGTGGTTGTGGTGGGGGAAATATGAACACGCTATCAAATTTCACACAAAAGATTCGATGGGCCGCCTGGCTGGTTGCGGGAGCACTGCTCCTGGTTCCCGTTCCCTCGCGAGGACAGGGACAACCTGCCGCGCCACCGCCGCCGGCAGCCGCACCGGCTGATCAGGTGACGGGCGTTATGATCAAGAAGGAATCGAAGCTGGTGCTTGTCGATTCCGTCGTGACGGACAAGAAGGGCAACTACGTCCGCGACTTGACCCAGAATGATTTCAAGGTCTTCGAGGACAACAAGGAACAGACGGTTTCCACTTTTTCCACTGGCGCCGATGTGGCTACCCAGGCGAACGGACAGCGCCGGTATCTGATCTTGTTTTTCGACAACTCAACGATGGGCCCGCCGGAGCAGATCCAGGCGCGCGGCGCCGCTGCCAAATTCATCGCCGCCAACTCCGGCCCCGATCGCTTAATGGCCGTTGCGGATTTCGGAGGCTCGCTTAGAATCGTCCAGAATTTCACGGCGAACCCCGACGTGCTCCGCGCGGCGGTGTCGGGGATCAAAAACTCGTCGGTCGATCCCAACGCGCCGGCGCAAGACGTGGCCGTTAACGTGGCGTCGACGAGCATGCCATCTTTTGGTTCTACCTTGGGCAATGCCGAAGCCGATTTTGGCGCGCGCAGCATGTTGCTGGCGGTGCGTAGCTTGGCGAAAAATCTCCGCGCGGTCCCCGGCCGAAAAATGCTTGTGCTGTTTTCCGGCGGTTTTCCGCTGACCAATGAAAACCAGTCGGAGCTGACAGCCACCATTGACGCCTGCAACAAGGCCAACGTGGCGGTCTACGCGCTCGATGCCCGTGGCTTGGTGGCGCCTCTGCCCGGCGGGAGCGCCCGCCGGAGTACGACATCGGGGAAGACTCATGCAGTCTCAACTCATGAACCTGCACGGAAGGCCTCCGCGCATCCACGGTTGCTCCTCGCAGCCTATCCTGCAATGGCCATGCCTGATCCGCAGCGGCCGGGCGGTGGCGGTGGCGGCGGCGGAGGAGGCACTGGTGGCGGTGGCACTGGCGGCGGTGGTGGAGGCCGTGGTGGTGGCGGTGGCACGGGTGGTGGTACCGGAGGCGGCGGCACCGGCGGTGGCGGCAAGGGTGGTTCCGGAGGTAGCGGCGGCGGCACGGGTGGCGGTGGCAAGGGCGGAACTGGCGGAGGCTCCACGGGCGGTGGCGGAACCCGAGGCGGTGTTGGCTCTAACAGTCCCTATGCGAATTCCAACAACTCGCCTTACAACCAGCCGCGGACGATCGTTCCTCCATTTCTACCTTCAGCCTCGACCAACCAGCAGATTCTGGCTGCGCTAGCGGAAGGTACCGGCGGATTCACGATTTTCAATACCAACGACCTGCTGGGCGGGCTCGAGCGCATCGGGAAAGAACAAAACGAGTTTTACATTCTCGGGTACGTGCCCAACGAAACTCCCGAAGGCAGCTGCCATACGCTGAAGGTAAAGCTGAACCGTGGCGGCCTCAACGTGCGTTCGCGCAGCGGCTATTGCAACACGCGTTCCGCCAATGTGCTCGAAGGCAAGCCTCTGGAAAAGCAGCTGGAGTCGCGCGCCACGGGCTCGCTACCCGGTTCGATTCATGGCGCGCTGCAGGCGCCGTATTTCTACACTGCGCCGGAAACGGCCCGCGTGAACCTGGCGATGGAAATTCCCGCGGATACTTTTCAGTTCAATAAAGACAAGGGAAAGTATCACGCCAACTTGAACGTGCTGGGGATTGCCTACCGCGCCGATGGGACGGTCGGGGCGCGCTTCAGCGACACCGTAAATTTGGACTTGGAGAAGGACGAGGTAAAAGAATTCACAAAGTCCCCTTATCACTACGAAAATCAGTTTGACGCTACACCGGGCTCCTACAAGCTGACGGTAGTCCTCAGCGCCGGCGGCGACGCTTTTGGAAAGTTTGAATCGCCGTTGGCGATTGATCCCTATGACGGAAAGCATTTCAATCTTAGCGGGGTAGCTCTAACCAATTCCGCGCAAAAACTGACGGACATTCCTACCAGTCTGGATTCGGCGCTGCTCGAAGACCGCACCCCGCTGGTGGTGAAGGGCATGCAAATCGTTCCATCCGGCAGCAATCGCTTTAAACATACGGACATGGTCGTCCTCTACACCGAGATTTACGAGCCTCTGCTGACTTCAGCAACCCCGCCGATGGTGGCTTTTGCGTACCGGATTTTCGATCGAGCTACCAATAAAGAACTATTTTTCACGAATATCATCCGCGCTGATGATTTCGTTCAAAAGGGGAATTCTGTGATTCCCGTCGGAATGAAAGTAAAAGTGGACGACCTGAAACCGGGCTCCTACCGCCTGGTAATGCAGGCGGTAGACAGCGCGAAGAATCACGCACCGGACCGCACCGTGGACTTCGACATATCGGAATAACCCTATGCTCAGTGGGGCGAGATCGGATAGGCGAAGAGTCAAAAGCCCCACACGTAACAAAATCGGACCGTTGGCAGCAAAGCGGGAGCCTTTTCCGACAAGGTCGGAATCTTCGATCGGTCTCGCTCAAGGTAATCAAGCTCCCGCACTCCACATCTGCACCTCTAACCCTTTTCCTACCTGAACTTTCGGCCGTGGTAGGGATTCGACACGACGGCTGGACTTCCGCAACTTCCTCCCCGAAGAAGGGTTAATCTAAATATGACCGGCCACCCGCCGAATCTGCGTCCGTGCAGGAGAGTGATATGAGGCTGCCAGCGCGCCCTGCCTCGACTTTTTCCCTGAAGTTTCCCGCGATTTTCGCTACCCCGCAATCCTTTCTAGCCGTGGTGCTTTCGTTCGCCTGCCTTTTTTCGCTGGGCGTGGATTTGCCCGCGCTCGCCGCGGTTCCTGCGGCGGCCAAGGACAAGAAGCCGAAGCAGGATGCTTCTCTCAAGGGACTGCCCATCACCGAGCTCACCGCCGATGAAGCCATTTTTCATGCATTGAACCGGCTCGCCTACGGTCCGCGTCCCGGCGACGTCGAGCGAGTGCGTCAAATGGGCCTGGCCAAGTGGATCGATCAACAACTGAATCCCAACTCGATCGATGACAAGACCCTGGACGCACGCCTCTCCGACTATTCAACACTGCACATTTCCACCGCGAAATTGATGGAAGAATATCCGCAGCCCAAACAAGCGGAGAAGCAAGCCCAGAAACAGGCGCAGGCGCAGCAAAACCAAAGCCGGTCCGATGCGGCCGCGGCCGTGGTCGAGAAAGATATGCAACCTGCGGGCGGCCGAGCAGGGAACTCAGATACTCCTGCCGCGACACCGGTTTCCGCTCCGCAACCCGCGCCCGACAATCCAAACGATCCGGCGCCCATGAAGCAGCAAGGGCAGGGAAACGCAGCGACCAATGGCGCGGGCCGGCGCGATGTCCTCGGCGGGGGCGATCCCAACAATGTTCCGCGTGCGATTGCCGACGACAGCAAGAAACCGCAGCGCGTCGTGGCCGAGCTGAGCATGGCCAAAGTGACGCGCGCGATTTACAGCGAGCGGCAATTGCAGCAGGTGATGGACGATTTCTGGTTCAACCACTTCAACGTGTTCGCGGGCAAAGGCGAAGACCGCTACTACCTGACTGCCTATGAACGCGATGTGATTCAGCCGCACGCCTTCGGGAAATTCAAGGATTTGGTGACGGCGACGGCCAAAAGTCCGGCGATGCTTTTCTACCTGGACAATTTTCTGAGCGCTGATCCGCGCGCCGCGGAGCGCCAAGCCATGCAGCGCGCCATGCGTCAAGCGCGGTATGGAAGACCGTGGCCGCCGCGAGCACCGGCCAACCCTCAAGCCAAGAAAAATGAGCGCGGGCTGAACGAAAATTACGGACGCGAGTTAATGGAATTGCATACGCTGGGCGTCGACGGCGGGTACACGCAGAAAGACGTTACCGAAGTGGCGCGCTGCTTCACGGGCTGGACCATCGAGAAGCCGCGGCAGTACGCGGATTTCAAATTTGATGACAAGCTGCACGACCCCGATCCGAAACTCGTATTGGGAAAGAAAATTCACGCGGGCGGAATGAAGGACGGCGAGCAGGTGATCGATTTGCTGGCGCATCACCCGAGCACGGCCAAATTCATTTCCACGAAACTGGCGCGCCGTTTTGTTTCGGACAATCCGCCGCCGGCGCTGGTCAGCCGCATGGCTGAGACGTTTCAATCGAGTGATGGCGACATCCGCGCCGTGCTGAAAACCATGATCTGGTCGCCGGAATTCTGGTCGCGGGAAACGTATCGCGCGAAGATCAAGACACCTTTTGAATTGGTGGTTTCTGCCGTGCGTGCCCTAGGCACGGATGTGGATACGCCGATGCCGCTGGTTCAGTGGGTGGGGCGAATCGGCGAGCCGCTGTACCAGTGCCAACCACCGACAGGTTATTCGGACAAGGCCGATACCTGGGTGAATACTGGCGCGCTGCTGAACCGTTTGAACTATTCGCTCGCGCTTGCTGGAAACAAAATGCGCGGCGCACGCACCGATGTGCCTTCGTTGCTTGGCGTCGAACCATCTGCTGATCCCAAGGCGGCGTTAGATCGAGCAGTACAAGTTTTTCTTGGTGGGCAGGCGGGACCGACTACGGTCGAGACGCTTGAGAAACAACTCGATAACCCGCAGGTTTTGCAGGCCAAACTCGATGATCCCCGCAAGCAGGTGGATTTGGGAGTCGTCGCCGGCCTGGTGCTGGGCGCTCCGGAATTTCAACGGCGATGAGGACGTGAGGCGGCGATGAGCTACAAATGTTGTGAAGGCGTGAGAGGCTTAAAGTTTTCGCGGCGGTATTTTTTGAAGCAAGGCGGCGTGGCCATGGTGGGCCTGAGCGCGATGCCAGCGTTTTTGCAACGCGCCGTCGCGGCGACGCCGATGCCGAACAAGAAGCAACTCGTCGTTCTGTTTCAGCGCGGCGCGGCCGACGGATTGAATATCGTGGTGCCGTTCGGTGAAGCAAACTATTACCGCATGCGTCCGACGATTGCGATTCCACAACCGAAGCGCGGCGGCACGGATGCGGCGGTCGACCTTGATGGATTCTTTGGTTTGCACCCCAGCCTCGCGCCGCTGGAGCCGCTGTTTCACAAGAATCAACTCGCGATCGTGCACGCTGCGGGTTCGCCCGATCCGACGCGCTCGCACTTCGACGCGCAGGATTTCATGGAATCCGGCACGCCGGGATTGAAATCCACGGAAGACGGCTGGCTGAACCGCGCGCTCGAATCGGTGCCGGAAGAAGAAGCTTCGCCATTTCGCGCCGTCGCCATGGGGCCGAATCTGCCGCGCATGCTGCACGGCGTTGCGCCCGCGATTGCGCTGCCAGATTTGAAGCAGTTCAAGGTGATGGCGCAGGCGCCCGGAACCGGCCAGATGGTCGAAGGCGGTTTCGAAGCCATGTACTCACAGACCGTGGACCACGCTTTGCACGGAACGGGTACGGAAACGTTTGAGGCGATTGATCTCTTGCGCAAGGCCGACCCGAGCAAATATCAACCGGAGAATGGCGCGCAGTATCCGACCAGCCGGCTGGGGCAGAGCTTGCAGCAGATCGGCCAGCTTCTGAAAGCCGACATTGGCGTGGAAATTCTATTTGTCGATTGCGGTGGCTGGGACAATCACGTCAACGAAGGCGGAGTGCAGGGCCAGCTTTCCAATTTGCTGAAAGATCTCGGCCAGGGCCTCGCGGCGTTTCATCAGGACATGGGCGACCGCATGCAGAACATCGTTTTCGTGACCATGAGTGAATTCGGGCGCACCGCCAAGGAAAACGGCAATCACGGCACGGACCACGGCCACGCGAATTGCATGTTCCTCATGGGCGGCGACGTCAAGGGCGGCCACGTTTACGGCAAGTGGCCCGGCCTGAACGATCACCAGCTCAATGAAGGCCGCGACCTCGCGCTCACCACGGATTTTCGCTCCGTCGTCGGAGAAATTCTAACCAAGCACATCGGCGTAAAGGACCTGAAGCCCGTTTTCCCCGGCTTCGACAATAATCCGCGCAAATTCGCGGAATTGATTCGGAGCTAGACCCAAGAGGCGAATTTTGCGAAGGACCGATTCGTCAAGACGGCTCTATAACAAGGAGTTGCTTTTCTTCTCAGAATGCTGCTGGCGGCGCAGGGGTCCTCTGTTCACGGTCCCGACACGTAAGACGTGAGTTCCGACCACCGCGTCAAACCATAGTTCTCCTTGACTAGTCATGAAACCACGCCAGCCCGCGTGAATTGGCGCTGATAAGGAAAGGACAGCGTGCCTCACTTCGGAATTGAAGATACGTGGATATTGAGCTATCAACTCTTCGCGATTTTGAACAAGCCTGTGCTTGCCACCAACATTAACTGACAGGGGATACCGACACATACTGGCGACGGCACGCCGATCACCGGCCGAAATTGCCTTTTGCAACTCCGTAAAAAAGGCGGCTGCCCTGCTTTCATATTGATCATTGTCCTCGAAAGTGGAATCGGAATCCGTGGGAGGAGAAATATTAAAGATGAATGTATTTGGGTCCCTGTCTACTTGGTCGATTTCGATCTTGTCCTCCGCAATCCTTGCCGAGCCGTAGGGGGATATGTGCAGGTCGCAACCAACAGAGCTAGACAAGGAGTCTTTTGTATCACCATCGAAGATGAGATCGAATTTCTGTGCGAAGTCTGGTTCGTCAGCAACGAGAATATTCTTATCGCCGTGCTGGACCTCGATAGGGAAACTGTTTATCCAGGATGCTATTTTCCTTCTCTCACCGTCTTTCACGGCGCGCTGCAAGTCTTTGCAAAACTTGACTGCTGCGTCTCGGTCCTTGATTCCACCCTCCCCGATGTCTTGCCCGCGCGCAAGCTGATTGCTGCAAAGTGAGAAAAAGGACAGAACAATTCCAAGATAAAGTGATTTCATGAGAGCCTACTATTCTCGCGTGCCCGTATCTAGGTTCTTTTCTCATCAAAATGCGTACCTAGTGTATCGAGGGCAGTTCCGGCAATGAGGCGAATCGGGTACCAGGCTGGCCTTAAAGCAGGTCTACGCCTTCACCTTGTGCCGCTTTGCGCAGGTCCGCGTCTAGCGTTCCAAGAGGCAATTGGCGGCGCTGAGCCAACTCCAAGTATGCCGCGTCATACACAGTGAGGCCATGCTTTCCGCTGAGAACCAGGACGCTTTTCGCCTGAGTGGCGCTGAGGGCTGCTTCGACCTCAATAGGCAGGCGCGCAAGCTCGTCCCAAAATAGTGCCGGCTGATCTGCTTTGATCCGTTTCCTGCGGGAAGCGACCAGAAGGCCGTTAGAGATTTCGGTGGGCCAGTGCGCGGGAACTACGATTCCATCGCCATGCTGCAAGCGATCAAGAAGACCGTCCGTCCAAGTGGTAGCTTCATCCTCAAAGCACCACGCCAATGCAGCGGAGGCGTCCACAACGAAGATCGCCATCAGTACTTGTGGCCTTCGTGAATGAGGTCCTTCGTTCGAAGACCTGCGAGCTTGTTGCCTTTGCGCAACTCGAAGATGCGTTCGACGGCCGCCCGAACGGATTGAAGACTTCCTTCGCGGGTGGCACCGAGCGCTTGCCGCGCCAGGATTTCCTGAACATAGACTTCAACCGACACGCCTTGCGCGCGGGCCTCTGCCGCCAGATGGTCGGGAACTTTTATGGTGACTTCCATTCAGCCTCATTATACGCCACTCAAGGGTTACATCACTCGGCGGTCTTCAATTCGCGGATCCAGATGTTGCGGTAGCGCACCGGATGGTTATGATCCTGTAGCGCCAGCGGCAATTTTTCTGCGTGGGCTCTGTAGGGTGGGCGCTCGCCGTGCTCTGTCGGGCCGCTTAATTCCACGTTGTCCTGCACCAAGACGCCATTGTGAAAAACGGTTTCACGGGCGGGGCGAAGCAGCTTTCCTTCTTTATCGAAACGCGGGCCGTGAAAAATGATGTCGTAAGTTTGCCACTGGCCGGGCGGGCGCGAGGCGTTCACCAGCGGAGGGTATTGGCCATAGATCGCCGCGGCCTGGCCGTCCGCGTAGGTCTTGCTTTGGTAGGAGTCCAGGACTTGCGTCTCGTAGAGTCCTTGCAGAAAGACGCCGCTGTTTCCGCGGTCCTGGTCTTCGCCTTTCGCCGGCGAGGGCTCGGAGAATTCTTGACTCAGGAGGTTGGATTTCG
>Ga0209698_10001028_pt1 | contig 32140 bp, 28 predicted proteins | sample LitLauG_LLR_2012_FD_187203 | JGI IMG/M metagenome (GOLD analysis project Ga0209698, IMG submission 187203) | Freshwater sediment microbial communities from Pennsylvania, USA - Little Laurel Run_MetaG_LLR_2012 (SPAdes) (version 2) | ecosystem: Environmental > Aquatic > Freshwater > Creek >... | reverse complement strand
ACTCGGCATTGTTTTCGATCTTTACATCTTTACCGCCCATGAGTGCGCGGATAATGCTAAAGGGTGCCAACCCGCGATCCGTATGGTACATCTAAACCGCTTCTATACTCTTCGTTTCGTGGGAACAACCTGAGGAACATTAAGCATTTCTGACTGCTCCTACGGCTACTCAATGCTCCTGAAAGTGCCACGTAAGTTCCTGATTTTCCATTGGCTTCAGATTTGCCAAGGTTCAGGTGTCGGTTCGATTCCGATAGGCCGCTCCATAATTTCAACTACTTACAGCGACTCCATCTTCAGCGCGGGACCATAAACGACCATTTAGGATTCGTCGCAATCCACTCGTGGCGGCCGGCATGGGCAAAGATGACGTGCATGGGTTTCTGATCTTCGCCTTTGTCGCGTTCGCAAGTGGCAGGCTGTGAAGCCAGCCTTCCACTTCCACTGTGCGCACGTTTGAAAGCCCGTGTTCGCCCCACTTCGGAAGAACCCAGGTCTTCAGCGACGTCTGGAAGGTTCGTTGTGTTGAGAAGGCCTTGCTTGTACCAAATCCTCGGCAGATGTAAATAAGTCTAGAGTATGTAACATAAGCTCTCTCGCAAACGGCGAGAGGGATCGGCAGGGCGTCTGCGTCATTCATCTCAACACAAAATAGGGGCAGCGCACCCGGCTGCCAAGCAGGTGCGCTATCTACAACGGTCTAGGGAACCGTTGGCTTGAGTCGATGCCAAGTGTGGAGATCACTTCCTAAAAGCCGACTCCCAAGGAATATCATGCGTTCTGAGCTTCCTGTTGGCCGACAATACGTCCAGAATCTTCGGATGCGCTACCCCGTTTAGGGACTGTGAAGGAGTTAGCCTTCAGCTGCTAAATGCCTCCCAACTGTGCGAAACGAGACTGCACCGCTTCCATCTTGAAGTCATGATTGGTTCATGCTGCAACAGGAAGGTAAGAAAGAACCCGCCGACGAGACCCTTGCCAGGGTCAAGAAGGAAATGGCGAAGCCGCGCATGGCCAAGTCCGCAAGAATAGCGCAACTGATTCTGGATACGGCGCGAATTCCAGAACAGCCGAATACCACGAAGCGCGAAGATTGATGCTTGTTCGTGCAGGACAACACTTAGGAGGGAACTGTGGACCTGAAGTCCGCCATTGTCATGAATAAAGCCCAGTTTCCAGAATTCGCTCCACCAGAGAATTCGCGAAAATCTGCTTAGAAGGCAGCGGTAGGAATGCTATCTGATTGGGCCGCCTAGCTTTGTGCTGCGTCCTAGGTGCATGCTTTTGGACCTAGATTGTCAGTATTTGGACCCAACTTTTTCCGACTGCCGTCAATACAAACCTCGCAAGCTTTGGGGGCGAATTCGATTCACACCGACCCTATCCATTTTCCCGATCGATTGACACTTAACAAGATTACGTGGGGGAAAGGGGCAAACAGGATCAATGACCCAGTTCTTGCGTTCGATTTTGGCGGCATGAGTGCTCGCCAGATTCAGATTCAGAGGCAAGTGGCATTCTGAAATGGCCTTATCCGACAGGATCTTTCTGACGAGTGTTCTTGACACCTGTCAAAATCCCAACGCCGCAGAGTATGACCGCACCCACTACGATCCAGCGGGCAGGCATGTGCATAAGGTGCGCGCCATAAATCAGACCGCCGATCAATATCGCGAACCCAATCGAGTAAAGCCCGAATGACATCGCATCTCCTTCTCGGGTCAGCATTGGCGCTTGTGCCCGAAAACTCATTTTGCTCGTTTGCGGCAGAACAATCCGGAAATGGCAGTTCATCCATTTTCCGATTGAATTAGCTTCTCGATTCTTATTGCGAGGAACTGGCCTTCTGGTTTTTTACTTGCAAATCATTGACCACCTGCTTGACGTTGGGCACTCTGGTCGCGACTGTTTCGGCGCGGTCGCGCTTGTACTGGGAATTCACTTCTCCGCTCAGCGTCACAACTCCGCTCTTCACTTCAAATTTCACGTCGTGGTGCAACTTGTTCTGGATCAGCGCAGCGTCCAGATTCTTCTCGATGCCTTCGTCCAGATCCGAGTTCACGGCCTTGGCTTCTTTTTCGATGCCCACGGGAAGCACGGCAATCTGGTCCGCGACAACCTGAGCGCCAGCGAAAGACTTTGCAATGGCCTCCGCTTGCAATTTTTGGCTTTCGCTAACAACTTGACCGCCAAGAGTCACGATGCCCTTATCCCGATCCTGAGAAATTGAGACATCTTTGAAGCCAGCTTGATCCAGCGATTTGCGGATATTGTCGGAAACATCCGTGGATTTCGCGGCCGTTCCGGAGCATCCCGATAGGACTCCGGAGGCAAGTAGCGCGAATGTGGCAAATGGCAATCTGAGATTCTTCATGATTCTCCTTTGATGACTTCGAAGTGAAACTTCAAACATTGAAGAAGCGATGGGAAAGGGTGTTTTTTGTCAGCTTTAACTAGGCGCTTTGTGCGCGGGCAATTTCTGGCACTCCGACAAGCTCATCAAAAAGCGTCCGGTAAGAAATCATCGCCTGGCGCAATTCTTCAGTACTGGCCTGGCCATGTTTTTGACGTAGAGCGATAGCGTGGGCCGAACGGTAATTTTGGAGAACCGAAGGATAGTCCACGGAGATATCCGCGGCCCGCTGCTCAAAGTCGCTGACCGGATAGCCGCGCGTTGACATCACATCACTCAGGAGCCGATCGGCTTCCGTCACCGCACCTCCGGGGCCGTCAACAAAACGTGCCTGTACCTTGTTCCACGCCTCCACGAACCGAGTCCGGTCCGCCGCACCAAGCGGCCGGAGGTTGAAACTCTCCACCCGATCGGTGCGCTTATCGAGTCCCGCTTCGGCTTTCCGTCGGCTGTCGCCTACTTGAAGAGCGCGGTCATATTCAGCGTCGCCAAACTTAGTGCGTAGTTTCGCACTGTGGCGCTTGCGGAGAAAACCCATGGCGGCGAAGGCCACGATGGCGATCACAATCACGCTAGCGATAATAATTAGGGTCGTTGTGTTCATACGAATTATCCCAACTTTCTTTCCAAACCCAAGGTCGGAGTCTTGAATTTCTGCAGTCTCAGGAATTCAGTCGAGAAGATAATCGTTCATCGAACGGGCTGATGTCTGTACTGTTCCGGACACCTTCAGACGGTTCGCGCATCCCGAAAGAGCAGAAGTGAGTCAGTCGGCGAACTGGCGACGGACACGAAGACTCAAACGATCGCCAAAAAACCTCGGAGGTTGTTCACTCGTTCGAGAAAATGGTCTGCCCGCGTGCATCTTTTCGCTGGTAGACCGCAGGAAGCAGGTTCAGCGGCAATTCGCAAACGTTGGTTGCCAGAGCGGTGCCTGCCCCGCGACATGATTTCATTCTCACCTGTTGGACATCCGCGGCGTCCGGCAAATTAAGAAACCGCCCTGCCACTTTTAGTGTAAGTTCTCCACTTAAGTAGCTCTGAATGTTGTTTTCCATGTCTGCGGGAAATGATGGCACGGGGCCAACCAGCTTTGCTTGATAGGTCTTCAGCATGACTTCCCGGAAGACCGGAAGGGCGGCTGTACCACCTGTCTCCTTTGCGCCCAATGATCGGTTGTCATCGAATCCGATGCGCACCGCCACGGTAATCCCATCAGGGCCGTATGTTGACCCTATAAAGAGGGCGTCCCGGTAGTTGTTCGTCGTGCCGGTCTTGCCCATTACTGGGATGGGGAAGCTGCGCGAGTCGAGCGCGTGGGCAGTGCCCGATGGAATGCGCACGACTCCTCGCAATCCTTCCTGGATCAGGGAGAGCCCAATTCCGTACTCGTTGGACGCACAGCAGGACACTGGGTGGCGATAAGCAACGCTTTCCCCACTATGCTCGATCGTTGAAATGGCGTAAGGCTCGGCAAGTACGCCGCTAGCCATCATGCGGTAAGCATTGGCAAGCTCCAGCAAGGTGACTTCGGAAGCGCCGAGGGCGGTCGTGTCAAAGGGATGCAAAGAGGTGCGAATGCCAACGTCGCGAGCGGTCCTCAGGACCGAGTTGATCCCAATCTGCTGAACAATCCAAATAGCGACGGCGTTCCTCGACTCTGCCAGAGCTTGCCGCACAGGGATGATGCCTTTGAATTCGCCGTCGAAATTGGAAATCCACTTGAGGGGCTGATCTCGATAGGTGGGTACCGAGATGGGCTCGTCAGGCACGGGGGTATCAAGGTCTATTGCACCCTCACGAAATGCCGCTAGATAAACAATCGGCTTCATGGCCGAACCGGGCTGACGCAAGGACTGGGTTACACGGTTAAAGTCGCTGTAAGAAGTATCGCGCCCTTTGTAGGTGCGTCGTCCACCGGTCTCGGCCAAAATGGCGGAGTCACTGTTTCGGAGAACAACGACGGAGCCCTGAATCAGCCCCGCGCTCTGAGGATGGCGTTTTTCATAAAGGTGCAAGCCGTTTTCGAGCGCAGAATTGGCAAGGTGCTGGATGCGATCGTCGATCGTCGAATGAATCTGGATGTGGCCTTCAAGCAGTTGGCTAATTCCGAGTCCCGGGGCGAACGCGGCGTCGAGGTGTTTCAGCTCATCGAGGACACTTTCCACCGCGGCAGGCGCTTCGCCTGGACCGGCGGTATGAGCAGCAAGACGGATTGGAATCAGTTGGAAGCGCCCAGCCGTCTGTGGAGAAATGAAATAGTTTTTAGCCATGAGGGCCAAGATCTGGTTTCGCCTGCGCAGCGGTTTTGGATTGCCTGCGATGGTGGGGGCATATTCGCCGGGCGACTTGGTGATGCCTGCCAGAAGCGCCGCCTTATCGGCATCCGCTGTAGTGATCGCAGATAACGGTATGCCAAAATAATATTGTGAGGCCGCCGCAAAGCCATAGCGGCCATTCCCCAGATAGATGAAGCTGGCGTAGCGCGCAAGTATTTCTTCCTTGGCCCGTTGCTTGGATCCGTAGCGCTTCTGCATCTCTCCCTCAAGCCACAACGAAAGACGCATTTCCTCCACTTTCAGCAGAACTTTATTTGCGGCGGGGACACCCATCACGATCGCAAGAGCGTGGGCGAAAAGACCTTGGTGTTGAAGCGTATTGCTGGTCTTCGTGCTTGTAAGCCTTTGCAGGAAGTAGCCGCGAACAAGCTGCTGAGTAATTGTCGAGCCGCCTTGTGGAAACACCGCTGCGCGCCCTCCGGGATTCTCCCCGTTTGTTCCCCCACCGCGCGAGAACAAGACACGAAAATTGATCTTGGCGAGCAATCGCGGGAAGGCCGAATAATCCACTCCCGCATGTGAGAAGAAGCTCTCATCTTCGGCGGAAAGGATGGCCTGCCGCAGGACGTCAGGAATATCCTTATATTGGATGATTTCCCGGCGTTCCCTTCCTAGTTCGATGAGGACCTTCCCATTGGCATCGTAGATGTGGCCCGTTGTGGGAGGCTCAAAACGAAGGAAGGCGTCTAGATTGGGCAAGTCTGTTCGGTTATAGCTGACGTAAATAATCCCGCACAGGATAGCCACCAATGGGACGGCGACTAGCAAAGAAGCAATGCGAACTAAGAGGTTCGTCTTGTACACCTTCCGCAGGCCAGAAAATAATCTGCGAAAAGTCCATGGGAACCATGGAAAATGTGGCTGGTTCTTGAACATGTGACGAGCTTTGAGCGGGAGAGAGGGAATCCTCTGATTCTTGATTCGGTGTTTCCCGCCCCTTCCCAAGACCTTCCTGATTGAAGGTACAAGCCTGGCATATCGAGAACCTGAAAGCTGTGCGATATGAGTCACATTCCTGTCAGCTGTCACCCGCGGGTTTAATTAGAGGTTCAGAACCTGCAAGATTCCGAGGCGAATGAAAGAGACGCCTCTCTAAGAGAAATGTTTGATTTCACAGATGTGCGGTTCGGAACATCTATTACGGCGCTAAGGGTGCATTCTCTTGGCTACCAAAATTCCGAATCCGGGCATTTCGGGGCGGAGGAGTATTTTCGTGCACCGAATAAATCGCTACAACTACGGAGTGCAGCGGCACTACTGGAATTGGCGTCACAGTCATCCAGACAACGATTAAAGAAGTCCAGCAATGCGGTTAGCCTGCCCGGATCTTTCTGACGTGCTTTTTCCACACCCGACAAAATTCCGATGCGCAGGTCTGTCGTCGGGAGCCAATGGCTACGTTTCCTCTGGTGCAGCCAGACTATTCACGACTTTTCGAACACCTTCAACGGATTTCGCGGTATTTTCCGCCAGCAGCTTCTCCGCACGCGATAGAACCGTGCCGGTCAAGGTAACGACGCCGTTATCGGCGTGGATTTGCACGGTCTTCAGAGGAATTGCCTTTGTAGAGTAGAGTGCAAACTCCACGCGACGCGCCAGTTTATCATCAGCACTGTCCGGCTCTGCCTGGGCGTCCGTCACGCTCAAATTGTCTGTGAGACCCTGCACGCCCACAACCTGCCAAGCGATTTGGTCGGCAGTGTATTTCTGGGCGATATTCTGGACTGATCCGTTGAGAGTCACCGCCCGGTTTTTTACTACGGTGGCGATGTGTTTTTCCGCCAAATCGGCGTTCTTCGACAAAGCATCGGTGACAAGCGTCTGGATTTCCAAATCCGCGACACGTTCTCCAAGGTGCTCTCTGTCAGGATTGCGCTCCGTCGAAGGATTGAGACTCAAATTGTTGTGCACCTGTTTGACGCTCGAGGTGTCCTGGGCGATCGCACCGGCGACGGTTTTGACTTGTTCCGACGGTACCTGACCCTCCAATGTGACTTCGCCCTGAATTGTTTGCACTTTGACGTCGAAGGGAGATACCTGTTTCGACAGGAGCAGTGCGGTGCGCACCCTGGAGGTTGTAGCCGCATCCTGCGTTGATTCCTTAATGGAGGAATAGGCGTTCTGAACGGACGAATTTCGCGTAGAAACAAAGTAGACCGCCACCGCAAGAAGCGCCAGAAGAGCGAGAGCGAGTATCGTCCTGCCGGAACCTCTTTCAGTGTTTCTAGTAGATTTCATCACTTTCTCCTCGGGCACTTCTTTGGCCGCGCTATGTCCTGACTCGGGGAACCACTAGCCTCAAGGATAGAACAGGCGGGGCGACGTGTCTGTCCGTTCCGAGACACTTTTCTATCGATCGGACGAATTCTTTGCTTCGAGTGGGGAGGAAAGCTTCAACGCTTGACGGAGGCAGGGGATAGCGATATCGCTTACCGGTAGCTGCCCTTCCTAGTCAAAAAAAGAGAGCCGGCTCGGGGGAGCCGGCTCTCTTTTTGGGCAGAGTTATTGAGGAGACGTGACAGCAGCGACGGGCTGCAGGCTTAGGGCAATGATCTTGGTGCCGATTACTTCGCCGGAGACGACCAGCTCGACGCGGCGATTTTGCTGACGGCCTTCGGAAGTATCGTTGGATGCGATGGGCCGAGTCTTACCGAAGCCCGTCGCGGTGGTGGAAGACTCCGGGACGCCCTGCTGAGTTAAATAGGTCCGCACTCCCGCGGCGCGCTGCTCCGAAAGCTCCTGATTGAAGAGTTCGGTTCCAACGCTGTCGGTGTTCCCTTCAACGGCCAATTTCAGCGACGGGTATGCGAGTACGATCCCCGATATTTTGGCCAGCTTCTCGCGGGCCAGTGGGCGGAGCGTGTATTTACCGGAGTCGAACAACACGTCCGACATATTGACGACGAGGCCGCGGGCGGTGTCGCGAGTTTCCAGGATGAGGTTGAACTGTTGGAGGAGGCGGGCGCGAAGCTCTTCGCGGTCCCGCACGGCGTCCTTAAGCTGCGCGTCGGAATTGGCTGCGGCGGCGCGATTTAGGTCGGAGTCCATCTCGGCGGCATGCTGTTTTTGCTGCGCGTCATTGCGGTCTTTCTCGGCGTCGGCTTGGGCGCCCGCAGCTTGCTGAACGGCGGCTTGCGCTTCACGGTTGTTGCGATCCGCTACATTGCGATCGCGAACGGCTTCGGCGGCTGCGGCTTCGGCGGTAAGGCGGCGCTCGGATTCCTCATTGGCACGGGCCTTGGCGTAAGCTTCACGTCCGGCTCCGGCGTTGCGCTCCAATTCAGCACGTTCTTCGTCGATATGCTTTACGGCGATTTCACGAGCGTCTTCCGCGGTCTGCACGGTTTCGCGCGATAAGGCAATCAGCGATTTCTTGTTTTCATGTTTTCCAGAGGCGAGTGCATCGGCTTCATTCATCTCGTTAACTGCCTTTTGGTAGCTTGAGGCGGCGTATCTTTCGGCGCCGGCGGATTGTGCGATGCGTACGGCATTGCGGGCTTCAAAAAATTCCAGCGGCAATTTGGCGTTTAAAATAACCGGGTCAAATTTATAGCCAGTGGGGATGTAGCCGCCGCGATCGATCAACTCAAATTTGGCGTCCACAACCTCGGTGGCGCCAACGGTATCTGGACGAATGGAGTTCTCGAGAACCACCACGTTGCTGGGACGACGCACGGCATAATAAGGTTCCGCAGTGACGATCATTGCGAAAGCCTGAAGGTCCGTGGTTACGTTCAGCTTGCTGCGGTGGTTATCGCCCACCAATACTTCGCCAATGTTTACTGGGCGTCCTTCGGGTGAAATCGCCCACAAAACATAAGTGAGATATTCGTTGCCGAAGCTCGTGGGCTTGTCCAAACCGGAAAATTCGACTTCAACCTCCAGCGCTCCGCGCTTGCTTTCAACTTTGGCCTCGCCGGTCGCGGCAGGCATTAAATCGGTGCCCTGAAAATCGATCTTCGTTGCTCCCCTGCGGTGTCTGTAGCTCACCGCGCGGGTCGTGCGGCTGACCACGTTGATCCGATATGTAGGTGTGGGATTGGCGGAGTCTGCCGGCACTTGCGTTTGGGCTTGCGCTTGTGCCGCTGCGCCAAGCGTGATGGCTACTGCCAGGGTGATACTCGATATCTTGAACATGAGTCTCCTTCTAAGGAACTTCGAGGATGGAGTATCACTCTTTGTCAGACCCAAGACTGTGCGATAGAGCACGTTTCGAAGGAAAGAATGCATTCGGAAGGCGTTTTTTAGGACCGGCTTGGCGAAAAAACGACGCGGAGTGGGAGCAAAACGACAAGAGTATAAATTCCCAAAGTAGTCCCAAATGGGATTTCAGAGACCGACAAGAAAGCTGCAAAGAGGGCCAGCATGCGTGCCGACCGTTGATTTGCCAAGAGTGCTAAACCTGCCAGGATTCCCAATATGCCGCATGCGAATGACAGCACCACCAAACCCGCATAGATGACGTGAAAATCACCCATCAATGCAAAGGGATTAGGCACCCGCGAAAGCAGCGCGCCAAACATGACCGTGGAGGTTCCGCTAAACAGAATGAGCCAGATTCCCGCTATGAGGCGGAGAATCCCATAGACGATCCAGCAAATACCCAATATTCCCCGATGAGTGCTCAAATTGACGGCTTCGGATCCTTCTAAAGACATCTTCTTTCTCCTCAATGCTTCCGCGCTTCACTGGTTCCTGCTCCCGATTACATACCGATGGGGCCTTGTCTGTCTGTCCGGTTTGGTACATTTCTAGACAGAGAATTTCTGCTTCTCGGCAAAATTATTCGAAGGAGGGGAGCGTGGAGTGCGAGAACTCTATGGCTGGTCCGCACCAGCGATTCTGCGACGATGGCAGCTCTCACTCAATCCTTCCCTGCAGCGCACTTGAAAGACATGTCGGCCAATAAAATAGCCGATTACACTTCCGACGACGACATCGGACGGGAAATGTTCCCGTCCCGTAAAGCGCGTCACGGAAACCGCTGTGGCGGTGCCATAAAGCAGCCATTTCACCCACGGCCGTGGGTATTCATGAGCAATCACGGTCGCCATGGACCAAGTGAACAGCGCGTGCCCGGAAGGAAAGGAGCTGTTGAGTGCGTTATTCCGCCAGAAGAGTCCGTTGCTGTTGCCCTGATTTGGCCGCTGCCTCCCAGAGAGGAGTTGCACGCCGACGTAGAAAGGCACTGCGTTGACAAGTGCCTCGGCGCTCAAGGCGCCCGTTTCACGACTATGTTCATTGTGGCTCGTCATGCCGGAAAGCCAAAGAACGCCTGCCGCCGCGGAAGTCGCGTAGAGACCGGCATTTGAGATATTCCGGCTTATATCGACATGATTCCCAGACAGTGCTCCGGTAGCATTGCTGTCGGTCGATATCATTAACCCCGTGCCGCCGAGAAATAGCGCATCCCATTTCAAATTCGAACGATGAAACGGCGCCGAATAAATATTTGCTTGATCTTTCCCGAAGCGCCTTACTGTCTTCTTAGAGTCGCCTTCGGCCGATCTACTTTGCGTGCTTTTTGTATCAGTTGATACTGAACCGGCGCACAATTCACCGTGGGGCAGAAAACATGCATTGTTGTTGAAACGCAGACTGGGAGCTACAACTGGCTGCCAGACCTCAAGTTCTCTGTTGTGTTGACAACGGGCAGGGAAGCAGCCAAACAGAGCTAGCAGAACGGCCAAAATCAGTTTTTCACGCAGACTCAAGAACAATGGAGCCAAAGACCTGCTCATGAGCATGCCCCCTTGCGGCAGCGTAGGTAAAAGTAACTCGAACTTGCACTTTCGCGTTTTACGCTGGGCGATTCGCGTAGCGGCCAGCCATGGGACACAGACGCTGGACAAAAACATCGGTGCGGGGATATGCGACAGTTATCCAGAGGGAGCACGTTTTGATTAAGACGTAATGGTCGACTGGGATGCATGGCGGTTTGTGGAAGGTGATCGGCGGAAGAATCGATTGTCGCATTTTTCACAGCGGTACGGCCTGATGAAAACCATGGCCAGAATGACTTGTTCAAGGATCCCTTTTCGTTTCGATTGATGAATTCTCTTACTTTGGCAAAGTGGGCAACTGATCACGACGGTTCTCCTTTTGGAGCATCTCGCTTGCCAAGCCATGATCCGCGATCAACAAGAGAGATGTATGTACCGAATTGGACACCAACGGCCCTTCAAATTCCCATTTTAGAAAGGGCAGGGGTTTGTGTGACTGCCTGACGCCGGGGGGGCGGCTTGTCAGGTACGACAAATGTTCAAAATGGAACAGACGCCATTTCCAAGGCTACTTATGGTGAGGAAGACAGACGCGAACTCGGGGCCGTTCGTTATGTATGCCCAAGGACGGCCAAAGCGGGTCATGCGTGTTTGCTTCCATGACGAATCTGGCTCAGAACGAATTGCACTCGGCCCGGAGGAATTTCCGCTCGGAAAGTTCCGGCGCGCACAGGCGCCGGCCCCTGAAGATGCTGTTTATCCACCGCGATGCGGATGTAGTGGACGGCTGCCTGGAAGAACTCAAGAAGGCGCAATTCACGATCAACTCTGATTTGGTTTTGACCCTTCCCCAGTGTGCCCAACAGCTGCGGCTCCAAACTTATGATGTGGTCGTTGCGGAGTATCCCAGTCCGAGTTGGAAGGGGTCGCAGGCATTGCAATTCCTTCATCAAACGGTGCAGGAGGTTCCGCTCCTGTTCGTGACCTCCGCAATTGGAAGCGAATCCATCGCTCAACTAAGCGCCGAAGGAGCGTTTGATTACGTCGAGCAGGAGCATCTAGCGCAATTGCCGATGACCGTCCGGCGAGTCTTGAACGAAAGGAAACTCCGCGCGGAGCTGGAAGAGGCGGGAAAGGCGCTAAGGCATTCGCAATCGCTGTATCGGGCGTTGGTGGAAAATCCTGCCTATGGCATTTGCAGGTGCGATGTGGACGGAAGATTTCTTGATGTCAACCAGGCGCTTGTGGCGATGCTGGGCTACGAATCCAAAGAAGAACTGCTGGAGGCGAATCGCGCGTCCGAAGTCTCTGTTGATCTGGGACACGGAGCTCCATTGGCCGGAAGCTCCCCGGAGTCAGTGAGAATAGAGCCGGTCGAAATTGAATGGAAACGGAAGAACGGGACGAGTTTGAAGGCAAGACTGAGCGGCCGGGGCGTCTTTGACGACGATGGAGTCTTTGTTGGGTATGAAATCATCGCAGTTGATATCACAGAGCAGCGGGCGCTGGAGGATCATCTTCGCCGCCAGGCATTGAGCGACTCGCTGACAGGGCTGGCAAACCACCGCCGGCTTTTCGAGGTGCTGCACGCGGAGATCTGCCGGTCAAAGCGAACCGAGAGGGAATTTTCGGTGCTTCTGCTGGATCTCGATGGATTGAAAGCAATCAACGATCGCTTGGGGCATTTGGCGGGGAATCGAGCTCTTTGCCGTCTGTCGCAGATTCTGGCGGATTGCTGCCGATCCGTGGACACCGCGGCGCGGCAAGGCGGGGATGAGTTTGCACTGGTCCTGCCGGAGACGGGCGCGGCTGCGGCTACATTGGTGGCGAGGCGAATTTGCGAACTCCTTGCCGATGACCCCGAAGAACCGGCCCTTTCCGTGAGCGTGGGAGTGGCCAGTTATCCGAAGGATGCCGAAAACGTAGGAACGCTGCTATACGCTGCGGACAAATTCCTCTATGCGATGAAAGACCAGAGATCAAAAGCTGCCCGAGTTGGTCAGAAAATCTGATCGCGCTCGCGTTGACCAGGGAAGAGGATTGTGCCCTTAGGGGTGAACCTGAAATTGCCAGAACCCAGTGTGCGAAATCGAACATCGCTTCGATGGTTAGCACCACATACTCCCTGCAGGCTAGGGATTCCGAGCAAGAACTCTTGTGCCAGGAGGAATACGACATGCAACGAAGCTATCAATATATATTCAGCTTTTTTGTTCTAAGCGCAGCTCTGACGGTGCCCTCGGCAATGAACGCAGCGGGCCAGCCCCAGGACAACGGACGCCAGGAAGAAAACCGTCGAGACGACAAAGACCACAACAGGGTCTATGACCGTGACCACAAGGACTATCACAACTGGGATGACAACGAGGACCGTTCCTTCCGAATATACCTTGGTGAGAAGCACAGAGAGTACCACCCATTTGTGGAACTGAAAGTGAAAGAGCAGAGGGCGTATTGGAACTGGCGCCACACTCATCCGGATCACGACCACGACGGGCGCTAACCACTGACGAATGCCACGGAAGAGCGAATGACCGGGCATCGGCCAAGGGAGCGCGGCAGGTATGAGCGCTCCCACAACTCCCGACCGTCAAAAAAGTGGGATGAAACCGGTAGAGACTAGGAAGGGGGAATCTCCGATGAACGAATATGATTTCAGCGCAGGCGGTAAGTTACAGAGACGGAAGGCGCATCAGCACGCCGAAGAAGAAGTTCAATATACATCGAGTTTGGAAGAGCATGTGCTTCAATCGATTTCTGCTCGCGCGCCCCTTCCTAAAGTGCTGAATGAAATCTGCAGCGTTCTCGATTGTCAGATTGGAAATGTGGTTTCGCTCATTTCTCTCCCAGGGGATGATGTAGGAGATCTTGAGGCAATTGCGAGGAATGCAGCGCTTTTTGGCTTATACACTTTTTGTTCGGAGGGGGTGTTTGACCAGTGTGACGAGTTGCTGGGGTTCCTGGAGATGTACAGCAGCGTTGCGCGAAGCCCGAATGCCAGCGAATTTCAGTTCATCGAACGAGCAATGTGCCTCGCCGCAGTTGCAATCAAACGCCACAATGAGGCGAGCGCTCAAGCAAATTTAGGCCTGCGCGGCACCATGCCAGTGCGGGGGCGCTTGCTGGAGTGGCCGGTTTCGAAGAACTAGAATTCCCGCACCGAAGCACCTCTTGAGTGGGAATCAAGACGGGCGAATTTTCACCAAGCTATGATGGACCAGGCGGTTTGATTCACTCGTAAAGAGCGTTGCTCAAGTTATCCATCTTGAGAGCCGCAGATGCTTGAAAGTCGCTGGTGATCTGTGGCGGTGGCGCAGGTCGCGCGGTTGAATTCCTTGTTCAAGACCTCCAGAATTTTTCAGTCAAACTGCAAGACTGTATACAAGAGCACAGACACGCGCCGCTTCGGAGTCCAACATCGTTTTGTAATTAAGGGATTGCCGCGTTAGCCAATCCATCTTCTGCAGCTAATTCACCACGGCCCGCGCAAGCGCTGAGGACATCGAACAATACCTGAATCGCTTGGCCTGTCCGGAACTGCACTCCAGCCCTGGTTTGGTTTGACGCGAGCAAGGACCTTCACCGCACGAGCCCGGGCAGGGAATAGTCCGGACGCGCAGTAGAAATGTCTCGCAGCATTGACAGAAAGGCAAAAAAAGTATGCCCCTCCTTCAGATACTCCTAACACTAATCGTCGTTGGAGTTCTACTGTGGCTTGTAAATCGCTTCATTCCCATGGCAGGCAGCATCAAGTCGATCTTGAACGCAGTTGTGGTGATTGGCGTGGTGTTGTGGCTCCTGAATGTTTTTGGCTTGTTCCACTCCCTCTCGCGAATCCGCGTTGGGTGACGAAAAACAGGCCAGATTCAGCACGCGATAAATTGAAAGCAAGTACAAGCCTAACAGTTGAGACGCCCTATATGACGAGTGATGGGCACACAAGTACATGCAATGGAGGTAACACCATGAAACAAACTGGAATTATTAGTATGGCGGCCCTTCTACTGCTTCTCGGAATCGCCGCTCCGGCTGACGCCAGGCAGGAGAAACAAGATGAGAAGGCTAAGCCCGCGAAACAGGAGCAACAAGCTAAGCCCGAAAAGCAGCAGCAAGCGAAGCCCGTGCAACAGCAGCACCAGCAAGCCAAGGGGCAACAGGATCAGCAACGCCAGCAGCGTCAGCAGCAGGACAACTCTGCGAAGCAGCAGCAACAAGCCAATCGGCAGAAGGACCAGCAGCACCAACAACAGCAGCAAGCCAAGGGGCAACAGGATCAACAACGCCAGCAACGTCAGCAGCAGGACGATTCTGCGAAACAGCAGCAACAAGCCAATCGGCAGAAGGACCAGCAGCACCAACAACAGCAGCAAGCCAAGGGGCAACGAGATCAGCAACGCCAGCAACGCCAGCAACGCGAACAACAAGCCATCGTGCAGCATGGTCAGCAGCGGCAACCGCAGGACAACAGGTCTGCACAACAACGAAGCCCTGAACAGGTGCACGTGCAGCAAGTTGCCTGGCAAGGGGATCGCGCCCATAGCTGGAAGTCTGAACATCGCAACTGGCAGCAACGAGGCGGATACGACGGCTACCGAGTTCCGGACGAACGCTTCCGCAGATACTATGGCCACGATCACGGTTTCCGCATTTACAATCTCCCCGTGATGTACGTTGGCGGACATCGCCGCTTCCAGTACGGCGGCTATTGGTTCGGTCTGGTTGATCCGTGGCCGGAATACTGGTCAGACGATTGGTACGACAACGATGACGTATACGTGGACTACTACGGTGATGGATATTACCTGTTCAACCGCAGACATCCCGGCGATCGCATCGCGATTAGCTTCTATCTAAACTAAGCGCTAATCGATCGCGGTAATCCATGGCAATCATCTGGCCCGGGGCGGAAAGTTAAAGGATGGCTTGAACGCCGCCGGGCCAGGAAACGGAATATCGGCACCTGAATTTAGAAGAAGGAGACCATGCTCCAGCAGTACCGCCAGCGATTCCGAAACTAAATCCATATGTGTGCATAAGCGGACAGACTCTGGTCGGGTCGGCATCTAAGATGGCAGTGTAGGAAAAAACAAAAAGACTTTCGCGCAGACCCCATCACCGCACACCAGATCGTCTCGGCTTCGTCCTACACAAGCAGGCAACAGAAATTCGCAAGACCTTTCAGGAGGAAATTCGGATGAAAAATGTAAAAGCAGTATTTTGTTTGCTAGCAGTCACGATGTTGGGCGCCACAGTGCTGCCCAGCGCGCGTGCTGATGAATGGAACAAGAAGACCGTCGTTACCTTTAGCCAGGCCGTGGAAGTTCCCGGGAAAATTCTTCCCGCAGGGACCTACACGTTTGTGCTTCTGGATTCTCCAGCCGACCGCCACATCGTTCAGATTTTCAATGCGGACGGCAGCCAACTAATCACCACCGTCCTTGCTATCAATGACTATCGCTTGAAGCCGAGCGGCGATACGGTCATGAAGTTCAGCGAACGCCCGGGCGATGCTCCGGATGCTCTGCGCGCGTGGTTCTATCCTGGCAACAATTTCGGACAGGAATTCGTGTACCCAAAGGTTCGCGCCATTCAACTTGCACAGACGGCACAAATCTCCGTTCCGGCCGTTGCCGTTGAAACCCTTGATGAAACTGTGATCAAGACGGCTCCGATCGTCGCCGTAACTCCGGACCAAAAAGAAGTGGAAGTAACCACGGTCATCCAGACTGCGCCGCCTGTCGCCACAGTCGCTACTCCCGCGCCGGTCGTCGCGGTCAAGGAAACCGAAGAACTGCCGCATACAGCAAGCTCCATGCCGCTGATCGCACTGCTGGGTGGATTGTCCATCAGCCTTGCACTCGGACTGAAGCTTTACCTCAAGCTCGCTTCGTAAGCGAGTGTAATTCCGCGCGCCGCGGACGTGATCTCAGGGTCACGTCGCGCGCCGCGAGAAAGCCTTGTCGTGGTCCTCACTCCCAGTTTGCGCAGCCAAAAGGCGGGCAAAGGACATCTGTTCCTTGCTCCATTTTTGTTTTTCACCAGCATTTTCGGTTTCTCTCCTTCTCTGGCGACCGATCGATTGCAGGCTGATAGGGAAGCCCAGGCGAAGATCTCGGTGTCCGCCAATCTCGTCTTGTTACCTGTGAAGGTGACTGATAAGCGCGGAACATTTGTCGCCGGTCTTAAACTGCAGGATTTCCGCGTCTATGAAGACCGGCTACTCCAGAAACTCACGGTCTTTGAAGAAGGAGATACTCCCGTAACTGTGGGGCTGATTGTCGACCACAGCAGGAGCATGGGTCCCAAGCTCCGCGAAGTTGCAAACGCTGTCTATACGTTTGCACATTCGAGCAACCCGCATGATGAAATGTTCGTCGTGGACTTCAACGATGATGTCTTGATCGAGCTGATGAAGGGCAAGGCGTTTTCCAGCGACCCGAAAGAGCTCGAGGGAGCCCTCGCCGCCGTCGCGGCCCGTGGACGAACGGCGCTCTACGATGCCGTCAGCGAGGGGCTGAAGCACTTGCAGTACGGGCATTTCGGGAAGAAAGCGCTAATTATTATTAGTGACGGCGGTGACAACGCCAGCCATCTGAAATATTCGCAAGTGCTGGCGCAGGCGCGGCGATCGCAAGCCATGATTTACGCCATCGGCCTAGTCGGCGCAGATGACACTGAAGAAAATCCGAAATTGCTGCGTCGGCTTTGCAATGATACAGGAGGAATCGCGTACTTTCCGAAAGAGGGCGAATCCGTCGCAAAAGTGTCCACTGAAATCGCGCGCGACTTGCGTGAGCAATACTCGCTTGGATATCCGCCTCCGAACATGCAGCACGTGGAGGCGCTTCGAAAGATCGAAGTGAAGGTGACAGTTCAAGGGCGCGGCAGCCTGCGTGTGCGAACCCGGCAGAGTTACTCGCTTGCGCCAGAGAAGCGGTCCACCGCTGAGTTGGGAACGGGAACGAGATGAATTCTCCTCCGAACGCAACGAAAGTAGCCTCTTCAGCGCAGCGGAACATCTTGCGCGGAGCTTGCTACTGTTTTCTCGCGTTTGGCATTCTCTCTTTGGGATACGCGGGGTTTGTCTTTGCGGATTCACACCGTTATCAGACTCTCGAGATCAAGAAATTCGAGCAACCGGGCCGGCTCTCGGAGCCGCATCTCTTGGTGGAAGGTGAGGTCATTGGAGAAATTCAAGTACCGCGGCTTGGCCTAAGCGCCATGGTGGTGCAAGGCGTCTCCGCTTCTAGTTTGCGGCATGCTGTGGGTCACATGGCGAAATCAGCGCTACCAGGCGAATGGGGCAATGTCGCATTGGCGGGTCACCGGGACACCCTGTTTCGCCCGCTGCGGGAAATTCAAGTTGGCGACGAGATCCGGTTTAAAACCATCAAACAAAATTTCAAATATGTGGTGGAATCCATGGAAGTTGTGACTCCCACAAATATTCAGGTATTGAAACCAACGAGTGGCCACGACCTGACGTTTATTACCTGTTTCCCGTTTTACTACGTAGGGCCCGCGCCGAAGCGGTTCATTGTACGCGCCCGTCAGACCGATGTGCCGAGGCTGAAGTAACCGAAGCGACCTTTGCCCTGTGGCCTGTTTTTTTATTTCAACCGGGATCAGCGCTCGGCCAGCCCGATTGAAGAGCGATGGCGGATGATTCGAACGCGAACGTAGCTGCAAAGTGAATCTATAAAGTGCGGGAGTTTCACCACATGCCTGCAACACAACCACTCGCGTTGGGTGTGCTTTGACCGCCGGACTTAAAATCAGTCGGGCCAGACATTGCGACCACCGCCTCTTTTCCGGACCCATTTACCACAGAAAATTTCACGCCGCCCTTCTGGACATACATGACGGTATTCGCAGCCTCGCCTTGGGAGTAAATCGTTTCGCCCCTCTGAAATTCCGCAACTTTTCTCGCCACGCCTGAGGTATCGAGGAAGACTTGCGGGTCGAATCCGCCGCCAGTTCCATTCTTCTTTATTTGTTCTGCTTTCATATTCAAGTGGGCGGCAACCTCTACTTGGTCACTCCACACTTCTTTTTATCTTAACAAGGTGAGTATTCCCGGAACTGTCCGAAAGAGGACACTTCGAGATTCCCACGGATTTCTGCTGACTGTTCAAACTTGCACAGACGGTAGATCTGCAAATCCGTATATTTCCGATATCGCGGCTCGACATGGATCGCCTTGCAAGTGTGTTTAGAGGAGAAGCTAATGCGCAATCTGAAGATGAGCAAAATTTTGATCCCGGTGTTCCTGCTGGCCGTCGCAATGTTCGGGTGTAGTGACCCGGACGCGAGTAAAGGGGGCCCGCCTCCCACCCTAACCGCGCCTACCGTGATTTCCGTAGTTCCAGTGGGTGGAGTTACAGGTATTTGCCAGGGCGCTGCTGTCACCGCCACATTCAGCAAGGCGATGAACCCTGCAACCATCAACACAGGAACGTTTAAGTTGGTGGCCGGAACAACTGCCGTACTCGGAACAGTGGCCTTGGATTCAACAGGAATGGTTGCGACGTTTACACCATCGAGCCCGTTGGCACTGAACACCGCTTATACGGCCACGATTACCACAGGGGCCCAAGACACGTTCGGTATAGCGCTGGCACAGGACTTCGTGTGGATGTTCACAACGGCTACTGTGGCATGCCAGGGACCTATCGCGTTTGGAACCCCGGGCTGCGGTTTCGGAATTTTGGCAGGCTCTACGGTCACCAACACTTCAACAGTTCCAGCGCCTACCAATGTTAGTGGAGATGTTGGCGTGTGGGCCGGAAGCGCGATCGTCGGGTTCCCCCCGGGACTATTGACGGGCACACTACATTCGGGCGACGCGGTTGCGCAGACGGCCCAGGGTCAATTGACCGCGGCATATAACACCGCAGCAGGAAAGCCTGTGGGGACACACCTACCCCCGGACATTGGAGGACAAACCCTCGCTCCGGGAGTTTATACGACGGTTGCCCAACCTACGCTGGGAATCACCGGAAATCTTACCCTCGACGCGCAGGGCGATTCCACGGCCGTCTGGATATTCCAGATATCTTCAACCCTCACAACGGCAGCTGGAAAAGTCATTCTGATCAACGGCGCTCTACCTCAGAACGTGTTCTGGGCGGTTGGCAGTTCAGCAACCCTTGGGACGGGCACGACAATGGCAGGAAACATCATGGCCCAGGCGTCCATCTCGCTTAACGCTGGCGTGGTGCTGAATGGCAGAGCGCTGGCGTCGGTCGGCGCAGTCACATTGATCAGCGATACGGTCAATGTACCTCCCTGCGGTCCATGAGGTTTTCAGGAGTGAGGCCAGTCTGAGGTTGGTGTGCTAGCGCCACAGGGGAAGTGCAGGAATTTGCTTTGGAGAAGTTTGGAGGAATATTCGCATGTCATCTTATCTAAAGGGCCGCCTTGCCCGTCATTTTATGGCGCTGCTGGTAACAATTGCTGTGCTGTGTATGTTTGCCGCCACGGCTGCAGCTCAGGAGCAGCCTGCACCCAAGTGGGAGTTTTACGGCGGATACTCCTTTCTAGATCCCGGAGGGAATATCCACGGCCAGCTTCCAGGTGCATTGCTGCCCCTGAGCAGCCGGCTGGAATCGAACCCGCGGGGCGCCGGCGCCAGTCTTACCTATAACTTCAACCGTTGGTTAGGATTCACACTTGATACGAGCACTCATTGGGGCAGCCGTGAAACCGGGCTAGCCAACAGGATTGACGACGCCGCCTTCTCCAATCTCTCGTTTGGCCCAAAGGTCACTTTCCGCCACAAACATTTTTCACCATTTTTCGAGGTGTTAGTGGGCGACCATCGCCTTATGCCGGATGCCTTCCACGATGTGGACAAATTAGGAGTTATGTTCGGCGGCGGCCTTGATCTCAATCTTAACCGGCACGTGGCGCTGCGGCTGCTCAGGGCCGATTATGTTTTCTCGAGTTACCGGTATGGTCCGCCAAGCATACAACCCACTGACATTACCGGGGTGAGGCTACAGGCTGGGATCAATTTCATGTTCGGAGGCGGAGCACCTCTACCGCCACCTAGCGCCGCTTGCGTTGTACAGCCCAGCGAAGTATTCGCTGGCGAATCGGTGACAGTAACTGCCACTGGAGCTAATTTCAATCCCAAGCGCACGGTGACATACACCTGGAACGGCACAGGAGTGAAAGTTTCCGGGAGTGAAGCTTCTGCCCAGATTGATACAACAGGGCTGGAGCCGCGCGCCTATGAAGTAACCGCCAACTTGAGCGATGGTCGGAAGAATGGAACCGCAACGTGCAGTGCCAGATTCACCGTCAAAGTGCCCCATCCGCCTGCGATTTCTTGCTCCGCAGATCCGGCAAGCGTCACAATGGGTGGCACCTCAACCATTACCTCGAACGCTAGCAGTCCGGATGGCCGAAGGCTGATTTACAGCTACACCGCAAACGCCGGCGACATCGTCGGGAACGGCGCCGCGGCCACGTTGAATACTCGGAGTGCGCAGCCCGGCCGCATCACCGTCACTTGCAACGTAAGCGATGACCGCAATCCGGCGCTCACTGCCTCTTCCACCACTACGGTAAACGTGGAAGCACCGCCGCCACCACCACCTCCTGCCCCAGCGCCAGAGATTAAGGAGTTGGAAGCCAAGCTGGCATTACACAGTATTTATTTCCAGACCGCTCGGCCTACCGCCGCGAATCCAGGAGGTGGCCTGCTCGACAGCCAAGCAGATATCCTGGAAACTCTGGCCAAAGACTACAGGAATTATCTAAAATACAAGCCGGAAGCCCACCTGATTCTCGGCGGCCATGCAGATCCACGCGGCTCGGAGGAATATAACAAGGCCCTCACTGAGCGACGCGTGGAGCGCACCAAGACTTTCCTCGTCGAACACGGAGTCCCTGCGGACCACCTCGATACGCGCTCTTTCGGCAAGGATGACAATCTGACTGCGGAACAGGTCAAGGAACAGATCGCCCAGAATCCTGACTTGAGTCCTGGCGACCGCAAACAAATGCTGACTAATTTGCAGGTTCTGGTCTTGGCCAACAATCGGCGCGTGGACGTCACTTTGAGCACTACCGGACAGCAGTCCACTCATCGGTACCCGTTTAACGCCAAGGATTACTTAGCGCTGATCAACACCAAGGGTGGAGATAAAAAGCCCCCGGTTACGAAAAAACGCAAGCAGTGACGGTGCAGAGTAAGGATTCGGGGGAGTCGATGCGCCCCCGAATTCTTCAAGACGCGTCTGACCTTCGAAGTCTGCACGCCAGGGAGATTTCTCGTACGACTGTTCAGTAGTGAACATCCGTTTGCCCTTTTGCTCTATACGATTCGTATCGGGCGGCGAGAAAGATCGACATTGACCGCGATGCAAGTCTGGGCCGGACGATATCCATCTTCTCGCCGCTCTGCTTATCTGCACTCTAAAATACTGTGGTCCCCGAGGCCGCTTTCCACAACATGATTTTGTGATTCTCCAGTCCTTAATGGCGGTTTCGCCACGATTCTCCTGTGCCAGCTCCGGCCAAATTCATTGTATCGGGGCCGTAAGTAAGGATACGATGCATAAGTCGGAGGTCGCACTTGCAAATTTCCGTTCAGGACTCTCGCTATGCCCGGCGCTAGGTCCAAAGTCGTTCGCTCCTCGCTCGCCAAGGCACCCACAGGAATTCAGGGACTGGATGAAGTAACAGGGGGAGGCCTGCCCAAGGGCCGTGTCACCCTCGTCTGTGGCAGCGCAGGATGTGGCAAAAGTTTATTCGCCATGGAATTCCTGGTGCACGGCGCTGTTCGTTACGGCGAGCCGGGCGTTTGCATGGACTTCGAAGAAACCGAGGAGAAGCTGAGGGCCAACGTCGCATCACTGGGTTTTGATTTGCGAGACCTCAGCAAACGCAAGAAGTTGTTGGTGGATTTTGTTGCCGTCGAGCGAAACCAGATCGCCGAGTCTGGAGAATACAACCTCGAGGGGCTGTTCATCCGCTTGGCCCACGCGGTCAAAGCGGTCAAAGCAAAGCGCGTGGTCTTGGATAGCATCGAGGCACTCTTTTCCGGATTAAGTGACTCCACGATTCTGCGCGCGGAACTCCGCCGGATGTTTCATTGGTTGGAAGAACACAAGCTTACCGCTGTCGTCACCGGGGAAGCCGGAGAACACACGCTGACCCGTCACGGCCTCGAGGAATACATCGCCGATTGCGTAATCTCGCTGGACCATCGCGTCACCGAACAAATTTCCACCCGGCGGCTGCGCATCGTCAAGTACCGGGTCACTTCTCATGGAACCGATGAGTATCCTTTCTTGATCGATCGCGAGGGCATCTCGGTCGTGCCGATCACCTCACTCGAACTTGCCCACAAAGCATCGACGGAACGCGTTTCAACAGGAATTCCTGCTTTGGACGAAATGATGGAAGGCAAGGGATTCTTCCGTGGAAGCAGTGTGCTGGTATCTGGCTCGTCGGGAACGGGCAAGTCCAGTTTGGCCGCGAGTTTCACCAAAGCTGCTTGCGTGCGCGGCGAAACTTGCCTCTATTTCGCTTTTGAAGAATCGCCCAGCCAGATTCTCCGTAACATGCGCTCGGTTGGCATTGACCTAGAGCCGTGGGTGAAAAAAGGCGTATTGCACTTCCACGCAATGCGCCCAACCAGCATCGGTCTGGAAGCGCACTTGGCTATTGTCCACAAATTGATCGAAAAATTTCGACCTAAGGTCGTAGTCATCGACCCGATCACCAACCTGGTTTCGGCCTCGGGCGGATCTAGCATTAAATCGATGCTCATGCGCCTGGTCGATTTTCTAAAGGTGCAACAGATCACCTCGTTGTTCACGAATCTGACGTTCTCAGGAGATCCCCAGGAGAGAGCTGCGGCGGCCGTCTCCTCTCTCATGGACACCTGGATTGTGTTGCGGGATAGCAAACCCAATGGGAGACCGAGACGCGAGCTTTACGTTCTGAAATCCCGCGGCATGGCGCATTCGCGAGATCCTCGTGAGCTCATCGTGAGTGAGCGAGGCATGGAATTGGGCAAGGTTCTGAGGGATCACACGCTAGGCACGCCTGTTGCAGGCCCGGGTGGAGTCAAGGTACCTGAATAGCAAATTGGCCCATCTGGAACGGAGACCGAGCACCGAGATGAAGAAGAGTTCAGCAAACAAGCGCCGCCCTGCTAAGACCCGTCGGAGCGACTTTTATATCTTACGGCTTTACATCGCGGGCCACACCCCCAATTCGATTGCTGCCATCGACAACCTCAAGAAGATCTGTGAGGACAAGTTGCGCGGCAAATACCGCCTTGAAGTAGTTGATTTGCTGGTGAAGCCGCAACTCGCCAAGGGTGATCAGATTATTGCCATTCCGACCCTGGTAAGAAGGCTCCCGCCGCCGGTCAAAAAAATCATTGGGAACCTCTCCAAGACCGAGAGCGTCATCGTGGGGTTGGATCTTCAACCTGCTCGCTGAAGTAAGGGCCCAAACAGCAGATGGCTAACAAGCGACCACGTTCCGTTGGCCCCGCCCTTCGAGGCGGGCGGCCTGACAAAGTCGCTACACCCCGAGGAGTTCGCAGAAGCATTAGACCTTCTCCACGCAAACTCCCTTCATCCACCCCGCCGGATCAGCAAGCAAAGCTCTTCGCCCGGTTGAAATCTGCGGAAGAAACTCTGCGCGCCATTCAATCCGGCGAAGTGGATGCATTGATGGTCTCCGGTCGCCGCGGAGATAAGGTGGTTTCTCTGAAAGGTGGTGAACCCGCCTACCGCATGTTAGTGGAAGCCATGAGCGAAGGCGCGGCGACCCTTTCCCGGAATGGTGATTTGCTTTACTGCAACCGTAAGTTTGCGGAACTAGTGCGCAGGCCACACGAGAAAATGATCGGCATTGCTGTCCAGTCGCTGGTTGTGAAGACAGAGCGAGACAGATTTGAAGCTTTCCTTGCCGAGGCTCGGAAGGCGGTTGTGAAGGGCGAATTCAACCTGTGTTACAGGGATGGAAGTCTGCTTCCCGTCCATTTGTCTCTTAATCGATTTCCCGGATACAAGGGCCATGCCCTAGGCATGGTGATCACAGATCTGAGCGAGCAAAAACGCAAGCAGGCCGACGAAATCAAGCAAGCCGAAGTGACGCGTCGCCTCCTCCTGGAACACATGCTTTCCGCGCAAGAAGAGGAACGGCGCCGCATTGCGCGCGAATTGCATGACGAAGCCGGCCAATTGCTGACCTCTCTTTTGGTCGGCCTGCGCACCCTGGAAGACTCTCGAAATCTGGCAGATGTGAAGACCCAGGGACTTCGGCTCCGGAAAATCACTGCTCAAGCTCTCGATGAGGTCGGCCGGCTTGCCCGCGGGCTTCACCCCACGGTGCTGGACGACCATGGGCTGGGTGTTGCCCTAGGCCGATACGTTGCCGAGTACATTAAAACCCACAACATAGCGGTGGATCTTAAACTCATTGAACCCGACTCCAGTAACCTGCCATCAGCCGTCCAGATCGGGTTGTATCGCATTGTTCAGGAAGCCCTCACCAACGTAGCGAGACATTCGGGGGCCAAGTCGGTCAGCATCAAGTTCGCTCGCTCGGCCACGGTTTTGGAGGTAGCGATAGTCGATGATGGATGTGGCTTTGATGCTAAGGCTGTGGCTGTCTCCTCGCACCGCTTGGGCATTCAAAGTATGAAGGAGAGAGCGGCAATGTTGGGGGGAACGGTCACCTTCCTATCCCATCGCAAGGGGACGAAGATTCTCGTCCGAGTCCCGCTTGCCAAACAGGAACTCAAGCACCCGGCGGAACCGAGGAACGTCTGAAATGGCGGCGCGAAACCACAAGATCAGAGTCATGATCGTGGATGATCACGCCATTCTCCGTGCAGGTCTGAAAATGCTCGTGAATGCCCAGGCCGATATGGAAGTTGTGTCCGAAGCTCCGGATGGAGAGAAAGCGATCCAGCAGGTCCAGGAATCGAAGCCGGACGTGACCTTGCTAGACCTCACCATGCCCCGTGTCGGCGGTATGAAAGCGTTGCAGGAAATGGCGCGAAACTGCCGAGAGACCAGGGTGCTCATTCTCACAATGCACGATGACCCCGCGTATCTGCGTTCGGCTCTGGCCGCCGGCGCCTCTGGCTACCTGTTGAAAAGAGCGGTGGACTCGGAGCTCATTGCCGCCATACGGGCGGTGCACCGCGGAGGGGTCTTCGTGGACCCGCGTTTGGCCAGCATTCTTGTTCAGGACGTGCTGGCGAAAAAAGGCCCGAAAGCCGGTTCCACGCAGACGACAAACATTCTCAGTGACCGTGAACTGCAGGTGCTGGGACTCGTGGCACGAGGTTACACGAGCGCACAAATCGCCAAACAGATTTCTGTAGGCGTGAAAACTGTCGAGACATATCGTTCCCGTTTTTCTGAGAAGCTCGGACTTCGCACGCGCGCTGATGTCATTCGTTTTGCCGTGCAAATGGGCCTGTTGACCCCCGAAGCTCTGGAGCATGAGCCGGACCATTCGGCTCGGTAGCGATTTGGTTTCCTCCCTCTTCCTTACCCGATAGGCATTGTTCACAGCGCCTCTTGTCAGGGTTTCTCCCGACAAAGCCCTTCATTATTAGCAGCATCCCCGATACCACGCTTGTTCCATTCGCTACATAATCCCTTTCAGAGGGCAAATGTAGCTTCCTGTTGGACCCGGGTCCCAGTCCGGTCAACCGCGATCGGAGAACAGCGCAATGAGAACGCCATCGAACGCCCTACTTTGTATGCGCAAATCGAATTCCACCAAGCCTTCCACAACTCGACGTATACCTGTCAAGCTCCGTCGCCCTCCTCCAAAAGTGAGTTTGGGACCCCCTGTTTTCGATGTGCAACTATTTCTCGACTCAGCCGGTCTGGGGAGGAAGGTAGCCCAGTTTCGAGGAAAAGAAACCATCTTCTCGCAGGGCGATCCCGCGAATAATGTCATGTACATTCAGGAAGGCGGTGTGAAGCTTACGGTGGTCAATGAGACCGGCAAAGAAGCCATTGTCGGGATTCTCAGACCCGGTGATTTTTTGGGCGAAGGGTGCCTTGCCGGCCAGTCCATTCGCATGGCCACTGCGACTACGATTGCACTCACCACTGTTCTCGTCATTGAGAAGCACGAGGTGATGCGGGTGCTCCACGAGGAGCACGAGTTCTCCGATCGTTTCATAGCGTACACTCTGGCTCGAAACGCCCGGGTCGAAGAGGACCTGATAGACCAACTCTTCAACTCTAGCGAAAAACGGCTAGCGCGTACCTTGCTGCTGCTAGCGCGTTATGGAGCGGAGGACCAGCCTCAAAAGGTGATTACCAATGTCACGCAAGAGACGCTGGCGGAGATAATCGGTACAACGCGTTCCCGGGTCAATTTCTTTATGAACAAATTCAGGAAATTGGGCTTCATCCAATACGACGGCGAGATCCACGTCAACAAATCCCTCCTGAGTGTTGTCCTGCACGAGTAAGGACCAACTCCGTACTTATCGGAAAGCGGCAGGCTTTCAGATCACTGTTGCTAACAGGCATTACCACCGCATCTATCGGATTTTTGGTCGGTAGGGGAACTATCAACGTCCAGGAGCACGAGGCATTCTTTTCGGCACAATCGTCTCAGCTGCGGAAAGCCTCCGGTCTATGTGCGGTTCCGAGCGCGGGCCGCCCGAATTCAGTAAACAGCGCTCTCCAGATGCGACCCCGCACGTAGGGCAGGGGACAGAAAACAACTGTTTTACCGTCAACCGCTGATCCTCATTTCGACACTGTGCGACAAAACCAGCCGCAGAAATTGTCCCATTCAGGACACAATGCGCAGCAGCAACCGGAAATCGTCCTTACTAGCAGTATCGAGGAGCAGCCGGCGATCTCACCAATAATTCCGACCATAGAACGCGATGAGACCGAGCGATTTGTGTCTGCTTTAGCACGAGTGGCGAAAAACAGTAGCCCGCTGTTGCCCGAGTAACGATTTCTACTCGCGGCAGCAGGATCACGGTGTTATGGGTCACGGCTTACGACGTGTATGTCTCCTTGGTATCTAGGTGGCTTCGACGCCCAGATAACGCAGAAACATTCTTGGCAATTCCGTTCTCAGGTGAGCGTCGCTCACGGGAAGAGCATGTTCGAATGTGTGCGCCTGATCGAACAGAATTAATTCTCGCAATGCAAAGGCGACCATCAGGATGCCGTAACTGACCGCGTACTCGGGATCGGGGTGGCGGATTTCCTGCCGCCAAATCAAGAATGTATTCACCAGCTTTTTGAAATTCTGGACTTCCAGGTCGCGCTGTCGGCGGACGAACGTCGTGCGCTCGTGTTGCTGAGCGTACAGAACCGTTGCGCGCATCACTCCTGTGCGTGCGCGGTACGCACCGAGCATCGCGGCGATCCATTGCTGGGTGAAGACGCGGATGCCCATTTTACGCACCTGTTCCACGTTCACTTCTCGCGCAAGCTCTTTTTTGTTCACTTCGGTTCCGCGGCTGAAGACCGCGCGCATCAGGGCATCCTTGTCAGGGAAGCGCCGGTAGACGTTGGCGGGCGAGAGGTCGGCTGCAGCGGCAATGCGGGATACCGTCGCGCCTTCAAGTCCGTGTTTGGCGAGCACGAGTTCCGCGGCATCGAGCATGCGGCGGAGAGAATCGCGGCTGCGCGCCTGTTGGGGCTGGAGTGGGGGGGGACGCTTGGGCATGACGCGGCGAGAATAGCAATTGACACCCGCTAAATGCAAATGTAAATTCACATTTACATAAGTCTGGACGAGCGGCCCTGGCTGGCTCCCAGCACTTGATCCCCAAGGAGGTTCGACCATGCCAGCGGAAGTAATTGCCAAGACGCCTTGCTACTTGCGCAGCGAGCAAAGCCCTGTGTTTATCCGCTACTGCGAGCGCGTCTACGGAGCAATGCTCAATCAGTTCGGGACCGCAGATATGGAGCAACTGACTTTGCTGCTGGAGGTCCTGCGGCTCCGTCCCGGATCGCACGTCCTCGACGCCGGGTGCGGGACCGGCGCAACAACCCGCTATCTGTCGGGCAAGAGTGGGGCGAGATTCATCGGCATTGACATCGCGGAGCCTGCCATTGCTCGGGCTAAAGAACTAGCGACAGCCAATCCCGACCAACTTGATTTCAAAGTTGGAACAATGGACGCAATGGACTTTTCTCCGGGTTCGTTCGATGCGGTGGTCGTCATCGACTCGCTCTATTTTTGTAAGGACCTCACCGCAACCATCGGGCAGTTTCTGAGGATCTTGCGCGCAGGCGGCCAGATGGGGCTGTTTTACACACATATCGTCGAGTCTTCCGAGAGCAGCCTCGCGGCGAGCGACACCAAACTTGGTGCTGCCCTGCGAGCTAACGGTGTCGTCTTCGATGTGCATGAGCTGAGTGAAAGTGACCGCCATTTTTGGCAGCGCTCTAAAGATGTCGCAGAGGACATGCGCGTTGATTTCGAAGCCGAAGGGAACGCGGATCTGATGCACTTAGGCGAGACCGATGCGGTGCTCGACCTGATCGCAAAGGGCCGCCACGCGCGGTACCTTTATCACGCACGTATCCGGTAATCCCAGGGAGCCACTCTTTACGTTGTGCCAAATTGTGTCAACTCCTCAAGTTCGAAGTTTTCCCAGGCTAACTTGCCGAGGCCTTTATTGCTCGAGATAGATGCGGAAGAGGTTGGCTTTTGCCGAACGGCGCTTATTGACAAAGTAGTTCGGCGTCATTCCTGGGGATACTTCGTCCTGATTGATCAAACGCGCGCCGGGAATCCGCGCGAAATCCGCTTCACCGCCGAAGCCCTTGGTGAATGTGGGAGGGGCGTCCCCAGACCTGACGGGTATCACCGCTGTCTTTGATGAGCCGAACGGAAAGTGCCGCAGCGACACATACACCCATTGCCCGTCCGGACTCCACGAGAGCAGCGGGACCGAGGAGCGGGTCGCGCCGAACCCGAAGCTGCAGTTATCACATACTGTGATCGGTGCACCGCCCTCGAGCGGCACAGCCATGGCCATCGCGTTCCTGTCGCCGTGACTACCAGGCGGTGTCACACCCACAAGAGCCCAGCGTCCGTCAGGAGAAACGCTTTGCAATTGCATGATTTGAATGTCCGAGACCGCGACCTGGCCGGTGCCGTCTTCGTTGATACTCATGAGCTTCGGCGAACTTTGAGTGCCCTGATATAAGAGCTGCCCTGGCCTGCCGAAAAAAGCGCGATATTCGCCTCCGAACGTAAGTTGTCGCGGCGCCTGCGTGCCGTCAAGCCAGCCGAGCCAAATCCCTGATCGGGCCTGACCCTGTTCTGTGGCGAACACCACTTTTTTCCCATCCTGCGATATCGAGAAATGCGTGAGCACTAAACCCGCAAAGAGCCGTTCCGCGGCTCCGGTCGCGGCGCCGGAAACCCACAGCTCGCCGCTGAAATACGAGTGCGAACCCGAAACCCGCCGCAAACAATAAACCTTCTTCCCATCCCGTGACAGAGTCGGGAAAAACGAGTAACCCTCAGAAGTGATCTGTTTTTCGCCTGTCTTGTCGTCGTGCAGCCAGATTGCGGACTGTTGCGTGCCGGAAGTAGTGATGAACGATTTGCCGTCCGGCATGATCGCGATCCCTTCTTCCTCGCTCGCGCCTGACGGCGTCAGCTGCTGCGGTGCGCCGTCGAGGAAGCGTTGCCTCCAGACGTGAGAACCAGCCGTCCAAGTGTCCACGGTGAAGTACATCCATTTGCCGTCGGGAGACCACTGAGCCCACGTACACGAACCTTCCGGTCCGACTTGCTGTCCCGCCGATGAACCGTCGAACGGCACCACCCGGCATCGTCGCCACCACGCGCTGTCCATCTCCACCAGCAAAACCCACTTTCCATCGGGCGACAGCGCAGACCGGTGCACCATCCCTTGCATCTGGTCGGTTGGAACGTAGATGTCCCGCTCATCAGTCCGGCCGGCATTGGAGGTGGACAGCTTCATGTGTATACCAGTGCTAATCGCGGAGAACAGCACACGATCGCTACCGATCCAGCTTAATCCCGTGGCGTTAGCCATAAACAACTTCGGTCCCTGCCCTCCCAGCAACGGCAGTTGGTAGGTGTTCCAGGCAAACGGCCCTTCTATTTGCGTGAAGTACACCCGGCTGCTGTCTTGGGAGAAATTGATCGTCTGCTTCCTAAAGGAGGTCGTCGTGAGTTGGAAGGGTTCGCCGTCCGGCAGAGATTTGAACCAGATCTGGCCGGGGTTCGTCGAGCCTCCGAAATTACCGGGGCCGCGCAGAAACGCCACCAGCTTGCCGTCGCGCGACAACGCCGGGATTTCGGCAGAATCATTGAAGTTCGTAAGTTGCTCCCAGCGCAGGGCGGGCGCCCCAGCACTCCCGCTGCGGGTGAGACGCGGCCACAACAGCAAGGCTGCGCCGATCAAAGCGCAGATCCCGGCACCGCCGATCGCTAGCACGAGCCACCGCGGAGGCCGTTTCCGCAGCGGTGCCGCGACCGTTACGGCGGTTGATGTTGCTTCGAGACGCCGCAGGTCCACCACCAACTCTTTAGCAGATTGGTAGCGATTCTCTGGCTCCTTATCGAGGCACTTGAGGATGATTCGTTCTAGTTCCGCAGGGATCGCACCGTTCAGCCCGCGTAAGGGGGCAGGGAGTTTGTGCAGGATGGCATCTATCAAACGTGGAGCGATTTCTTCGCTGAAGGGCCGTCGACTAGTAGTCATTTCATATAACAAAGTTCCAAGTCCCCAGATGTCAGTGCGGGCATCCGTGTTCTCACCACGCAACTGCTCGGGGGCCGCATAAGGAAGCGTGCCGAGGACAGTCAGCGGTTCGGTCAAGGCCAGTGAGAGGGTTACATCCTGATCGGTTCGCGGGAGTAATTTTGCCAGCCCAAAATCCAGCACTTTGATCTCGCCGCGTTCCGTAACAAAAATATTGGTAGGCTTGAGATCCCGATGGATGATTCCTTTGCCGTGGGCAGTTTCGAGAGCGCCGGAGATCTGCGTCCCCAGTTTAAGCACTTGCTCGACCGCCAACGCTTGGCCATCCATGTACTGCTTGAGCGTCTGCCCTTCGAGCAACTCCATGACTAGGAACTGCTGCCCCTCGTGTTCTCCCACGTCGTAAATGGTGCAGATGTGAGGATCGTTCAGCGCGGATGCGGTGTGTGCTTCGCGCTCGAAGCGCTGCTTCGCACTGGGTTCTGCGGTGAGACGCGAAGACAGAACCTTGATCGCGACGTCTCGTTTCAGACGCGTATCCTTAGCGCGATAAACCTCACCCATTCCGCCCGCGCCGAGCGGCGACTGGATTTCATAGGGGCCCAGATGTGTACCTGGAGCGAGGGCCATAATTGGCCGCGATTATAACCCTGGTAAACCGTCGGGGATACCTTTCATGCCATATCGGCGAACAATGGGCTTCGTGGCGTCCCAATTCGCGATCATCCCACCAGCGCCAAGCGGCGCGAACGATCTCATAGTGGATTGCGGCGGGCAAAGAAGATAAGAAATCGCTTGACATCTGAAGTAGTGTTATAGTTCACTATAACAGTATAGGACGAGGGTTTCGTTGAGGCTGATTGATCGCCAGTGACTGAGCCAGCGAATAACCCCGACCCGAGATCAGGAAGAAATGAATTTCTTAAGGAGAATGAAACATGAA